>Ga0326727_10003442_pt1 | contig 50579 bp, 46 predicted proteins | sample MB2enrmetagenome_FD_207643 | JGI IMG/M metagenome (GOLD analysis project Ga0326727, IMG submission 207643) | Lab enriched peat soil microbial communities from McLean, Ithaca, NY, United States - MB29MY | ecosystem: Environmental > Terrestrial > Soil > Wetlands > Peat | place: USA: New York... | reverse complement strand
GATTGGGGCACGCGGATTTTCAATTACGGCCGGTCGGAAGTACGAAACTTCCTGCTGAATAGCGCGCTTTTCTGGCTGGAGAAGTATCACGCTGACGGGCTGCGAGTGGATGCGGTGGCGTCCATGCTTTACCTGGACTATTCACGCAAGCCTGGGCAGTGGATCCCCAACCGCTACGGCGGCAACGAAAACCTCGACGCCATCGATTTCATCAAACGGTTCAACGAACTCGCGCATCAGGAGCATCCCGGCGTGCTCACGATCGCGGAGGAGTCCACCGCCTGGCCGGCGGTTTCGCGCCCCACTCACTTGGGGGGGCTGGGGTTCAGCCTGAAGTGGAATATGGGCTGGATGCACGACATCCTGCTTTACTTTTCCAAGGAATCCATCCATCGCAAGTATCACCACCACAACCTCACCTTCTCGCTTCTCTATGCCTTCAGCGAGAATTTTGTGCTGGTGCTCTCCCATGATGAAGTGGTGCACGGCAAACGCGCGTTGCTGGCGAAGATGCCTGGAGACGTATGGCAGCAGTTCGCCAACTTGCGATCCCTTTACGCTTTCCAAATGACTCACCCCGGCAAAAAAATGCTCTTCATGGGCGGGGAGATCGGCCAATGGAACGAGTGGAATTCCAAGCAATCCTTGGACTGGAACCTGCTGGACTATATACCGCACCAGCAGGTCCGGCGGCTGGTGGCTGACCTGAATCACCTTTACCAGGCGGAGCCCTCACTGTACGAAGTGGATTTTGAATGGCAGGGGTTTGAGTGGATTGACTTTCACGATACGGATAACTCGGTGGTCGTTTATCAGCGACGGGCGCGCGACCCGAATAATCACCTGGTGGTCGTTTGCAACTTCACGCCCCTCCCACGCGAGCGTTACCATATCGGCGTACCCGCGCCGTGTTTCTATCGCGAAGTTCTGAATACGGATGCCATGCAATACGGCGGCAGCGGAACTACGAACTCGCCTGGGCGGCAGGCGACGCCCATGCCTTGGCAGAACCAACCCTGCCATATCGACGTGACCCTGCCGCCGCTGGGCATAGCGATCTTCAAGCCGGAACGCTAGGACATCCCCAGCACCAGCCGGTCCACGCGCTTGCCAACATCGCGCAGATAAGCTTCATCGCCACCCGGGAGTTCAGTTGTCACGTAGCCCGTGTAGCCAACGTCGGCAAAAGCTTTGCGGACCGCTGGCCAATCGATTTCGCCTTCTCCCAAATTGACCCAACGGTAGCCGTCTTCGACGTGCTTGAAATCTTTCAGGTGGACTTTCGCGATGCGCTTGCCCAGGTTGTGAATCCAATCCTGGGGATAACCGTAAAGCACGACGTTGCCCACGTCGAAATACGCTTTGACCCAGGGGCTCTGAAACTCATCCACATACTTTGGCATCTCGAGCGGGCTGAGAAGGAATTTGTTCCAGACTTCCTCGATGGCGATAACGACCTTCAATTCCTCAGCCCGTGGGAGCAGTTTCCTGATCTGCTTCTGGGAGCGCGTCCATGCGTCGTGGTAGCTCACCTGCGCGTTAACGACGGCGGGCACCAACAACACCGCCTCGGCGCCCCAGAGCTTGGCATTGTCAAGTGAAGTTCGCATTCCCTCGAGGCTCTTCTCCACGACCGCGGGATCGGGCGAGGAGAGCGGATTCTCCCAATGCGCCATGTTCATCACGGAATGGATTCTGACTTTGGCGTCGTCCGCTGCCTTCTTGATCTCCTCAGCCTCCCGCGGGTCGGTCACCGTCTGGCCCTCGATCGCGTCGAAGCCTACGGCCTTCACCAGCTTCATCCGGTCGGCGTAACTCAGGTTCTTGGGCAGCATCTCGATCTGGAGGGCCTTCTTGATGTGGCCCGCCTCCGGTGCGGGAGAAGCTGCAGAGGCCACCGCATTGCTGCTCAGCGCCGCTGCACCCACCGCAATTGATGTTTTTAAGAAATCCCGTCGTGAACTATGATTGTCCATTTCAATCTCCCCTGTTCCTAACCTCGTCTTGCTGTTTGCTGCGATATGAATTACCAGTGCGCCAGATTATACACATTGGACGTCTTGCCGTATCCCGTTTTTCCCCCTTACGACCTCTCCGGCACTGATTGCCGGATGCCGTTCTCGCAGCGAAGCCCTTCCCACGACCGGAATGTCTCCGTGTTCTCCGTGGCTAAAAAGATTGAACACAGAGCTCACTGAGGGTCTCCGTGATCTCAGTGTTGAAATTCTCGAGGCACGGAGATCACGGAGAAATTCGACTTCATGACCGGCGGGCCTGCTCTTCCAGAACTCCCGGATGTTTGCTTTACGTTCTACCCATCTTGGAGATATCGATATGGGGATCGAATACCTCGCTAGATTTCAGCAATTCATCCCAGGTGACCAGCTTGCCTGTGTATGCGGCCGTGCGTCCCAACATGGCGCTAAGCGCGGACTCGGCGCCCTGTGCCGCCTGGTTGTGGAACTGGTTGCTGGTGATGCTCTCAATAAACGCCTTCTGTTTCTCCGACTCAGCTTCGTCCAGGGAGCCTTTGAAAGTCCCTGCTACAGAGAACTGGTTGCCGCCTTGCGCCGGGCCAAGTCCCGCGTCCCACGGCTCTGCTCCGGCAATGCTGACCCGGTGGTCGTAGTGCGCCTGCGAACTGCCCTTGTCGCCGTAAAACTGGGTTGCGGCGTCAAAAGTCGGGTCGTCAAACTGCGTGGATCCGAAACTGATCTGCACATGGTTGGGATAAGTGAAGACGAGATTGAAATTATCCCAGCAGTCGCCGGCGTCCGTGCGCAGCTTGCGGCTGCCCCCACCCACCGCAGTCAGGGGATGCCCCTGGAGCGTCCAATTCACCATGTCAATTACGTGGATGTTCTGCTCGACGATGATGTCCCCGGAAAGTGATTTGTACCAAACCCAGTTGCGGAGCTTCTTCTCCTCCGGCGAGGCATCAGGCCACTCGGGTCGATCGATGTGGCCGCAATAGTAGTAGGCCAGGCCGCAGCCGATCTTGCCCAGAGCGCCTTCCTGAATCCGCTTCACCAACTCGGCGTGGGGCGGAGCCTTGCGGATTTGAAATCCTACCTCGAGGCTCAATTTCCCAGTGGCCTTTTCACCAATATGCATCACGCGCTTGGCCCCGGGTACGTCCACCGCCACGGGCTTCTCGCAATAGACGTGCTTCCCTGCCTCCACGACGGTTTCAAGGTGATGAGGGTGGAAGTAGGGAGGAGTAGTGATGAGGATGAAGTCCACTTCTTTCGAAGCTGCGATCTCCTTGTAGGCATTGGGGCCTTGGAAGAGTTGCGAGGGATCAATCGCCGCGTATCCCTTTGCCTGCTGGTGCTCATCGAAGTGTTTTCGGCCCGCCGCAAGTTGATCGGGGAAAAGATCCGCCAGGGCCACCACGCGCGTGTTGGTGTTGTCAATGAATCCCGTCCCAACCGCCGTGCCGCGTCCCCCAACGCCTAAAATTCCCAGGCGCAAAACGGAGTCCGCATCCGCACCTCGCACGGCCCCGGGTTTAAGGATCATGGCGCCCGTCGCCGTTGCAGCGGCCGCGCCCAGAAACTTTCGCCGACTCATTACTCCATCGACCATGAATATGCCTCCTTAGTGTTTTTTCAGCCGCACCTGCTTTAATAACCTCTCCGGGACCGACCGGCTGATCATTCCTTGCCGCCCCTCTGAACGTTGGCATGATACTCCCACCAAAGGCCTGAAATCCAGCAAAACATGCCTCGTAGGGGCGGCCCTCGTGGCCGCCCTGGGCAACCACAAGGGTTGCCCCTAGGTTGCCTATGCGGCGCGCTTGGTGCGGCTGCCGGGCTTGACGGCGGGAATGCCCGACCGGCAGAGAGGGCAGTCCGCAGGGTTGTAGTTCTGAATGGTTAGAGTCAGCAAGGCCGACCGGGGAACGCCAAGATCGGTTGTGCCGCCGCTGCGGTCGATCAGGGAGCCCGCACCCACTACTTTCCCTCCCGCTTCTTCGACGCATCTCATCGTTTCGCGCGTCGAGAGGCCGGTGGTCAGCACATCCTCCACCACCAGCACCGGCTCGCCGGAAGCTATCGTGAATCCGCGGCGCAGACTCATGAGGCCGTCCTGCCGCTCGCTAAAGAGCGCCCGGATGCCCAGTGCGCGGCCCACTTCGTGCGCCACCAGAATTCCGCCCAGCGCCGGCGCCGCCACCAATGTCGCGCCCAGGTGCCGCAGTTTCGCCGCGAGTTCGGAACAGAGTTGTTCAGCAATTTTGGGATGCTGCAAGACCTGCGCGCATTGTACGTAGCGATCGCTGTGCAGCCCGGAAGAGAGAATGAAGTGGCCCTCGAGCAGGGCGGAGTTGTCACGAAAGATCTGGAGGATTTCATTGTCCGTCATGAGATGTGCCCCATTTTCAATTGTCGATCGACGATTGTCGATTGTCGATTGTCGATTGACGATTGCCGATTGCGGCGATTCGATTTTCGTAAGTTGCAATAGTCAATCGTCAATGCGGTTATCAAACGCCGACTGCCGATTGAGACTGGAGAGAGCAACCGCTTTTCAATCGACAATCGTCAATCGGCAATCGGCAATCGTCAATGCTGTGTCCATCTCGGCCACAATCGCGTCCGCCGCCGCAACCGGATCAGGCGCGGCGGTAACCGGCCGTCCCACCACCAGGTAGTCCGCGCCCGCTGCCATGGCGCTGGCGGGGGTCGCAATCCGGGCCTGGTCGTTGGTGGTGGAGAAAGCGGGCCGAATCCCCGGCGTGACGATCAGAAAGTTCGGCCCGCACGCCCGCCGAATCGCCGCGATTTCGCGCGCCGAGGCCACCACGCCGTCGAGACCCGCGCTTTGCGCCAAGCAGGCCAAGCGGACAACAGCCTCCGTCGGCGTTCCCGAAATACCCAACTCCGCAAGGTCCTGGGCTTCCAGACTGGTCAGGATGGTCACCGCCAGCACCTTCGTGCCTGCCTGTAGGGGCAGCCCTTGTGGCTGCCCTGGGCCGCCTCTGCCGACCGTCGCCGTTGAGCGCACTCCTTCCATCGCAGCTTCCATCATCTTCCGCCCGCCGGAGGCGTGCACGTTCACCAGGCTGACCCCGAGTTCCGCCGCCTCGCGGGCCGCGGCGCGCACCGTGTTCGGGATGTCGTGGAATTTAAGGTCGAGGAAAACCTTGTGGCCCGTGGTGACGAGATAGCGCACCGGCACCGGCCCTTCGGCCGTGAAAAGCTCTGAGCCAACTTTGAATAGCCCCACGTGGCCCTGAAGGCGTTCCGCCATTTGCGTGGCAGCACTGCCGCTGGGCAGATCCAGCGCTACGATCAGTTTGTCTCGTGTAGTCATCGCGACCATTGTAAACCGGAATTGATAAACCCGAATTCCGAAGTTGCGAGACTCTAGGAGAAGAAACCCCTCACCCGGCTCGCTACTCGCGCCACCCTCTCCCCACGGGAGAGTGCTGAAAAATATCGTCGTTGACGGCCCTCTCCCTCGGGGAGAGGGTGGCCTGCTGCCGGCGCATTCATCAGCCGGAGCAGGCCGGGTGAGGGGTAACTTCCGAAGAATCTGAAAAACCGTTCCGTTCTCGAGGTCAACTTCGGAATTCAGGATAAATCGAGCGAGGGTCATAGTCCCACAGGGGGCGGCGGTACGGAGCGGTAGAATGAGGCCGAAAGCATCGTCAACTTAATGTCCGGACGCTGCCCCGGGGTTTGAGGCGGCCAAATCCTGGGCCTTCCTCTTTTTCAATTGGGCGATCTGCTCGCTCGCGTAAGCCTTAATCGCTGTGTCCTGCCCAAGCTTGCCGGCCTTCCTGAAAGCTTGAATGGCATCGTCCCACTTGCCCTCCACGCCGTAGGCCTCACCCAGTCGATAGTAATCACGGGGGTCGGGATTGCGCGTCGTGGACACGGCGATCTGAAACTCCTGCTCAGCTTTCGCCAACTCAGCTTTGTCGAGGCCGCCTGGCCCGCCGGACGCAAGTTCCATGTGGACCGTGCCCAGCGCTCCATGAACTTCACTAGCCACCGCTGCCAGGCGCTTCTGATAAACCACATCAGACTCTTGGGATTCCTTCAGAATCTGCGGGATAAGCTGTAGCGCGTGGTCGGCCTCGTTCTGTGCTTGCCGCAGAATATTGGCGCGGTCAGTCGGGTGTTTCTTGATATGTTGTGGCTGGGGCAGCACCTCAACGTCCAGAATCAAGCTCATGAGATTATCAGGGTCCAACTTCAGGCTCTTCCCCGCACACTCGGCGATTTGCTCGATGTTGCCCTTTTGTTGGTAGGCACTTGCCGCGAAAAAGTAAGCGTAGCTGAGCAAGCTGCTGTTCGGATACCTTGCGACAAAATCATCGACAAGCCGTATGACCTTGTCCGGGTCCGACTCGCCCATGATGGCGTCGAATCGATGGGCTTGTGTCTGGTCCTCCCTGGCGAGCTGCGCCATGGCGCACATTTGGGCTTGCGTTGCGGAGTGGCACTGCGTGAAATTCGTGTAACCCTCTCGCAACATGCTGCAAAGCGCCGCAGGCGTCTCTCCCAACGGGACTGGCGCCTGGCGAACTTGCGCGGATAGAACGCCGGCGCAGACGATCGGGACCGCAATCCCCAATAATCGGTGCAGTCCGTAAATTCGAATCGATTTCATGGCTTGCCTCCTGGCCGTCTTGCGATGGGCAGAATCGGCGGCGGCAGATCTTGCGATTCAATCAGTTTCTCTCGAGAAGCCCTCGCGAACATTGTAGACCTGGAATCACAGGCGGGGCAAGGCTTCTGTTCGGCAGGCTTCTGTTCGGCTAACTACTGATCGGCTGATTGCCAAGGACATTATAGATGCGCCACCCGCGGTGCTATACTGGTTGACATTTAACGCCAGACGTTACAGATTTAGGACAGCACAGCATTCGGATCAACGACCAGTGGCGGATCTGTTTTGCTTGGCGCGAGGGCGACGCCTACCACGTCGAAATCACGGACTACCACTAGTACTTAATGACGGAATACGCCGTGATAACGTGGCCCCCTGGAACGGCGGGGCTTCAGCCCCGCCGCCTCCGCGAACACGACGAGTTGGGCCTTTAGGCCCTGAAGCCACGTTCCTTCAGGGGCTAAAGCCCCCAATTACGAGCCGTTTTCCGTGGCGAGGCTGAAGCCCCGCCCTTCCCGGCACTCCGCAATGTGACGCGGACTTTCGTCAGCAGGTACTAGGAGGACACGATGGCCAAGAAACTGAGGCCCGTACATCCGGGCGAGATTCTGCGCGAGGAGTTCATGAAGCCGCTCGGCCTCAGCATGAACAAGCTGGCTTTGGATTTGCGCGTGCCCGTCACCCGCATCGCGGAGATTGTCCACGAGCACCGCGCCATCTCGACCGATACGGCCCTGCGCTTGGGGCGCTACTTCAACACCACGCCGGTTTTTTGGATGAACCTCCAGGTTCGCTATGACCTCGAAGTCGCGGAAGACGAGCTGGCAGACAGGATCGCACGCGACGTGCAGCCCATCGAAGCCGCCGCCCTCTAGTGTCCTGTCCCGTCTAACTTTTGACAATCCCCTCGCCCCCTTGGGGGAGAGGGTGGCGAGCGGAGCGAGCCGGGTGAGGGGGTCGCTACAGAACGCGATTGTCAGGAATTACATGGGACGCCAGACCAAGAAGTGGGTCGTCTGCCTTTGCCACGCGCATGGGGCGGAGCGGACGAGGGGAAGGTATCAGGTGGTGTGCCTCGACGCGTAGCCAGGCAGACGGAGCGGGGCGTCACCGGCGTTCCTGTATCTGTCGCCGAAAAAGAGCGCGAGTTTGTTCCTGTAGGTGTCACCACCAACGTCGCAAAGGAACCCGCTGAAACGCAAACCGGGGAAGAAAAGCCGCGTGCGCCACCAGCCCAAGAGACGGCAACGGGTACGGTGAATGTAACCTCCAACCCCGATGGCACCGATGTCTACGCCGATGGCCAGTTCGTGGGCAATAGCCCGGCCGTCTTGAAGTTGAATCCGGGGAAGCACACGGTTACTGTCAAGCTCTCCGGTCACCCCGATTGGTCGCGTGAAATCACCGTGGAGTCAGGTTCGGAAGTCCGGTTAGCAGCCACGCTGGAACAGTGAGAGCAACGGGTCGCCTCGGTCAGCGGATTTCTGTCCGCGGGTTTCTTCCCGGGATTATAAGGGCTGTGAAATGAAACCAGAGCTAGCCAGCCGCGGAGTGGCATGAGGAGATGACGTGACCGTCTTGCGTTGTCGGCGCTTGCGGCGTGCGGCACTGCTCTCTGCCGGCGTCTTTGTCTTTGCGGTTCTAGCGCAGCCCCGGACTACATCTACGGTTCGCCGGCTACACATCCAAGTGACCGCAAGCAGGCACCATAATTTCCCCGAAGCTGGCGCGGGGGAGTCAGCGGTTACACTTCGACGGAGTTAGGCCATCAGAACGGCCAAGGGTATGTCATTCAGGTGTTTCACAAAGGGCAAGTTTTGCGCCGCGCCCCGTCTTTCAGAGGGCAAGCTCGCTATGCGAGCCAAGGCGCACAAGTTCGAGGCTCTCGTCATCCGGCTTACGGTAGATCAGAACGAGATCCGGCCTGATGTGGCAGTCGCGGTGATCGTTCCATTCGCCGGACAGTGGGTGATCGAAATTCCGGCGCGGCAGCGGCGTGTCGTCGGCGAGCAAGTTCACGACCTCCATCAGGAGTGCGTCCAGCTTCTTGCTGTGGCGGCCGGATTTTTCTCGCCGGTAGTCGCGCTTAAAGCGGGCGGTGTATTTAACTTCCCTCATTCAGGCTCCGCAGCAGTTTATCCGGCTTGCCGACGTTGACGAGCTCGCCCCGGCGCGCGGCTTTCATCGCGGCTACGGTTTCGGCGTTGGGATTGAGCGGCTCGAACGGCAGGGCCTTTTCCGCCGCGACGCGCACCAGCAGCAGGCGAAAGGCATCCGAAACGGTAAGACCGATTTTCTTCAGCGCCGCAGCGGCTTCCCGCTTGGTGCGTTCGTCGATGCGGGCGCGAACCACGGAATTGGCAGTCATGGCGTTGACCTCCTCCTGAGCCACATCGTAGCCCAAAAGCGGTGGAATGTCCAGCTCGCCGAGACCCCGGTAGTGGGACAGTTTCATTTTTCTTTCAATGAGTTAGTATTTTGGGCTGCTGGAATGAGCTAAAAGGCTGAAAAGTCGTGCTATCCTCGCCCTGCGGAGGATTCACGAATGTCGTCAAAGGAATCGGAAAACCTAAAAGCACAGAACTTCAAGATTTTCTTGGCGGGGTCAAATTCACTTGGGGGAAAAAGGGTCAGGGAAAAAGGGGGAAAAAGGGTGTCAGGTACCGTTACTCCCCAGACCGGAGCCAGCTAGCTACGTGAGGCGGACACCCCCGCTTCGTATCCAATTGGCATAGCCAAACCGGTCGGCCCATTTAGATCTAACACGCAATACGCATCGGCAGTGCCAGTAAACCTCGGCCATCTCCGTTGCCTTCGTCTGCGGCAGCCCGTACTGCAGCAAGCGCGCCTTCACGTCGTGCGCATCCCAGCCTCTTCTGCAAGCGTGAGCCGAGACCACGAACCTGTAGAACCGGTCCCAGTCGAATGGGGAGTCGGCGCTGTCTCCGTGCCTGAGCTTGGCCCACCGGAACAATGCAAGTTCGACGTGATCGGTCGGCGTCTCCGGGTTATTCATAGCGTGACATCAAAGGCAGTGCCTTGGCTACCGCCTCCCACAACGATTCTCCTTTCGTCATCAGTAACGCCCAGCAGCCCGCCCAGCTTCGCTATGCGCCAGCCCGGTGCGCACCGCCCGCGAAAGGGGCGCCTTGGTCCGAGAGTTGGGTTATGACTTAGCCCGTTGCGGCCTTGCTCGGGACGACCGCGCAGTGTTTCCACACCCAATCGCCCGGGGCTGGCGCAGAGCGAAGCTCTGCTGTCTCGATGCATCAAAGCTCACCAGCACGCACAGCTTCGCTGTGCGCCACCCACGAACCCCGACAAGTCTAGGGGACAGCCAATCTTTTTTCTGCGCGATCCAGTAGTCGCATCAGCAGGTCCGCAAGAAGGACAACCTCTGACGCCTCAGTAGGATCGGCATAGTCAACCTGACGGTGGCTGGGGGGATTCTTGAATGTTCCTACAGCGCCAGCGAACAACTCCATGGTGCCGGTTCGCTCCCCTGGATCCAACTGTGGATCAGCAAGAGGTCCACCTTCGCCAAAGCACTTCCGCATGAGCTTTACGCCCAATAGTGACGAGTCACTTCCAGAGAGTTCTCGAACTCGGATCTCGACCTCTCGCATCGCTGCAAATGCCGCCAGCTCATACTCACCAAGTAGGAACTGTGATCTTGCACGCCCCAGGCGCTCGTGCAGCGACACCTCCAGACGTTCGGAGGCCTGAATTTGCTGGAGTCCATCCTTCAAGACTTTGATCCCAAGGCGAGTGATGAACATCGTCTCCAGATGTGAGTCACCGGCCTTCCCGCGAGCAACTAGGTTTTTGGAGACCAGCCAATTGAGGGCCTCCGACCAGCATCTGAGAGTCTGGTCGGGTAGTTTTTGGTTCATGCCGGACTGGAGAAAATTGGTTGAATTCCATTCATTGGTATCGGCCAAGTGTTTCAATACAAGAATGCTGAGCCGGTCAATGGGCAATGACTGAATTTCCTCGGACGACAGTTGCTGGAGAGATTGAAGCATCTCGCTGTCCTCTGTTATTTAGTGTGCAGTGGCTCGGTCCAACGAGTCAGCGCGTTGATCCGCCTTTTAATGTTGTTGGCACACAAATCACGGACCGAAAGACAGGCTCGCGCAACCTACTCCAGTCCATTTTTCTTGCAGTAAAAGCAGCGTTCAAACCTGCTAACCTGTGCGCGACCATCCCTAGTGACTCGAACACAACAGTCGAGATTCCAGACGTCCTTCCATTCGATTCGCCTACCCTCTAGGATTAGCTTACGTTCAACCTGAGCAAGCACGCGGCGTTGGACCTCATGCCCGCTGGGGAGAATTACGAGGCCTGAAAGATCATGGCACTGGAGTTTCTTGGTTTGCCTCAAGTAGCGAGTGATTTCGTCGATAAAGTCGTCCCCATTAACTGTAACGATTACCCACCTTCGCTCTGAAGCCCTCTCCACGATCTGCCGGTCAGTCGCATCAGGGGCTAGCCCGGCTTGCTTAAGCGAAAGTCTCCGTCGCTTCGGAAAGAACTGCGCAGCATCCGAGCAATTGTGATCGAAGAGAAACTTGTAACTGGTCACGTCCAGGTCACCCCGCGACAATAGACCAACGGTGGTCGGAAAACTGCAGCAATATGCGGCAGGCAGTCTTGGCGCACCGGAATCGGTGGTTAAGCTCCGCCCCAATGATTTTCATCGCCGCTTGGCCGCATAGCGCCCTCTCGCCCGCCTGAGCGAACGCCTACGCCTCGGCCTTGTTTCCCTTAGCGCTGCTCCCGCCGCGCTTCTCGCGTAAGAGGGGAGGCTGGGATCAGTCAGAGTGCGTGACGCATTCGAAGCAACTTGTTTTGATGTGCTTGGACATCGATCCATACGAACCCTCCAACTTCAAATTGTTAAGCGAAGAGAGAGCGAAAGTCAAGGGTGGGCGGCGTTGTGCACCCGCTGGAGTATCTGACGGAAGGCCACTTTTGGTCATAAACGGCCTACCCGTGGAAGTGGCCCTGCGGCGCCGCTGGCCACTCGGAGATCCTGTCAGACTGGCTCTGTCCGGATTACCGCCGGTGGCACACATTGGTTCGTATGTACCCGCCGAATGACGATGCCGCACCCTCGCTACCGCAACGGCTTTGGGGGGCCGGGGCCGCTGAGAGAGAACCAATGTCGGCTCCGCCCGCGATAACAACAAATCTGTTGCTTGCCGTCACGAAGCCTTTAGGCGGCCTGAATTCTGGAGGGCACTCGCGCCGGCTCGGGGGAGCGAAGCGCTGGGTTCTTCCTCGGCGGCGACTTCAAATCCGGCCCGCGGTGGGCGAGTCAAAGGCGTGGCCGAAATTGCGTTGCGAACCGAAGTGAGCGCGAGCAAGCTCGCGACAGGAAAGCGGCAGCAAGCTGCCGCACTCCAAAGCCGCCGCACTCCAAACCCTCGACAAGCGACCCTCGACCGTGCAATGATTCGCCGGCGGGGGGGGGGAATTCCGAAGTGAGCGAGCGGTTACAAAACCTGATCGCAGAGTTGCGGAGACGGTTTGAGGCGCTCTATGGGCCGCGCCTTGTCCGCTTGGTGCTCTTCGGCTCGCAAGCTCGAGGCGATGCCGATCCCGGCTCGGACATCGACGTTCTTGTGGTTCTGGAGGGGCCGGTGCGGCCGGGCGAAGAGATTCGCCGTACTCTTGACCCGGTTGCCGAGCTGTCCCTCGAAAACAACGCGGTGTTTTCCTGCGTTTTTGTTTCGCGCGAGCGCTTCGAGAACGAACTGAGCCCGCTGCTCATCAACGTGCGACGGGAAGGGGTGCCCGTATGACCCTGGCGCAGGCAAATCTCCTTCGAAAAGCGGAGCATAGCATCGAAGGCTCGACGATCCCGCAGGTAACCGCGCACGGGCGGCCATGACGTCCGCCGCCGCTTGGACGATCTCTTCCAATCGATGCTGCACCGCGCTTTTCAAGCTGAGCTATGACCGGTTGCCTGCCGGACTACATGTTCCCGCATCACCTACACAAACGGCGCTGCTGGCTCCGTGTACGGAAGGGACTAATTATCCTTGCGCATTTTTCTCTTGACAAACGGGACGACATAGGCTAGAGTTGTTTTGTGGGGCTGGGCAGGGGGTTGAGTCCTGCCGGCTAGGTTATGCCAGAAAGTCCTCTTCTGTTTTCATCCTTAGTCCCTGCCTGTGGTTTCTGCCTCGAAGTGCAGTCGAGAAGTCGGGGAGTCAAAGAGTCGAGGAGTTGGGAAGCCAACCGCCGCCTCCATCTTTCGGGTTGCAGCTTGGGGAGACGGTGGCCCATTCCTGGATTTAGCGACTCGGCAATTTCGCGGCCCCGGAACTTAGCGAGCGAGCCGGAAGGAGCGACTCCGAGAAAACACAAAAATAATACGAACGAAGCCAGTATGTTATTGAAAACACATGGTGAGTTTGGAAAACGAACTCAAAACGAACCCAATTTTGAGCGCCAAATGCGGGAATTATGCCAAGATGTACCCACTCGTCACGTAAGATGCTCACGTGCCGGGTCGTCATGGCTGGGTTGGAAGGCCGTCTGGAGCCGCCCGTACGGAAAATTTGACGAACGATCCGGGAATGTCTATGAAAACAAATGACAAGGACAAAAAGTCGGGCAGTTAAGGGGTCGAGCAGTTGAGGAGGAGAAGGCTAGGAGCCGACCGCGAATCCCCTCACCCGGCCAGTCCCGGCTTAAGAAAGCACCGGCTACGGTCCACCCTCTTCTCCAACGGAGTCCGTGTGACAACGCCGCAATACTGTCATTCTGAGCGAAGCGAAGAATCTCGCTCTGAGTATTTTCAACGCAGTGCGAGATTCCTCGTCGCCTGTGGCTCCTCGGAATGACAGAATGAGCGGGTTATCACACAAGCCCCAAGGGGGAGAGGGCTGGTGTCACGCGCGTGGGTCTTAAATGCTTGCCGCTGTGGCGAATTCAGCTAGGCGTTCGGCGACACTCTTGACGTGCCGGGGAAGAGGCAGCTTGGCTCCAGCCTCGAATATGGGAATCAGTTTCTCGAGTTCCGGGCCGGAGGTTGCGCCTGTTAGGGCGACGCGGATGGGATGGAACAAGTCCTTTCCTTTGTTCCCTGTATCCTTCTGCACTTCCTTGGTGAGCGCGCGGAACTGCTCGTAGCTCAATTCCGGTTGGGCCAGGGCCTTGGGGATGAAGGCGTCAAGCACCGCGCGGGCACTTGACGTCGCCGTGAGGTCTAATTCCTCGACTGCCTTCCTCGCGTCGTACTCGAATATGATCCGCACCGCATCGGGCAGTTGCTCGAACGTGCTGAGGTTCTTGAGAACGGCGTTCAGCACCCCTTCCAGCCAAGCCGTAACTTCCGCGGTTGGTTGGACTTCCAGGTACCCCGCCGAACGAAGAAACGGCATCGCCAGTTCCACCAAACGCTGGGGTCGGCACTCCTTCAAGTAGTGCCGATTCAGCCAGTAAAGCTTCTCCTGGTCAAACACTGCCGGACTCTTGGTGATGTGCTCGAGCGAAAACTGCTCGACAAGTTGCTGTGGGCTCAGGATTTCCGTCTTTCCGTCCGCCGGCGACCAACCTAACAGTGCCAGGTAATTCCGCAGTGCCTCGGGGAGGATTCCCATCTCGCGAAAACTCTCGAGCGAGGTCGCTCCGTGGCGCTTGGAAAGGCGTGTCCGGTCGGCACCCAGAATGGTGGAGAGGTGAGCAAACTGCGGCGGCTCCCAGCCCAGGGCGGCATAAACCGCGAGTTGACGGGGAGTGTTGGAAATGTGGTCGTCGCCGCGAATCACGTGAGTGATCGCCATTAAGTGATCGTCAACGACCACCGCATAGTTGTAATTGGGATTACCGCCGGAGCGCACCAGGACGGGATCGCCGATAACCTCCGCCGAAAAACTGGTCGGCCCGTGAACGAGGTCGTTCCAGGAAAACGCGCTGGCCATGATCTTCAGCCGGATTGCAGCCGGCTCGCCCGCTGCAACCTTGCGCGCTGCCTCTTCGCGCGGACGCTTCCGGCAGCGCCCCGAATAACGGGGTTGGAGGCCAGCCTTCAGTGCCTCCTGGCGTTCCTGCTCGAGTTGCTCCGGAGCACAAAAGCAGAAATAGGCCTGGCCCTGGTCAATCAACTGGGTAGCCAGCCGGGAGTAGATCTCCTTACGCTCCGACTGGCGGTAGGGAGCAAACTCGCCCCCTTTGTCCGGCCCCTCGTCCCAATCGATGCCGAACCAACGCAGGTCCTCGACCAACTGTCGTTCGAACTCCTCCTTGGAGCGCTCGATGTCCGTGTCTTCGATCCGCAAAACGAAGGCGCCGCCGTAATGCCGAGCAAAAAGCCAGTTGAAAAGGGCCGTGCGGGCGTTCCCGACGTGGACGTAGCCTGTCGGGCTGGGGGCAAACCGAACTCTGATCTTAGACATATCTCCAGCCGCCTGTTAACGATAGCACACCTCCGGGATCGCGGCATTACGCTTTCATCTTGGAGGGGGTTTATTCAACCTTGCAAAGGCTTGCAGTTCCGCATGAGCACACTTCCAAGTCCGCGCCACGATGCGGAACCGCCGCCTAGTTTCTGGAGCGAAGTTCCTGGCAGGTAAGGCAATAGCGAGTCCAGGGGACAGCCTTGAGGCGAGGAGGGGCAATCTCCTCGTGGCACCCTTCACAGGCACCGTAAGTGCCGCGGGCACAACGACCAAGCGCATTGTCGACTTCCCTCAAAAGTTGACTGCGCAGACTTGCAGTTACCGCCGTCACATCCTGTTCGGCGGTTCGGACGGCAAACTCAACGACATCGGGCGACTGAACATTGGTCGCCAGAGCCGCCGGCGCACCTTTTGTCGATGCGAGCAATTCGGTTCGCTTCTTTAGCAACAATGTTCGATAAGCGTTCTTCGCAGTTTTCAAAGCAGATCCCATTCCTACCTCTCCTCCGATCATTTTGTGACAACCCAAAGCCTGTTAACCTATATCGTCAGCGTTAATTGATGACCCTCGACCCCTCAAGGTTGCACATTTTCTCGGAAAATTTTGCTAATGATATACACAAATTCGACCTCTAGTGTCAAGCCTTTAGGACAGCTTCCCGTTTTGGACCTGGCACCGACCTTCAGGTCGGCAAACGGGGGCATAACGGTCGGCGGTACGCCCAATCGCGAGAAAGTTCGAGGTTCTGACAAATGACACCGCTACAGTGAGTTATGGTACAATTCTGCGTTGGCGGTGGCAGTTTTCGGCAGGTGTTGGTGACTGCGGATAGTTTCGCCGGCTGATGGACAATACGGCGTTTTTGAGTCGAAACCCCTTCAACTGACCGGCTTCAGGAGGTGTTAGGATTGGCAGAACGCGAAGTGATTATGCGTCGGATTCGGATGGCTTTGGGCCGTCCTTTGAACCACACTTTGTCTCGAGCAGGCACCATGACGCCAACCTCGACGCTGGACGGAGTCCTGCCTCCCATCCCTCCTGGCGAGGTGCTAGCCAGATTCGAGACCGAATTGGCAAACGTGGCCGGTGTAGCCCATCGAGCGGCTAATCGACAGGAGTTGGAAGAAATCCTGAGGGTCATCCTCCTTCAGGCCAATGCCACGAACGTGGTCCTTTCCCGCAATCCGCTTTTGGCGGAGTTGAACATCGAAACCCTGCTCCGGTCGCAGGGGAAGAACATTGCAGTCTGGCCAGCCTCAGCGGAAGGAGAGGTTTCCAAGGGGGAGTCTTCACTCTCGACCTTTGCTAAGGCCAGCTTTGCGGCAACCGCGGGGATCACCGGCGTGGAATATGCTTTGGCGGAAACTGGCAGCCTGGTGGCAGCCAGTTGGACAGAGGGCGCTCAACTGGCATCGCTGGCCCCGCCGGTGCACGTGGCATTGTACCGGCGCACCCAACTAGTGGCGACGCTCGACGAAGTCTTGGAAAGGCTTCGAGTGGCCTGCGCAACCAGGGAGGCCGCCTGGGGCCGGTCGGTAGTTTTCATTACAGGGACCAGCCGTACTGCCGACATCGAACAAATCCTCATCCGTGGGGTTCATGGCCCTGGCGAGGTGCACGCAATTCTCGTGGAAACCGAATGTTTTGCTTGACCCCCAGGCGAACAGTGGGTCAAAACTCCTCAGCCAACGAAGTGCGTTCAGCAGGGGAGGCTGATAGGTGCGACGTATCGTTGAAGGTAACTAGCTCCCACCCATGCGGCCGGGAGCGGATGATACTCAGGGCAGTATTATTGAGCACAAGCCGCCTTCGGTACTCGTCCGGCGCCATGCCCAGAACGTGGCAGATCGCCAGGCGGCAAACAGTCTTGTGGAAGGTCACCAGCACGCGACCCTGCTGATGTTTGGGCAGAAGAGAATCCAGAAACGAGACGACGCGCTGCTGGGCTGCCAGGCCAGTTTCGCCGCCAGGAGGCGCGAGTTGCGCGGGCTTGGCGTCCCAAGCGTGAAAAGCCTGGGAGTCGTTCTCCATGATATCCGACAAGGTTCGCCCTTCCCATTGGCCATAATCGAGCTCCACAAGCCTCTGGTCGGGGACAGGCTCGAGGCCCACAACCTCAGCGATCAGGCCCGCGGTCTCGAAGGCCCGCCCGAGCGGACTCGTGTATAACCCATCGAACGGAATGGTCTTCAGGCGCTCGGCGAGGCGCTTTGCCTGCCGGCGCCCCGCCTCGGAGAGGGGTATATCAGATCGGCCGCAAAGCCGGTTTTCGGCATTCCAGGCCGACTCTCCATGACGCACTAGATAGAAAAATCCCATAGGAACTGGATGTACTGCGTCATCATTCGAGCGGCAGGAATGTCACGCATACGGGCGAAGGCGCCTGAAGCACTTGGCCGGTGGGAGAGAGAAGCCCGGTGGTCGGGTTGATGCGGAACTGCACGACGTTGTCGGAGTCCTGGTTGGCCACGAACAAATACGTCCCGGTTGGGTCAATCGTGAAGCTGCGAGGCGTTTTCCCAAGTGTAGGAACCTCTGCCAAAAGCGTGGGTGTCCCTTTCTTAGAGTTAATTGAAAAGACGGCGATCGTGTCGCTCCCGCGGTTCGACGCATACAAGAACTTCCCCGAAGGATGCACGGCCACCTCGGCGCCAGTACTCTCGCCTTTGAAATCTGGGGGAAGGGTCGAGACGGGTTGGAGCACATCCAGAGCTCCCTTGGCCGCCTCGTACGCGAATGGGGTGATGGTGGATTGCATTTCGTCGATCACATAGCCGAACTTCGCGTTGGGAGTAAAGGCAAAATGCCGCGGCCCTGCCCCGGAGCTGACCGTGGCGGAAGGAGGAATATTCGGCGTAAGCGTCCCTTTTCCTGGGTCGAAACGATAAACGAACACCTCATCGAGGCCCAGGTCCGCGCTGATGACGAAGCGGTTGTCCGGTGACATGTAAACCGAGTGCACGTGCGGCCCTTCCTGGCGTTGGGGGTTGACGCTGGCGCCTTTGTGCTGCACAAACGCCGTGGCCTTGCCCAGACCGCCGTCGGCAAGAATTGGGAACATCGCCAAGCTTCCGCCGCCGTAGTTGGCGACCAGGACGAACTTTCCAGTCTTATCCACGGTGAGGTGGCAAGGACCCGCCCCTCCGGACGCCACTTCGTTCAAGAAGGTGAGCTTGCCAGTCCCTGGAGCAATGGCAAAGGCGCTGACTCCGCCGCTGCTGTGGCCCTGGTACTCTGATACCTCGTTGACGGCGTAAAGGTGCTGGTGGCTAGGGTCTATGGTTAGAAAGGACGGGTCGGCAGTCTCGGCCGCCAGTCCTATCGAGTCCAAGTGGTCCGAGGCTGCGTTAAAGCGGCAAGCGTAAATGCCTTTGCTTCCCTTCTCGGTATAAGTGCCGATGTACACAACGTACTTGGTCGGGCCGGCAGCCGGATCGGCGCCGCGAGCGCAAAGGGTTGGGAGAAACGGCGCCGTCAGCGCCGCAAGAATTAAAGCAAGGCAGGGATTGGTTTTCATGCTCCTATGAAACCTCATTCGACCCCCTGGGCGCAAGTGGTATAATTACAGTGGCTAGTGCTTAGTGGCTAGTACCGGAAGTTGACCTACGGCTTTGTTCACTAGTCACTAGGCACTAAGCACTGGCAGTCCCATGACCAGCTTGATGCAAGAAATCGCGCAGCAGCCAGCCGTCCTGTCGGGCTTGCGGAAGTTTTATACCAGTCCCGGAGCCATCCCCTCCAAGGCGTTGCGAGGGATGGTGAACCGCTGGCCACCTACGGTGGTGTTCACTGGAATGGGATCGTCGATGTATGCAGCCTACCCGGCCCAGGCTTACTTGAATTCACTCGGCATTCGCGCCTTGATCTGGGAGACGGGCGAACTGGTGGATCACCTGCGGAAGTTCTACGGTGCAGACATACTGCTGGTGGTTGTCTCACAATCGGGTGAAACGGCAGAAGTGCTGCGGTTGCTTGACGCTTTGCCGAGGAAAGAGGGCCTGATCGCAATCTGCAATACGGAAGCAAGCTCCCTGGCCCGGCGAGCCAACTTGTTGCTGCCCATGATGGCCGGCCGTCCCGCCGCCGTGGGCACCAAGACTTACGCCTGCGCCGTGGCGGTTTTGATGTACCTGGCAGTGGCTATATCCCGAAAGCCGCCACAGGCGCTTACTCAGGCGTTGATGCAGGCTATCGAGGCGCAAGAGAAGATTCTCGAGCGCGGTGACGAACTGACCTTGCCCACCGTCGAGTATTTTAACAACCCGCACTACATTGCCCTGCTGTCCCGAGGAGCCGAGCTGGCTTCGGCCTACCAGGGGGCGCTCTTGTTCAAAGAGGTGGCGAAGATGGGCGCGGAACCCATGAGCGCCGCGCAGTTCCGCCACGGTCCCATGGAAATCATTGACCCCGCCCACCGCTACATCATCTTCGCCCGGCAGAGAGAGATCGGCCCGAAGCGCCCGGCCGATGCTGGGCTCTTCAAGCTCGCGAAGGACATACGCAAGCACGGCGGGCGCGTGCTGCTTTACTCCGATCAGCCTTTTGCGGACACTACCAATGTTCGGCTTGTTCCCGTTGAGCCGGTCCGGCTGGGATTGGGGACGCTGATCGACTCCGTCTATATCCAGTTGCTGGTGCACGAACTCGCCCTGCGCGCCGGCCTGGAACCCGGCAACTTCCGGTTCGGGATGTCATGATCGACGAAGCCACAATCCAGCAAGCTGTGGAATTACTGCGGCAGGCGGCGCCAGGTGCCACTGTGATCGTCTTCGGTTCCTGCGCGCGCGGTGAGATTACCGAAGACAGCGATCTCGACGTGCTCGTGATCGAACCGAATGTTGCGTCACGCCTCGAAGAAATGGTGCGGCTAAGCGATGTATTGCGGCCGCTTCGGATCCCTGTAGACGTGCTAGTTGCGAGCAAGGAGACCTTCGAGTATTGGGCTGACACTCCCAACACGATTTACCATGAAGTCGCTCGGGAGGGACGGGTATTCGATGCAACACTCCCGTGAACATGCTCAACTCTTACTCCGCAAGGCCCGTCAAGATGAGTTCGCCTTGGAGAAGCTGATTGCTGACCCCTCCGTGCCCGACGAAATCATTGGCTTCCACGCCCAACAGGCCATCGAAAAGACCTTGAAGGCCGTGCTCACAAATTGCGGACTCTCCTATGGAAGAACTCACAATCTGGGTGAACTTCTGAAACTGCTGGGTGCGAGTGGGTTTCCTTTGCCGGAAGAGTTTCAGGAGATGAGGCGGCTGACCCCTTTCGCCGTGGATTTCAGGTACGAAGACATACCGCTAACGCTGGACAAACCCTTTGACCGCTTCTGGGCTCGCGACTGCGTGTCCAAGGTTCGCTCATGGGCGGAATCCACCGTGCGAGACAACGAAGGTGGTCAGCCTCCGGGTGGAGGTGGGTCAGTTTGAACTGCCGGCAAGACTAAGGTTTGAACCCTCTCAGCGCGATGACCGCCGAAAGCGTGGATCGTTCGAGTACCCGCTATCGGCTCACCCCCATGCCAGGTCCCCTTCGGAATGAAATACTCTTCTCCGGCTTTCACAGGGACGCGCTTGTCTTCGAAAATCACTGTGTAGCAGCCCTGAATAACCACCATGTATTCGTCGTAATCGTGCACGTGCGGGGTGGATGTCGCCGATTCACGACAGGTCCAGAACGCCATCTGACTTCCATCCACGCCATCAAAAACATATCCTTCGACTCCCGGTGTGGCTTGACTGCTGCTGGCAATCCTGTTGGCGGGACTCTTCATGAAATCCGGAAAGTCATTCACGGTTCCTCCTCAAAGTTGGACGTCACTCAAACCAGGTATCGTCATCGTACATGAAGAGCGGCGCGAAGGGTGCTAGAATTGAAGAATTCGTTACCGAGGCTATCGGAGGAAAAAGGGCATGAGTTGGCAGGGCAGGATCGTCATCGACCCCAAAATACTCGCCGGAAAACCGACCATAAAGGGCACTCGGCTGGCGGTTGAATTCATCGTGTACCTTTTGGCGCAGGGTTGGTCAGAGGCCCAGATCGTGAACAATTATCCGGGACTGAGCCATGAGGATGTCTTGGCCTGCTTGTCCTACGCCAGTGAATTGCTCAAGTCGGAGAGAGTCTTCCCAACCTCGGTGTGATGATTCTCCCCATCCCCCGCTAGCCTGCAATGTCCACTGGAAGCTGTTTCAATACTCTCCGTACGCGATTACCCGAGGTAGTCGACTGCGCCTGAAGCCGTGCTCCCCGGAGGGGAGCAAATTGAGTAGCCGGGGGTGAAACCCCCGGACCAAGCCCCACACCCCGCCTTCGGCACCCCTCTCCCCGCCTGCGGGGAGAGGGGAAAGGGGGTGAGGGGGCCACATTTCCGGGGGCGCTGCCCCCTGCTACTCATGTACAGCCCCTGCGGGGCTGAGGCCTGGGTAGCTGGTTCCGTGCACTTCGCGTCGTTCGCCGGCCCGACCCCTGCATGGTGACTTCACGGAATTCGGTACGCTCCACTATGTTTTGAAACAGCTTCGAGTACTCACCTTTTGAAGGGTCTCTCAGCAACGATCTTTCCGCCTTCTTCGATCGTGTAGGTTGCATTGGCCTTGAGGCCACGAAGAGTGTCCTTCTGCCCGCTGGGCCAAGCGATTTCCACGCTGTCAGCCTGAGTGGCTTTTTCCAGGCCAAACGTTAAGGTGAGTTCGCTCTGCGAGCAGTAGCTCGAGCCGGAGTGAACGGTCTGCCAGTTGGTGATTCCCCCCGAAGTAACGCGGACCTGCGCGCCGATGCCGTCGCGGTTCGAGCGCGTCCCGACGGTCCTGATGCGAATGGCGTTGTTGCGGCTCCCGCCCACATTGCGGAAGAGGTACGCAGGCCCGCCGTTTGTGGTGATCAGAATATCGGGCGCGCCGTCGTTATCGATATCCGCGTAGGCAGCGCCCCGCGCCACCATGCGGCGCGTGAAGCCGAGTTGCTTTCCGACTTCCTGAAACTTGTCGTGGCCCTCGTCGTGGAATACCAAGGGAAGCTCGGCGTAAGCCACCTGTTGCTGGATAAGTCCGATGTCCGGCTCGATGTGGCCGTTGGCGACGAACATATCCTGAAGGCCATCGAGGTCGTAATCGAAAAAGAAGAGGCCGAAAGAGAGCGAGAGCAGGGTGGCGCGGCCTACGGAAGAGGAAGGCGCGATATCAATAAAGAAGCGGTTGCCCTCGTTGTGATAGAGGCCGAGCATCTGGTTGGAGAAATTGCCGATGGCCAGGCTGGGATAGCCGGAGTGATCGAAGTCGTCCTCGTCGATCCCCATGGCGCCGCGGGCCACGCCATCTTCGCTGAAGGCGATGCCGGCTTGCACGGCCTGTTCGGTGAAGGTGCCGTCGTGGTTGTTGCGGTAGAGTTTGTTGCGCTCTGTGTCGTTTGAGACCGCAAGGTCCGGCCAGCCGTCCATGTCATAATCGATCACTGCGACGCCCAGCGATTTGCTGGTAGGGTCGAAGATGCCGGCTTTCTCTGTGACGTCCTCGAAGCGGCCGTTGCCGAGATTATGAAAGAGCCGGGGGGTGTCGCCCTTATACGCTTCCGGCGTGCAATAGGATTTGTGCTGGCCGTCGAGCGCGCAGTAAAGGTCTTCCCTCTCGGACCACTTCACGTAGTTGGTCACGAAAAGATCCAGCTTGCCGTCCTTGTCGTAATCGAACCACGCGGCGCTGGCGCCAAAGCCAGTATTATTCACGCCGGCGGTCTTCGTGACGTCTTTGAACGTTCCGTTGCGCTCGTTGTGGAAGAGATGCGCCTCGCCGAGGCCGGTGATGTAAATGTCGTCCCATCCGTCGTTGTCGTAATCGCCAACCGCCACGCCCATGCCGTAGATCTCGACGTCCAGGCCTGCCTTGGCCGTTACGTCAGTGAACGTGCCGTTGCCGTTGTTGTGGTAGAGCTTCGGGGTCGAGCGCCGGATCTGGTGGCCGGGAAAGTCTTTTCCGTTGATAAGCAAGATATCCGGGTAGCCATCGTTGTCGTAGTCAATGAACGCGCAGCCCGGTCCCATGGTCTCGGGCAGGAACTTCTTGCCGAAAGCGCCGGTGTAATGGGTGAAATTGATTCCAGCTTTTTGGGTGATGTCCTCGAAACGAATCGTCCCACTGCTTTCGTTGGGCGGAGCCTTGATAGCGCTTGCGGAGCTCGCGGTCGGTCTTAAGCCTGCCGTAAGAAAAAGGCTCGCAATGCCGATGGCCACGAGGATGCCGGCGATTTTGGATTTTAGATTTTGGATTTTGGATTTGCGATCCATCGCTCCCTTTTTTTAGGAACCTACCCCTCACCCGTCACGCTCCGGCTGATGAAAGCGCCGGAGCGCGACACCCTCTCCCCAAGGGAGAGGGCTGCCCATCAACGCAAGGAGAGGGTTGCTTTTCGAACTTCCCATCTGCCCATCCGCCTACCTGCCGACTGCCAATCTGCCTGCCTCCTGCCCCAGCGCCACCGACACATGCTCGTGGATCGGCTGCGCTTCGTTATTGTCCTCGGGATGCGCGAGCTTGTAGGGGCCGGTGATGGCGCGCGAGGATTCATCCGCCTTGAAGCGCAGGTAGAGCTTTTCTTCCCGCTCGGCCTGCACGTCGTCTCGCAGGCCGCGATAGCAGAGCATCAGGTCGTAATGCGCCTCGAGGTCTTCGGGATCGACCGCCAGGGTATTAGCGAATTCCGCCACAGCATCCTGGTATTTGCGCTCCAGGAAAAGCATGCGGCCCATCTGGTTTCTCACCACCCGGTCGCGCGGGTACAAGGCGGAAGCTTTCGAGAATTCGTCGAAAGCCGCGGGGTAGTTGCCGTCGGCTTTGAAGGCAAGGCCGGCGAAGTAGTGTGCGCTGCCGAGCCGGGGATTGAGTTGGATGGCCTTTTCGAGCAGGGGCTTTGCCGCATCGGTGTTGCCCTCCTGCACGCGAGCGCGGGCCATGTTGACCCAGCCGTCGGCGTAACTGGGATCGAGCTTCGTTACAGTTTCAAACGCTCGTTCCGCGCCTTTCAAATCGCCTTGCAGCAACAGCCCGATGCCGTAGTCGTTCCAACGCTCGCGGTCCGCCGCATCCAGGCTCAATGTTTCCGGGAAGGGTGCAGGGCTCTTGGCCAGAACCGGAATGGTGCAAGTATCCTGCGCGATCACCACGGTAGGCACATCCGGGATGGCTTTGAACTTCGCGGAGACGAGACTGAGGTCGCCTTGAAAAACCCAGCGCCCATCGTCGTAATTCCTGGTTACATCGGGATTCGGCTGTGAGGGATCACGGACACCGGCAAACGCCCACTGGGTATTCCACCAGGAGAACTTCCGGTAGTTGAGCTTCGCGGTGAGCGTAATCGAATCCCCGCAATCCTCAGGGACCTTCATGCGGAAATGCACGGTGTCCGCGGCGCCGGGAGGTATCAAGTGCGCGTACATGGTGGCTCGCGTCGACCAGGCATTGCGCTTGTTGATCGGATTGCCGCGCGCGTCAAGCTGGAGAGAACGGTAGAAATGCGCGCCGGGTTCGACCGGGCCGTGGCCGTTGTCGGCTGCTTCGCCGCTCCAGAAGATGATCCTCCCTTGGTTGTCGCGGGCCTGAAGCTCCAGCCAGCAATCAAACGCGTCCACTGTGCCGCCGGGGAAGAAATGGCCCAGCTTGCGGGTTCGCACCACCACCTCCACGCGCACCGTGCCGCCGCGCTTCACTTGAGCTGCCGCCCGTCCCAGCGGTGCCATCAGCCTGACAGGAGGAACGGCGCTCACCCCCGCCGCCGACAGGCCCGCCGAGGACTCTTCGCCCACCGCAAACGTGCTGGCCAGTTGAGGCGCCTCGCCCCCGACCTTACTCGCCGGGCCAGCCGACTCTGTGGGCTCTTGGGCCAGAGCGAAAATATCGACGCTCAATGCGCCCTTCAGGAAACTCTCCACTTGCTGGACCTGTTCCTGGTCGCCGTAAGAAGTGGGGACGGCCGTGTTCGCAGCCGCAAAGCGGTGCGAGTGCACGAATCCGTTGATGTTTCCGAAATCCTTGGAAGGAACCAGCGGCATGTGGCAGTCCGCGCATTGAGACGGCCGGGGCGGGTAATAGAACGACCTCGCGCCCTGCCCCGAAACCCCGCTGGCCTGCCAGTTGTCGTAATCGTTGAAGCCGCGAATCCAGCGGTAATTATTGACGGGCACATCCAGGTGGACCTTGTGGCAAGCGGAGCAGAATTCCGGAACCAGCGCGGGTTCCTTGTGGAAGGGCTTTAGAAAGGCATTGCGATGCGGTTTGGGATCGAGCTTCACGGCATAGTTGTGGATGAAATGGAGCAGAGGATTCCTGCTCGATGCCAGACGGTCAAGCGGCGGATAATCCATCACGAAACTGCCCTGGCCCATGGTGTCTTTCACCCGCGAGATGGAATGGCAGGACATGCATCCCAGGCCGTTCTGGCCCTCGCGCGTGTCCTCAACCTCGCGAATGGGATGCGTCTGCATCTTGTTGGCGAAGACCAGCGCATGGTCGTGACAGCCGCCGCACCAGAGCGACGGCTTGACGCCGACCGTGTCCTGCATGTACTCGATGGCCTTGCGGTACCACTGGTTATTGAACGAGGCCATGTGGTGCATGGAGCTTTGCCACTGATTGTAGATGTCCGTATGACAGGGGCGGCAGGATTCGGAGTCCATGAAGAACTGCGAAGTGATGGTCTTACCGTCGCTGGTGGTCGCAGAACTGGGGAAAAGCAGGCTGGTTGCGCCTCCCCCTTCGTGATTCATGCTGAGCGGAGGGGTGGACGGGTTCTCGATCCTGTAGCGCGGATCGGAGTGGGCGAAGTGGTAAATCGCTACGGCTGTGTAAAACACACCCGCAGCCACGGCGACTCGCAGGCTCCAGCGCCACACGGATGGCAGGCCTTCCGGTTTGGAGGCGACACCCGCCCAGATGCTGCCTCGAAAGCGGATGAGGAGAAAGAACAGGCCTGCGATTGCAAGCCCCACGTGCGCGTATAGCGCCAGGCTGTGAGGCCGGGTCATGCCGACGAAAACAAGATAGAATCCGAAACCCGCTGCCAGCCCAAGCAGCCAGAGCCCGCCGCTTCCCCAAGCCCCGGCGAAGGACCGTCGGTGCCGAGTCACGAAGGAGACGAGTAGAATGCCGACGCCCAGTCCCAAAAGCGGGTGCAGCAAGGCATTCGTCACGTAGAATAGCGTGGGGGCGCCGAAGGCTGAGATGTAGGCGGCATTACAAATGAGGACCGCCGCAGACGCGGGGAGGAGCCATCCTCCCCGCGAGCGGCCAGGACGTTTGTTTTCCATTTCTCTTTCGATCTTGCCCTGATTTTGCCCAAGACCCGACGCAGCCTATAGCTTAGCAAGCCTTGCCCGCAGGATTCAACCGACCTTCGGCGGGCCGGAACCCTTTTTCTGTATTAGTCATCCGCTTTCTTTGCATTACCGGCGCGCATCGCAAGCCCTCTCCCCACGGCAGAGGGCTTTCTATTGACAGGAGGGCAGTACTTTGGTGCCAGTGACACTCGGGGTGCCTATATATAGGATTCACATATATTATGAATCACGCGGTCAATATCGGATCTCAAGTTAAACGCGGCAGCGCGGAATTGGCCATACTTTCGGTGCTGGCGGAAGGGCCGCTGCACGGCTACGAAATTGCCAAGCGCATCGAGCGCCAGACGCAAGGAGCACTGCGCTTCAACCTCGCCTCGCTCTATCCGTTGCTTTATCGCATGGAGCGCCGCGGATGGCTGAAAGCGGCCTGGGAAGAGCCTGCCGGGGGACGTCGAAGGCGCTATTACCGACTGGAGGAAGCAGGGAAACGCCACCTGGTACCCCTTCGTGAAGAATGGCGACAGTTATTTCAAGCCTTGGACAGCTTGGCGGGGGTGACCCATGGCTGATTGGCAAAGGCTTGCGCGACAGAGGTTGACACCACTGGCACTGGACTCCGCGCGGGAAGACGAGATCGTCGCTGAACTTGCCGGCCACCTGGAGGACCTCTACGCGGATCTGGTTCGGCAAGGGACACCCGAAGAGGAAGCTGTCCAGTCTGCGTTGAGCGCCGCCGCGGACTGGGATGAGCTTCGCCGCGAGATTCAACGCGCTGGAAATGAGGAGATCATTATGAATTACCGTGTAAAGACAATATGGTTACCAGGAGCCTGCACGATCGCCCTTTCAGGAATCGTCCTTCGACTGCTCCAGATCCCGTCGGCGCCTGTTCCACGCGTCCTCTGGCCGTGGAACAGCACTGAACTAGTCATCTACTGGTGGTGGTTGCTGTCGTTGCCCGTGATCGGCGCCATCGGGGCATATTGGTCCCGGCATGCGGGGGGAAGGCTGATGGAAAGGGCGCTGGCGGTCTCGCTACCCGCCTTGGGGATGGTTGGTCTGCCGCTGCTCATGTTTCCATTTGTTCTTGTTCACGACTTGATTCGCCACCACGGCTTCCCACTCGTGCCCATGGCACTCCTGTTGTTGGGCTGGGGCGTGCTGCCGGAGGCTGCGCTGCTGGTGGGAGCATTGCCATTCTTTAGAGCGGCAACCAGCGGATCTCACCCGGCCGCAACCTCGCCATGAAGAGAGGTCTCCGCCGTAGGGCCGAACAGCGTTCGGCCTTGCCGGCGGGGCCGAGCGCCGAACGGCCTTGGCGACGGGGCCGAGCACCGAGCGGCCTTGGCGACGGGGCCGAGCACCGAGCGGCCTTGGCGACGGGGCCGAGCACCGAGCGGCCTTGGCGACGGGGCCGAGCGCCGAACGGCCTTGGCGACGGGGCCGAGCGCCGAACGGCCTTGGCGGCGGGGCCGAGCGCCGAACGGCCTTGGCGACGGGGCCGAGCGCCGAGCGGCCTTGGCGACGGGGCCGAGCACCGAGCGGCCTTGGCGACGGGGCCGAGCGCCGAACGGCCTTGGCGACGGGGCCGAGCGCCGCTCGGCCCTACAGTCGATACGCCGCATGCGTCGCGCTACAAATGCCGCTCGACGGCTTGCTGAGCGAGGGTGAGCGCGGAGCGGATGGCGCCGAAGGTCTGGGCTTTGTCCTCAAGGGAGCTGAATTTGATAGGCGGGGCGTTCTCCTTGTAAATGTGCTGAACGATTTTGTTGACCGTGGAAAGCATGAACTCCGGCGCACCTTTCGCGATGCCTCCCCCCAAGACGATCAAGTCGGGATCGAGAACGGAGATCATATTGACGATGCCGACGCCCAGCATGGTGAAGATTTTCTCCAGAACCGCGCGGGCGTTGGGGTCGCCGTTGCGGAACGCCTCAAACACAAAGTAGGCGTCGCGCTCCGCGGCGAGGCCGGAGGCTGCTTGGACGGCCGTGGCGGGGAGAGCCTTCCGTCCCTCGGCGGCGATGCCCATTCCGGAAACGTAGGTTTCAAAGTGGCCCGAATCGCCAAAGTCTTCCGCCCAGCGCGGCCACTCTAGAACCATGTGGTAGACTTCGCCGGCGGAGCCGGTGCGGCCGCGACAAAGCTTGCCGTCCACGAACACCCCTGAGCCAGTTCCCGTCCCGATGGCGATAAACACGAAGTTGTCGACGCCTTGAGCGACGCCGCGCCAGTGCTCGCCGATGGCCGCCATGTTGCCGTCGTTTTCGAGGAAGACGGGCACCCGCAGCTTTTCCTCCAGCTCATGCCCCAGGTGGATGTCTTTCCACCCGGGCAGGTTGTAAGCGAAAGCCACCACGCCGCGCTCCGCGTCGACAGGGCTCGGAACGCCGATGGCCAGCGCGCGGAGGCGCCCGCCGGACTTCGCCGTGAGCGAGCGCGCACCCGCGACGATCTCACCAATCAATTTGTGCGGGCCGTCCTCAGGACGAATCTTCACGTTGGAATCTTCGACGATCTTTCCGCAGAAATCCGCCAGCGCGAAGTGCACATGGCTGCCGCCCAAGTCGATGCCGATGACCTGGCCGTAGTCCGGCTTCATCTCGACCTTCGCGCGGCCGTCGCCGAAGACCAGGAGCCCCTTCTTGACCAGCGGACGGAGCTTGGCCAGCACGGAGGCGGGACGAATGCCAACCTGGCGGGCAAGTTGGGCGACGGAAGCCGTCTCGCGCTTTGCTATTTCCTGGAAAATCCGCTGCTCAGTGCTTTGTGGTTTGTACATATCAAGCCTCTTCCTCCTCGTCATTGCCGCGAAGATCGTTTTTCGTTGAGGCGATGGAGAGAGAATCCCAGATTTCAGATTCCAGAATCGAGATTCAAAACTTCAGATTCTTCGCGAGGATCAAGTCGGAATACGATTCTGCGACGATGTCCTTTGCTGTGATGCCGAACAGTTGCTGAAAGTGGCGTGCCTGGGATCTTATTTTCTTCACGTCACCGGTCCGCGAAATGGCTTCCACCTCGAGGAATTTGCCCAACTGACGCACTCGGTCCACATGAATTTTCACATTTTTCACGAAGTAAATTTCACGGCGCTTGTCCACCACGGCCAGGGTCGCGAGGGCGCGCTCGAGGATTGCCCGCAGGGAATTCCGCCGCGGAAGCAGCATCATCTCCACGGCAGACTGGCGGGCGCGGCGAGCGTTGCTCCGCCGGTAGAAAATCAGGGCGTTCTCGATGCGCCCCTCCCGAACCTTCAGCCGCCCGGCGGGGACGCGAAAATAAGTGTCAACCTGATGGTCCGTTCCGATGGAGCGCGCGTTCAGCGTCTTGAGCGCGTCGCGAACGCGCTGCTCGTCCTTGATTCGTGCTTTAAACTCGTAGTTAACTATTTTCATTGCGGGACGGAAGATTAACGGAATGTTAGGCACGGATCAAGGCTTTTCAGCCTTGGGTCCTGTGCTGAATTGAACGTAGCGCCGACCTTCAGTTCGGCGAACGCCCCGACAGGTCGGGGCGCTACGTGGATGTTAGTACACCTCGCAGCGTTGCGGCGCGAAGCCGCCATTAGAGCCCGAGCTTGGCCAGGACCTCCGGCGGGCACCCCTCCCAGTCAGCCACCGTGGTGTTTCCAAGGTAGGGCAGATCTTTCACTCCCATTTTGCTGGAGAAGAAACCGCTCACCACCAGGTCGCGCAGGTGGCTGAAGAAGGCCACCGCGTTTGCGTCCCGGGGGACTGCCTTGGCCGGGAAAGCGATGCGGTCGAGGATCTGCTTTTGCTGCGTCTTGGAGCAGTCCGCGAAGGCGCGGCTGAAGAGGCGGCTGCATTCCATATCCAGCCACGTCAGGCCGCCCCTGATTTCCGCCAGAAGATCGCCGCGGCGCAGTTCGAGCCACGCGTCAATGAATTCGGGGACGCCCGCCTGAGTGGCGCTGCCTGTGCGTTCGTCGGCGGGGATGATCAGATCGCTCAAAATGCAGACGGTCTTCCACTCGTGCTCGTCCAAAACTTTGCGGGTGTGAGTTGTCTCCGCCGGCGGCAGTGAAGAGTCCGGCGCGGCGAAGGGCGCGCGCTCCGTGCCCCCGTGGGATGAGAGGGGGACAAGGGCCGAGGCGGGGATGGCCGTCAAGGCCTTCAGCAGTGAACGCCGCCCAAGCGAGCCTTCCGGACGAGTGTTCTCTTCGTGATTCATGGTCTCCTCTACTGCTGCCGCAAGCCGGATCACCTCGTGATTCCGGCTAGGACCGGGCGGTAGCCGGACCCATCGGATTTCAAATTCCAGATTCCAGATTCCAGATTTCAGATTCCAGACGAATCGACAATCGCCAAACGGCAATTGACAGACCCCGATCGGCGAACCGCAATCGACAATCAAAAATCGACAACCCGCAGGCGACGATCGGCAATCGGCAAATCGCAATCAACAGTCAACAATCCACCATCACAGGTTTCGCTTCTTGACCTGGTTCGCAATGTATTCGCTGGTGCGCCAGGCTAAGGCCAGGATCGTAAGTGTCGGGTTTTTGTCCGCATTGCTCACGAAGGGCGCGGCGTCCGCGACGAACAGGTTCTTGCAATCCCAGGTCTGACAATACGGATTCAGGACGGAAGTACCGGGGTCATTGCCCATTCTCGTGGTCCCCACTTCGTGAATGACTTCGCCACCTTTGCTGATCCCCCACTGGGCCTCGGCGCCCGTGGATTCAATCACTTCGCCTCCCGCCTTGTGAATGATCTCTTGAAAAGTCTCCTGCATATGGCGCGCTTGGAGGATTTCGTCGTTGCTCCACTTGAAGTGGAATTTCAGGACAGGGATACCCCATTGGTCGACGACCTGATCGTCAATTTCGCAGTAACTATCCTGGTTAGGGATCATTTCACCTCGACCTGAAAAGCCCACAAAGGCGCCGTATAACTTGCGGCATCCGCGCTTCAGCTCAAGGCCATAGCCGCCCCCTAGAAACCGCTCGGAATGAGCGAGGATGCCGGCCGAAGGCATCTCTCGCCCGCCGCCGAATTCGATGTGGTAGCCGCGCGCGAAGGGGAGTTCGTGCTTGAGTTGTTTTTCATAATTCCACCAGGGCATGTACAGATGCATGCCGCCGGTGCCGTCTTCGTTATGCGGTGGAAGGCCCATGAGAGCGGGGATGAAACCCGCGACATCCGAGCCCACAGTATCCATCAGGTACTTGCCTACCAGGCCGCTGGAGTTTGCCAGCCCCTTGGGGAATTGGCGGGGGTTCGAGTTAAGCAGCAGGCGAGCCGTTTCGCAGGCGCTGGCGGCGAGCACTACAATTCTGCCGCGCGCCTGCACCTCTCGCCGCGTTTTCTTGTCGATGTAGGAAACGCCGCTGGCCAAGCCCTCGGCGTTCACCAGCACCTCACGCGCCATGGCGTCACAGCGAATCTCAAGATTCCCGGTCGCGAGGGCCGGAGGGAGCAGCACGGTCGGCGAGGAAAAATTCGAGAAGGTGGCGCAGCTTCGGCCGCACTGCGCACAATAGTGGCACGCGGGCCTGCCGTTCAGCGGCCGCGTCAGAATAGACAGCCGGGAAGGGATACAAGGGATGCCGAGCCCCCGGCAGGCCTTCTGAATCAGCAGTTCGTAACAGCGCGGCTTGGGCGGGGGGAGAAACTTGCCATCCGGAGTGTTTTCGAGATTCTCCGCGGACCCGAAAACGCCGATCAGTTCTTCCGTCTTGTCGTAGTAAGGCGCCAGATCGGCGTAGCTAATCGGCCAGTCGAACCCTTTGCCGTCCCGGGCGTAAGGCTTAAAGTCATAGGGTCCCATACGCAGAGAAATGCGGCCCCAATGGTTCGTCCGGCCGCCCAACATCCTGGATCGCCACCACAGCCAGTCGCTGCCCGGCGCGTTCGTATAAGGTTCACCGTCAACCTGCCAGCCTCCCACCGAGGCCTGGTAAAAATCGAAAGGATGCGAAGGGGTGGAAGCGTTGTGATACGGGGCCTCGTAGTCCCAGGCGAACATCTTGGATTGCTTGGCAGTGTCATACCAGCCGCCCGCCTCGAGCAGTAGGCACTTGGCGCCTGCCTTGGCGAGGACATAGGCTGCCATCCCTCCCCCCGCTCCGGAACCCACAATAATGACGTCGTAGACTTTAGGACTGGCGATGGTTTGTGGCACTTTCGATGCAACCTCGAGGGGGTGACCCTAAGACGAGAAGTTTACCACAGCGCGGCCGGGCCGCGATTACAAATCCCAGATTCAAAATTCAAGGGTGGCACTGCATTGCACATTCACAGACGCTTCTTTTTTTGTCGAGCTTAAGTCCAGCGAGCCCGTCACACTCGCGGGAGTGTTAGTTTTCACTTACGAATGATTGATCGATGCGGCGATCGGGCTTTTGAATCTTGAATCTGGACTTTTCGATTCCGGCCGCAGTGCGCTCTCGTTGCAAAATACTATAATAATGGCGATGAGACCCCGGATCGAGACCGATTGGAACCTGACACCTCGCGAAGCGATGCAGCTTCAGGAAAGCTTGCGCGAGCGGGTGGAGCTCGAGAACCGCTTTGGCGAAATTCGTTATGTGGCGGGCGCGGATATGGCGTTTGATCCGGCGACGGATGTGGCATTCGGCGGGGTGATTGTTTATCGCCTGCCGGGATTGGAGGAAGTGGAGCGCCGCATGGCGCGGCGGAAGCTGCGCTTTCCGTATGTCCCCGGACTGCTTTCGTTCCGCGAGTGCCCTGTCCTCCTGGCAGCCTTTGCGAGGCTCAAGACCGAGCCGGACCTTATCCTTATCGATGGCCAGGGGTACGCTCACCCGCGGCGTCTGGGCATTGCATGCCACATCGGCATCCTCTTTGACAAACCGACGATTGGTTGCGCCAAATCGCGTCTGGTAGGCGAACACGATGAACCCGGCCTCAGAGCCGGCTCGACAGCTCCATTGACGCTGGACGGCGAGCTTCTCGGCGTGGTGTTGCGGACAAGGGACGGCGTGCGACCCATTTACGTCAGCACGGGACACCGAGTTTCGCTCGATTCCGCCGTAGGCCTGGTGAAACAGTGCATGGATGGATTCCGCATACCCAAGCCTACGCGGGAGGCGGACCACTACGTGCGTGATCTGCGCCGGGCGTATCAGAGGAGTCGAGAGTTGAAAGTCGAGAGTCGAGACTCAAGGAGCACCACTCGTTAACATCCTCCTTTCGGAAAGTGCAAGAGAACAGTCCGTCATCCTGAGAGCGTGTGACCTTTTCAGTTTTACGTGGTACTGGCAGGCAGAACCAGCCGCCCCACCTGTCATCCTGAGTGAAGCGAAGGATCTCGGCAGTTTAAAGGCCCGAAGACCTACGAACAACTGCAGAGATCCTTCGCTGCGCTCAGGATGACACCGTCGGAATTCCCCCAAACCTTGTCGGAGGAGGGGAGTTCGCAGCGAAGCATTTTCAAGTTGTGCAAAATGCGGTAAGGTTAAGCGAGAGGCGGCTTTACGCCGATATCGGGCAAGATAAGATCCGCCCCATCTGGCTAGGTGGACTGCCGCCACCAAGGGCGTTCGGGAGCTTGAGATGGAAAACGGTGCAAGCGTTCAATCCAAAATGGCGGTAGTTCGCGAAAAGTCCCAATTGATGTCGGCCTCAGAGATCGACCGTACGGTGGTGCGCCTGGCGCACGAGATCCTGGAGCGCAACAACGGCTTGGACGGGCTGGTTCTGGTTGGGATCCGGCGCCGCGGAGTGCCGATTGCCGAGCGATTGGCCCGGAAGATGACGGAGATTGAAAGGACCACGCCGCCGGTCGAGACGCTGGACATCACTCTATACCGCGATGACCTCTCAAGCATCGATCAGAAGCCGGTCGTTCAGCCCGCCGCGCCGTTTTCCGTGGAGGCCAAGACCGCAATCCTTGTGGACGACGTCCTTTACACGGGGCGAACGACGCGCGCGGCGCTGGATGCCCTTCTGGAACACGGGCGGCCACGGCGTGTGGAGCTTTGCGTCTTGATCGACCGGGGACATCGGGAACTACCCATCCAGGCGAATTACGTAGGCCGGGTCGTGCAGACAACGGACGACCAAATCATTGAAGTCCGACTTCGCGAAGTGGACAACCAGGACCGCGTCATGCTTTGCGAGCGCGCTTAACGAAGAGTGTCATCCACAGATTGCGCAGATTTCACAGAGGCAGAAATCAGCGGCCAGCGCTCCGCGACTTGTGCCTGTCAGGCGGCATCAGAACCCATGCGATTGTCATCCTGAGCGCAGCGAAGGATCTCTGCAGTTCGCCTGGGCTGGTAATATCGTAGCGAGGGAGTGTTATGCAATATCCCGTTGGACCCGAAGATGTGAAGCTGATTCAGGGACGCAGTAAGGGACTGCAGGTTATGTGCGACTGCGGCTGCGTCAACTTCAACTATCTTGACCCGCAGGATCCCGTGTGGCGCTGCCGCAACTGCCAGCGCGTTTTGAGCTTCGACTTCCCCCGCCTGATGGAGAAAGTCCTGGCCTCTTCCACATCTGCGAAATCTGCGTAATCTGCGGATAATCAAGGAGTCAATCATGCCCTACGCAAAGCCTTCCCGGCGCTCCTGGGCGGAGCCCTGGAAGATCAAGATGGTGGAGCCCATCCGCATGACGACTCGCCGGGAGCGGGAGAGCTTCATCGTTGCGGCCGGATACAACACTTTCCTGCTGCGCTCCGAGGATGTTTATATCGACCTGCTCACGGACAGCGGCACGAACGCCATGAGTGATATCCAATGGGCGGGGCTGATGCGCGGCGACGAAGCCTACGCGGGCAGTCGCAATTTCTACCATCTCGCCGAGGCGGTAAGCAACTACTATGGATATAAGTATCTGGTCCCAACCCACCAGGGGCGCGGTGCTGAGCATATACTTTCCAAGATCATGATTGAGCCGGGCGACTCTATCCCCGGCAATATGTATTTCACCACCACGCGCCTCCACCAGGAGTTGGCCGGCGGAACGTTTGTGGACGTCATCATCGACGAAGCGCACGACCCGGCGAGCGAGCATCCCTTCAAGGGCAACGTCGACTTGGCGAAGCTCGAAAAGCTCATCCACGAGGTGGGAGCAGGGACAATTCCTTATTTCTCCGTGGCAGGAACCGTGAATATGGCGGGGGGCCAGCCGCAATCCATGGCGAATATGCGCGCGCTCCGGGAACTCTGCGAGCGGCACGGCATTCCCGTTGTGCTCGATGCCACGCGGGCTGTCGAAAACGCCTACTTCATCCAACAGCGCGAGCCAGGCTACAGCTCAAAACCCGTCGCGGAGATCCTGAAAGAGTACTGCTCCTACACCCAAAGCTGTACGATGAGCGCCAAGAAAGATGCGCTGGTGAACATCGGGGGCTGGCTGGCCACGAATGACGAGGGGCTATTCGAAGAAGCGCGCAACATGGTGGTGATCTATGAAGGGCTGCACACCTACGGCGGGCTGGCGGGCCGCGACATGGAAGCCATGGCCCGCGGGATCAAGGAAAGCGTTGAGGACGACCACATCCGCGCCCGGGTCGGCCAAGTCGAGTACCTGGGCCGGCACCTGCTGGATTGGAACGTCCCCATCGTCAAGCCGATCGGCGGCCACGCGGTTTTCCTGGATGCGAGGGGCTTCTATCCGCAGATACCGCAAGAGCAATATCCAGCCCAGACGCTCGCCAGCGACATCTACGTCGATTCCGGCGTGCGCACCATGGAACGCGGCATCGTATCCGCTGGGCGCGATACCAAGACGGGCCAGGAGCACCACCCCCGCCTGGAACTTGTGCGCGTCACCATTCCGCGCCGAGTCTACACGCAGGCACATATGGATGTGGTGGCGGAGTCGATCCTGGAAGTCTACGAGCAGCGCGAACAGGCGCGCGGCTTGAAGATGGTCTACGAGCCGAAGTATTTGCGCTTCTTCCAGGCACGGTTTGAGAAGCTGGAATAGAATTCGCCATAAACCGCGAGCCACCAACTAGATCCACCCCACTACTTTTCCCTAAAGTAATCCCATGCCTTTGCCGATAAGAGATATGACCTCCTTGGACAGCGACCTCGGCCGGGTGCGTTGTGTCGGAAGAGAACGGCGAAGAGCCTGAATTCGAATCGGGAGAGGCTGAATATCAAGTGCCCCAGGGAATAGTTTCAACCTCATGAGGTTGCGACTGTGAGTTACTTAATCTATTGCATCGTTCGCGGGCCCCTTCCGGCAGCCCTGGAAATCCCCGACGGGGTGGGGGGCCATCGTGTCTTCACTTCGAATTACAATGGCATGGGCGCCGCGCTTTCCAAGCTCCCCGGGCCAGTCCCGCCCTTCGATGAAACGAATCGTCTTGCCTATGAGCGCGTGGTCGAGTCATTTTACCGCCATCTGACCGTGGCTCCGCTCCGGTACGGCTGTTGTGTTGAGTGTCCCTACGACGCGGTGGTTCTGCTGCGGGAAAACGGGGACGCTTACCGCGCGCTTCTCCGCGAGCTGGACGGATATGCGGAAGTCGGCATTCACGTTCAGCTCGGCGGCCCAGCCGCCCGGTCGGAAACGCCCCGGCGCCGGATTCTGCCGGATTGGTTTCCACTTCGTCCACGCCCCTCTGGGGCCGCAGGTCCGGATACAAAGCCGGGCTCTGGGCGTATCGCCGTGGCTCCAAACGTTTTGATTGAGAACCTCTGTGATTCACTGCACGGCTCCTTCGTCCGTCACAAAGTCGAGTTCCCTTCCTCTGGAACGAGTCGTCTTCTGTCCCTCCATTTCCTGGTGCCGCGCGATTCCGTGGAAACGTTTCGCTCCGCAGCGCGACACCTGCCCACGAACCCCTCATTTCAGTTGCAATTGAGCGGTCCCTGGCCGCCCTACAACTTTGTCGATGCGCTGCAGCCGCAAGGGAAACGAAAATCGCAGCCCTTCGCGCGGCAATTAGTGTCCTAATTTGGTAGCGCCGACCTTTAGCCCGGGTCGTTCATGAATACGATGAGCGGAGTGCAGACTTAAGAACGTTGCACACAGAGTTCACGGAGTGTTTTATCTTTGGAGTTACCGAACCCCTTGATCACAGAGGGCACGGAGAACATCCCGGAACCTCTCCGTGGTCTCTGTGGCTTATCTCCGTGACCTCTGTGCGAAATTCCTTTCCTCCCTCAAGTCCTCCAGGAATTTCATGAATAATCCGGATTAGAGCCTGCCCTGAGCGAGCGAAGGGTCGGCAGATGCCCCGACAGGTCGGGGCGCTACGTCGAAACCAGGACACTTCGTTAGCCAGTGTTGCCTCGCGCGAGAAGTGATAAACTGCAACCAATGGGCTTCGATAGGGCACTGACCGTCGAACTCCCGGAAAAACATGCAGATCACTCTCAAAGATGAGGTTGTTCTGGTTACGGGTGGGTCCCGCGGGATCGGCGCGGCAACCGTCAGGGCATTTGTCGCGGCGGGCGCGAAGGTTGTTTTCAACTATCGGAGAGATAACCGCGCGGCCAAGCGAGTCATCGAAAGCTGTAGGAGCATGGAGGGCGAGGCCATTGCAGTTCGGTCCGATGTGGCGAGCATGGCCGGCGCCAAAAGGCTGGTTTCGGCAGCTCTGCGCCGTTTTGAAAGCGTGGATACCCTGGTGGCGAATGCGGGGATTTGGAATTACCAACCCGCGCCCATCGAGAGAATGACGGAGAAGCAGTGGGATGAAATGCTCGCCGTGAACCTCAAAGGCGTCTATACGCTGGTGCACTGCGTAGTTCCCGGCATGATCAGCCGGAAGCGCGGGAAAATCATCGTGGTCTCCTCGACGGCGGGACAGCGCGGAGAGGCTTTTCACACCCACTATGCAGCCAGCAAGGGCGGCCTGATCAGCTTTGTCAAAGGGCTTTCGACGGAACTGGCGCGGCACGACATCCTGGTCAACTGCGTCGCTCCCGGTTGGGTGAAAACAGATATGAGCGCTGAGCTGATGAAAAACAGGCGTGAGTATGAGCAGGTCCTATCGGTTATTCCGCTTCACCGTTTTGCTTCGCCGGAGGAGATTGCTTTGCCGATTCTTTTCTTGGCCTCACCCATGGCCACTTTCATTACCGGCGAAGTGCTGAATGTAAACGGCGGGAGCGTATTGTGCGGGTAACAAGATGGTTTGCAGTGGGGTAGCTTGGTGCAGCTTGCGCTCAGGTCAAAATAGTCGCGCCGACCTTCAGGCCGGCACAGAGCCTGCTGGCGCAAAGGCCGGCGCTACGAGGAGAGGTGCTCCAAGGCGGCTTCGGCGCGGGACAGGGCGTTGTTATGACTAAACGATCGATCATCACTCTGACGGCAGCAATGATCTTTCTGCTTATGGCCCCGGAGGGGATGGGACTGCAGGCCGGACAAAATCCTGCCGCGGCTCCATCGAATTCCGCGGCTTCGACTTCCACTCCACCTCCTTCCCGCATCGACCCTAAAGCGCAGCAAATCCTCGATCGCGTCATACAGGTATTGGGCGGGCCAGCCTTTCTAAAGGTAAAAAGGCTGACCACTAAAGGCCGCATCTTTTCCATTCGGAACGAGGCCACTTCCGCCTACGCTCCTTTTGAGAGTTATGTTGAATATCCGGACAAGCGTCGATTCAGCTTCGGGAAGAACCCCCCGGTTATTCTCATCAACAATGGCGACCAGGCATGGGAATTGGATCGGATGGGCCAGACCAGCCAGTTGGCGGAGCAGTTGCGGCGCTGGAAAGTGTCCACTTACTATTCGCTGGAGAATCTTCTCCGCCTGCGCATTCACGAACCCGGGGTTCTCGTTCAAATGGGCGGCGTTGACTTCCTGGATAACGTCGCCACTCAGTCCCTGGCCATGGTGGATGCGCAAGCAACTGAAGTGAAGCTGGATTTAAACCGTCAGACGCTGATGCCGGTTAGCGTCACTTATCGCGTCCACGACCCGAAGACAGGAGACTGGAACGATTTCGCGGACGTTTACAGCGAGTACAAGAACATCGACGGCGTCATGACCCCCATGCACATTGCAAGGTTCATCGATGGGGAGCGGGTCTCTGAAGTCTTTCGCAGCTTCGCCCACTATGATGACGAATACCCTGCAACTTATTTCCAGCCCGTGCGCTAGGAATTACATCTGTTATAATGACCTGCTGGGGCACGTGTGAAGAATCAAATCCGAATGCGGCACACAACGATACTCTGCGTCCGGCGCGACGGACGGCTCGCCATGGGAGGCGACGGTCAGGTGACCATGGGCGAGAACATCGTCAAGCAGAAGGCCCGCAAAATCCGCCGTCTCTATAATGAGAAAGTGGTGGCGGGTTTCGCCGGGAGCACCGCCGATGCCCTGTCGTTGTTCTCCAGGTTTGAGCAGAAGCTGGAGGAGTATCACGGCAACCTCAGCCGCGCGGTGGTGGAACTGGCCAAAGAGTGGCGCACCGATCGCGCCCTGAGACATCTTGAGGCATTGCTCCTGGTTGCCGATGATAAGAACACCTACTTGTTAAGCGGCACCGGAGATGTGATCGAGCCTGACGACGGAATCGTGGCGATCGGCTCCGGCGGGCCTTTCGCGCTGGCTGCGTCTCGCGCCCTGGCGAAACATACCGCCATGACCGCCAAGGAAATCGTCCAGGAAGCCATGCTCATCGCGGGGCAAATTTGCATTTTCACGAACGATCAGGTAACAATCGAAGAACTGTAGGGGCACGCCATGGCGTGCCCCTGCGGTTGGGCGCTTTGACCACTGAATCTTATGGTTTTCTATTTGCCGGAGAGCATCGAGACCGCGGCTTCGCTGGACGAACTTACCCCCCGCCAGATCGTCACGGAATTGGATAAGTACGTGATCGGACAGAATGAGGCCAAGCGATGCGTGGCCACGGCACTGCGCAATCGCATGCGACGGCAGAAGCTTCCCCCGGAGCAGGCGGAAGACATCCTTCCCAAGAACATCATCATGATTGGCCCCACGGGCGTGGGGAAGACCGAGATTGCGCGCCGCCTCGCTCGCCTGACGAATTCTCCTTTTCTTAAGGTGGAAGCCTCGCGTTTTACCGAAGTCGGTTACGTCGGCCGTGATGTCGAGTCGATGGTCCGCGACCTGGTGGAAATTGCCATCGACATGGTCAGGGAAGAGCGCGTCGACGAAGTCGCCGAGAAGGCCGAGCAGCAAGCTGAGGAGCGCTTGCTGGACCTCCTGTTGCCTTCTCCGCCTTCCGTCAGGCCCCACGAGAAGAACGGGAGCGAAGGGGATGAACGCGCCGCCGCCCAGGAACAGTTCCGGCGCACGCGGGAGAAACTGCGTGCCCAGCTTCGGGAGGGAAAACTCGACGAACGGCAGGTGGACATTGAGGTGCGAGATCGTAGTTTCCCGGCGTTCGAAGTGATCTCTTCGCAGGGCATCGAAGAGATGGACATCAATATCAAAGACATTCTCCCGGGGCTCTTTGGTTCGCGGACCAAGAAGCGTCGCATGCGCGTCGTCGAAGCCATGGATTACCTGACCCAGGAGGAAGAGAACCGGTTGATCGACATGGATCAGGTCACTCGCGTGGCGGTGGAGCGCGCCGAACAATCGGGGATCATTTTTCTGGATGAAATCGACAAGATCGCCGGGCGCGAACGGGGCCACGGACCGGACGTGAGCCGGGAAGGAGTACAGCGCGATATTCTGCCCATCGTGGAGGGCACGACGGTCAACACCCGATACGGGATGGTGCGCACCGACCATATCCTCTTTGTTGCGGCCGGAGCCTTTCACGTGAGCAAGCCGTCCGATCTCATCCCTGAACTTCAAGGACGGTTTCCGATTCGCGTGGAGCTGCACTCACTCACGACGGACGATTTTATCCGCATTTTGAAAGAACCTAAGAGCGCCTTGGTCAAACAGTATGCGGCCCTGCTGGAGACGGAGGGCATCAAGCTCTCTTTCACTGACGACGCGCTGGAGGAAATTGCCAAATTTGCGGCCGCCGTCAACGAACAAACAGAGAACATCGGGGCCCGCCGCTTGCACACGATTATGGAAAAGCTCCTGGACGAAGTCTCCTTTGAAGGGCCGGACTTGAAGAAGAAGACCGTCCGTGTTGATGCGGCTTACGTCCAGAAGCAATTGGCGGATATCGTCAAGAATCAAGACCTCAGCCGGTACATACTGTAACGAGAGCGAGATTCCTCGCTTCGCTCGGAATGACAAAAATCACAGCGGGATTTCAGAACCTTGGGAAGCCGCCGCGCTCCCGTTTCCCAATCTCAAGCGTCCCCTCTTTTATTGTCGCGCAAGTTGCCGGGGCGGTCTTGCTGCTGAGTTGCGGCGTGCAGGGGCCACCGCAGCCGCCCCGGATCGAGGTTCCGGAACGCATCGCCGATCTCTCCGTGCATCAAGTGGGGCAAAGACTCGAGATCCGGTTTACACTGCCTCAGCAGGCGCAGGACGGTGAACGATTAACGAAACCTCTGGAAGTTGAGCTTCTCCGCGCCCAACTCACTCCAGGCGCGAACCTGCCGAAGTCCCCACCCTTGGCCCTCTGGATCAGCCTTGAACCGAACCAATGGGCTCGCTACGCCAATGAGCGAAGAGTCACCTACCCCGCCGCCCTTACAGAAGTCGAATTCAAGGGCTGGCGAGGACAAGATGCGATCATTGCTGTCCGCACGCTCACTCGCGGCATACGCCACCGCCCCGTGGAGAGCGAGGTCTCCAATCTCGCCCGGCTTCGAGTGCTGGACGTGTCCCGCCCCGTGGAGCACCTGGAAAGTAAGACCACGGAGAACGCGATTGTGCTGGGGTGGCAGCCGCCGGCCAAAACGCTGCAAGGCCTTGAGGTCAAGTTTCTTGACGGGTATCGCGTTTACCGAAGCACCACGGGAAAGCCGGGATCGTTCCAGTTGGTTGGCGAGAATAACGAGCCGTCCTATCTGGACAGTGACTTTGAATTCGGACGAGCCTACTCCTACGAGGTTGGAGCAGTGTTCAAGGATGGCGGGACCACCGCCGAGAGCGAGCCCTCGCAACCCTACCAGGTGATCCCGCGCGATATCTTCCCTCCCGCGCGCCCCACCGGATTAACGGGTTTGTACACGACCGGCGCGGTGGAATTGGTTTGGGATGCCAATACCGAGAAGGATCTGGCCGGTTATTACGTTTACCGGCACGAAAACGGCGAGCAGCCCAAGAGGCTGAATAAAGCACTGTTGCCAACTCCCATCCTCCGCGACACCAGCGTGCAGCCGGGCCGCACGTACTTTTATCAAGTGACCGCAGTTGATCTTTCGAATAATGAGAGCCGGCCTGGCCCGGAAGTCGAAGTTGAAACTGGAAACTAGAAAGAAGAAAGCAGAAGGTAGAAACTAGAAGGCTGAAAGCACAAGGCTGACGCCGAAGGCACAAGGCTGACCGCAGAAGAAACCCGAGGTTTGAGGTCTATTTCGGATTCCCGTTGTTCCTTCTTTCGCTGGAATTTGAAATTTGAAATCTGAAATCTGGAATGCTGCCGGGTTCCTCGCCGTGCCCCCTGCAATGAAGAACCACACGGAAAGTCCTGATCGTCGGCGCGCCGAGGAACCAATCGGACTCGAGGCAAGCTCCCGCTTCCTTCCGACCTTTGTTTGGTTCGCGGCTTTCGCCGTCCTCTTGCTTCTTCATTACCCGTTGCTCCGCTTGCCCTATTATTGGGACGAGGCGGGATATTACATCCCCGCGGCAACGGATTTCTTCCGTTCCTGGCGGCTCATTCCGCAGAGCACTCTTCTCACGGGACACACCCCTCTGGTGATCATCTACCTGGCTTTTGCCTGGCGGGCGTTTGGGTTCTCGCCGCTGGTCACACGCGCGGCGATGATGGCTCCGGCCGCGTGGACGCTAGCCTGCGTTTACGGGCTCGCGCGCCGTGTAGCCAACCGCGAAGTCGCTTTCTGGAGCGTGTTGCTGCTGGCGCTTTCTCCCCTGTTTTTCGCGCAGAGCACACTCGCTCATCTGGATCTTGCGGCGGGATTATTCACTCTACTGGCCCTCGCAGCCCTGCTTGACGATCGTCCCGCGAGGTTTGCGTTCGCCTGCACAGCGGCCGTCCTGAGCAAAGAAACCGCCGTGGTTCTGCTGCCTGCTGCCGGGATCTTCATTTGGTGGCAGCGCAGGCGATCGACGGGTTCCTCGGTGCGCGGCTGGTGGACTGCCTTTCTTGTCCCCCTTGCCGCGCTGCTGGCGTGGGCGGCCTTCTACCACCATGTCACCGGGGGTTGGACCGGTAACCGCGAATACCTGCGCTATAACCTCTATGCCACCCTGAATCCAATTCGAGTGCTATTGACGTTGCTCCGTCGCCTCTATGAAACCTTCGTGGGCGGATTCAATTGGGTTCTGACCGCCGGCGCCATGGCGGGAATTCTGTGGACCAGGAAGAGCCATCCTGCCGTGGTCTGCGCGCGGGCGGGAACCGGTCCCACAGCGATCGAAAACTCTGTTATTCCCGCGAAAGCGGTAATCCATTCCTTCTTTTTTCTTGCCGGTTTGCTCAGCGCGGTATATTTGCTGATGCTCAGCGCGGTGGGTGGCGCCGTCCTGCCTCGTTATCTGCTGCCCATCTTCCCCCCGCTGGTCTTGGCCGCGGTGTTCCTGATCTGGCGCCTGCCAAGGCGGATGGCCCGGTCGATTATGGTCCTCACCGCCGGCTGCTTTGTCTGGGCCTGGTTTTTGAATCCACCTTACCCATTTCCCTTTGAGGATAATCTGGCCTACGCGGACTTCATTCATTTGCATCAGCAAGCCGCGCGGCTTCTGGAGGATCAAGCGTGTGAAGAGCGGATCCTGACCGCCTGGCCCGCAACGGACGAGTTGGTGCACCCGCTGCTGGGCTATGTTCTCCAGCCGCTCAAGGTGGTTCCTATGCAGGATTTCACTCGCCATGATTTCGACAGCGTCTCCGCCCAGTCGTTCGATTGTGTATATCTTTACTCTCGCCACTGGGAGCCTCCGAACAACTGGTTGAATCGCCACATCTGGCTGCAAAGGCTTCAACAGAGCTACTTTGAATATCAACCCCAAATCCCCGAGAATGAACTTGCGACCAGGTATCACCTGCGCTTGCTGGCAGGCTTTGAAAGGCGGGGTCAGTGGGTGAGGGTTTACGCTAGAATTAACCCATGAAGTGCCATGCGATTCGAGTCATCAAAGTAGTGTCGTGTCCCAAGAATTCGCAGTATAAGTCGAGACGGTTCGGCCACGCGTCCGAAGCCCCGTCAGGGGCGGCATAAAGTAGCCCAGGGCGTGAGCCCTAGGTTGGACGGCCCTCACCCTGCCTTCGGCACCCCTCTCCCGCCCGAGCGGGAGAGGGGACGGGGGTGAGGGAGGGCCTCACGAACCCACGGCTTACGCCGTGGGCTACTCGCTCACGCCCGCTCCGCGGGCTGACATGTTCAACGAACTTCTGGGACACGACGCTAGATGAGCGCAGCTCTGCGTTCTTGTCGGTACTGGTACTTTCGTGATCTTGACAAGTTCGACCCATATATATAGCCTATACGCTGGGGATTCGCCCCGGACAACCGCAAGTCCCGGGTAGGGGCGGTTCGCGAACCGCCCCTACAACCTACCCGAAATTTTCTCCCTGGAGATCTTATGTCTATTCGCACATCGCCTCAGCTTACTCCTCAACTGCTCGACGCCGCCCGCTCCAATGGCCGGCGCTCCCATGGTCCGTGCACCGCGGCCGGTAAGCAGAATTCCAAAATGAACGCCCTCGAGCACGGCGAGCGTTCCGACCCCGAAAATCACTACGAAGTGATGCGCGCCCTGGGCGAAGACCCGGCCCGGTTCGAAGCCCTGAAGCAGGAGTTGCACGATTCCTTCGGCCCCGGCGACGCCTTCTTGGACAAGCAGGTCGATGACTTGGCCCGCCTCTACTGGCGGCGCGACCGCCTGGAGCGCTCCCAGACTGGCCTGATGCGCCGCGCCCTGCTGGCAGTGGAAGAGCAGGAGCACCGCCGCCGGAAAGAGATCGAGGGCGCCAGCTTCGAGGTCGGCCAGGCCATCAACATCACGCTCGAAGAGCCCTCCGACCCCGCCGCGCGCCTGCGCCTGCTGCTTTCCTTTCTGGGCGTGATTCGCGTGCAGGTGCACGCCCGCTCCTTCCTGGCCTGGCAGGCTGCCGCACTCCAAGGGTCTTACGGGAAGAAGGGGGGCTGGCGGGCGGCTCGCCTCGGCCATCTGCTGTCGCTCTTCGCCGAGGCTGCCGTAGGGACGCCCCTTGAGGCTGCCCAGGCCGAAGATGAGGATGATGTAGGCGCATCCCTTGTGGGCGCCGAGGCCGACGGCGAGGGCGGCCACAAGGCCTGCCCCTACGCCGCCACCGAACCGGCGGATGAACTGCGGTACAACGAACTGGTCCTGCTGCTCGAGGAAGAGAGGGCGAGCCTCGAGGAGGAGTTCGAGTATGAGGAGAAGCTGAGCGAGGAAAGAGCGGCGATCGAGCGCGATGCCTGCCTGGCTCCGGCGGGTGAGGAGTGGAAGCTGATGCTGCGTCGGGAAGAGACCCTGGACCGCTCCATCGATCGCAAGATCAAACTGTTGCTTAACCTGCGGAAAGCGGCGCCCCGAACGCAAAAACCGCAGACCTTGGAAAGCAGGTCTGCCGAGGACCAAGTGCAAAATCCGCAGACCTTGGAAAGCAGGTCTGCGCCAGCCGAGGATTTAGGGGCGCCCGCCCCTAGTCGCGAACAGCCCTCTCCCTTGGGGAGAGGGTGTCAGGCTCCGGCGGTGTCATCAGCCGGAGCGTGACGGGTGAGGGGTTTTTCCCTCGCCCAGAACAAAAACGTCTGTTAAATGCGCCGCGATTGCGGCGGGAGGGAGAGGCACGGCAAAATTCTGGCCGCGATGAGAAGAATCAGGAGCAGAATGTCCGTGGGAAACATAACTAGCCCATCGCCCGGCCCGCCCGCCGCGCGAAAGCGCCCTCGCGGCTCACCCTCTCCCCAGGGAGAGGGCTTTGTGACCGAGGTTTTGTGTTGAAGGAGCAAGCAACGAACGCCACGGCGTTCTCGCGGTCTTGCTGCTGGTTATCTGCCTTAGAGAGCCGTCTTTTGTTTTCATCAACATTCCCGGTTCGTTCGTTGGCTTTTGAACCCGCTCGCCGTGGGGCTTGCCCTACCCTGTCCAAATTAGCAGTTTCTGGCGTTCGAGACGGCGGCTTTGCCGCCCCGCCTTGCGGAAAGGCTCCGCCTTTCCGAGCGGTTCCGCGCCCTTCCTTTTCCTTCCCCCGGGCTGGAAGGCTCAGCCTTCCAGCCCGGGGGGAGGAGGTTGTCCGTGATGCCCGCGCGGCGGAAAGGCGAAGCCTTTCCGCAAGGCAAGCGGCAGAGCCGCAGATCACTAAGCGTCGGGACGTATGCGCCACCCATGGGGGCCACGCAGGCGTTGACACGCTGGAGTCGTGTGGTATACTGAAGTCTGCTAGGGTCGCGAGGGGCTCTAGAGCCTTCCAGTGTGGCTTCCCTGTTGCCGAGTCACTAACGCGGGTTCAAGTGAGGCTTCAAACTCGCCATCCTATAATTATCAAACGGACAATCATTGAGGGCTTGTGGAAGCAGCGAATTGCAAGAAAGAGCTAGTGATCGAGATTCCCGTGGATGTGGTTCGGCGCGAGGCCGAATCCGTGATCGCACAGTATGCGCGCAAAGCGCGAGTCCCGGGTTTTCGCCCAGGCCATGCTCCAACCTCAGTGGTCCGGGGCCGCTTTCGGGACGAAATTCGCAGCGACGTAGTGCAAGCGCTGGTCCCCAAATACTTCGAGGACGCGGTGAAGGAGCAGAAATGGTCGGTGGTGGGGCGTCCGCGCTTCGAGGATCTTCGCTTCGAGGACGACAAGCCTCTGGCCTGCAAAGCCACGTTCGAGATAATGCCGGAATTCGAACTCCAGCAGTACAAGGGGCTGGAAGTCGAGGAAGAAACGCCCCAGGTTACCGAGGCCGACGTTGATCGGGCGATCGAAGGAGTTCGCCAACAGGCTGCCACGTTCGAGGTGGTTTCCGACCGTCCTGCAGCAGACGGAGATTATTTGACGCTAAGTCATAAGGCGTACGATACCAAGGACCCTGCGAGCCGTCCCGTAGAGGTTCCCGAGGATTCGATCGAATTGGGTGCTGAACGGGTCCCCCCCGAATTCAACAAGAACCTGCGGGGGGCTCGGCCTGGCGAAACACGCGAGTTCGAGGTTACCTACCCGGAGGATTACCGCCAAAAATCGCTGGCCGGGAAAACCTACCGTTACCGTGTTGAGGTTCAAAGCATCAAACATAAGGTGGTTCCCGCTGCGGATGACGAACTGGCGAAGTCCGTCAGCGAGTTCTCCACCCTGGGGGAGCTTCGGACCAAGTTGGCCAGCGATCTCACGGAACGCGCCAAACACAAGTCTGAGATGGCGGCCAAACAGGCGCTGGTGGAGCAGCTTCTTCGGCTACACGAATTCGCGGTGCCGGAAATTATGGTAGAGGCCCAACTCGAGCACAAACTCGAACGCATGCTGAGGCTGCTTTTCGCTCAAGGCATAGATCCCCGCCAGGCTCAGGTTGACTGGCACAAGCTGCGGGAGGAGTCCCGGCCGGACGCCGAGAAGGAAGTCCGGGCTTCCCTGCTGCTGAGCAAGATTGCCGAGGCGGAAGGGCTGGAGGTTTCTGAGGAAGAAGTCGATGAAGTGATCCGGGGGATGGCTCAAGAGGCGCACGAACCACCCGCCACCCTCAAGACCCGCTTGACACGCGAAGGCGAGTTGGATACTCTGAAATCTACTCGCCGCAACCAGAAGGCTATTGATTTCATCTACCGCAACGCCAAAATCACTCGTAAAAGTGACTAGGTTTTGGAAACATTAGGGAGTTTCCCCAACGAAAAAGGCGATGACCAGCCAGCCAAATATGACTCTGATTCCAATGGTAGTCGAGCAGACTAACCGCGGGGAGCGAGCTTACGATATTTATTCCCGCCTGCTCAAGGACAATATTATTTTTATCGGGACGGCCATCGATGACAACGTGGCGAACCTGGTGACCGCCCAACTGCTCTTCCTGGAAGCCGAAGACCCGGAACGAGACGTTTCACTGTATATCAACTCCCCGGGTGGCGTGGTCACCGCCGGGATGGCGATCTATGACACGATCCAATTCATCCGTCCCGACGTGGCCACCATTTGTATCGGCCAGGCGGCCAGCGTCGCGGCTCTGCTGCTGGCTTCGGGGACTCCCGGGAAACGCTTTGCCCTCCCCAACTCCCGCCTGCTCATTCACCAACCCACCATGGGGGGTCTCTCGGGACAAGCCACCGACATCGATATCCACGCTCGCGAAATCCTGCGCATTCGCGCCAGCCTCAATGAAATCATGGCGAAGCACACAGGACAGCCGATTGAAAAGATCGAGCGCGACGTGGAGCGCGATTTTTGGATGAGCGCCCAGCAAGCTCGCGAGTACGGCATCATCGATGAAATCATCTATAAGCATAAGTAGCCTGCTGCCATGACCACGAAACGCCCAAACCCCGAAGAAACGCTCCACTGTTCCTTCTGCCGGAAGAACCAGGACGCGGTGGGAAAACTGATTTCTTCGCCGGGTGATTTTCCGCGCGCCTACATCTGCGACGAGTGCGTGGCCGTGTGCAACTCGATTCTGGAAGAGAAGCGGAGCGAGGAACTTCCCACCACTCAGGCCAAGCCTCCCAAGCCGCCGGATATCAAAGCTTTTCTCGACCAGTACGTGGTGGGGCAGGAACAAGCCAAGAAAAAACTCGCCGTGGCCGTTTACAATCACTACAAGCGCAATATCCTGACCCGTGTACGCAGCGAGGTGGAGCTCACCAAGTCCAATATCTTGTTGATCGGCCCTACGGGGACCGGCAAGACCCTTCTCGCCCAGACCCTGGCCCGCGTTTTAGATGTACCCTTCGCCATCGCGGATGCGACGACCTTGACGGAGGCCGGCTATGTGGGCGAAGACGTGGAGAACGTGATTCTGAAGCTCCTCCAGAATGCCGGAGGCGACGTTCAGCGGGCCCAGCAGGGCATCGTCTACATCGACGAAATCGACAAAATCTCGAAGAAGGACGAGAACATCTCCATTACTCGGGACGTCTCCGGCGAGGGGGTGCAGCAAGCCTTATTGAAGATTCTGGAAGGGACAATCGCCAACGTGCCGCCTCAGGGGGGGCGCAAACATCCCCACCAGGAATGCACGCCGGTTGATACCACCAACATCCTATTCATTTGCGGAGGTGCTTTCGTAGGGCTGGAAAAGATCATCGAACATCGCATGGGAAAGAAAACAGTGGGCTTTCGTGGGGATAACACCAGCGAATTCCCAACGCCGGAGCGACGAAATGTCGAGCTCCTCGAACAAATGCAGCCTTCCGACCTGATCCGCTACGGCTTAATTCCTGAATTTGTGGGACGCCTGGCGGTGGTCAGCGTGCTCAACGATCTGGATGTGCCGGCCCTGATCGAGATACTGGTACGGCCTAAGAACGCACTAGTCCGTCAGTACCAGAGACTGTTCGAATTCGAGAATGTTAAGCTGCGATTTACGGATGGCGCGTTGAAAGCGATCGCGACCCAGGCTATCGAAAGGAAGGTGGGCGCTCGCGGACTGAGAATGATCCTCGAGGATTTGATGTTAGACCTGATGTACCACCTGCCGAGCCAGCGGAAGTTGCGTGAGTTCGTGGTGACCGAGGAGATGGTCCAAAACCACGAAATAAGCTTTAGTTCGACGTTCCTCGAGAAGGCAGGTTAATGGAAAATCCTATGTTTTCAGGCCGCGAAAAGAATGAAACTCGTTCATTGCCGATGATGCCCATCCGGGATGTGGTCATCTTTCCTCACATGATGACTCCGTTCGTGGTGGGGAGGGGAGCTTCAATCCTGGCTCTGGAAGAAGCGCTGGCGGGCGACAAGAGGATTTTTCTGGCCACTCAGCACGATCCCTCGGTTGACGATCCCAAACCCAACGAGATTTACCAGGTTGGGACGGTGGCCAACATCGTGCAGAGCCTGAAACTGCCGGACGGCAATATCAAGGTGCTCGTGGAAGGTATTGACCGGGGTAGAATCCTGAAGATCTCGAACGAAGACGGTTACTTCCGGGTCAGCATCCAAACCAAGGTCTTCCGCACGGTTACGACGCCCAGCCTCGAGCAGCTCGTCCAGAGGGTCACGTCGCTCTTCGAGCAGTACGTCAAGCTTTCCCAGAGCCTCAACTACGACACCATGATTGCCGCGATCAAGGTGGACGAGATCGGCAAGT
>Ga0326727_10003441_pt1 | contig 50588 bp, 41 predicted proteins | sample MB2enrmetagenome_FD_207643 | JGI IMG/M metagenome (GOLD analysis project Ga0326727, IMG submission 207643) | Lab enriched peat soil microbial communities from McLean, Ithaca, NY, United States - MB29MY | ecosystem: Environmental > Terrestrial > Soil > Wetlands > Peat | place: USA: New York... | reverse complement strand
GCTGGATTTCCCGGAGCAGATAGTCGGAGAGAGACTTGCCTTCGTGGGCTGCCCGCGCCTTCAGTTTGCGGTGCAGGGGGTCAGGTACATTGCGAATTTGAATCATGGTCGGCATGTGTATAACATAGCTGCATGTGGAGCACATGTCAAGGAATGGAAAATCCGGGACAGGCACCATATTTTCGATTTACCGACATCATAGCTTCCGCTAGGGATTAGGGATTGGGAATTAGCGTCCTGTCACCACCCCCCGGCGCGACCGCGCCGTCCCCCTCCTGAATCTCGTAACCACCCCGTCGCTGAGCGCTTCGACCCTTCCTTCACTGCGTTCAGGACAAGCTCTGAATCAGGAGGGGAGTCCGTCCGCCCGTCCGGGCAGCCTGTGGCGCGGAGCATCCGGCGGTTTCAAAGGCAGTGACGAGTGACAAGTGGCGAGTGACGAGAAACAGGAGGCAGGTGTCAGGGGTTGGGGATTCAGGGTTGGGGGCTCGGGGATTCGAGGGTTGGGATCAGGTTGACTGCCCTGAGCGAATGCGACGCTGGCCTTTGGGCAGGCCGTTCGCGCTGCCCCGACGGGCGGCGAGGCGCGCACGGAGTTTGCCGCCCACTCGGGCGGGTAGCGTTTCAAGCTGGTCCTGGATCAAGACCGTGCTGTGGGTCTGGTACCACGCAGCAATCTCATCCTCCGACTTGAAATCCGGGATTTCGGTTGCGGATTTCACATAAACCAGTTTCTTGCGCGAGGGGTGGTCGTTACTTCTTGCGGAAGAACCTTTTTTCATTCTCATCCATGTCGCGGGCCGTAATGGGCCACGCTCGATTATGTCCCAGATAGCGAAAGATTACCGGCAGGTATCGCCCGGACTCGCTTTGGCCCCAGGCTTCGTAAACTCCGCCTCTGCGCTACCCCGCTCGTGAGTGCCTCGCAGTGTGCCGAAAAACCGCGGACCTCGCAAAACCGGTCCGCGCTACTGGCTCCTTTGGATCGAAGGACAAAGAGGGAGGATGGTGAAGTAAGCAATCCCGCACTTCGCAGGGGCGGCCCTTGTCGCCGCCCTCGGCCAACCACAAGGGTTGCCCGTACGCAGCGCGGCACTACGCCAGGGCTTCGTGCACCATCTTGACGGTTTCCGTTACTTGGTCGGAATACCGCGGGTAAAGACCGATGATGGCCGCGTCGATCGGCTTGATGTTCTTGTAGGCCCAGGCGATCGCCTCGCGCTTCTGCTCCTCGGATTGGCATTTGCGGCCTGCCGCCAGGACCTTATAGACCAGAGCCGGTTTCTTGGCCTGGCGGACGGCTTCGGCCATGCGCGGCGGGTCGGAGGCAATCCAGCCCTCATCCACGGGAAGCGTGCCGATTTCCTTCATCCACTCTTCGGGGAGGCGCTCGTTATTATGGAACCCCGTCATGTAGAAGTCGTTCTCGAATCCCCCTTCCTCAAGGGCGGTCACAATTTTGGGGTTGACGGTGGAGACTCCCGCCAGGCATCCAAGCTCGTGCGCCTTATCGATATAGGTTTTGAGGAGGTCCAGCTTGCCGGCCCTCCAGAGAGTGCTCGTGTGCCCGCCATGGTGGACCATGGCGATGGGCTTGTGTTTCACGAGCACCTTCATGGCGGCGATTTGCCCTTCCAGAATCGCTTCGGGGGTGGAGTGACGTCCGGACGGATCGAGATCGGCGGCCGAAGTCAGGTAGATCCACTGAAGGTTCCCGCCTTTCTTGTGAAAGAGGTCCCAGATCCGTTCCCAGCGATCCTGAAAGTAGCTCGCTTGAAAGGTGTTGATGCCGGCCTTCTGACAGTCGAGCAGCACCTGCGCGGCGCGCTCATCTGTATACCACTCCACCATCTGCTGGTTAGTCTGTGGGTTGAAGTGCGAATACCCGCGGATGGGATTGCTGCCTACAATCAGCCGCGTAACGCGGTGGGGCCCCAGACTCACCGTGGGCAGCGCGTCCGTGGGTCCGGCCTCGAGCGCCCTCGGCACTACCAGGCCTGCCGCCACGGTTGTGGTGCTCTTCAAAAAATCGCGCCGGCTGCTTTCAAAAAACGGTTTCTTCTCACTATCAGGATTCTTCCCATTCATGGGTCCTCTCCTCCCCGTATGAGTTCGAGCTAGCGACCGATAATATACACCTGACCGCCGCTGAACGTAATTGTCAGCCGGGTTGGTAGTGGGTCAATTCGATTTGGTGTAGCGGCGGTCTGCGACCGCCGGCTCGTTGATTCAGTAGATTGCGGCGGTCGCAGACCGCCGCTACAGCAAATTGACCCACTACCGTCGGGTTTGCAGTGCCAGCGGGTAGCGCACAGGTACGCGTATTTTGCGTTCCTGTGCGGCTTTTCATCGCGCGTTCGCGTTAACAAACATCTGAACACCGTTCGTATTTGGGAAGAACCGTCAGAGGAACGCAAAGTACGCTACCCGCTTTCAAGACAGCAGGTGGCAGGAACTTGCTTTGATCAGGAGAAAGACTTTGGCGCCCGGCCGGAGGTCGAGGGCTTCAAGCGCTTGGGTGGTTACACGGACTTTCAGATTCACACCGCAAGCCGTCAGCAGATCTACCTCCGGCCCGTCCTGCACAACGTGTTGGATCGTACCCTCCAACAAGTTTCTTGCGCTCGTCTGTCCGATCCGCTCTCGCGAGACAATGATGTCATCCGAGCGAATGCCAATGGTGACCGGAGCGTTTATCGGCAGCGCGTTGTACGGAATCACGAGCTGGCATCCCGCGAGCTCAATCATGCTGATTCCTTCGCGTTCGTTATGATCTCGAACCCTCCCCGCCAAGATGTTTTCGCTCCCCACAGCGTGTGAGACCGCCGAGGTCCGAGGTGCGTTGAAAACCTCCGCGGGTTTCCCCTCTTGCACGATGCGACCGGCATTCAAGACCAGGGCGGAGTCTCCCGCCCGAACCGCGTCAGCCGGACTATGTGTGACGAAGAGGAAAGGAATTCTCGATTTCCGCTGTAAATCAACGATCTCCCCCAACAATCGCAGGCGGGTCGCCGCATCAAGTGCCGACAATGGCTCATCGAGCAACAGAATGGCGGGATCTAACCCCAAGGCGCGCGCCAGGGCGACCCGCTGTTGCTCGCCTCCCGAAAGCTGATGAGGGCGGCGATCGGACGCGTAGGCAATACCCAGCAGGTCCAGCAGCTCGAGAGCCCGGTCGCGCCGCCCCTTGGGAGTGGCCGACCCGATTCCGTACGCGACGTTTTCGACGGCGCTCAGATGTGGAAACAATAGGTAATCCTGGAAGACGAACCCCATTCTGCGGCGTTGGATCGGTACGTTGGTCCCGGTCGCCGAATCAAAATAGACGCGCTCACCGAGTTCGATCCTTCCCTTGTCGGGCGCTACAATACCCGCAATCGACCGCAAGATGGTCGTCTTACCCGATCCCGAGGGACCAAAGAGCACCGTGATTCCCTGCCCCACAACGAAACTGGCATCGAGCGCAAAGGTCACCCGGCCGTTCGTTCTGAATTCTTTCTTGATCTTGGCGTTCAGCATCGGATCAGGCACTCTTCGATGGGCGCGTCAGAATATTGGTGAAATAGATCGTCACAATGGAGGTGAAGGTCAGAATCAAAGCCAGGGACTGGGCCTGCCGGTCCTCTCCCGATATGAATGCTTCGAAAATCGCGAGCGGCATCGTCTGCGTTTTCCCCGGAATATTACCGGCAAGCATTAGTGTGGCCCCGAACTCTCCGAGCGCCCGCGCGAAGCTTAAAACGACGCCCGCCATCAGGCCCCGAAACGCCAGAGGTAACGTCACCCGGAAAAAGGTTTCGAGTTCCCCTTTGCCCAGGCTGAACGACACCATCTCGTACCGCGTGTCGACGGACTCCAGCGCCGCGCGCGCGGACTTCACCATGATGGGGAGAGCCATTACCCCTGCGGCCACAACCGCTGCCTCCCAGGTGAAGGCCAAAGTCCAGCCGGTCAAGGCGTATAGGTAGCGCCCCAGCAACCCGCGCCTCCCGAGGAGCACAATCAGATAGTACCCGGTCACCGTGGGAGGAAGCACCATCGGCAGCGTAAGGAGGGCGTCGCACAGTTCCTTAGCCCGGAACTGCCGCTTGGCAAGAACAAAACCGAAGGCCGTCCCCACCACCGCGATAAGAACGGTGGCAACGCTGACGACCAGAAGTGAGAGCTTGAATGCAGGCCAGATCATTCCCTACTTCGCCGGCCGAAAGCCGTGTTTCTTGAGAATTTCGATTCCCTCCGGACTCACGACAAGATCCACAAATCCCTTGGCAGCATTTGCATTCGCGCTGTCTTTGATTACCGCCAACGGATAAAGGATCGGGCCATAATCCTGGTCAGCGGCGCTCGCGGCCACCGAGACCTTACCCTCGGCCACCTGCACGTCGGTCGCATAGACAATGCCGGCGTCAACTTCCCCCCGGGCCACGTAGTCGAGGACCTGACGCACATTTTCGCCCATGATCAGTCGTGACTCAACCTTTGGCCAGAGTTGTGTGTTACGGAGCAATTGCTGCGCGTACTGTCCCGCCGGGACGGTCTTGGGATCTCCGATGGCGATCTTCGTCACGCCGGGCTTCTGAAGGCCGGAGAACGACTGCAAGTGAAGCTGGGAGTCGGCGGGGACCACCAAAACCAGAGCGTTGCGCACAAAGTCCGTTCGGGTTACCCGATCGATCAGATTCTTTGCCTGAAGCTCGTCCATTTCTTTCTCTGCCGCGCTGGCGAAAACATCCACCGGCGCCCCCGCCTCGATTTGCTTCTCCAATTCGCCCGAAGACCCAAACGTGAAGGTGACCTTCGTTCCAGTCCGGTGCTCGTAGATACCGCCCAACTCGTTAAAGGATTCCTTGAGGCTGATGGCCGCGCCCACCACGATGGGCCGAGTCTGACCGGACCCCGAGGGTGGCAAGGTCCATACAAGGAACAGCGCAACCAGGAGTGCTGCCCTGTATAGTTGGCGAAACATTCGCGAATTCTCTCTCACGTTGATAACCTGCGAAATGCCCGGAAAGAGCTTCGGGTGCCAGACGAAGCCCCGCTGCGATTATAACGCCAATTCGGAAACACTCTTCCGCGCCGATCAGAAAACGATCAGAAGGCGAAACGACCACCGACTAACGGAGCAAGGTTGCTGTCGTAGTTATAGGGGACGCCGGGTCCATGAGGAATAGCGATGGCCAGACCGCCGCTCACGTCGGAATACGCAATTCCGGCAAAAGCGTCGAAACGCTTGGTGAAGTGATGATCCAAATAGAGCGACACCTCGTCGAGGTCGCCCGCGCAGGCACTGCGGAAACCGGCTGTGGCCGAGCAGGCCGACGGACGGCGGAAGTCGTTCTGCTGCTGATGATACCAGGCCAAAGTGATGTCGGTTTTCCTGCGGTAGGTGTACTTCGCGCCTGTCCACCAGATCTGCACTTTCTTGGGAGAATCAAGATTGTTGTCTTCGACGCCGCTCATGAGATAACCGCCCTGGTCCAAAGCGCCAACGCCCAACGGGTTCGCCGGATTATTCTGCTGGATGAATTCGTAGCCGGCATAAAACTTGAACGGGTCCCATGCATACCTGACAGCGCCCATAATGGCGCTGTTGTCGGTCACGATGCCATATACGGTGTTGGTCGTTCCGATTAGATTGGGCCCGGTGATTTGGTTTGTATTGATGCTGTTGGTGGTCGACTGATACGGCTGCGTCAGACTCTGAGGCCCCAGCAAGGGGTTCAACACGCTGATCGCCTGGTTGTAATGTTGGTAGACGACGTCGGCGTAGAACTTACGGTATTCTCCGCCGCCGTCGAATCCATAGGCGGTGTTATGAGCCGGTTCCGGCGTACAGTTGGCGGCAGTCCAGCCTGCGGAGGCCGAGTAGCAGCCGCCCGAACCATCGGCGAATTTATACATCGCGCCGAAATGGACCGGGCCATAGGTGAGGCGATACTTCAGGGCGTCGTCCCAACGAGAGTCCTCGGTGTCGCCGCCGCCGGCCATCGTGCCGTTATATCCGATATAGGAAAAGGCATAGCTTCCGCCGGCCGGATCGTAAAGGAGCATCACATCGGTACCGAGAGAGCGCTCGCGACCGAAGGTCAGCGTGCCGAAGTCCGTGGACGATATGCCGCCATAATATTCGTCGTTGAAAGGTTGGCCCGCGCGCGCGCCGTCGATGGCTTCCGAATAGCTGCTCCGCGGAAGGCCGTTGTCGCCGATGTCGGTGGCTGACGCGTTGGCGAGCTGGCCGGACTGCGGATTAATGCCCGTTGAAAGGTTGAACACCACGGACCAGCCATGCGCAAACTCTTCCTTGCCCCTGACGCCCAGACCGGTCTGCTGAAGGTTGTTCGGTGCGATGAGGAATCGAGACCCAGCGCCGTTTCGGTTCACCAGAGATTCGCCTTCATAGTTAACGGCGTTTTCCGGTAAGCCGTGGCTGACCCACCCGGCGCCGACGTCATAGGCACCGTACAGCGTGACGCCGTGCCAGGTCAGCGGGCAATCGGTGATCGAGATCTCGTGGCCGCTCGTGCAGGGGTCAGGGGTGCTCCGCTGCATCTTAATGTCGACCGTGGCGTCCTGGCCAACCGCCAAGCTGATTCCCGTGCGCCTTTCATCGGCGAACCCTGGTTTTGCCGCTCGAATCTCGAAGCACCCCGGAGGCAGGCCGGACGCCTGATAGCTCCCCCCGCCGTCGGTTGCGATCGTGCGCGTTGCACCTGTGTCGACGTTCTTGATGGTCACCGCGACATCGGGAAGGGCTGCGCCGGTTGGGTCCGTCACCACGCCGGAAAGGCTCGCTCCCGTTTGGGCCCACGCCGGGAACGCCCCCATCGCCAGCCACAAAACCAGCAAGAAGGGTTGGGCCAACAGCCGTGAGGCAGCCGCTGGAACGTAGCCGGCGCGCGGCAAAGTTTTCCGTCGCCTCCCGTACCGGGAGAGGATCTGCGAGCGGTCAGAGCGTTTCACGATGGATCGCCTTTCCTGAGGATTAGTCTCGACGCGGCTGACGATCGGAGTCTTGCTTCGCACCATCGCGTTCCTCCTCGCCGGGAATCCGGCGGCAGAACGACCTTAACAGTTATCCGACGGTTATTTCATGCAGCCCTGCGAGAAACTCACGAACTTGGAAAGTGTACAACAAATACGGTTCTAGTGTCTACTCGCCAATATTCGCACCGGTTATCAGCGACATTATACGATTCTATTTCTGACTTGACCACCGCCGGGAAGACGGGTGGAAGCTCGGCCGCGGCGGCGTTCACGGGCGCTCGCAAGGACGGAATCCGCGGCCTTATTTAGAAGCGTCTTGTGGATGGTCTTGCTGGGTGGGTTTCTTTACGGGGTCTCGGCTCCCTGCCCGATGATCATGACTTCGGTCGCCTTGATCAGAGCTGCGGCAGGCTGCCCTTTCTTCAGGCCAAGGTCGCGACACGCGTCGCTGGTGATGATCGAGGTAATGGTCTGTCCGCCGATATCCAGCGTTACCTTGGCGAGCAATCCGACGATTTCAACCTTGGTGACGCGGCCGATGAGCTGATTGCGGCCGCTGATGAAATGCTCCAATCCCTTCGGCAATTTCAAACCGGGGGTTGGCCTTTTCTTCACACCTTTGCCGGCCTCTCCGTAGAACGTAAGACGATCGATTTCGGAGCGAGGAATCCGATGGTGCCCACCGGCGGTGGGAACAGATTTGATCTTGTGGTGATAGATCCACTGTTTTATCGTCGGATAGCTCACCCCGAGTTCGCGGGCAGCATCGTTTAATCTAAGCAGGTCCACGATTCTCACCGGCATTTCAATTCAATTTATAGATAACAATCTACATGATTTTGGGGCTCCAAATCAAATGAATGTAACTTGGTAGGGTCCAAAAACTCCTAATGAAGGGGAGTTTCCATGGCTCAGCAATTTCCGGGGCGCTTCTAAATCGACCAACTCTCGGGTAGTGGTGTCATTTGGATGTGGCACGGGCGTCCCGCCCGTGAACGGTCACGGCCAAGATGGCCGTGCCACAGCAAATGACACCACTACCTGCTCTCGCCCAACGAGGGCATTTTGGCTATACTCGGGGTATCGCATGGCATCCGACTTAACTCTGCCCGGGTCTTCGACCGACGTGCCGCACCTGCGGCGTGGGCTTACGCTCTGGGACCTGATTCTGTACGGATTTGTCATGACCTCGCCCACGCCCGGCCCCCAGTTAGGGAACTCGCAAGTTATCTCGCACGGCCACACGGTTTCCACCCTCCTTATCGGCATGATTCCCATGGCGCTGACGGCGCTCAGCTTCGGGCGCCTGGCGAGAATATATCCCTCTGCCGGATCTGCCTACACCTACACGTCTCGAGGCTTGAACGCTCACCTGGGTTTTGTGGTGGGTTGGGCGATGTTTGTCGAATACATGATCCTGGTGGTTTCCTCCTGCGTCTACATTGGGCTGCTGGTGAATCGATTGCTTCCCGAAGTTCCTTATGTCCTGGCAGCCGCGCTGGGAGTCGGGGTGATTACCTACGTGAATCTGCTGGGCATCCGGTGGACGGCGCTCACCAACAAAGTTCTGATGTTCCTCATGACAGCCGTCCTTGTGATTTTCATGCTTTTGGCAATCCGTTACATCTTCCACCTGCAAGGCTGGCACGGATTGGTTTCCCTCCAGCCTTTTTACGATCCTCATACCTTCGACCTACATGCTTTGGCGATGGGTATCGCATTCATGTCCGTTACTTATGTCGGGTTTGACGGCGTAACCACGCTGGCGGAGGAAGTGAAAAATCCTAAACGGAATGTTTTACTGGCCACGGTGCTGGTCTGTGTCCTGACGGGAGTTTTTTCGATCGCGCAAATGTACCTGGCGCAGCAAGTCTGGCCGGAATTTCAGAACTATCAAAATGTCGATACGGTTTTTATGGACGTCGCCCGGCGCGTGGGCGGTGTCCTTCTGTTCGACGCCATGGCGGCGTGTATTTTCATAAACTTCTTGGGCACCGGGCTCACCGGCCAAGTCAGTTCGGCGCGCCTCCTTTTCAGTATGGGGCGTGATGGCATTCTGCCGCGGAAGATCTTTGCCCGGCTCGACCCCAAGCGCGCGAACCCTACTTACAATATTTGGATCATTGCCATCCTGGCCTTCCTGGGGACGCAGGGGCTCAATTGGGAGGGCGCCTTGGAGGCCTTTTTTTCTGTTACCTTATTCACCTATGCGGCAGTTAACTTAGCTTGCCTGCGCCAATTCTATTGGTTGAAACAAGCCGACCGAAAACCCCGCCTGGGGGTGGACGCCATTGCTCCCTTCCTGGCTTTCGTCTTTTGCTTGGCGGATTGGTGGTACCTGCCCTGGAAAGCCAATGCCTTCGGGCTTGTCGCGCTGGGAGTTGGGCTCCTCTATGATGGAATCATAACCCGCGGCTTTCGCACTCAACCCAAGATGATCAATTTCAGCCAGGTATGAGGGCGGGGCAGGAATCCCTAAATGCCCCGCTCCCCAAACCCGGGTAGTGACTCATTTTGATGTGCCACGGCCATCTTGGCCGTGCCCGTTCACGGGCGGGATGCCCGTGGCACCTCAAAATGAGTCACTACCCAAACTCGATCCCCGTTGCATTCAACCGGAGTCCGGCGTATGCTGCGGACCGGGCCGAAGGTCCATAATTGAGATTCAGGTTACCAAGAGATCTCCCCAGGACTTGCACCCTGGGCTACGATCTTGCGCCCCTGACGGGGCTCGGAGGCGGTCGCCGCTCCGGAGATACAACTTGCGTGACACGGCGCCAGAGGAGAATTCCACAATGACTTCGCGAATCGCTCGTCGGCAGTTCATTCAAACCGTGGGAGTGGGCGCCCTCTCCGGGGCAGGACTGGCGCTCGCCGGGAAGGGCGCGGAGATTCGACCCATGGCGGATTCTCCCCAGTCTCCTCGTCTCTTGATTGGCTGCACCGCCTTTTCTTTTGGCAAACCTCTGGGCGCGGGAAAGATGACCATGGAGGACTTCATCCTCAAGTGCGTGGAGATGGGAGTGGTGGGCGCGGAATTGACCGCGTATTGGTACAAGTCAACCGAGCGTGCTTACCTCCTGTCCTTGCGTCATCTGGCTTCGAAGAACGGCGTGACCATTGCGGGGGTGGGAAGCGGCCCTGATTCGAGGGTACATCTGGTGTATCCCGACCAGGCCAAACGCCGGGAGGCTCAGGAAGAGATCAAAAAGTGGGTGGACATCACCGACACGCTGGGCGCTTCGCACATGCGCATCTTTGCCGGACCGGTTCCCGAGGGTGTGTCCGCCGCCCAGGCGATGGATTGGGCGGTGGAAGGCATGAAGGTGGTCTGCGACTACTCGGCCACTAAGGGCATCACGCTGGGCGTTGAGACCCATGGGGGGCTCGCACTCAAGGGCGAACCATGCATCGAACTCATTCGCCGTGTCGATTCTCCTTACGCCGGCTTATCCCTCGATATCCAGCATCTCACCGGCGATTCGGATTCGGATGAAGAGCGCTACAAACAGATCGAAGCCTGCGTTCCTTATACGACGCAATCTCATATCACCGACCGTTTCGACAACCACAATCCCATCGACCTCGATCGCATTTGGCAGATCTTCTCGAGGCGCGGGTACCGGGGTTACATGTCACTTGAGTACACCAACTCCGAGGTTGATGTCTTAATTGGTGCGCCGCAGATGATTGAGCGGATGAAGGGGTTGAGTAAGAAATATTCCTCGGTCTAAGCGCCCTCCGGGGCGATCAGCTTTCGCCAGCATCACCAAATCACGACACCGGCTTTTGACGATTACTCCGCGCTTCCTGCGCAGCGCCGGCCACCCGTCAGGCCACTTGTTTGCGAGCGCTGAAGGTCAATATGGAGCCAGATACTTCGGGCTGGAAATCGTTAAAGCCTGAAGCGGTCAAGTACTGCTCCATCTGAGGAAGTTCGAATACATGCAGGCCTTGATCCCTGCTTAACCACTCGCGCACACGGCGAAACTTAAGGATGCCTCCGCGTCCTGCGGTGAAAGTGAAGACGGCAAGAATGGCTCCTGGCTTCATGACGCGAGCCACCTCGCGCAGAGCGATCACGGTGTCCGCAAAGAGATGAAGCGACCCGCAGCAGAGCGTGGCATCGAAGAGGCCGTTTTCGAAGGGAAGGGCCTCCACTCTTGCCCGGGCGAAATGCACGTTGGGAATGCCTTCCTTTGCCGTGTAAATTGCGCCTTGCCGAAGCATCCCCATGGATACGTCGATTCCGAACACCTCGTGTGACGGTGACGCTATCCGCCGGCCGTAGGTCCCGGGACCGCAGGCAACGTCGAGTACCCGGCCCCGGGTGGATTGGACCTTCTCGGACACTGTACTGACCAGTTGGGCAAGAGAAGGGCTGCGCAATCCACCGAAAACCTTGAGGACGATCGGATACCATATCTTGGTTTCGTAAATGCGTGCCATCCGATCGATGAAGCGCATTCTCCTGAGTACGGGGTCTTTACTTTGCGATAGTTCTTCCCGGATGAAGTCGGGGATTCCCTCTCGGATGGGATAGGCTTGGGAACAGGTGGGACAGCGGAGCGCGCCCTCTTCCTGGCGCAAGAGACCTTTGCACACGGGGCACATGTAGATTCCGAGTTCGCTAGCTACGGATTTGTCAGCAGTCATCGACCGGCAACCTGATTGAACGGGGCTTGGTTGTCCAGAGTATTTGTTGTAGTGTAACAGAACACAACGCAACGACGGAAACTGCGCTTATGGAAACGAAAACTCTGGATCACCTGAGCAAGGTAGTTGTCGGCTTCCTAAATGGGAGTCGCATTAGGGGCTATGTTCATGACTTTTCTCCGCTGGAGGAGTCTTTCACTCTTCTTCCCCAAGAAGACCCGCTTCATGGGCAGGAAATGAAGGTTGAGATGAAAGAACTCAAGGCGGTTTTCTTTGTGTGGGAGTTCGCTGGTACCTCCGAATCCCATGATTCCCGGAGTGCGGACGCACCCATGCAAGGCCGGGGAATCGAAGTGACTTTCAGGGATGGCGAAAAGATTGTCGGGAGACCCGAGGAATATAGCGCGCAGCGAATCGGCTTTTTTTTGTATCCCGCGAATCCCAAGGGCAATAACATTCGCATCTTCGTGGTCACCAAAAATACCCGCCAAGTCAGACTTGTCTGAGCTGCTCCGTTTCTGTGCCTACCAGCCGATCAGCTATGCATCGTCATCCAAAGGAGCCGGGCCATCTGAGGCAGGTGCACCTAATCCTTCCAAACACGCTCGGGCGTGATCAACCTCATCGGCACAAACCCAGAACTCAACCGGCCCCACGACGTAGTTATACCCCGTACCAAACCGACCCCACCCAAAAAGATCCTGAAGACACTCGCCGCGAACAAGATATTCGATATTCTCGCTTTCCAACAAGGACTTCGCAACCTCGGTAAGCTCTCGATCTTCGGCGACAAATACACGCACCAGTTCCGCATTGGGCGTGGGCGCCGGACCCGGGCGCTGGTCGACGAGATCGAGCTGGCACTCAGGGCAGACGCCAAAATACAAGGGAAATTTCTCCCGGCAATTGGGGCACCACCTATGGCCAGCCATTGAACCACCCTCCTCACTCCAGTCTGCCCGACGCTTGCGTAGGAGAGGTGTGCAGCTTAAAACAGAGCTATTGCTCTGCGGCAACCCCGAATCTGGTACGGACATAATCTAGCAAGGCCTGTATACCAGGCAACCGGTCACCAGAGAGCAAGTGTAGCGCGACCTGGTTCGCAAAGTCCGCGGCTTTTCGCCCTGCATCATGACTAATTCGCGGACGTTTGCTAGGCTTCGAGCCGCTATCCTCGTGTGCCTACAGCGGCCAGGAATCGGATCTTCATTTTCGCGTGGCGGGCGGTTGCTGGCGCGCTTCCTCGAGTTTCCGGTAGAGGAGGGGATTAGATTGGCGGGCTTGCTGGCGGAGGGCTTCAAATTCCCGCTCACCCTCTTGGAGGTAGGCGTCAATTTCGGTCTGATGAGCGAGGTAAAAGGCAATTGCCCCGTAAACCTCTTCCAAGGTGAGGGCCGGAAACGACTGAGCAATGCTTTCCGGCGCGGCGCCACGTAAGAAGGAGTAAACAATCGAGTCGAGAGAAACACGCGTGCCGCTGATTCGATAGGCGCCTTCCCGCATCTCAACGTACTCTTTGGTCATTCCGATCCTCCGATTGACCCTTATATTATCATAGCGGCATTTCGTCCCGCATATTGATTGACTTGTGGACAGGCGCTTCGCGAACCGGTCCTACAACCCTCATCACCAATCCCGCGCTACTTTGACCTGTGCGCAGGGGCGGTTTAGGACAATTAGACGCCCTTCCCTAAAGATTTTTCCTACCGGTAGGCCATCTTCAGATATCTTGCTTGACAACGGGGGAGTTATTGCTAGGCTATTAGGGGGAGCATGGTGTCGTGGTGATATGGCGCGGCCCAAGACAAGCGAAACGGAGCTCGCGCCCATGCACCGGTCGTATTGCAATTTGGTCACTTTGTAGCGGGGTGTATGGCCAAGCTTGTCGAAATTAGCAAACTCATCGAGGGGTCAGTGGCTCTCGAGCATAGCATTCAGCCACGGAGTGGCGGCATCATGTGGCCCGCTGTGCGGGCTTTCATCGAAGCGGAGAGAATTTACCCAAAAAGATGTTAAAAATGAAGGTTGATCCGACTATGTGTATGAAAACAAAGACGAAGACGACATAATGTCCAGTGAAAAACATGGCCTTTTACAGGAAAATGCAACAATTGCGCGCTAATCGACAACAATCGATGGATGTGTGTCGCCAAAACCCCAACCCGCGGAGATTGAATCAGCCTTCTGGAAACAAGCGGGAGGCTACAGAATGGATTTCTGATTTGTCTTGTCCGCTCGTGTTCCCTTCACGGGCGCAGACCCGAAAACGCCAGGCCTGCCGCTTGCAGAGTTGCGGCCAAGTCGCCCTCACTGTGACTGGTGGAAACAAACGCCGCCTCAAATTGCGAGGGGGGGAAATAGACTCCCGCTTCCAGCATGAGTCGAAAGAAAAGGCTGTACGCGGCGGTGTCGGATCTCTTGGCCCCGGCGAAGTCGTTGACGGGCCCGGGAGTAAAGAAAGCCGTGAACATGGAGCCCACGCGATTCACGGTCAAGAGCGTGCCCAACCGCGCCGCTTCCGCCGCCAGCCCATTAGTCAGCCGTTCCGTAAACAAGTCAAGCCGCTCGTAGAGCCCCGGTCGCCGCAGGATTTCCAGGGTTTTCAGCCCTGCGGCCACGGCCAGAGGGTTGCCGGAGAGGGTTCCGGCCTGATAAACCGGTCCCACTGGCGCTACCAGGTCCATCAGCCGCGCCTTTCCGCCATAGGCGCCGACAGGCAGGCCGCCGCCAATGATCTTGCCGAGGGTCGTCATATCCGGATCGATCTTGTAAATCTTTTGCGCCCCGCCGTACGCCACGCGAAAACCGGTCATCACTTCGTCGAAAATCAGAACCGTCCCCTGTTCCGACGTCAGGGCTCGCAACTTCTCGAGGAAACCCAGCCGCGGGAGGACACATCCCATGTTGCCGACGACGGGCTCCACGATCGCCGCCGCCAGCTCGTTGCGGTGCAGGCGGAAGGCTTCGTCCAGCGCCCCGGCATCGTTGAAAGGCACCGTCACGGTCAACTCGGCAAGAGCGCGCGGCACGCCCGGACTGTCGGGCAGGCCGAGGGTCGCCACCCCCGAGCCCGCCTTCACCAGCAGGCTGTCGGCGTGGCCGTGGTAGCAGCCCGCAAACTTCAACACCCTGTCGCGCCCGGTCGCCGCGCGCGCCACCCGCAGCGCGGAGAGCGTCGCCTCCGTGCCGGAGTTCACCAGGCGCACGCGCTCGATGGAAGGGTAAGCTTCGCAGATGCACTCCGCCAACTCCACTTCCCGAGGCGTGCAGGCTCCGAAGCTCGTGCCCGTCTCCAAAACCTTCACCAGGGCTTCCACGACCTCCGGGTGGCTATGACCCAGGATCAGTGGCCCCCAGGAGAGGACGTAGTCGATATAACTCTTGCCGTCGACATCCATCATCATCGCGCCTTTGCCGCTGCTTATGAAGATGGGATCGCCGCCCACCGCGCGGAAAGCGCGCACCGGCGAATTTACACCGCCGGGCACGAGGCGCTTGGCTTTTTCGAAGAGCAGTTTGGATTTGGTAGACACGGGCTTAATTCCAGATGGCGACGGGAGATCCATAATCGTGCCTCATCCGACGGCTGTCGAGCTGGCCGGCCTGCTGCCTTAAGTCACGTCTGGCCGCTCGAACCTTTCACGCCAAAGGCCTCGACCGGTGTCCAGAAGCACATGGGCCATGCCCTGGCAAAGGCGCCCCGTGAGCCCCAGGTAGGACTGTGAACCTTCCACCAAGTCTTCGACCACCTCGAGAAGGCGTTCGCTGCGCGCTCCGAACTCTACCATGCGTGCGGTCACACCGCCACCCAGGAAATTTCCATAATAAAATAGCCTCGCCAGCCGTGCCCCCAGAGCCAAGGCATGGCCGAATTCTTCCCACACACTTTCTGGGTAAGCTTCCGGGAACCCCTCCAGCAGCGTCTCGGCCAGAATTTCACCCGAACGCAACGCGTAGTAAATCCCCTCGCCTGTCACCGGGTCCACCAGGCCCGCGGAGTCTCCGGCCAGCGCCCAGCCCTGCCCCGCGAGCTGCAACTTCCCCCAGCCGAGGATGGATAACGCCGGGAGAAGGTGGCTGAACACTTGCCCCTGGTCCGGTGCGAGGCCGAACTTCTGCATGAAGGCCATGAGCCGTTCCCGCAGGCCCGTCATGCGGTCCTCACCGACCTTCCCGCAAATGCCCACGGAGAGATGATCCCGCCGCGGGAAGGCCCAGGCGTAACCTTCGAACTCCTTGTAGAACTGCACGCGCACGAGGTCACTATACCCTGGAAGGTAATACCCAAAGGTCAACATGAAGTCGCCCGGCGTGAAATCCTCTGCCAGTTCCTGCCGCAGCCGGGTGCGCGCGCCTGCCGCCAATACCACAAAGTCGGCGTGATAAGTTCGCGCTCGGCCCTGGAGTTCCCAGCCCGAGCTCGCTCGCCGCATGGCGAGAATCCTGTCGGCCACGAGTTCCGCCCCCGCCTCTTCCGCGCGCCGCAGCAACAAGCGGTTCAGCACGGCGCGTGAGTAAATGGCCATGGGCAAGCGCAGGTGAAACCGCACCGCCTCACCGGTAGGAGCCAGAAGTTCCACGTCGTGGACCAGCTTGCCGCCCTCCGACGCTTCTGCCAGGAAGGGGTACCTTGCGAGCCCTTTATGAGTAAGTCCGCCGCCGCAAGGCTTCTCCCAGCCGATCCTTTCCTCGAAGATCAGCACGCGATGCGCACCGTTCGCTCGATGGCGCAATCCCCAGCCCTGCGCAAGCGTCTCGGCGCTGCGCGATCCCGCCGGCCCACCTCCGATGATGGCAATGGTATGCGGAACCATCCTGAAACCTCTCCCCGAAGTGCGAGGATAGCATGGGGCTTTGCGGGGTGTAAATTCGCGGCCCAGCACCTAATCGACTCACGGTGGGAAACAACACCCAACTTCCACTGACCGATCTGTTTCGCCAGCCGGTCTACCGCCGCATCGCGGGCTATGAGGAACCTGCACTTCAGAGGATCAAAGGCTGGACGGCTTGTGATAAGCTAACCCGGAACCGGCAGCCAAAACGGAAATCCCGGGTCATGGCCAGAATCTTGGAGTGCAATTATGGGGCCGCCAACGCGTCGGACGTTTGTGAAAAGGCTGGGAGCGGCGCAAATTCGAGACCCCATGAGTAGTCTAAATTCGCGACAAACCCGGACCATCCTGTGTTCCAAGTGGGCGGCACTCTGGCCTCGGCTTGGCATCGTACCGGCGCTGGCCGCGTTGCTGATTACGCAAGCCCTTACTATCCACGCGCAAGATCATGAGCAGATATACGCCACCGCGCGCGCCTACATCCGCGACCACGTCGACCGCGAAAACGACGTGATGATGCCGATGCGCGACGGCGTCCGCCTCTCCGCCGACATCTTATTTCCGAAAGGCCAACCGCGAAGGAATCTTCCCACCGTGCTCATACGCAAGCCCTATTTGACCGACGCCATGATCGATTGGCCGGAACATACGCAATACGTGGCGAGCTTCCTCGCCAATGGATACGCGGTGGTATTCCAGAGCGAGCGGGGACGTTATTTCTCCGAAGGCACCTACACCGTCCTTGTCGGCTCAGGAAACGACGGCTACGACACTGTCGAATGGCTGGCCAAGCAACCGTGGTCGAACGGGAAGGTAGGGACCTTCGGCTGCTCATCCAGTGCCGAAGAGCAGTGGAAACTCGTGGGCACACAGCCCCCGGGACTGGCCGCGGCCGTCCCAAGGAGCTCGGGGTGCGGTATCGGGAAGGTCGGTCCCTACAACGAGATGGGCAATTTCTATCGCGGCGGCGCCGTGCAGATGTGGTGGGTCGATTGGTTCTACCACTATGCGTTCAAGTATCGGCCTCTCTTCCCGGCCAATCTGTCCCGCGAGGAGATGGTGCGGCTTTTGCCGTTCTGGGATCTCCAGCCGGAGCACTTTCCGCCAGTCGACCTCGAAAAGGTCATCTGGACCCTGCCCATCAACACGATTATGGAAAAAATGGGGGCCGCCCCGAGCGATATGGATGATTGGGTTAACCGTTTCCCCAATGACCCGCGGTGGAAAGAGATTGACCTGGGAGGCGAAGGGGACCGGTCGGGCGCTCCGATTCTTATGATCAACTCTTGGTATGACCTTTCCATCGGGCCCAATGTCGCCATGTACGAGTACCAGTCGAAGAACGCGGCCAACGGGACGGCCCGCAACAACATGTTCATGATCATCGCCCCCACCACTCATTGCAACCAGGGCCAGATGGAGACTGAACACACGATCGTCGGCCAACGGGACATGGGTGATGCCCGGCTTGACTACGTCGGGATCATCCAACAATGGTTCGACCATTTCCTGAAGGGCATCGACAATGGCGTCACCAGTCAGCCGAAGGTGCGGGCCTACATGATGGGTTCCAATCAGTGGCGTACCTACGGCACTTGGCCACCCAGAGAAGCCCGGTACATCACCTACTACCTCGATAGCGAGGGGGGGGCCAACACGGCCTACGGCGACGGTAGACTCTCCACTAAGGAGCCGGACAAGGCGCTTTCGGATGCATTCCTCTATGACCCTCTGCGCCCCGTCCCCTCCGTTGGTGGGAACATCTGTTGTTTCAGCCCAATCCACGGTGGGGCGTTTGACCAGTCGGCCACTGAGATGCGCAGCGACGTGCTGGTCTACTCGACGGCGCCACTCACCGGCACGGTTGAGGTGGCCGGACCTGTGAAAGTCTCCCTCTACCTTTCGTCGGATCGCAGGGACACCGATCTTACCGTCAAGCTACTCGATGTGTACCCGGACGGGAAAGCCTACAACCTGGATGAGAGTATCCAGCGGGTGCGCTGGCGCGACGGGTGGGACAAGCCGGTGTTTATGGAGCCCGGCCACGTTTACAAGGCGGATTTGGGACCCTTGGTGACCAGCAATGCCTTCCTGCCCGGACACAGAATCCGGATTGAGGTTTCGAGCAGCAACTTCCCACGCTTCGAGCGCAACCTGAATACTGGCGGCAACAATTTCGACGAGAAGGACGGCCTCATTGCCCACAACGTGATCCATCACGGTCCAGCGTATCCGTCAGTCATGGTTCTGCCCATCGTGAATGTCCGCAGTGCGGCGAGCGCAAATGGTAATTGATACGCCCCGCGGGGTTTCACAGCATGCCTGTTTTTCGCCGGAGTGCCCTTCCCTGCTCCTCCCTCGATGGCTCTCCTGCACCCTAAAGCAAGGGCAGGGTCTCCCCCGATTGGTGGCGTATAGCAAATACCATCTAGAAATCTTGAAGTGCAAAACTCGATGCAAATGAGTCAAGTTTTCACGTCGTGATAGCGCTGTTAAACACGCTCGTGGGGCTGGGGTGAAGCCCCGCTAGTGTCCTGAGTCAGGGGTCACCGTGGAACAAATTGCAGGGGAGATTTTGTTCGCGAACTTCTGACTCAGGACACTAGACCCACCCGGCCCAGTTCGTTCGAGACCGCATGCTGCTTCAACCACGCGCGCCTTTCAACTTTGCCCACACGCTGCGTTTCATCCTGAGCCCACCGGCGCTGCTCAATGGGCGGCGGTTCGACCCGCTGCTCGATCACCTCGTGGACGGTGAGTTTCGTCGCGTGCTGGAGATCGGCGACGAACTGATCCTATATGGCGTGCGCGAGGAACGACGGGGGTCAAGTGCCGCACTGCGCATCCGCATCCTGGCGGGAGCGGATAGCGAGAGTGTGCGCCACGCGGTGCTTCAACAGGTTGCCCGTCAGTTTTGCGCCGGCCTCGACATGGAACCTTTCTATACCTTGGCCGCCGCCGACCCGGTGCTTCGCCACCTCATCGTTCACTTTCGGGGCATGCGGATTCCCCAAGCCCCACGGGTCTTTGAGATTCTCATTTCCGCCATCATCGAGCAGCAAGTGAACTTGTCGTTTGCCCATCAGGTGAAGAAAGCGGTGATTGAAACCTATGGGCGCTCCCTGGAATTCGAAGGCCGCCGCTACCAGGCGTTTCCGGAGCCGGCCGCGCTCGCCATCACCACGCCCCGCGAACTGCGCCGCATCCAGGTGTCGGCCCCCAAGGCCCGGTACATCATTGGCGTTTCACGCCGGGTGCTTGATGGCACACTCGACCTCGAGGGCTTGCGGGAGATTGAGCCTCCCCTGGCATACGAGAAGCTCCTGGCGCAAAAAGGCGTGGGACCATGGACCGCACAGTATGTGGGCCTGCGCGCGCTGGGGCACCTGGATTGCCTCCCCGCCGCCGACGTGGGATTGCAGAAGGTAGTCCGCTATTTCTACGGACTGCGCAAACAGGTTTCCGCAGAGCGCGTCGAAAAGCTGGCGCGGCGCTGGGCCGGGTGGCGAAGCTATGCAACTTTTTACCTTTGGCTCACTTATTGGGAGAGCGCGGAATGGAAGAGCCGGGTTCTCCAAGAGGTCCGCGCCAGACAGAGGAGCGATTGAGAGATTGAGTCATTGATTCATTGGGCGTGCGTGGGAAAAGTAGAGGCGGGTTTATGCCATTTGGCAAGGTGCACTCGCCGCTACGTCTCTTGCTGAGAAACCCCGCCTAGCCTGACAACTGTGAGGCGAGCATCCCCCATAGGGCAAGGCCCATCCCCACGGCCAAGTAGGGGTTGATGATGGCGAAGTAAATGAGAGAAATGAACCAGGGGATGAAAACCAACGGCGCGTGGTGGAAAACATAGTCGCTGACAATGAGCAAAAAGTACGCCACAAATGCGCCCACCACGCACAGGAGGACACTCAGCCACCCGAAATGATCGGGCCGCACCCGGAAGCGGTGGACACCCCAGGCGATGAAAAGGGCTCCTAGCATGGTCATCACGAGCGCAATAACCCACTGGCTCCGAAGTTGCGCCCCAAGGTTGTTGATCCCTTGCTTCAAGGAACTCATTCTCGTCCGCCTGGCCTGGGGAGTATAGACTTAACGCCGCGGCGCCGCAAACGCCGCGCAGTTTGGAGAGCGAGCATGAAGAAGACGGACCTTACCGGCCTTATCACCAAACAGGTGGAGCATATCTTGCGCGAAGTCTATCTGCCTCGGATCGTGAGGTGTCTTGAAGAACTCTCACCCGAGCAGATCTGGTGGCGCCCGAACCCCGCTTCCAACAGCGTTGGAAATCTGGTGCTTCATTTGATGGGAAACGTCCGCCAGTGGATTATGGGCGGTCTAGGCGGCGCGCCTGTTGTCCGCGAGCGCGACAAGGAATTCGCCGAACGTGGTCCCCTACCGCGGCGGGTTCTGGTCGGCCGCCTCCGAAGGACCGTGAAGGAAGCCTGCCGCGTCTTGCGGAAACTCTCAGCGGAGGACTTGGCGCATGACTACAATATCCAGGGATTTCACGTCAAAGGATTCGCCGCCGCCTTCCACGTTGCCGAACACTTCTCCCACCACGCAGGGCAAATCATCTTGATGACGAAGATGCTCACCGGCCGTGACCTGGAGTTCACTCACCTGCCCGGTGATAGAAGGAAAAGGCTCCCGCCTCCGCCCGCCTTGTAAACAGGGGCGGCTTTATTGCTGCAACACGTGCACCTGTTGGGCTTGGAGCACCATCGTGCCCGCCGGAACGGGAACTCCATTGATCACGCTCGCCTGCGGTTCATAGTAGGACATGCCTTTGACGAGCAAAGGCGATTGTTGCGTGAGATCCGCTAACCCGGTGGCATTCAGGAAATTGGTCTGGTTGTTGGTCAGGACATAGATCGGAACGCCTTGCAGGAGCGAGCAGCAAGGATTAAGAACGAAAGCCCCCGTGAGGTTGTCCGATCCAATCTGGATCATGGGACCCAAGCTTCCCTGGATTGACTGCAATTTAAGGTAAATGGCGGAGGGAGTAATGACGGTGGGGAGGGCAGTGCTTACCCCTCCTGTGGTGGATGTCGGCGACGTGACGTATGTCCCGTGGACCACCAATTCCTGGCCCACGGCCAGATTCAGAGGTCCAAAGCCCAAGTTGGCAAAGTTAGGTCCCAAGGCCGAGGCCTGATAGGTCGGATTGGAGGTGAGATCGACCTTGAAAAGAGTGTCCATCGTGATGGAAGAGGGATTATCGGGTTCCGCGTCCCGCACCCAAAGGCTGAGTTGGGTGGGATTCCCCTCAGAGTCTGTGGTAATGGATATGATCGGTCCGATAAAAGCCGTACTGGGGAGTTGGGTGGACTGGCGCGGGAACGGGTCCTCGACCGCCTGCACCTCCACCGTCTTTGCCGCCAGATTGCCCTGGCTATCCACATTAGCGTCCACTTCCACGTAACTGTCTGTTAGGAGGTGGTTCAGGTCGGTGAAACCAACCAGGTTGGTCTTGGCAGTCAGATAGACATTCACCGCCGGAGCCCCCGACGTGGATGGTGACCAAAGCTGCATGAGGAAGCTGCCCGTATAAGCCGGATTGACGGAAGTGCTCTGGGGGAGAACAGGTACAACGCTCCGCACAAAGCCCCAGATATCACTCAATTCGCCAAACCCATTGGTGGCAGTAGAGGTAAGTTGAGTGGTGCTGATAACCGGGGTAACGCTGCCGGTGAGCTGTCCTGAGGAATCCACCTGCAACATGCGCAGGACGTCAAAATCCACGAGGATCACATTCGCCTGTCCCGGGGTGATTTGCAGCGGAGGATCAAGCGTATAAATAGGCTTGGAAATCGTTAGGACGGTAGTGAGGTTCTTTACCGGCGGGATCAAAGTCGGCACGTAAGTCCCTATTGTCGCCAGTTCGACCGAGTAGATCGCTTGGTTATAGCTTCCCGCGGCGACATTGGAGATGTAGAGGATGCTGGTAAAGTCCCGAAGCTGCTGCAAGTTAATCCGTATCGAAGGCGCAAACGACGGGGTGGTGGCAATATATCCGACGGGATTGCCGCCGGAAGTCGGCGTTAGACTCAACCCCGAGATGGTGAGAGCCGTGGATATGGCGTCGCAAATCGGGGCATCCTGCACAAAAGCAATTACACTGCCTTCGCCCGGCTTCGGTGTGACCGGCGTGGAGGTGCTGCAACTCGTCAGTGTTCCAGCGACCAGGGTAGTTCCTAGTAACTTCGCGAGAGGGCAATGGGAAATCCGTCTCAAGAGTCTCCTTCTGTTCGAGTTTGGAATAGGCGCCCGGTCGCGGCTGCCTGGCCCTTCCGATCAATGCCAATGCCGCCAGGGCGGTACTCGCCAAAGGGCCGCACCTTTCCTCAGATGACGTCAACTTGCATAGGGGTTATCCGCCCCTTTGAGATGCCGGCTCGGGGAGCTAAGATTTCGATACATACAGTGAATCGACCAAAGAAGGCAAGAAGTATTCCAGTCGAGGGGCTCTTAGCACTTTCGTTGCCAAGGGCTCACCCCTTCCCGGCCGGTCCCGCAGCTTGGATTACTTCCTTCGCCGTCCCGGGAATGGTGCCCGAGGGGAATCCCACCCCTACCCAAGCCTCATTTCTGCTCGACCTTGCGGCGGCGAATGAACGCGGGAACGTCAAGATCATCTCCCGGGATCTCCGCGGTTACATTGGTTGGTTGCTTCTCGACCGGCAGTTTCTCTTTCCTCGCCAACATGCTCTTGACACTCTGCTGTGCGGTACGCACAGCCGGAGACAGCGCCGGGAGCGGCTTCACGCCCATCCGTTCCGATTTAATGCCGGTGGCGATCACTGTCACCTTTACCGCATCACCCATGCTCTCATCGTGGACGGCCCCGAAAATGATATTGGCATTCTCCGCCGCGGCCTTTTGCACGATGGTAGAAGCCTCGTGCACCTCATAGAGCGTCAGCTTGCTGGAGCCGGTAATGTTCAGCAAAATGCCGTGGGCTCCATTAATGGTGGCGTCTTCGAGCAAAGGGCTGGCGATGGCAAGGTTCGTAGCTTCCACGGCGCGGTTCTCTCCGCTGGCCACCGCCGTACCCATCACCGCATAGCCCATGCCTTCCATGATGGCCTTGATATCCGCAAAATCACGGTTGATGATACCGGTTATGGTAATGATATCCGATATTCCCTGGACTCCCTGTCGCAGAATGTCGTCGGCTATTCGAAACGCCTCGAAGAAGCTCGTCCCTTTGTCCACAAATTGCATCAGCCGTTCGTTGGGAATGCAGATCACCGTATCCACGGCTTGGCTCAATTCCGCCAGGCCGAGGTCAGCTTGCATCATGCGGCGCTTGCCTTCGAAGGCAAAGGGCTTGGTGACCACGCCCACGGTCAGTGCCCCCAACTCCCGAGCCAGGCTGGCGACGATGGGGGCGCCACCCGTTCCCGTCCCTCCCCCCAGACCGGTCGTGACGAACACCATGTCCGCGCCTTCCAGCGCCTCGATGATTTTCTCCGTGTCCTCGAGCGCCGCTCTCCGTCCGATTTCCGGGTTGCCCCCCGAGCCCAATCCCTTCGTCAGCTTCGTTCCGAGTTGAATTTTCAGTGACGCCCTGGAGGCCTGAAGGGCCTGCGCGTCGGTGTTCGCCACCAGAAAATCCACGCCCTTCACATCGGCCGAAATCATCCGGTTGATGGCGTTACCCCCGCCCCCGCCCACCCCAATGACCTTGATTTTGGCGCCGTCGCGCGGTTCGTCCGAGAAATCCACCCGGAGGTCACCCATGCCGGCATCATTCCCCATGATGGCTCCTTTGCCCAGTGTCCCTAGCGCTCTTGCCACGCACACTTTTCCAGAGCTTCCCAAACAATCCGCTGGACTCACGTGAGTCACGCCGCAGGCGAAGGCGGTTCCCGTGGATCGCCAAACCCACCACGGTCGCGAACGCCGGATCGGCCAGGGTTTCTCCCATGCTTGCGATCTCGACGGGAGCGCCGGCGCGCACGGCCAGGCCCAGGGTCTGTTCGGCAAGTCCCGCCAGCCCCCCTAACGTCGCGCCGCCTCCCGTGAGCACGACGCCCGCGCCCAACTGCTTCTCACAACCCGAGCGGCCAAGCTCGGACTGGATCAATTCCATCAATTCCACGGCGCGCGGCTCGATCACCTCGCTCAGCATGGCGTAATTCACGATACGGGAGGGCCGCTCACCAACACCGGGCACTTCCAAAACCGTGTCGGCAGGCTTCGAAGGGTCGCGTTCACCCCAGGCCTTTTTCATTTTTTCCGCCTCGGGAATGGGCGTGCGGAGCCCCACCGCGATATCGTTGGTAAAGTGCTCACCGCCCACGGGAATCACGCCGGTATGTCGCACCACGCCGCCATGATAGACGGCCAGGTCCGTCGAGCTCCCCCCGATATCCACCAAAGCCACACCCAACTCGCGCTCGTCGGCCGTAAGGCAAGCTTCCCCCGAGGCGAGGGGCTCGAAAACCGTGTCCTGCACCACCACGCCCGCCCGGTTCACCGCTGTCACCACATTCTGGGTGGCGGAGGCCGAAGCCGTCACCAGGTGGACGTCCACCTCCAGACACGCTCCCATCATGCCGACGGGATCACGGATGCCGTCTTGGGAATCGAGCAGGAACTTCTGTGGCAAGACATGCAAAAGTTGGCGGTCCTCCGGCAGGGTAATACTCTGCGCCGTCTGAATCACTCGCCTCACATCTTCGCGTTCCACTTCCCGCGCTGCGGCGGCGGATTTCGCCAGCGTGACCGATCCCCGGGAATTCACACCCTTGATGTGCGAGCCGGCGACGCCCACATAGGCGGATTCGATGGAGACTCCCGCCGCGGTTTCGGCAGCCTCCACAGCCTTTTTCACGGCCAAGACCGTGAGGTCGAGATTCACGATCAGGCCTTTGCGCCAGCCCTTTGACTCGGCCACTCCTATGCCCATGACTTCCAGCTTGCCTTCCTCATTCGGCTCGCACACCAGGGCGCAGGTCTTCACGCTGCCCAGATCGAGCCCGACGATGATGTGATCTGCGTGCGCCAAGCCTGCCTTAGTCCTTTCCCTTGCCCGCTGCCGGTAACCCCGGTTCGGCTGCGGCCGGGGGCCGCTGCGGGTCTACGACAATCTGATTACGATAACGCAAATCGACGGAATCAAGTTTGGAGTTCGATTTTTCGAGCTCCGGAAACAGCGACTGGAAATTTCGGAACCGTTGCAGAAAGTCCTTGCCGCCGAAGTGCACCTGTACGCTCTCTTGTCCCAGAATCAGCAGGGCCTTCAAGTCCTCGGGGTCGGTCAGGTCGACCTCTGAAATCATCCAGCCCGCGCGGGGTACCTCCGTCCCCAGTTGCTGCATGAACTCCTGGTAGAGGGCCAGCCGCGCGCGGCGCTCGTCCACGCTGGCCACGGTTTCCAGCCCGCGAATCACGGGAAAATCAAATACCCCGTTTTCCGGCTTATCGAGGAGCATGCCGTCACTATCGATCAAACTCACGCGCCCGCCGAGGATGGCAAAGGCCACGGGGGTCCGCTCGGAGATACTCACTCGCAGCCCATGGGGCAGGATGCGTGTCACCGCCGCCGTCCGCACCCAGGGCAGAGTTTCCAGTTGCCGCCGCTTGGCATCGAGGGAAATACGGAAGATGTTGGAGCCGGCCCGGCGGTTCCCTGCCAAAGGCAGGCTGAGCGCGCCCAGAACCTCCTCGCGCGAAACGAAGGTGTTTCCTAACACCACGATGTCTTCCGGGGCACTCACCGCGAATTGGGGCGAGGTGAGCGCGAAATGGGCCAGCCAACCGCCGAAAACTCCGACGGGCAGGAGGATCCCAAGGACGAATAGAATTCCGCGCATGCGCCGTGAGAACCGGCGGCGCCGCACGGGGGCGGTTTTCTGCCGCCGAAGATAAGGGGATTCCTCTTCCCCGTCCAGATCCTCGGGTCGTGGTAGCGCGTCCTGTTCCAGTAACTCCATAATCTTTTGTTCTGAGGAGCTGGAAGTTAGAGGAAGATACCCCCATCTCCACCACTGACTCCTAACTCCTAACTTGCAGCTCCTGACGGCTCTTCCTCAGCGCCTTCGCCAGGGCCTCACCAATCTTCCATACACTCCCGGCGCCGATGGTGAGAATCAGGTCACCCGGCCGGGCCTCTTCCAGGATGTCGTGAATCACCTGTTCGTCGGAGGGTGCATACCGCGCATCACTGGAGCCCATCTCGTTAATACGCGCCACCAGGCGCTCCGAGGTGACACCCGGAATCGGCGGCTCACTGGCCGCGTAAATATCCAGCACGTAAACGCGTTCGCAGCCCGCGAAGCAACCCGCCAGCTCGTCCAACAAGAACTTGGTTCGCGTGTAGCGGTGGGGCTGGAAGATGGCGATGACTCGCTTTGCCCCTTGCAGGCGCGCGGCGTCGAGCGTGGCGCGAATTTCCGTGGGATGGTGACCATAGTCATCCACAATAGTAATACTGCCCACCTCCGCCCTGATCTGAAACCGCCGGTCGGCCCCGCGGAAGCACTCCAGTCCGTGGCGGATCTGCTCGACAGTTAATTCCAGCTCCCAACCAACGGCGACCGCCGCCAGAGCGTTTTGCACGTTGTGCCGGCCTGGAATTCCCAGCGAAAAACGTCCGAGGTTTTGCCCCTTCACGGTGGCGTCAAATGTCGAGCCGGAAGGCATGAGTTCATGAAGGTTGCCCTGAACGTTCGAGCCCGGATCGAGACCGTAAGTGACTACACGGCGGCGCAGCTCCGGCATGCGGGTCTGGATCAGCTCGCGCCAAGGCGGATCGAAACAAACCACCACGGCGCCGTAGAAGGGAACCTTGTTCATGAACGAAACAAACGCCGAGGCGATCTCATCGAGGTCGCGGTAATGGTCCAGATGTTCTCGGTCAATGTTGGTCACCACGGCAATCGAAGGCAGCAGGTAGAGGAACGAGCGGTCACTCTCATCGGCCTCAACCACCATCAATTCACCTTTTCCCAGCCGCGCGCTCGAGCCAAAAACATCCAGTCGCCCGCCGATCACCGCCGTCGGATCCAGCTTGGCCTCCGCCAGCATCACGGCGATCATCGAAGTGACGGTGGTTTTGCCGTGCGCGCCCGCCACCGCTACGTTGAACTTCAGGCGCATCAATTCCGCCAGCATCTCGGCGCGCGGGATGACGGGAATTTGCCGCCGCTGTGCCTCCTGGATTTCCGGATTGCCGACCGGCACGGCGGAAGACACAACCACGACTTGCGCATGGCTCGCATTGGCGGCAGCGTGCCCTTCGAAAACCCGCGCCCCCAGGCTCGCCAGGCGATCGGTGACAGGGGTCACTTTCAGGTCCGACCCCGAAACTTGAAACCCCAGATTGAGCAGCACCTCAGCTATGCCGCTCATCCCGATGCCGCCGATCCCGACGAAATGGATTCTTCGAATTTTACCTAGCATGTGTCAGTATTCTGTTGTCCGTGGTCCGTTGTACGAACAGGCGAAATTCGAAACCCGAAAATCGAAACTCGTGTCGTACGGGCACGCCATGGCGCGCCCTTTCGAAAATCGTGGCGAGCTTCGAATTTCGAGTTGCGAATTTCGTCTTTCCAGAACCAATCCGCTAATCCCTACGTGCTAAATTCTCCACCAAATCCGCAATTCGCGCTGCCGCATCCGGCCGTGCCAGGCCGCGCGCGGCCGCTTCCATCGCATTGAGCGTATCCGGGGCCGCAAGCAGCCCGCGTATTTCCCCCACCAGGCGCTCCGGCGTGAGCTCTGATTGCACGATGACGCGCGCCGCTCCCCCTCGCTCCAGAACCCGCGCATTTTCCAGTTGGTGCTGGTCGGTAGCGGCCGGAAAAGGAATTAACAAACCAGCCCTTCCGGCAGCCGCCAGTTCGGAAACGGCCGTCGCCCCCGCACGCGAAACCACTAAATCGGCTATAGCAAGCGCCCCGGGCATGTCTTCAATGAAGGCACAGGCCTCGGCCAGCAAGCTTTGTTCCTGATAGATCTTCCGAATTTCATTATAGTCGCGTTCGCCGGTTTGGTGGATGATTCTGATTCTCCCCGCTTCTCCGGCCAGGAGCGGCAAACTTGCCACGACGGCTTGGTTGATCGCCCGTGAACCCTGACTTCCACCCACGATTAAGACCACGAAGGGTGGCGTGTGGGACTTGGGAGGAATTGCCCAGAACGCCTCGCGGACGGGGTGCCCCGTCAGGTGCGCCTTGCCACCATAATAGTGCGCCGTCTCTTCAAATCCCACCACCGCCGCGCGGACCACCGGCGCCAGGAGGCGATTAGTGAATCCGGGCCGGACGTTCGGTTCAATCAACACGGTGGAAATATCCACGAGCGCCGCCTCCAGCATCACCGGCCCCGAAAGGTATCCTCCTATGCCCACCACCACGTGGGGTTGAAACTCCCGTAGAATAGCCGCCACCCCCATCGCCGTGCGCGGTAAGATCAGCAAATTGCGCAGCTTTTGTACGCCTCCAATTCCCTTTAGCCCGGCGGCAGCCACCGTATGCAACCGGAACCCCGCTGCGGGAATCAGCTTCGCTTCAAGCTGGCGCCGCGTTCCCAGGAATTCGATCGCGTAATGCGCCGAATTCTCATCGCCCCGCTCGCTGCGGGCGCGCAACTCCTCCGCCACCGCCAAGACTGGAAAAATGTGGCCACCCGTTCCCCCGGCCACCATCAGGATGCGCACTTTCTTTCCAGCCCCTTGCGCGGATTCGGAATCGCGGCCAGCCACCCCATCAGCATCTCGATGGCTCCCCTCATCCGTCAGCTCGGGCGCGGTGTCCAACGCTTCCTCTATCTCGCGTGTTGAGAGATATTCAACAAGACGCCCACGGCCAGCAAGTTGACCAGTAGGGATGATCCGCCGTAGCTGACAAACGGCAGGGGGATTCCCTTGGTCGGCAGCAAACCCAGCACCACGCTCATATTGACCGAGGCTTGCCCGACGATCATCACCGTCAACCCGAGGGCCATCAGCCGTCCGAAGTCGTCCCGGCAGCCGGCACTGGCCCGTAGCCCGCGGATCAGAATCAGGACGAACACCCCGACAACCGCCAGGGTGCCCAACAAACCCAGTTCCTCTCCGACCACCGCAAAGATGAAATCCGTCTGGGGCTCGGGCAAGTAGAAGAGCTTCTGCTTGCCTTCCATGAGGCCCATGCCGGTGATCCCACCCGTTCCGATCGCAATGTAAGACTGGAGAATCTGGAACCCTTTGCCCAGCGGGTCAGCATAAGGGTTCAAGAACGCCAGCACCCGGTTATGGCGATAAGTTGAATGGAAAATCAACCAGTAAAGCCCGGGCAGCGCGGAGAGTCCCGCCAAAGCGAAGTAGCGAAGCTGCAAGCCTGCCGCAAAGAGCATGGCCACCACCACCAGACCGAGCGCGAGGGTCGTCCCGAAGTCCGGTTCAGCCAGCACCAACACTCCCATGACCCCGGCAATCAAGAGGATCGGCGCGAGGGTGTGCTTCCAATCGTTCACCTGGCCCTTGCGAAGGTCCAGAAAAAAGGCCAGGAAGAGCACCAGAACGATTTTTGCAAACTCGGAAGGTTGAAGGCTGACGGGGCCCAGGTGAAGCCAGCGATGAGTGTTGTGGCTGCGGTCGGCAAACAGCACAACGACCAGCAGAATAAACTGCAAGGCCAGAGCCGAAAAAATCACCAGTGGGCTCGCCAGCCGCCGGTAGTCAATATTCATCATGATCAGCACGGCCACGAGCCCGATCAACACCCAAGCGAGTTGCCGCCAGAGAAAGTAGTAACTGTTGTGGTGACGGTCCGCGGCCATTACCGCCGAGGCGCTAAAGACCATGAGCGCGCCGAATAGGACCAAGCCCACCACGGCGCCAAACAGGATCCTGTCGGATTGGAGTTGTCTCGCCATACGCGCGCTAATCCAGGCCGGGCAGCTTCGGGTGGGGTTCTGACGCCGGGCGCGGCCCCCCCGGGCGCTCATCGGCCGGGCCTCGGCCCTTCCCCTTCGCACGGGCTTTGTGGATGCGGGGACCGCTCACCGCTGCCGCGACGGCCGGGCGCGCTTCAAACGGCAACGGTTCGTCGGCGATGGATTCCGCTCCGCCCAACGGTTGAAAGGTCAGAGGTTCATCATCCAGGCGGACCGGCAACTTTATTATTTCCGGCATTTCTACCGCATCCACTTCATAGACATAGGTCAGCTCAAGATGCTGGACGCTCGTAGGCTCTTGAGACTTCGCGCCAGTCTTCTCTGCCGCGAGTTGAGAAACCGCTGGGATCCCGGCAGAAGGCTGAGGCTCCGTGGATCCAGCAGGCGTTGCAGCCGGCGGCGCACTTTTGATGGCTGGCGTCTCATGACGGGCGGGTTCGAGAACGCTCGCGGAGGATTGCGATGATGCCTCGACAGACGGCGTCCCGGCTGGCGGAACGACGGGCGCGGGGGATGGAAGCGGCTCCCTCCGCGCGGCGGCCGGAAGTTTCCGGTGGACGGGGGGGCCCTTCGACACTTCCCTGGCGAGCTGCATGGCGAGCTCCTTGAACGCCCGGCCACGCTGTTCATAGTTCTTGAACTGATCGAAGCTCGAGCACGCCGGCGCCAGCAACACCGTATCCCCAGGACGCGACCTGACAAACGCCTCGCGCACGGCCGTCGCCAAATCGCCCGCCTGCACGAGTTCCACCGAGCCCGCGAGTTGCTCCGCGATCACCGGGGCCGCGGCGCCGATCAGCAGAACCTCGTGAACCCGGCCCTTAAGAAGGGGAAGAAGCGGCGTGTAAGGCGCACCTTTGTCTTTCCCCCCCAGAATCAAGTGCACGCCTCGCTCAAAGGCCTCCAGCGACTTCACCGTGGCATCGACGCTCGTGGCCTTGGAGTTGTTATAGAAAGCCACGCCCGCAATTTCCCGTACGAATTCCAGCCGATGCTCGACCGCCTGAAATTCCCGCACCGCCTTGCGCATCGCCCCGAAATCCGCACCCAGCATGCAGGCCGCGGCGGTGGCGGCCAGCACGTCTTCCAAATTGAAGTCTCCCCGCAGCGCCACGTCCCGGGTTTCGAACAGCACGCGCTCCAGGTGCCGAACCCGGTAGCGAATCTTGCCCGCGGAGACGAACACCCCTTCCACAAGCTCCCGCTGCCGGCTGAACAGGACGGGCCGAGCTGAAATCACGGTGCGGAGCGCCGCGACCCACGGGTCGTCGGCATTCAGGATGGCAAAATCCTCGGAACGCTGATTGCGGAAAATCCGTTGCTTGGCCTGCGCGTAAGCTTCGAGATTGGGATGCCGGTCGAGGTGGTTGGGAGAAAGGTTGAGCATCACCGCCACGCGCGGCCGCAATTGCTGAATGCCTTCCAGTTGAAAGCTGCTCAACTCGGTGACAAAGAAAGTACCGGGCGCGGCGTGGCCCACCGCCCCGCTGAGGGCGTTACCAATGTTGCCGCCCACGAAAGTTGGAAAACCGGAAGCCTGCAGCATGTCGCCGAGAAGCGCCGTCGTGGTGGTCTTGCCGTTGGAACCGGTGATGCCCACGAGCGTTCCTTCCAGGAACCAGGTCGCCGCCTCGACCTCGGGATAAATAGGAATCTGCCGGCGGCGCGCCTCCTGAAGCTGCGGCAGATCCCAGGGCACCCCCGGGCTGATTACAATGACGTCGTGGCGAAGAAAGGTCTCCTGACTCTGCGACCCAAGCTCCAGCCCCATCTTCTCCTTCAGCAATGGCGGCAGGAGGTCCTGGAACTCGGCGGGAGGTTTGCGATCGCTCACCGTGACGATGGCGCCGTGGCGTGCCAGGGCGACGGCCGCCGCCAGGCCGCTGCGGGCCAGCCCCACCACCAACACCCGTTTGCCCCGTACGTCCATCAAGCGAGCCTCCGGCCTCTGGGCTGACCATTGCGGCGGAGATGGCCGTCGAGGATTTCGGAAACGACTTCCGAAAGCGACCGCCGGGACTGGCGCGCCACGCGGCGAGCCAAGACCAGCGTTTCCCGATTGAGGGTCAGGCTGACGCGCGTGGGGTTGCGAAATGATTTTGGTCTACCCATTGACCTTTAGTGTGTATTTTATGCGCTTAAACGCTGCTCGTCAACTTTAGTTGGCACATGCGAAAGTCATTTCTTACCTCCCTCACCTCAACTTTAGCGTCGTCAACGCAAAAAGCGCGAAGATCAAAGCGGCAATCCAGAAGCGCGCAATGATCTTGGATTCCTTCCAGCCCTCCAGTTCAAAGTGGTGATGCAGCGGCGCCATCCGAAAAATGCGCTTGCTGCGCAGCTTAAACGACCCGACTTGCAGGATGACGGAAAGGGCTTCCACCACAAAAATCCCGCCGATAAAAGGCAGCAGCAATTCCTGTTTGATCAGCACCGCGACGGTGGCCATGGCGCCGCCCAGCGCCAGTGAACCCACGTCGCCCATGAAAATTTCCGCGGGATAGGCGTTATACCAGAGAAACCCCAGACTCGAACCCACCATGGAGCCGCAGAAGATCGTCAGTTCGCCCGCCCGCGGCAGATGCTCCAGGTCGAGATATTGAGAAAACACCGCATGCCCGGCGACATAAGTCAGCACAGTCAATCCGGAAGCCGAGATCACCAAACATCCGATCGCCAGGCCGTCCAGGCCGTCGGTCAAGTTGACGGCGTTGGAAGAACCCACCAAAACCAGGACCACGAAGAGCAGGAAGGGAAGAAACGCCAGAGGATAAGTCCAGACATTCCCCAGAAAGTGGGAGATCAGAAATGTCGGGTGGTACCGCTTGAAGAAAGGAAAGGTCAGGGTCGTGGAGTAAAGCCCCCGCGCCGAAAGGGAAACCAGAATGACGCCGAAGACGAAACTGACCAGGATCTGCAACAAGAACTTCCCACGTGCGGTCAGTCCCAGGCTCTGCTGATGGCGCACTTTCTGGACATCGTCCCAGTAACCGATGGCCGCGAAGGCCAAGGTGGTGCCCAGCGTCAGCCACACATAAATATTGCTGAGATCCGACCAAAGCAGCGTGGGAATGACGATACAGAGGATGATGAGCACTCCGCCCATAGTGGGCGTGCCTGCTTTGGATTGGTGAGCTTTCGGGCCGTCTTCACGGATGTACTGGCCAATTTGAAATTCCTTGAGCTTCCGTATCACCCATGGCCCCAGGACGAGGGAAAGAAGCAACGCCGTCATGCTGGCGTAGGCCGTGCGAAAGGTAATGTACCGGAAGAGATTAAAGGCGTGGTGATATTGAAGATAGAGATAATAGAACATGGATATTATCTAAGTTGCGGGCCCCCGGCGGGCCGCAACTCCGCCCCTGTATCCGCGCGCGCGACACGGAGTAATTCGATTGCCCTTTCCAAATGAACTCCGCGCGAGCCTTTCACCAAAACCACGTCGCCGGGTGCGAGGAGAGCCCGGCAAAACTCCCCGGCTTCCTTGGGGTCAGGAAAAAACCGCAAGCGGTCGTTGGGGATCCCCGCTTCCGCGGCGCCTTCCAGAAAAAACCGCGCGTCTCCCTGCACCGCCGCGAGCCACGACACACCACTCTGCCCGCACTTACGGCCCACGGACCGGTGCAGCTCGGGCGAAGCCGGTCCCAATTCCAGCATTTCACCCGCCATCACGATCCGGCGCCGCCCCCCCGGCCACGCGGCCAGGGCCTCGAGCATGCGCTCCATGGCCAGAGGGTTGGAGTTGTAGCAATCGTTGATCACGGTGACCTCACCAGGCAGCATAAGAATTTCACTGCGCTGATGTAGATTTTGAAACTCCGCGAGGGCCCGGCGAGCCTCCTGGAGGGGAATCGCGAAGAGGCTGGCCGCGGCCATGGCGGCCAGTGCATTCTGGATGTTGTGCCGGCCCGGCAGAGGCAAAGTGCATTGCGTCTCCCCATCCGGGGTTATGGCTCGAAAGGAGCTCCCCGCGCCAGCGCTCACCATGACCTGGGCGGCACGGAAAGACGCCTTCTCGGAAAAACCGAACGATACCACGCGCCCGGGAAAACCTTCCGCGAATTTTCGCACGCGTTCGTCATCCTCGTTCAGAATCGCCACCCCCCGCTCGCCTCGGGAGGCGAGGAAATCGACCAGTTCGCGCTTGGCGAGAGCAATCGATTCCACGGAATCAAAGAACTGCAAGTGCACCGGAGCCACGTTGGTGACCACGCCGACGTCCGGCTCCGCCAAGCGCGCGAGGCGCGCAATTTCGCCAGCGGCGGACATCGCCAACTCCACCACCGCCACTTCATGCTCAGGTTCCAGAGCCAGCAGCGCCAGTGGCAGGCCATAATGGTTATTCAAATTTCCTGGCGACCGCAGCACCCGGAGCCGCCGGCCCAGAATGGCAGCGATCATCTCCTTGGTGGTGCTTTTGCCGGCGCTGCCGGTGACGGCGATGAGCCGCTTTCCCCACTGGCGGCGAACTTCGCGGCCCAAGGTTTGCAGTGCGCCGAGCGTGTCGCCGACGCCCAGCAGTGCGGAGCCCCATTCCGCCGGAGCCGCGGCGGCAAAAGTCCGGTCGACCACGGCACCGGCGGCGCCGCTCTCGAGAACCTGCCCGACGAACTCGTGGCCATCAAAGCGCGGGCCGTGGAGGGCGAAGAAGAGTTGGCCGGGCTCGACCGTGCGCGAGTCAATCGAATAGCCGGAGATGCGCCGGTCGGGGGCGCCGCACGTGGCGCCTATCCGTACCGCCACCTCCCCCATGGTCAGATTCATAATCGACCTTGGGACCCCCTCACCCCCACAACGTGCAAAACGCAGGACCCCCTTCCCGCCCCGGCTGGTGAAGGCGCCGGCGGCGGGCCACCCTCTCCCCCAAAGAGGCGAGGGTTGGAAGCCTATTGCTCTCAGTTTTCCGTCCAAACCAACCAGCGCTCAGCATCATGCATTCAGAATTCAGGATAGAATTCGTAATTCTCCATGCCTACTGATTACTGCATACTGCCTACTGCCCTGAGTGTTCGTACCCCATCTCCCGGAGGACCCGGCGGGCCACCTCCCGGTCGTCGAAATCAATTTTCCCATCCTTGAGAATCTGATAGGTTTCATGGCCCTTGCCCGCCAGAACCACGACGTCGCCCTCGCGGGCTTCTGCCAAAGCTTTGTGGATGGCGATGCCACGACCAACTTCCGCAACGTACGGTTTACCCGTCCGCTGCAACCCCACCATGGCGTCGGCAAGAATCAGTAAAGGATCTTCACTCCGCGGGTTGTCGGAGGTGAGCACCACGAAATCCGCGAGCGAACCCGCGACCTCGCCCATGCGCGGACGTTTGGTGCGGTCGCGCTCGCCACCACAGCCGAAGAGAACAATCAAGCGATGGCTGGTCAACTCACGTGCTGTCTTCAAGACATTTTTCAGAGCGTCATCCGTGTGGGCGTAATCCACAATGACCAGGAAGGGTTGGCCCTCGTCAATGCGCTCGAAGCGCCCCGGTACCGCCTTTAGATTGGCGATTCCCTCTTCTATCTTGGCACCCGGAACCCCCATAGCTACCCCCGTAGAGATTGCGGCCAGAATGTTGGCGAGATTCGCTCGCCCCACCAGCGGAGAACTGATGCGCAGCTCCCCCGCCGGCGTCACGATGCTTGCTTCCGTTTCCCATGCCGTGGACCCGATTTGCCTGGGCATGACTTGCGCGTGGCCGTTCAGGCCGTAGGTCAGGCAGTTCGTATACGGCAATTCCAGGAGCCGCACGCCCCAAGGATCGTCCGTGTTGATGACCGCCCAGTCAGGGGGCGGAGCTCCCAGGCCCTCAAAAAGGCGGCGCTTGGCCTGAAAGTAATGCTCGAGATCCTTGTGGTAGTCGAGATGGTCTTGGGTCAGATTGGTAAATACCGCAACCGCGAAGTGAAACCCCCAGACGCGCTCCTGCGCCAGAGAGTGCGAGGAAACTTCCATGACCGCTGCCTTGCCACCCGCCTTCACCAACTCGTCAAAATAGGAAACCAAATCGAGCGATTCCGGCGTGGTGTTCGTTGCAGTTAGGGTTTTGCCGCCCATGCGGTATTCGATGGTGCCGAAAACCCCGCAGCGGATGCCCGCCGCCTGGAGAATGCTTTCCACCAAGTAGGAAATGGTGGTTTTGCCGTTTGTGCCGGTGATGCCAATGAGTTTGAGATGCTCTTCCGGATGGCCGAAGATGGCGCGGCTTGCCTCGGCGAGAGCCCGGCGAATGGCGTGAACCTGAATCCACCGGTGGGCGAGTCCCAGCGGGGCGGAACGCTCGCTCGCCACGGCGACGGCGCCCCGCTCAAGAGCCTGTGGGATGTAAGCGTGCCCGTCGGCCTTTTCACCTTGTATGGCGAAGAAGAGCGTGCCCGGGCGGACTTCCCCCGATTTGTAGGCGACCGAGAGGATCTCCGACGCGGCATCTGCCCCAACATGCAGGACCGGCAGCCCTCCTAGCAGTTCGCCTAGCTTCATCCTTAACTCACATTATAACATCGAGAGAGTGCACTCATAAGTAAATATTTATCCCACCCCAATGCAGACGTAGTGTCATTCTGGGCTACTGGCGATTCGCCCCTGCCGGGGCCTGTCCTGGAAGGGTTTTTCCGCACCCTGTTCAGCCCGCCCTTTCAGATCCGTCGAGAGAAACGCAGGTTAGTTCCACCGTCAACCGGCCATCGAAAATCCACGACCTATCTCGCCATGCGCACCCACACACGCGTGCCGGAAGGGACCTTCACACCCGCCACGGGATTCTGCTCAACCGCCAGCCCCGTTCCCGTCAGATTGAGATCCAGTTCCAGTTTTTCACACTCCTCCGCCACGTGGCGCGCGGCCCAGCCGGAAAAATCCGGTACCGTCACCAACGGACCGTCACCCAGGATCACCATGCTGGAGATAACCCCGCCTGGCGAGGCGCGGTCCAGCTCAGACCCGTCGGGAGAAGGTCCCTGAGAATAAGATGCCGTATGAACGGGTGAAGTGGCAGCTCCGGTGAGTCCACGATCCGATGGAAGGAAGCCCGCGAGGTCTCCGCGCTTCTGGGCGGGAGGCTCCGCAGGAGAAGAGGCTATATTCTGAGGCCATCGGGAAGGATTGTCTTCGGGGATATTTAGATAACGCAGAGTCTGCTCTGCGACGGATCGGAAGACTGGAGCTGCCACGTCGGTCCCGTGGTAAGCTCCCACCGGCGAATCGATGACCACCAGAATAGTCACCGCTGGGTGTGTGGCGGGAGCAAAACCTATAAAGGAAGCTACGTAATGCGATTTCGAGTACGCGCCGTCCGCGTCAATTTTTTGGGCAGTGCCGGTTTTGCCGGCGGAAGAGTATCCGGCCAGTTGCGCGGGCACGCCGGTACCATGGTCCACGACCGCGGAAAGAATCCGCCGCATCATCTCCGCCGTGTGCTCGCTGATGACGCGGCGACCGGAGGCGGGAGGCAGGGCATCGTGGCTCGCACCGAGAAAGACATCGTGCACGATGCGGGGTTCGAACAGGATTCCGCCATTGGCGACGGCGGAATAGGCGGTGACCATTTGCAGAGGGGTTACGCCGATTTCCTGCCCTATGGAAATCTCCCCGATCGAAATCCCCGACCAACGGCTGGGGGGCTTGAGCAACCCGCGCTCTTCGCCGGGGAGCTCCATACCGGTCTTCGCTCCGAAACCAAAGCTGTGGATGTAGCGATAGAAGCGGTCGTCGCCCAAGCGCAAGCCCAGCTTGATGACGCCCACGTCGCTCGAGTTGGCCATCACGTCGGTCACGCTGAGATCGCCGTAGGGTTTGTGGTCGTGGATGGTGTGTCCCGCCAACACAATGCCGCCGTTCTGGCAGTTGATGACCTCCCTGGGATTGGTCAGGTTTTCCTCGAGCGCGGCGGACAAGGTTACCAGTTTGAAGGTCGAGCCGGGTTCGTAGACCCAGCCCACTCCGCGGTCCAGGCGCGCGGACGCTGAACTGGCCGCAAAATCGTTGGGATTGAACGTGGGCTGGTTGGCGAGCGCCAGGATTTCTCCCGTGTTGGGATTCTGCACGATCGCGACGCCCCCCAGAGCCCGCGCGCGCTTGACGGCATCCGCCAGAGCTTTCTCCGCAATGTATTGGATTTTTTCATCGAGCGTCAGCACCAGGCTCTTACCCGGAACCCCTGCCCACTCGGTGCTGTGGAAGGTGCGCCGCCGTGCGTCGGAGGCCAGCAGGATGCGTCCGGGCCGGCCCTTGATTTCATCATCCAGGGCGTATTCAAGCCCGCCGAGACCCTTGTCATCCAGGCCGACATACCCGACGGCTTGGGCGGCCAATTCTCCTTTGGGATAGAAACGCTGGGGTTCGCGCTGGAAGTAGATCCCTTTCAGGTTCAGGTCGCGCACCCGCGCCGCTTCTTGCGCGCTGATCTTGCGCTTGACCCAGCAGAAGGAGTGTTGGGTCTCGAAACGGCCGAGCAATTCACTCCCCTCCAGCTCCAGGACCGGCGCCAGCAGCGTGGCTACCATTTTCGGTTCCGTGAGCTCGCTGGGCACGGCGTAGACGGAATCCACACTCAGGCTCATGGCCAGGGGATTCATCTGCCGGTCGTAGATGTCGCCGCGCTGGGGGGCCACCTCGATGGTGTGCTGCTGTTGGCGCTCGGCCCGCGCCACGAAATCCACGTATTGAATGACCTGGAAGTAATACAGGCGGGTGGCAATACAGAAAAACCAGGAGAGACAGAAAACGCCCACTATCAGCCGCCGCCTATCCAGGCGAGACCGATCGGGCTTCGCCGCGCGGGATTGCAGCTTGCGTCGGCCCATCGGAGCTATGGTTCGTGTGGAGTTTCTCCGCTGCCGGCGGAGAAGTTGCGCGCGAGCTCCGGATCTTCCGACAAGACCGCGGCCGGCTCGGGTTCGCCCACGCGAATTACTTGCTGCGGGCTGGGCGAGACCATTCCGAGCTTGGTCCGCGCCAGCGTGTCGATCCTTTCAGGATCGGCGAGCGACGCCTGCTCGAGCCGAAGCTGCTGATTCCACTGTTCCAGGGCCGCGCGCTCGCTCTTGGCTTGCTCGATCTCATAACCGTACCGCACGCATTGGAAATGCTGCCATGCGAACAGGAGCACAAAAAGAAAAACCACAATGCCCAATCCGAGGACACTGAAACATTCACGGCGACGCTCCACGTCTACTTCCCGCACCAGGCGGGAATTGTCGATGTGCTTGATAAAGTAAAATTCCGGGAAACTCGCCCGGCCCGCCGCCGGAGCGTTTCTCGGACGCCGTCTGGTTTTCGGTAATGTGACCGCCGCTGTAGCCATTTGAGTGCCGGGGTTCGGGTTAGGGGTTAGAGAATAACGTCGCCCCAGCCCAAAGCCCTGTTCCCTATTCCCTATTCCCTATTCCCTGCTCTTCTCCGCTGCCCGCAATTTGGCGCTGCGCGCACGGGGATTCACCCGCACTTCCTCTTGCGTGGGCCGAACCACTTTGCGCGTCAGAATACGGGCGCGGCCTTCGCGCTGCCAGCGCTGGAATGCATGCTTCACAAGCCGGTCTTCGAGTGAGTGGAAACTCAGAATCACCACGCGCCCTCCGGGCCGGAGGACGAGCAGAACCCGGTCGAGAAATTGCTCGAGGTTTTCGAGCTCACCATTGACGGCCAGACGCAGCGCCATGAAGGTGCGCGTGGCCGGATGAATTTGATGAAGGCCCGCCCGGGAGGGGATCGCTCGCGTCACCACCTGCGCCAGTTCGGTGGTTAATCGATACGGACGGGCCTTCACAATGGCTCGCGCGATACGGCGCGAGTGGCGCTCTTCCCCCAACTTGTAGATAAGGTTCGCCAGGTCCCACTCACCAGTTTGATTGGCAAGATCGGCCGCAGTTTTTTCGGAGTGGGGATCCATTCGCATGTCGAGGGGACCAGGCAAATTGAAACTGAATCCGCGTGAAGCGTCGTCGAGCTGCAGGGAGCTTAAACCAAGGTCGGCCAGGACGCCGTCCGCCGGCGGCAAGCCGCTCGCGGCGTGCAGGGCGTCGATTTCCGCAAAGTTCCCATGCTGCATCGTCAGCTTCTCACTGAATCCCGCCAGCCTTGCGCGGGCTACTTCGAGCGCCCTAGGGTCGCGGTCCAGGCCCAACAGCCTGCCGCTCCCCAGATGCTTCAATATCTCTTCTGCGTGTCCGCCGGCTCCGAGCGTCGCGTCAATGTACGTCCCCTCGGGGCGGACGCTGATAAAATCGAGAGCCTCGCGGACAAGCACTGGAACATGCCCGAACCGGGGCTCGGAACCAAAAGTTGGGCACTCGGGTTCAGGACTACCGCTTTCATGGTCCGTTTCATCGCCAGGCACCGTCTTCCCATCCCCACCTCAGATTCCCAGATTGCTGAGCGTTTGCTCGTCTTCGCTGGTGAGCGGCTCGCGCTCCAGGTGCTCGCGGTAGCGTTCCAGATCCCAGACTTCCAGGTAATTCAGGTAGCCCAAAACCGCCACTTCCCCGTGCATGCCCGCCGACTCGCGCAAAAGCGTGGGAATTAACACCCGCCCCTGGGCGTCCGCATGCGCCGTCTGCCCCCAGTAGTTCGTGCGGTCCAGGAAGCGCTTCTTGGCCTTGTTCATCGAAGGCAAGGCGGCTAGCTTCTCCTCGATCTCGCGCCAGACCGGGAACGGATAGAGGCGCGCCGATTGACCATCGAGGCTGGTGACAAAGAAATCCTGGCCGTAGTTCTCGTCCAGGAAGGCCTTGAAGGCGGTCGGAATCTTCAGCCGGCCCTTGGCATCCACCGTCGCCGGATTGTTGCCGCGCAGCATGAGATCCGCCTTGCAAGCTCCAAAAACACCCCAATTTCAGACTCAAAAATACACTTTATTCTACTAACTACCACTTTTACCCACCAGACTATAAAATTCTATTTGCGGCTTGTCAAGTCTTTTTTTTTGAAATTTAAGGAGTTATATAGGTTTCGGCCATGTCGGACCGTCAGCGAGGCGTTTGGCCACAAAATGCCACCATTCAGGCCCAGGGATCCAGCCCAAAATCCGGGGTTTGCAGTCGTGAGTCAAAATCAATTGGCCACCCTCTCAAGGTTTACTCGAATTGCTTCTTAAACTCCATGAACTGTTGCTGCAGGTCAGCCAGTTGGTGCCGGAGGTCTCCGATTTCGGTTTCGAGGCGAAGAATCTGCTCGCCGGACGGATGGGAGGTCGAGGCTACAGCCGGCTCAGCGGCGGCAGCGGTCCATTCCGGCTTTTCACCGGCCAGCAGTTGTGCGTAGCGTGATTCCTTGGTTCCGGGCTGCCGAGGCAGCTTCTTTACGAACGGAGGATCGCGCTCGCTGAGCTTCTGGAGGGTGGCCTCGAGGCTTTCGAGATCATCAAAGCGGTGCATGCGTTCGGCGTGCGCGCGCAACTCGCCCGGCGTTTGCGGGCCGCGCAGCATGAGCTCGCACAACAGGGCGGTCTCGCGCCGGTCAAAGTTGAACACCTCCTGCCAGCGATGCGCGAACTTGGTGACGCGACTGTCCGCGGTCGACATGGGCCCGGCCAGGCCTTTGTGTTGGAGGTCATCGAGCGTCTCCCGCACGGCCTGCTCGTCCAGCGCCATCACGGGATGGCGGTTCGATTTCTGATTGCAGGCGTTGGTGAGGGCATTGAGGGAAAGCGGGTAATAGTCGGGCGTAGTGATTTCCTTCTCGATCAGCGCCCCGAGCACGCGCACTTCCCGGTCCGACAGAAGCAAGTCCACAAATCCTCCCTTCCCCTTCCGCCCGGCAACGCCCGCGTAGAGAGTCACCAGGCAACCCAGAGCTATTATAGAGTGGGCATGCCGAATCTGCGAGACGGCCTCCGGTTTCTTCTTGACAACGCCTCCCCCTGCCGCTAAGTACGGGGCGTACTATCAGAACTCAGTTTCCAAGGACTTGAGGTTTCCATGAGAAACCTTTCTTGCACGGTCGCGATTTTGCTATTCAGCGCAAGTCTGGCCGCGGGGCAAACCGCGGATACAATCTATTACAACGGGCACATTATCACCGTGTGGGCCGCTCACCCGGTGGTCGAAGCTTTCGCAATCCTTGGCGATAGATTTCTCGCCGTCGGCTCGAACCAGGAGGTCATGCGCACCGCCGGGCCCCATACCGAGAAAGTGGACCTGCGCGGGTTGACCGTGACGCCGGGGCTGATTGAGTCCCACGTTCACCCCATCATGTCGGCGCTGGGAGATAGGGATGAACAGTTGCCGGCGATCCATTCCATCGCGGAAGTCCAGGCCTACATCCGCAAGCAACTGGCCAGCGTGCCGCCCGAGCGCATCATCCTGGTTCCCAAGGTCTATGCCACCCGCCTCGTCGAACACCGGCTGCCCACGCGCTACGAGCTGGACAAGGCGGCTGGCCAGCGCCTGGCCATGACTGACAACGGTTATTCCGCTGCGCTCGATAGCGCATTGCTCGCGCGCTTGGGCATCACGCGCGATTCCCCTCAGCCCCCCGATGGCAAAATCATCAAAGACGCTCAGGGTGAGCCGACGGGCCTCATCCTGGGCTCCAACAAGTTGCTGGAGCCTGCCCGCAAAACCCGCGCTGCCACCTTCGACGACAAACTCTGGGCCTTGCGGAGCATGCAAAAGCGTTACACCACTGCGGGCTTGACCAGCGTGATCGACCGCGCCCAGGACGCCGAGGGCTTTCGGGTTTACGAAACGCTGGAGCAAAGGGGCGAGCTGAGCGTTCGCACCTCCGTGACCTTTCTCATCAGCGCCCAAGGCACTCCGCAGGACGTGCGCAAGGCGATTGAAGCGATTCCCCTCATCACCGGCTGGGGAGACGATTGGGTGCGCGTCGGGTCGCTCAAGACCATCGTCGATGGGGGCATGCTGACGGGGACCGCTTATCTCCGCCAGCCATGGGGGGAGAACACGGAGGTTTACGGCTACCACGACCCCACCTATCGAGGAGTGCTTCGCGTGCCGAAGGAAAACCTCTTTGCGATGGCGCGCGTGGCGGATGAGCTGGGCTGGCAAATGACCGCCCACGTCGCCGGCGATGGCGCGGAGGAATTGTTGCTCGATGCTTACGAAGCTGCCGACAAGGTGAAATCGATTCGCGATCGGCGCTTCTGCATAACCCACGGCAACTTTACCCCTCCGGAGGCGATCGCCCGCGCCGTGAAGCTCGGAGTGGTGATCGACTCCCAAATTGCCTTGCACTATTTTGACGGCCCGGCGGTGAAAGTCCCCTTCGGACCGGAGCGGATGAAAACCTTTGACCCCTACCGGTCGATGTTTGATGCGGGCATGGTGGTGGCGGGCGGATCCGATCACATGATCGGCTTCGATCCTCGCAAGGCCATCAACCCCTACCATCCCTTTTACGGCATGTGGATGTCCATCACGCGCCTGACCGTTGACGGAACCGTCATGGAACCTGAACAGCGGATCACTCGCGAAGAAGCCCTGCGCATGTGGACCATCAACGGCGCTTACCTGACGTTTGAGGAAAAGATCAAGGGCTCGATCGAGCCCGGAAAGCTTGCCGATTTCGCGGTCATCAACAAAGACTACCTGGCGTGCCCGGAAAATGAGATCAAAGATATCGACCCGTTGCGCACGGTGGTGGGAGGTAGAATCGTTTACGACAATCTCCCCACGCGCTAGGCCGGACTTCTCACCCCTGGGAACGCCTTTGGGCCTAGGCATCGGGCGATCTGGTGATCGGGTCATCGGGTCATTGAACCATGAAGTGATTGGTGGTCGGGTGAATTGAAGTTTGCGATTTGTGATTGGCGATTTTCGAGATCAGCATCTGATTCATCTTTTTCCCTGACGCCGCCGATAACCGATGTGGGGAAGTGTGTCACGCTGGGGTTTGGCTGCCGGCCCTATCTATCTGGTCGTGGATTCTGCCCTTTTCTCGCCAGCGCTCACTCTTTACTCGTCATTTTTTAAATAACTCCGTTTTGTTCATCAACATAATGGAGATATCGGCATAACTCATTGTTTTTCAATAACATCATGGAGAGCCCGAAAACTGACATTTTCTTGTTTTTTTAGCAAAAATTTTACGCCTTTTGTAGGGGCACCCTTGGGGTGCCCTTGGGCAGGGCAAGCCCAGCCCCCACAAGACACTTTTGGTTGCGGCTCCGCCGCGCTGCGCTACGCCTCTTGCTATCCCATGGCGCCTTGTCGATGGACGTGAGGGGCCAAGCGCCGGCGGGCCGACAAAGATGCGGGCGCGATTTCCTGGACTTCCCGGGGGACTCCTACTTACTGATTCCGGCGGAAATGAGGTAGTGGTTCCCGGGCTCGAATGCCACGGTAAAGTGGGAACCGTCGGCAAGAGGGATGGTGGCCAAGCACCACGAATAACCCAGTTCTTGAGGCCTATTGATGGGCCGGGAGTTTTCGTCGGAGCCGAGTCGACCGTGATGAGGAGGCTCTTCGAGAGCGAGCGTGATGTGAGAATTGCCCAGGATGCGCCGCGTACTTTTCGAGAGCGGGGAAGCCTTGGCCAGATCTTCCACCGTGAGTTGCAGCGGATGCGTCGCATCCAGGTTCGCTGCACCGGATTGGATTTTCTCGATTGCTTGGATGGTTTCAAAGAGCGCTATCGATTTTGGGTTCCGGGCTCGGCCCACAAAGGAGAAGAAGGCCATGAACGAAAAGCTGCACAGGAATGCCACCACGGCCAAAGGCAGCAGACTTCTGACCAATGAAAAAGCGCTGTCCTGGGGCTGTGCCCGAAAAAGCCGGTAACTTTGGATTACCGCCAAGAACAAAGTCGGGACCAAGACGGCACACACCATTGACGCGAGGTACCCCCGATTGTAGAAAAATTCCCAAAAGACAAATCTGGAAATTCCGAAGGTTTTTAGGATCGAAGAGACGGCGTTTGCGACTCTGAAATTTGCGAAGGGATCGAACCTCGAAAAAAAGAGGTCCGTGATTGCGTGCCCCGCCCCCCTGCCGAGCTCACCGGCGAAATAGAGGGCGATCATCACCGGAAGAACCCAGAGCACAGCCCGCACCGTCCCTTTGACCGCGCACGCGCACCAAAATGCAGCAAAGCTCAGGAGCACCACCACGAGCGGCCAACCTACTCGGAGATTAACATCCGCCAGCATGTGGTATTTTCCAAACAATGGCCCTGCGATCGACATCGGAAACAGCCCCGCACCCACGAAACCCGCGAAAAGCGCGATGGACAGTTTGATAAGCCACTGGCGGCGGGCCGGCACCGGCAAGGTCAGGTGCCAGGCGTGCGTCCCCGATGTTCTTTCTTCCCCCAGAGACAGGCTTCCGGCGAGAATCGCTATGATTAACGTACTGCCCACACCCATAATGATCATCGTGGTTTCGAAATTCCTGGCTGATCCTCGCTCGCGCAGCGACCCGAATAGGGTCAGACAAGCCCAGCCCACGGCAGCCAGCAAGCTGATCAGCCAGACCGGGCGCAGCAAACGAAGTTCCTTGCGGATCAAGTTGAGAACCGCTCCGGTGGGACGGCAGCGAAGCCAGCCGGCCAATGCTCCCGGCAGCACGTCCGGACCGGCCATCAGCAGATCGTCACCGGCCATGCCTCCCGTCACTTCAAACCGAGCCAGTGCGCGCCGGCCCAGCCAAAGCATTACACCTGCGTAGCACAGGAAGACGAGGGTAATGGTTGAAACAACGAGATGGTTTTCCGGCGCGAGATATCCGCGGGCGCGAAGCCGGTCGGCCAAGTTTGCCCAGGCAACAGTAATACCGATGAAGGATAAGACCCCAATGTTCAGAGCGACACCGCCCACCGTTGATCGTGTGAAAAGCGTCCAAAACGTCGCCGAAGCGATGGTGGCAACGATCCAGGCTCCGACAAAGTCCAATCTCTGGGGGGCCAGGTGAAATGAAGTCGCCCGCAAGGCCAGGCAGAAAACCAAAACCGCCGAAGCGACCGCCACCACGGTAACACTCAATTTCTCGCCCCAAATTTCCATCCGCCCGACGGGTTGAGAAAGCAGCAGGGGAAGCGTCCGGTGCTGGAATTCGTTGCCGAGCGGAAGAGAGGCCAACAGGGGGATACCCAGGAAAAAACCCATCGCGCTGATCCACCCCAGCGAATTTGGTGCATGAGCCAGCGGCAGCGCGTCCGCGCACACCACCGCGCACCAGGGCCAAAACAGCGGGCGGGCTTCCTTGAAGATTCGTTTGGCGTTCATTCTCGTCTCCTGGCGGAGAAATCGGAAACTGGAAATTTGAAACTAGAAACTGGAAGTTGGAAACTCGAAGCTCGCGAGCCCGACACCGAATTCTAACTTTCAAGTTTCTAGTTTCCAGTTTCTAGTTTCAAGTTTCAGTCTTGGCCTACGCTTTCAGGGTCGCTACAAAAATCTCCTCGAGGGTCAGCGACTCCGTCGAGAGCGCCTCGGGATGGTGCTGCCGCAGGAGCTCCAGCAATTCGGGGCCTGAACCATTGGCGATTAACTCCAGTTCGCGCCCATCGCGGCGCACGCGCAATGCCGCTTGGAGGTCGATCTCCGGGGGCGATTGGGCAAAGCGCGCGCGGATTTTCTGATAACGCTCGCGCGCCCGGTCGGCGTCGAGCGTCAGCACGGCGCGGCCGCGATCGATGAGCGTGAACTCATCAATCAATCCCTCGAACTCAGTGATGAGGTGGGTGGAAACCAGGATCGTGCGGTGGCCGGGAATGCCCTGCTGGTACGCGCCGATCACCGCCTCGATGAACTCGCGGCGAACGATGGGATCCAGGCCCGACGTCGGCTCGTCGAGCACCAGCAAGTCCGTCTCCGGGCAGACCGCGGCGACGAGCGCCACCTGGGTTCGCTGGCCCTTGGACAGATTTCCAGTGCGCTGCGCGGGATCGAGCCCGAAACGCTCAAGCAACTCCTGCTCGACTTTCCGGTTCCAATTCGCGCGAAATGAAGCGAGGTAATCCAACGTCTCGCGCACGCTCATCCAGGGGTAGAACGCCACCTGGTCCGGCACGTAAGAGAGCAGGCGCTTTACCTCCACCTCGTGCTTGGCTGGATCGAGACCGAAGACGCGCACCTGCCCGCGCTGCGGGCGGAGCAGATTGAGCAGACACTTCAGGGTGGTCGTCTTGCCCGCGCCGTTGCGCCCGAAGAGCCCGTAGCAGCGGCCGGGCTCGACGGCGAGGCTCAAGTCATGGACCGCCTCGGCGCGCCCGTAGGCATAGGTGAGATTTTCGATTTGGACGGCAGGAGTAAGAGAGTTCATGGCCGGTCAATCCTCCTTATGGTCTTCATGGGCGCGCCGTTTGTCGTCGAGCACATCCAATCGTTCCTGGATCAAGGCGAGGAATTCATCACGGGACACCTGCAAGTGGTGCGCTTGCACGATGGCCTGGTCGACCTCTTCGATCAGCCGCTCGCGCCGGAATTTTTTACGCAACGCCGATTGATTTTCTTTCAGGAAACAACCCCGCCCCGGCAGTGTCTCAATGACCCCCTGGCTTTCCAGCTCCGTATAGGCTTTGGCGACGGTGTTGCGGTTGACACGCAGTTCCTCCGCCAGAGGACGAATCGAGGGGAGCGCCTCGCCGGGCTGGAGCGCCCCGGAGGCGGCGGCAGCCTTGATCTGATCCACGATCTGGAGATAGATGGGCATGCCGGACTTGAAATTGATTTGCAGGATCATGGGCGGCTCTCTGTCATAGGACAGTATGACAGTTGGCGGTGTGCCTGTCAAGGGGAATTTTCGAGGGGTTTAGAGGAGGGGGAATTACCGTCGTTGTGACTTGCCAGACGAAATGCTAAACTCCGCCCCACCCATGGTTTAAGGATCACCTTGGCACCCTGATCGGCGCTGGAGGAGGACTCCCATGCAAGGAATCGCGACTTTTCTCTTTGCACTTTTGATCCTGTTCGGTATTGGCACGTTCTTCTCCGGCCTGTTCACGGTGGCCACGGCGCAGGCGGCGGCCGTCGAGCGTTTCGGTCGGTTCGTGCGCGTCGCCGGGGCGGGGCTGAACTTCAAGCTGCCCTGGATTGAACAGGTGGCGGCCAGCGTGGACCTGGGCGTTCACCGGCTCGCCGTGCCGGCCTGCGTCGGCGTGATGCTTCTGGGCGTTGCGGCGCGCGGCGAGGACCCGCGCGTCACCCAGGACGTGAAGCTGGTCAACGAAGTTGCGGCCCGGGGGCCGTTCCAGCCCAGTTGGACGTCGCTCGAAAAGTATGAAACACCCCAGTGGTACAAGGATGCGAAGTTTGGAATTTTCCTTCATTGGGGAGTCTACTCCGTTCCCGCTTTTGGCAGCGAATGGTATCCGCACTTCATGTACATCGTCGGAACCCCGATCTATCAACATCACCTTGCGACTTACGGCCCGCAGACGAAGTTCGGCTACAAGGATTTCATCCCCATGTTCCGCGCCGAGAAATTCAACGCCGACGCCTGGGCGGAGCTGTTCCGCAAAGCCGGCGCGAAATACGTCGTGCCCGTCGCCGAGCATCACGACGGCTTTGCCATGTATGACCTCTCCTTCAGCCGCTGGACGGCGGTGAAGATGGGTCCCAAGCGCGACATTGTTGGAGAACTGGCCCGTGCGGTGCGCAAGCAGGGGCTGCATTTCGGGGCTTCTTCGCATCGAGCCGAGCACTGGTTTTTCATGAACGGCGGCCGCACGTTTCCGTCCGATGTGCAGGATGCCCGGTACGCGGATTTCTACGGCCCTGGTCAGCCTGATAAGACCCAGCCAGACCAGACCTATCTGGATAATTGGCTGGCGCGAACCTCCGAAATCGTCGAGAAATACCAGCCGGAAGTGTTGTGGTTTGACTGGTGGATCGAGCAACCCGTCTTCCAGCCCTATCTCCAGAGGTTCGCCGCCTACTATTACAATCGGGGCGCGGAATGGAAGCGCGGGGTGGCCATCAATTACAAGCTCAAGACCTTTCCCGAGCACGCCGCGGTGCTGGACATTGAGCGCGGGCAACTGGCAGGCATTCGCCCGCTCTTCTGGCAGACGGACACCTCGGTCAGCGTGGAGTCGTGGGGTTACATCCAGGGCGACAAATTCCGTTCTGCGGAATCACTGGTGGATGAACTGGTGGACATCGTCAGCAAGAACGGCTGCCTGCTGCTGAACGTCGGGCCGAAGCCGGATGGAACGATCCCCGAAGAGGCTGAGAACATACTGCTCGCCATGGGGCGATGGCTCAGCGTGAACGGCGAGGCAATCTACGGCACGCGGCCGTGGAAAACTTACGGCGAGGGACCGACGGAGGTGGAAACCGGCCACTTTTCCGACGCCAATACCAAACCCTATACGTCGCAGGACATTCGATTCACGGCCAAGGGTGACACGCTTTACGCCATCGCCCTGGCGTGGCCGGAGAACGGGAAGCTGACCATCAAATCGCTGGCGGCAGGTTCCCCTTACACGCACCGCGAAATTCACGACGTGCGCCTGCTGGGCTCGCCCGCGAAACTCACCTGGGTGCGCAACCCGGACGGCATGACGATCCAACTCCCCGGACAAAAACCCGGCGGCTATGCCTTGGCCATCAAAATTTCACCTGTAGACCCGGCCACCGGCGCCAAGTGAGGGTGGACGGCATGACCCTCCGGGCGTAAGGATGCAAGCTTAACACCATCGTAACGCTTGCATAATGTTGTCCCGGCCATGATAATAGTTTTTCGGGCTGTTCATCGCGAAACTGCTATTCCTACGACCAGACTAGCCTGAGGAGACGGCCATGGCACTCGAGATCAACCAGAAGGAATCACACGGAATCGTCATCTTGGAATTGGTGGGCAGGTTGGTGCTGGGCCAGGAAAGCATGGACTTCCGGACGAAAGTCAAAGAGGTGCTCGACAACAGCGACTGGACGAAGGAAAAGTGGGGTTGGAACACGCGCATCGTGATCGACCTCGGCAACGTCAATCTTATCGACAGCGCGGGCCTGGGCGCGCTGGTCGCCGCCCGCACCGGGGCGGTGAACCGCGGCGCCGGAATGAAGCTGGCCAACCTCACCAAGAAGATTAGAGACCAACTGAATATCACTAAGCTCGTTACCGTCTTCGACACATACGACAGCGTGGAGGCCGCCGTCAATTCTTACCCTCCCGCCGAGTCATCCACCGGGGCGAGCACCACGTAGTTCTTCACGATCAACTTCAGGTAGCGCCGTCCTTTAGGGCGGCACATGCCGGGCTAAACAGGCTGCGGAAAAACTCGAAGGCTCCAGGGCCCGCCGCCGGGGAGTTTGGAAGGCCAAGGATATGGCTTGTCTA
>Ga0326727_10003439_pt1 | contig 50609 bp, 53 predicted proteins | sample MB2enrmetagenome_FD_207643 | JGI IMG/M metagenome (GOLD analysis project Ga0326727, IMG submission 207643) | Lab enriched peat soil microbial communities from McLean, Ithaca, NY, United States - MB29MY | ecosystem: Environmental > Terrestrial > Soil > Wetlands > Peat | place: USA: New York... | reverse complement strand
ACGATTCATCCCTCAACCGTGTCAATTTAACCATCCCACGCACCAGCAAACATCCAGTTGATCTCTTTCCACCAGGCATCCAAGCCTAATTCAAGCCGACAGGACATCCTAAGCCCAGTTTTGCTGTCAATTACAGATTCGACTGTGAATACCCACCAACATGAGCTGAAACAATACAATCGGGTAGCGTAAGACGTTCTGCAGAGGAACCCGCATTCGCATGGGCACAGAAAGCTCGTGGAACTCGCATATTACTACAGGGGCAACTTCTTCCCTCTTCCTTTTCTCATCGCCTCTTCGTAGATTTGCACAGCGACCGCCATGTCCTCAATCGCGACACCCAAATTCATCGACATAATCCGTTCGTCCGCACTTTCTCTTCCAGCTTTGCGACCAGCTACTACTTCCCCCAATTCGGCGTAGACACTGGGGATGTTTTGGAAGTATCCTGTCGATCTATAGTATTCCAGCTGATGGATATCGTCAGTGTAGAATTTGTTCATCATCAGCATGGCTTCAGGCTTCCAGTACGAATCGAAGTCTACTGGACATGCGAATACTCCAGCCTTTGCCCAAGATTTTTCAATGGTTGGACTTGGGTGCTTCAAGATGGGCCCAGCGGTCACTATAATATCTGAACCCTCAACAGCTTCTCGAGGGCTGTTAACCGCTTTTATGGTGATGCCGGATTCCGCCGTCATCTCGTCGGCGTATCGATGAAGGTTTGAGGATGAAATATCGTAGGCCCTAACCTCTTCCAGTTTCATTACGGCGTCGAGCGCTTCCAAGTTGCTCCGTCCCTGAACACCGCAACCAATGATTCCAAGAATCTTCGAGTCTGGTCTTGCAAGGTACTTAGCGGCCAGAGCCGTGGCTGCTCCAGTGCGCTTTGCAGTTATCCACGTTGCATCCATCACAGAAATGGGCAAACCCGTGTTCGGATCGTTCAGAATTATCAGCCCGGAGATGTAGGGTAATCCCTGTCTGAAGTTCTCCGGATACCCACTTACCCACTTTATTCCAGCAGCAGACATACGTGGAAGGTATGCTGGCATCGCGTGGATGAAAGTATCATGAAGAGGGTGAATTCCTGGTTTAGGAGGCATTTCCGCCTCACCTGTCCCACTCTCTTTGAAGGCTTCTTCCACGGCGGCGATGATGTCAATCATCTGGAAATCGAGAGCCTCAATATCTGCACGAGAAAGGTAAAGAATATCTCGCATTTGTGACAATTCATCCCAAGACCTTTTCGAAGCTTGGTCTAAGAACAGTCAAACACAAAAGGAGTTTGCCAATTACCAACTCGCTGTGCGGACCGAAAGATGGGTGACGAATTTCCTGTTCCACGTCTTGAACTGCTCGACCTGGAGCAGACCTATTTTTGCCATGGACCTTCGGTCGATTCGAATATTGAGGTTTAGTGTATTAGTGTATGTTTGAATAGCTGATGGCGCTGTTTAACCATGATTCCTAGGTTCGAGAAGGAAGGACAACGATTTGTGTGCGATAAGTGTGGTTTCGAAACGAACAGTTCAGAAACCTTTCCTTTACACAAGAAGTTTTGTCCTAGAGTTTAGGTTTAGAGATTAGTGTAAGGCTGCTTGCCATGGCTTGGTATTGCCCTAAATGTAAGAGTAATTTCACTGAATACCAGCCAATGTGTCCATTCTGCAACATCAGGCTAAGACGATCGAGTTGGTACTCCGAGTGATTATTCATTTCATTTCGCACTGAGCTTAAACTCAAAGATGAAGAAGATGATTTTTGACCACAATCCACCGATTCACACAAGATCCATGGGTTCACAAGTCTGAAAAAGAAGCATCACTCAACTTAAGACATTGAGAGACGGGCTGCAACATAGAAGTAGCAAAAGGCATCCATCGTATCTACCCATAATTAGCCAAATGATCATGTGCACACTGCCGATGGAGAACCGAAGACTGAAGGAGTTCCACCTGTGTGAAGGAATACGATCCGTTCATTGGCGCATTCTCCTTTTCGTGCTAGATCAGTGAGAGCTGCCACCGCGCTTAGAAATCTTGAAGCTACATACAGCTAACAACCCTCTCGCAACCGATGTAGACGTAGCGGATTGCAGAAAAGACCGAAAGGTACACTGGGGCAGATCTAGCAGGGGTTGCCCTTACAGCAGTAATGATAGCTCTGCAAGAGCATGTTTCGAAATACAAATCCATCGAAGAAGCCAGAAAACACGCCTCGGAAATCAAGGTTACAGCGAAAGACTTCGACAAAGCGCTAGAGAAAACAAAACCCTCAGGCCACGACGGAAAGGACTATGGCAAAATCATCTAATTGTGAACCCTTATCGCGACGCAAACCTCAGCCGATGGCGTTCAAAGGTCTACGGCATTGGTATCGTGATCGCGCTATCCAATACTACGAGAACACGAGACTTGTTTCCCTTAATTCTAGTCGCATCTGCAAACGCCTTCTGTAAATCTTGGTAAGGCGTTAAACCAATTGCCTTCGGAACCGACTCAGGCAGGCTTGTGACAGCAAAGACACTTGCTTTTTTGAGCAGGTTGGACAATTTCACAACCTTATGATAGCCAAATTTACGCGAGTTTTCTTTACCAACCCCCCCGTTCCCGGACGTTAGGAGTCTGTAGAAGTTGCTATCGCCTATGCCTTCGGAGCAATTGGAGACCAAGATAATTATTCCACCTTCCTTGACGGAGAGTTTGACGTTGTCGAGTGCTTTTTGGGATTGATAGAGGTCGATGTCTAAGGGCGGTTTGTTTACGGAGATTACAATGTCTGCTTTCTCCTGAATTTTCGGTACATAGATTTGTTTCGCATACTCAACTGCCTGTTTGAATGACTGGATAATGTGTCCTGAGCATGAGTAGCTTATCTGCGATTTCGCGTTGAGAACGAGTTGTATTGAGAATATGTCGTCGAATCTTCCAAACATCTCCAAGGCTTCCATGAAGTCCTCGTGTACCGGGTTTCCCTCCAACCCTAGAACCCTTGAGCTCTCCTCGGCAGCCAAACAGTGATTGTTCGTAATGGAGTCAATACCAGCTAGGGCGGGTAGGAGGAACTTTCGGCCGCCCGTGTAGCCTGCGAAATAGTGTGGTTCAACAGAGGCAACAGGGATGATGCCGTCTGCCTCAAAGAGTAGTGAGTTGAGGAATAGTTCAGTTCCTCTGCTAGTCTTTCCCATCGGTCTCAGTGAAGTCGTATCCTTGCAATTGTGAACGACGACTCCTCCTCCGTACGGCGGGGTCTTACCCCCAATAATTCCTTCAAACTCCCTTTGATCTGGGCCCCTGTGTGATCCAGTCGCTATGACTGTTGTAACTTCTTTACCCCTCAATTCGAGGTACTTCAAAACTTCCGCGGTTGGCGTCGACCGCGTATGGTCGTTAACCACCACAAGGATTTTCTGCTTATCCGAAATGAACGAGGCGAAGTCCTTGGAATCAATGGGGTTTGCAATAGAATGGCGAATCGACTCTGGGTCGGGAGGAGTATCGGCCGGTGAAACTGTCTCGACCGGTCTGCCTTCTTCGAACTCTAGCTTCATCGAGCCTCGTCCGAAGGGCACCTGCATGCTTCTCGCCGCAGGCAAGAACGTTGCCTGGCCCAAATAGCTTGTTCGTGGAATTATCAGACCGGGGTACGTTGAGGTCCTGTTACCTCTTTGTTTGGTAGCTTCTCTCCTCATCATGCGCCCTCAGGTTGGGCTCAGGGAGAGTTAGGAGCGTAGAACCAGTCGCCCCGTCCTGGAAAGGCTCGTTCCCAGAACCTCGGACCGAGTGATTGGATAAGTTGACAATCTCGGCATGAGAGTCGATAATGGCGCTGTATCGAAAGTTAATGGTGAGGCCCTTGCGTCTTAGCTGTTTTTCCTCTCCCTGATCTGACCACTTATGCTTAGAGGAATCGGTCTGCATGCGCAGTTTTTTTGATGGTCCAGATGCCATTTGATTCTTTGTTGTATGCTTGGTTTCTTGGGCATCGGATGTTTTTGGTGCCAACCCCGGTTGATTGTCGTATTCTTTCCTCCGGAACATGGACCGTGGATGATTCGTTCCTGGAACTACTCTGTGAAACTTTTCGTTAGTAACGATGTTTTATGGGTATTGTAAGAGAGCAATCCTACGTAGCCGAGTGCTGTGAAGACTGTGAACCATTCGAGTAATGATGTGTACGACAAGCCGACAAAGAGCATGTTGATCACGGCGACAACGAGGCCATAGTACCCGATAGGTCTCATGAACTTCGGATGGGTTAACAGTGAGACGTTTGCCAATATCAAGACCATGAGATTGAAGATGAAGAATACTAGGGACCACAAGTGGTGTATTGTTCCAGCATTCTCGGAGAAGACACCGATCATCATCAATGCGAAGGCCGCTATGAAGCCGACTGCTTGAGTGATCACTATCAGTGACTTTCGCCACTTTTCATCAGTGTACCAATAGTACAATCCCGCGAAGAATGGGAACAGTGCAAGCCCCGTTAGAACACAACCGACATTGTAGAAGATCGCTCCATGAGGATTGTAACCCGAGTTTCCCAAGTCGCTTAGCCAATCCCTCAGAGGGCTGACGGGCCTTGGAAAGAACACTATGGATGTGAGCGTGAAGACACAGTAGAAGACAATGACCAGAACTCCTCCGATAGGAAGTACGGACGATTTCGATAGTTTCCCAGCCAATGTTCTTCTTCTAGATTGGCAAGGAGTCGTGCGTGTTGTAATATCTCTTGTGGCAAAGAGTGGAAAAGAACGCAATGCTTCTAGGGATCAAGCCGTGGTAGCAGCGTAGCACGAGGCATTGGTGAAACGGTCACCATGAACTCCTGACTTTTGACAGCATTTCCAGCACCAAAAACGCTTCGACGCTTAAACGCGTTACCTTCTTTGAGGTAACGGTACGTTGTCGGTTGACGGAGGATGGAGGAGGTTCGAAAAACTAAACATGTTCTGAGTTCCTGAGGCGTGGTTACAACCGGTCCAATACTAGGAACTCTCGACCTCTTCACCGATCGCTGAGGTCAGAGAAGCAGCTAACCCTAACCATAGGGCGGCCGCGATGAAGGTCGCATAATATCCAACGTAGAATGAGATCAGGCCCGAAATAAACGAGCCCACCATTGTGGCCATGCCCACAACCGCGCTGTATACACCCAAGGAAGAGCCCTGGTTTGTCCGCCCCAACGTATTGAAGACCATTACGTTGGAGGCCGCATAGTAGTACGCATAGGCTATGCCGGCTCCGAGAGGGTAGAAGAATAGTGCAGCACCAAGGTATCGTAAACCCGCCAAGTACAAGACAGCGATAGCGAAACCAGCGTAACTGAACGCTCTGAGCAGCAGACCCTGAACAGCCGTCCGCCTAATCACAGTCTCCCGAATCCGTTTACCGAGGTAGTTGAACGAGAGAGTCTGAACAATCATTCCAACCAGCGACACCGCGAATACCTGGCTGTTCGATACTCTTGCCGCGAAAAGTGATGGAACGAGTGAGGTGTTGAAGAGTCCGCTGGCGAAGTAGAATGCGCCGATCGAGAGGTAGATGAGTGCGGGTTCCCTCGTTAACCCGAACTTCACACTTCGAAACACCCGACGGAAATCCATGACCTTGGGAATCTTCAGAAAGAGTAGCGGTAAGGCCAAGAGCATTTGATAGAAGCTCTGACTAATCATCACGATCATGGAACGCTCAAAGACGGTGACGGGCTCTTTGATCATCTGCACCGAGAGCCCGGCGGAAACTAACGATAGCGCGCCGAGGACTATGACGAGTAGATTGAGTGGCAGAAAGTCCCCCCATCCGACGCCTATTAGCATGCCCAGAGTGGTGCCCACGCTAGAGATCATTGAGAAACGGGCAAACGCCGACGCCCAACTAGCTTTGGGTTGAGTCTCCATTATCAGGAGGTTCAATGGAGTGGCGAAGGCAGATGAAAGAAACGAGAAAGCGGAGTATACCAGTATAATTCCGTAGACCGTCCGGACGAAGACAAAGGAAAACAGGATTCCCGCTATGAGAATATAACTCCAAACTACCAGCGACTTTCTCGTTTGGACGCGGTCCGTAATGAAACCCCAAAAAATCGCGGCAGGTATGCTTGCGGCAGCGAAAAACGTCGCTGCCAAACCAATGTCAAGGACTGAACCATGCAACTCAAGGATGTAGAGTTGAGCCAGAGTTCCAACTGGGCCAATTGCCATGTTAATCGGCAGCACCGAATAGATCCATCTTCCCGAACGAGCCGTACTTGCGGAGTCCAACTGCTATCCCTGCGCCGATTCATGATGGTTTAGCAAGTTGGGACGAGGCACTGCAACTAATGAAGATGCCTCGATCGCGCGCTATTTTATGAGAACGAAAAATCCCTGTTAGAAAATTCATTTTACAAATGGACTTGAGGGCTCTGTTTTCCTAACTGGTCGACTTCGTTTTCTTCCAATTCTCCGCCAGTTGCACGCGTTTGGATGATGGGGGATGTGTGTAAAATATTAGTTCAACGAGTCGGTTTGGTGAGTCGACCGAGAGGCTGAGGTCCGCGAGTCGTCTCTCGGCTGAAGCTTGAGCTTCTGAATCATCGGCAGTCTTGAGAGCGAACTCATCGGCGTTGCGTTCCACTATTCGAGACAACCCGTTAGAGATTGGTTGCAGGACGAAGCTAATCCCAATCAGGACTGCAAAAATCAGGGGGATGCCGGCCGGGTCGGTCATGTTGGGTAAGCTGGAAGCGGCCACAGCGGATCTTAGCGCATAATCTGCAATGTAGAATGGGGGGATGATCAAGAGGCCGGAGATCAGTGCCTCCTTCCAAATGTCTTTGTTCACATAGTGTCCAAGTTCGTGTGCGACTACCGTGATGATCTCGCGATGAGTGAAATCGCTCAACAGAGTATCGAAGAGTACTATGGATCTGCTTTTTCCAACGCCTGAGAAGAAGGCGTTTGCTCTGATCGATCTCCGACTCTCATCTGCCACGAGGACACGGTCAACGTTGCGGCCTCCGAACTTCTTGCTCATTTGGAGCAAGCTCTCTCTCAGGGTCATGTCAGAGAGGGAACTGACTTTGTAGAAGATTGGAAGGATTACGAATGGGAGTATGATGGATAATAGTATGGAGAAGACGGCAAAGATTGCGGCGGCGGCGATCCACCATAGCGATAGGTTTCCTATTAGGTAGTAGAGAACTGAGGCCGCCAGAATTCCGAAACCTAGCTCAACTCCGATCCCCTTAAGCTCATCAACAACCCAGCCTTGGAGAGTTTGAGTGGACAAGCTGAACTTGTGGTCGACGATGAATCCTGAGTAGAAGGAAAGTGGCAAAGCTACGAGCTGAAGAATGATGACAAAGACGACAAGATACAACCATAGCGAAATCCAATAGGAATCCGTCACGGAGTTAAGCAGTCTGCTTAGTAGGACAGAGCCGCCGGAGAAGAATAGGATGACACAGAGCGCGATAGGGAGGAGGGTGCTGTTTACTGAGTCCAGGATCAGTTTTACGTTTTCGTATTTCTTTGCAATGGCCCTCTTTGCGGTGTCGTATTGGTAATTCTCTTGAGGTTCCGTCTTCTGCAATCGGGTCCACCTTGAGCTTTGATGAGAGGCTCAGGATGGGGGTCTATCGTAGATAAATGCAGGCCCCAAGCATGCACCGAGAAAATCAGGAGCGTGCCGATACTAGGCTGTTCCAGTAGAGGCGTGACCGCCAGCGGGAGGTTTCTCTACTTTCTTCTTTGGCTTACGGACCATTTTAGGGTTGCCCATTCTTGGTCAATCCATAGATGATGTCAGGGCAGATAAAAAAACGAATTGGCCCTCATAATGGAGAATGGAGCTTGGACAGGGTCGGCATGGCTGGGTTTGAGGCTAATAGTCTAGTCTACGCAGGGGTGAGTGTGTATTCTTGCTCGGGTTGTTTTCCGTTCGTTATGGTGTAGGTTATGTTTAGCTTGATGGAGTCTTTGAGCATGGCGCGCACCGAACAGTACTTCTCCTGTGACAGTCGTATCGCGCGCTCGACTGCGTCTCTTCTTATACTATCTCCAGCAAGCGAGTACCGAATGTCGATCTTGTCATAGTATTTTGGGTCTTCTTCACGTCGAGTACCATTGATCGCGATATCGAAACGGTTGAGCTTCTGCCGTTCCCTGCCAATAATCCACTGCACGTCCATCGCCGTGCACCCCGCCAGTGCCACCAAGAAGAGTTCCATCGGTGTAAATGCTTGTCCCATCTCATTGGAGGAGTCCAACCGGATTCTCCGGTCACCCAGTTCCACATTGAACTTAAGACCTTCAGAGTGATGAAGTTCTGCCGAGACTTGGTTCTCGGTCATGGCTTGTCTACGCTGTATGTTTCCACGACGTAGGCTTTAATTCCTCGCTACCCTTGATTCGGCGCGACCAGAGAGAGTTACTTGTTGGGGGCCCGCAATTCAAGTGAAACGAGAGACCAAGTCAGCTAGTGAGTTGTGGGAGGAGCTGGGGCGGGAAGGAAAAATCACCAGCGATGAACTGGAGCGGTTTAGCGTTTACCGCTTCTCCATAGACTACCCAGCAGTCTGCCGCTTTGAATTCAACCCGAAAACCCGCCGCGAAAAAGGAGACATAGTCATACATTTTCCGGACAAACAGAAAGTATTCCTATCTTGGGGAAACCTCGCGGTCGTGACGAAAAAATTTCAAACGGCCAACGAATTTGCTAACCACAGTATCAAATCAATGGCCAAAAGTCGGAACGTTGGAAAGACCGATAGGATGACGGAGAAGACGCTAAGCGTTAATTCGCATGAGGCGTTCTATAATATGGTGCGATTTCATGAAACTCCCATGGGATTATTTTCTAGAGGTAAAGGGGTTGCACGCGTCACGTGCTCCGTCCACCTCTTCTGCCGACAATCGTCTCGATACTTTGTTATCTACGCTCTTCTCACACCTGCAGCTCCCGAGGATTTCGACAAACTATTCCTCACCATGGTAGAGACGTTTCACTGTCACTAATCTGCTAGCGTCGTTACGAATCAAGAACGCGCGGTTGAGCTAGGGAGCGGTAGGATGCGGTAGAAGCCAATTCGTGACCTTGCAACGAGACTAGGGCTTCCATCAAGTGAACTTATTAGGCCGCATGGACGTAGCTTATGAGTAGGGCGCCTCGGGCTGAGTAGGCGTCGACTGTGTTCCGGTAGTATTTAGCGGAGCCCTTAGTTTTCTCTGAAACTTTATTAGCGTGGCTCCGGATGTTTGGTGGGAAAGTTTCGGGAAGCTCTGGTTCTGGGCCGAATGAACCTTTTCTCCGTGGAGAAAGCGTAGTTTGAAGAAAGAGAAAGAAAAAGAGAGGTCATACAATATTTTCGCGCACCATTTCGTCCCTAAACATGAACTGCTTTCAAAGAAAGACGCGGAGGAATTGATGCACGAGTTCCACATTCGTCCTTATCAACTCCCTTACATCAAGTCCAGCGACCCCGCGGCGGAGACGTTGGGCGCAAAGATGGGAGATATTCTGCGAATAACGCGGAAGAGCGCTACTGCCGGGGAAGTTATCGTTTATCGTTATGTTGTCGATTAGGGTGATGTTATGTCATTAACAGCCGGAACCGTTAGCCCTCAGATATGGGAACTGATCAAACACTTCATTGACGAGAAGGGTTTGGTCAGGCAGCACGTCGACTCCTACAACGATTTTATTGAAAGTGGCTTGCAGGCGATAATCGATGAGACTGGGGAGATACCGATTGAGATTGAAGACTACCCACTGAAAATCAAGCTGGGCAAAATAGAAATTGGGACGCCTCGGGTAACCGAAGTAGACGGGTCGGAACGTCAAATCTTTCCAACAGAGGCTAGGATACGTAACCTAACCTACGCAGCTCCACTTCATGTGGAAATGACGCCTATAATCGGTGAGAGGGAGGGGCAGACAGAGATTGTTTACATCGGTGACTTCCCGGTCATGCTTCGTTCCAAGATCTGTCCCTTATCACGCATGACCTCGGAGGAACTAATCAGCATAGGTGAGGATCCGATCGACCCGGGCGGATATTTCATAGTTAATGGCGCTGAGCGAGTCGTGGTCGCACTCGAAGACCTCGCCGCCAACAGGATTCTAGTCGATAAAGAACAGACCGGCGTTCATCCAACCTACAAGGCGAAGATCTTCTCGACGACAGTTGGCTTCAGGGCGCGGACAGAAGTGACTCTGAAGACTGACGGGGCCCTATACATCACAATGCCAGGCGTACCCTCAGACGTGCCTCTCGTTGTCATGATGAAAGCACTGGGGTATGAGGAAGACGCGAAGATCGCTGAAATGATTTCCAGCGATGAGCCTCTCCAAGATCAACTCGCCTCCACATTCGAGAAGTCAGTCGGCGTCATGACGCAGAGAGACGCATTACTGTACATCGGTAACAGGTTGGCGCCCGGGCAGGTTGAAGAGTACCGACTCAAGAAGGCTGAAGCATCGTTAGATAGGAACTTTCTACCCCACATTGGCCGCAACCCCGAAGAGAGGAAGGAGAAGGCTGCTTGCCTCGCTGAAGTTGGCTGCCGCGTTATCGAGCTTAAGCTTGGTATGCGTGAACCCGATGACAAGGACCATTACGCTAACAAGAGGCTGAAGCTCGCAGGGTCTCTGTTAGCCGAGCTCTTTCGAATTTCTTTCAGAAACCTCATTCGCGATCTCAAGTACCAGTTAGAGCGAATAACGATCCGTAGGCATGCGGAACTCTCAATCAGCAACGCGATTCGGCCGGGTATTATTACCGAACGGATTCAGCACGCCATCGCAACAGGCAATTGGGTCCGCGGGCGTGTTGGAGTGACTCAACTCCTCGACAGAACTAATTACTCCTCAACACTCAGCCACCTTCGCAGACTTCAATCACCCCTGAGCAGGAGCCAGCCAAACCTCGAAGCCCGTGATCTTCATCCAACCCATTGGGGAAGGCTATGCCCAAGCGAGACCCCTGAAGGATCGAACTGTGGGTTAGTCAAGAACCTGGCTTTGAGTGCGGTTATATCGGTCGGGGTTGATTCACGAGAATTCGTTTCTAAGCTTCGGCGGATGGGCGTGGTTGGCGTTGACGAGGCTGATAGCAAACTTCGTGCAGCTGGAGCGAAGGTCTTTGTTGATGGGTTAATTGCGGGTTATGTACGCGAAGCAGACAAGATGGCGCAGGAACTTATTCGTATGCGGCGGGCCGGCGAGATCAGCTCGGAGGTTAACATCGCATACTCCTCACCCCGAACTGAAGGTGGAAGATCTGAGCTATACGTTAACTGCGACCAGGGCCGCGTTCGGCGCCCAGTTATAGTCATCGAAAACTCGAAACCAAGACTCACTCGGGAACATGTTGAGGCGGTTCAAAGGGGAGAGATGCGGTGGGGTGATCTAGTCGAACGGGGAGTTATCGAATACTTGGACGCGGAGGAGGAAGAGAACGCGCTGATCGCGCCATCCCCAAACCGCATCACCGAAAGGACAACGCACGTTGAGATTGCACCATATACGATTCTGGGAATTGCCGCATCTCTAATTCCATATCCCGAACACAACCAATCGCCACGCAACGCCTACGAATCCGCCATGGCCAAGCAGGCGCTAGGCGTCTTCTCGGTCAACTACGCGAACCGTGTCGACTCACGCGCCCACATCCTGCACTACCCACAAGTGCCTGTAGTTCGAACTAAACCCATGGATATCATAAAATATGATACCAGACCGGCCGGCCAAAACTGCGTCCTCGCAATCCTCTGCTACCAAGGCTACAACATGGAAGACGCAATCATAATCAACAAATCATCCGTCGACCGCGGCCTCTTCCGATCAACGTTCTACCGAGTCTACGAAGGTGAATGCAGGCAATACCTGGGAGGCCTTCGTGACAAGTTCGAAGTACCTGAGGCAGGAATACGCGGCTACAGAGGAGACCGGTACTACAGGCTTCTTGAAGAAGATGGAGTCATATCCGTCGAGTCAGAAGTCACAGGCAACAGCGTACTGATTGGGCGGACCAGCCCACCAAGATTTCTCGAAGAATACCGCGAATTCGAAGTTAAAGGTCCCACTAAACGTGATTCATCGGTAGGAATGCGCCCTTCGGAGGAAGGCATCATAGACGCCGTCTTCCTCAGCGAATCGATCGAAGGCAACCGCCTCGTCAAAGTTCGTGTCCGAGACATACGAATACCGGAGCTTGGAGACAAGTTCGCTTCGAGACACGGGCAGAAGGGTGTCATCGGCACGTTGATTCCCCAGGAAAATATGCCGTTCACGGAACAGGGCATTGTCCCCGACGTGATCATCAACCCACACGCAATCCCATCACGCATGACCATCGGCCAATTCGTTGAAGCAATAGCGGGCAAGGTGGCGAGTTTGCGCGGCGAACCAGTAGACGGAACCGCATTCAGCAATGAAGGGCCGAGAGTTTTACGCGAATCGCTTCTTGACCTTGGTTTCCAGCACAGCGGGCGGGAAGTAATGTACAACGGGGTAGACGGAAGGAAGCTTGTGGCCGACATTTTCATCGGCGTCGTCTACTACCAGAAGCTTCACCACATGGTAGCCGACAAGATGCACGCGCGAGCTCGAGGTCAAGTGCAGATGCTGACACGCCAGCCGACCGAAGGACGCGCAAGAGGTGGCGGTCTCAGATTCGGCGAAATGGAGCGAGACTGCTTAATCGGACACGGCGCATCAGCGCTGTTGAGAGATAGACTCCTCGAGGAGTCTGACAAGTACATGGTAATGGTCTGCGAAACCTGCGGCCTAATCGCCTACCACGACGTGAAACAGAATAAGTACATCTGCAGAATCGACGGGGACAAAGCAGTAATCTCCCCAGTCCAACTCTCGTACGCATTCAAACTTCTACTACAAGAATTGATGGCGCTGGGAGTGGCGCCGCGACTAGAAATCTCGGAGCGTGCATAAATTGTCGGTAGCAGAAGAAGCGACGAAAGTAATCGGCAGTATACACTTCACCCTCATCTCTCCAAGCGAGATCCGGAAACTGTCAGCCGTAGAAGTGCAGACTGCGGACACCTACGATGAAGACGGGGTCCCTATCGTATCCGGGTTAATGGATGGAAGACTCGGCACCCTAGAGCCGCGCCAGAAATGTAAGACCTGCGGCAACACCGCCTCCGCATGCCCAGGACACTTTGGCCACATTGAACTCGCCGAACCCGTAGTTCACGTAGCCTTCGCCAAGCTGCTTCACAAACTCCTACAGGTAACATGCAGAAATTGCGGCCGCGTTCTCCTCTCCGCAGAGAAGATCAAAGCGTACAACGAGCGGATGCAGCGGGAGCAGAGGCAACTAAACGAGATCCCTCACACATTCTACGAAGCCGTCATGAAGGATGCGAAGAAAAGTCAGGAATGCCCACACTGCGGCGCCCGACAATACCCAATAGAACACGGAAAACCAACCACATTCCACGAGATGGTGGAAGGGGGCGCTGCAAGGCTCAACCCAAGCCAGATTAGAGAACGGCTTGAGCGCATCCCAGACGACGACCTAAGATTACTTGGAATGGAACCAACGGCCGCACGTCCCGAATGGATGATACTTCAAGTTCTCCCAGTCCCAGCCGTTACCGTCCGACCCTCTATCACACTCGAATCCGGTATCCGATCCGAAGACGACCTCACCCACAAGCTGGTTGATATCATCAGAATCAACCAAAAGCTGAAGGAAGCATTAGAATCTGGCGTACCGGTCAACATAATTCAGGAACTTCATGAACTACTGCAGTACCATGTGACAACCTACTTCGATAATGAAGTTTCAGGTCTACCCCCCGCCCGCCACAGATCTGGCCGTGCTTTGAAAACGTTGAGCCAGAGGCTTAAGGGCAAGGAAGGGAGGTTTAGAGGTAACCTTTCAGGAAAACGCGTCGATTTTTCCGCGAGGACCGTAATCTCACCCGACCCCAACATTGACATAAACGAAGTTGGCGTTCCGCTCGATGTAGCGCAACGCCTCACGATACCGGAGCGAGTGACGCCTTGGAACATCGATGAGCTAAAGCAGCTGATCAGAAACGGGCCAGACCAATACCCAGGCGCCCTCTACATCGTTAGACCCGACGGGCGAAGGGTGCGACTTGAATTCGTGACTGAACGAGAAGGCTTGGCGGAGGCGATTCAGGCCGGCTTCATTGTTGAACGGCACATCAGGGACGGAGATATTGTCCTCTTCAACCGCCAGCCCTCACTTCACCGAATGTCCATAATGGCTCACACCGTGAAAGTTCTTCCATACAAGACTTTCAGACTCAACCCATGCGTCTGCCCACCCTACAACGCAGACTTCGACGGAGACGAAATGAACCTCCACGTTCCACAGGGCGAGGAAGCCAGAACTGAAGCAAAATTGCTCATGCAAGTTCAAGACCAAATTTTATCACCGCGGTATGGTGGACCAATTATCGGCGCGAAAACCGACCTTCTCACCGCAGCCTACTTGCTGACCAGGAAGTCAACATTTCTGAATAGAGAAGAGGTCGGGAAACTCTTGGTCGCGGCCGGGTTCCGCGGCGAATTACCGGTTCCAGAAATCAAACGTCCCACTGAGCTGTGGAGTGGAAAGCAAATCTTCAGCCTCTTCCTCCCGCAAGGCTTCAACTTCGTAGCCAAGTCAAGCATGGTCACTCAAGAAGACGGCAGTTCAGTAGTCGTAAAGGACGGAGAGCTGGTTGAAGGAGTCATTGACAAGAATACAATCGGCGCAGAACGCTCCGAAACGCTCTTTCACCGCATCGTAAAAGACAACGGCTCAGAGCCGGGGCGGATCTTCCTAAACGGACTCATCAAACTTCTCGACCGCTTCATAACACTAAGAGGGTTCACCTACGGAATCGACGAACTTGACCTCTCAGACGCAGTGCGGGACAAGATAACCAAGTCCATTAAGAGAGCCGAAGAACATGTTCAGGAACTCATAACTCAATACAAGAAAGGAACACTCGAGCGGCTACCAGGAAGGTCATTTGAAGAGTCACTAGAACTGCGCATCATGGACGAACTCTCCAAAGCGCGCGACCAAGCTGGGGAGCTGGCTGAGCAGTACTTGAAGACGGAGACCGATAATTCGGGAGTTATCATGACCAAAACCGGTGCCCGCGGGTCGATGCTGAACATTGCTCAGATGGTTGCATCAGTGGGACAGCAATCCATTCGCGGCCAACGGATAAGGCGGGGGTACAGGGACCGTGCCCTATCCTTCTTCGAGAAAGGAGACGTAGGCGCGGAAGCGCGCGGCTTCGTTTACAATTCATACCAAGACGGCCTAACCCCAGTCGAATTCTTCTTCCACTCCATGGGAGGACGAGAAGGCCTCGTAGACACAGCCGTCCGAACACAGCAGAGCGGCTACATGCAAAGACGCCTAATCAACGCCCTCGAACATATCCGCGTCGAATACGACGGCACCGTGCGCGACTCGAGGGGTGACATCATACAATTCCGCTACGGCGAAGACGGAGTTGACACAGCGAAGAGCGACCACGGAAAGGCAGTTAACACGGAACGCTTAGTCGAACGGGTCGAACTCACGATCGAGAAAGGCGCTAAGGCTAGCAAACCCTACATCGAAAAGAAAGTTTCCGACGTGAAGAAGGACCTAACCCCAAGTCTCACTGGCCAACTCAAGGCAAGCTTGCTGGAAAGAAAGCTAACCAAGAAGGGCGTGGATGAGGCGGTAAAGGAAGCCGTCAAGAACTACCGCAAATCCATGATTGAACCAGGCGAAGCCGCAGGCATAGTCTCAGCCCAATCCATAGGCGAACCAGGCACGCAGATGACCCTAAGAACATTCCACTTCGCAGGCGTCCGAGAGCAAAACGTCACACTCGGCCTTCCACGCCTAATCGAGATCGTAGACGCAAGAAAGATCCCGTCTACCCCTATGATGGTCGTCTTCTTAGACAAGAAGCGCCGAGGTAGCCGTGAGAAAGCCCAGGAAGTCGCAACTAACATCACCCACACGACATTGGGTGATATTGCTTCAAGCCTCGAATCCGACATCACCAAGATGCGAATAGTAGTTACACTAAACAATGAAGCGATGAGGGAACGAGAAGTAACCCTCAAGGACATCAAGGCAGCCGTAACACCGGGTGGTTGCAAGGTTGAAGTCGAAAGGAACACAGTACACATAACCCCGCAAGAAATGGACATCCCACAATTCAACCGCCTAGTCCTGCGCCTCCCACTCATGCACGTGAAAGGCATACCGCAAGTGAAACGAGCACTCGTCATGGAAGAGAAAACTGCGGAGAAAAGTGAGTGGGTAATCAGAACCGAAGGATCCAACCTAGAACTAACCCTCGAGACCGAAGGCGTAGACCCCGCCAGAACCACATCGAACAACATGCATGAAGTAGCAGAAGTACTCGGCATCGAAGCGGCAAGAAACGTGATCATAAAGGAAGCAACAGCAGTGCTAGAGGAACAGGGGCTGGACGTGGACATACGCCACGTCATGCTCGTAGCCGACGCCATGACCGCGTCAGGGGAAGTATTGCAGGTGGGAAGACATGGGGTCAGCGGCGAGAAGGCAAGCACCCTAGCCAAAGCAGCATTCGAAATCACGATTCCCACAATAGTTGACGCAGCAATCAAAGGAACACGCGACACCCTCCGAGGCGTCGCAGAAAACGTTATAGTGGGACAGCAAGTGCCGATGGGAACAGGCCTCATAGAGGTATACATGACAATGCCAGAGAAGGGCAAGAAATAATGCAATCCCCAAAAATAGACGTGAACAAACAGCTGCAAATTGTCGTAAGATCCGGCAAGGTCGCATTAGGCGTCAAGGAAGCCTTGGACGCGGCACGCTTCGCCAAGGGCAAACTCCTAATCTTAGCCTCCAACTGCCCCGCCCGAGATAGGCTAAACATTGTTAACTACGCGAAACAGTCGAATGTCCCCATCTTCGACTACCCAGGAACGAGTCTAGACCTAGGTTCCGCATGCTTGAAACACTTCGTTGTAGCTGCATTGACGATAAAGGAGCCTGGAGACTCCGAGATACTCAAATTAGCCGAGCGCTAGCAAATGGCCACCTCCGGAATAAAACTCACCGGCGAAACAATGCGATTGATCGCCCTCTTCGAGAACATAACCGGCGCAACAGCCAACGACTGTATAATCGACAATGAGGGTGACAGGATAATTTTCATGGCGAAACAGGGCGAGATGGGCTTAGCGATTGGGAAGGCCGGAAAGAACATCAACATGCTTCGCAAAATGACCGGAAAACCGATCGAAGTCGTCGAATTCTCAGACAACGTGGAAGGTCTCATCCGAAACTGTCTAGCCCCAGCCAAAGTAAAGGAAGTCCGAATAACCGAAAGACCTGACAAGAAGATTGTCGTCGTTGAAGTGGAACCAAAAGACAAGGCGCTAGCAATAGGTAAGAACGGCCGAACAATAGACAAAACACGAATGCTAGCGAAACGCTACTACCAGATCGACCACGTACAGATCACTTAACCCAACGGCCGACGTACAACTCCCACCCCAGCGACCAGTATCGCAAGAGGAATGAGTGGCACCCAGCACCAGCAGGGCATTTGGAAATTCTGGAACTGGCGAACTCTCTTCCTGAGCAAGTTGCTAATAGGCTGTACCCGTGGGCGTCAGAGTGTTCGACGCCATGTTCTGCATGACTATCCGGGCGAGCTGAGCTCTCAACTGTAAGTAACCCTGAACATCTAAGCTAGGAGTCCAGTTCAGGTAAGCGGTCTAGTTTTCTTGTTTGCCGACGCGATTGTAGCGGCTGTACCAGTCGACCGTTCCTTTGGTCCAATAAACCGGTGGTTTGGGTTTTGGTTTAGACCGCATCTTCTGCATTTTCTTCAAGCATCCTTCCGCTTACCGAGGCTTTTCGGTCGGTTTCCCCACCAGCACCGCCAGCGGACCTAGGTATCTAATTGGCGTGGTCTCTACTTAAGTGATGAGTCGGGGGGTCATTTCCGGGGTTTTGGAGAAGGTTTCCCACTCATTTCATGGGATGCGGGATTTGCCATAATGACTTCACCGCGGGCAGTAATGGACGCGACAAATTGCTCTTTGTCGCCTTCTTCGGTAACGAACATTCCTGTCACGGTCCATATACCGTTAGTGTCTGGGCCTTTGGCTTCCTCGTCCATCGTGATTGAAGCTATTTTTCCATGCCGCGACCTCGTACCAACGATGTACTTTCTCACCATACTTTTCGCGTCGTCCGCGCTTACTATTTTCAATCCACATCAATTCTGAGGGTGTTTACGTTGCTTACTTGACTCTACCGCCTGCTCTATATTGCCATCTTCTTCCGTTTCTTCTGCTATCCAGCTCTCTTCAAATCAGCCCGTTCTGCCAATTGGTTTAGGTTAGAGGATTGAATAATCGTTCCCGCGGGCTCCCTCTCTCAACCAGAGCCTACGGTGCATTGATATTCAAGGGTTATCCCCCGCCTCTTATTGAGGGAGAAATGTGTTATTCTGCGGCGGTGAGATAGTTTGAAGAGTAGTTACTGGTTCTGGCGACGCACGGCTGAGTCATCAGCGAAGGAAGTTCAAGACCGCCGCGAACAGGGCAATCGCGATCAAGCCTATCGGAAGTAGTCCGCGGCCCGTTATTCTCTTTCCCGTTCGAGCACGCGCCTCGGCTCGTCATTTTCGAACAGTTCGACCTAAGTCTATCTGCCAAGGATAATTATCAGCGTGAAACCTTTGAACTCAGATGCGATTTCTGGTGATTTGGATAGGCTGATCAAAGACTACCTGGAGACTAAGTTGGGGTCGGCTCTGGATTTCTTCGCAATTGAGGGTAAAATTTCTCCTGACGCAAATGGCGATATGGGCGTAACCGGGAGTTATCGGAAAAGAGCTGGTGACAAGAACGTCTTCTTTACGGTCACAGTGAACCTTGCCTCACGCAAAATACAGAATTTGCAACAATATTGAGCGATCATTGAATCCTCGCTTTGACGGGCTACACCCAGAGCGGAAAAACCACACTATTCAACAAGGTCGCCTCGGAATCAAAAGAAACAGGAATGGGCCCTTTACGACCCTATCTACATTTGCCCGAAAAGTCTCGATGCCTTGGAAAGAGGTATCTACGAATTCGTTCACCCTCATCTACTCCATTGGATTTATCGAAGATCTCAACCCTATTCTCAAGAATGCGTTTCACACGACCTTGAATGAACTCGCAAATTCGGATCTGATTCTTCTTTTCGTGGACGGCAGTGACATCATCCAAATTTCAAGGAGAAAGCTCTCCGCCTCGCATGAGGCCATGGAAAAGGAAATCAGTGGCGTTCCAATTCTAATCTGCATCAATAAGGTGGATATCGCGTCGCGTGAACATCTAGATGAAGTCATTGAGGAAACGCGTAAAATATTCGGTGGGGTGGAGATAATAGAGATTAGCTCGAAGACGGGGGCAAATGTGCGGAACCTTCTGCAGAAGGTGGCGGAAAGACTCGGTGCTTGATTCTTAAGCGGAATTTCTTACGTGTTGCTGGAGTGGTACTTCGAAGTAGTGCCGTTTTCCTTTAGTATCCTCTTCGTAATCGTACTTCTTCATTGTTCGGCGATCAATATAGAGGCCCGAGCCGAGGTGATCTATTTGCATGCCTTTAATGCGAGCGGTGAGGGAATCAAGTATGTCCACGTAATTTTTGCCCTCAGTCGGTTTCCACTCAAGGACAGCCACCGGCTCGCTCATACTGATAACCTTAACAAAACCTCGAGGGGAACGGCTTTCGGCATGGCCGCCGACGCATGTGAAGTTCTTTGAGTCCAAGAACGCGTTAAACTTCTCGTAGTTTCCCGTGAAATCAAATGGGGCACCGCACTTCTGGCAGGTGCATAGAAAAATTCGATTCGACATGGGATACGATAGGAGGGCGCCGCTTATAGGAGTCCCTATCATTCGCCGAATTTGATGCCTTGGGCGAGGGGGAGTTTGTCGCTCCAGTTGATGGTGGTTGTTTGGCGGCGCATGTACTGTTTCCACGCGTCTGATCCAGACTCTCGGCCACCACCTGTATCCTTCTCTCCCCCAAAGGCGCCACCGATTTCGGCGCCCGAGGTGCCAATGTTAACATTAGCTATGCCACAATCACTCCCGACAGCTGAGAGAAATTTCTCTGCTTTCTTCAGTGATTCAGTGAATATTGCAGAAGAGAGCCCTTGTGGGACCTCGTTATGCAGCCTGATGGCGTCGTCAATTGTGTCGTAAGGCATCACGTAAAGTATGGGCGCGAATGTTTCTTCACACACTAGCGCCGTATTGCCTGGAACCCTCACGATTGCAGGCGTTACGTAGAACCCAGACCTATCGAGCTTCTTACCCCCTACCACGATTCTCCCGCCCTGCTTCGGGATCGCTTCCAGCGCATTCATCATCGTCTTGACGGCTTCTTCCTCAACCAATGGCCCCATCAACGTTTCTGGTTCAAGCGGGTCACCAATGTGCACCTGCGCGTAGGCTTTCACAAGTCGCGCCGTTAATTCTTCAATGATCTTCTTCTGGGCGATTATTCTTCTTGTCGTCGTGCACCGTTGCCCTGCAGTGCCTACGGCACCGAACAGGATTGCCCGAGTGGCCAAGTCAAGGTTGGCGTCTTCGGCGACGATTATTCCGTTATTGCCCCCCAGTTCTAGGATGGTTCGTCCCAGCTTCTTCGCGGCTGCTTCAGCAACCCTCAACCCCATTGCGGTAGAGCCGGTGGATGAGATTAGTGGAATTCTCTTGTCGTTGATCAGGCGTTCCCCAATCGTCGACCCCTTCCCAATCACAATCGTGAATACTCCAGACAGGTCGTGCCGTTTCATGATGCGGTTGACAATATGCTGAACCGCTATACCGCACAGGGATACTTTGGAGGATGGTTTCCATACCATCGTGTCCCCGCAAACCGCGGCGATCATAGAGTTCCATGACCAGACCGCTACGGGGAAGTTGAACGCCGTAATTATTCCAACCACGCCGAGCGGGTGCCATTGCTCATACATCCTGTGCATCGGCCGCTCCGATTGCATCGTCAACCCGTACAACTGACGGGACAAGCCGACGGCGAAATCGGCTATATCAATGGCCTCTTGAACCTCACCCACTCCTTCAGCAACGATCTTTCCCATCTCTAAGGTAACCAGCTTTCCCAACGGCTCCTTCAACTTCCGAAGCTCGTCGCCAACCTCACGAACAACTTGGCCTCGAACGGGGGCCGGGGTTATCCGCCATTTCAGAAAACTCTCTTGAGCGGTCTTGACAATATGCTCATAGTCACTCTCGGATGCGAGTGCAACGTTCGCTATCACAGAGCCGTCGATCGGGGTCACTACCTGGAGAAGTTCACGGCCTTGAGTGCTGCTCCAGTCATCTGGGCCTGCGCATGTGCCAGGGTTGATTTCCTGTATGCCTAGCTCTCGTAGAAATGGATATTTTTCTTGATTTGAGATTAGGGTGGTCTTCATGATGTGACAGGCTCATGTAGCGGGAGGTTGCGCCCGCCTTTATGCTTGCCTCCCGAATTGCGGGGCGCCTGACGTAGCAGGGTTGGCCAGTTTCTCAGGCAGCCGCCTATTCGGGTGGAACTTCTATGTCGCTTTCTTTGCCGCCTGTTCCGCCGCATGCTTCACATACTAGTTTACCGCCACCGAAACATTCGTTGCATTTGATGGACACGACGCCGCTGCCGTTGCAGATGTCGCATTCCAACACGCCCTTCTCGGTAGTGAGCTTCCCTGTGCCTTTGCACTCGTCACACTTGGCGGGGATAGAACCGGTGCCCTTGCATTTCGTGCAATTAACTTCGCCTTCACCATTACAAGTGGTACAAACCAAAATAGAAAACCTCAATCTGACTTATCCAGTCAGTAGGCGCACAAAGGCTATGCAGTCAATGCTTTTGAATCTTCCGCCAATTTCCGAACTACAATAGGCGTAGTAAGCCAAACCGCAAGTTGGCGTGTCTCAGGATAGATCTGACCGTTCCCCTCGCAAGTTCACGATGCATGGCAACTACGACCAACAATAGCTCTTTGTTTCGGCGCCTCTTCAGCCTGACATGACTACCTTTACGCTCAACTATCCGTCCCGTTCCTTGCCGCGCTAGAAGGAAAGCGAGATGGCCACTCAGCGTGCCAACAAAACTGGTTCGGGAGAAAGGGAGCGATCTGACAGAATCCGGAATAAGAGAAATCGCTCGTGGGTCGATTGGATGTGAACCCTCGTCATCTTGGGTTCATTTTTGAACAGGCCCGGGCTAGAATCTTGGATTTTGGCCTGAATTCTTTGAGGTCTTCAGGTCTTGGTCCGATTATCTCGATTCCAAGAAACTCATTTTTCTTATTCAAATCAAGAATGATGTTGTCAGAGAGAAGTCTGTTTGTCGATACTTTTCTCCGTTGCATTCTTACGTAGAGCGTCGCGATGGAACAGGTGAAGCTCAGCATTAGTCGAACTGTTTATATCGTATAGATGTTATCCGATTAATGTTCCAGTGATTCGGTGATGTATGCTCTAGAACAAAAGCCCGTTTCAAATAGATCAGAGCAGAACAGAACACGGGTAGAAATTCTCGCGAACATTCTTGAAATTGCGGGAAAGCAAACCCTCAAGACGCACATAATGTACAAGGCAAATCTGAGCTACCGCCAACTCGAGAAATACCTAGGCTTCCTAGAAGCAAGAGGTTTGATTGCTCGAACATCCGAGGATAGCGTAATGATGTTCCATGTCACTGAGAAGGGCCTCGAGTTTCTGAAAGATTACGCCCGAATCTCTAGTTACTTAACCTAGCCATCACCATCCTCATCTTAGTGGGTCTCGTTCTGTAACCACAGATGCTCGGCGTCTGTGTTCAATAGTTCATCCTTCCTTGAACCAGGGAGAACTGTACAGATTCTGTAGTTTCAAGTACGACTTTGCCGAATCCTCAACTAGAGGCAACATAAGGGTTGCAATTCCCTCTTCCACGCCAAGCCGAATCGTAATTTCTATCCGATATGGTGCAGCTGGGCATGAAGCATCAGAGATATGTCACTTACGACCTGATCGATCAGTGACAGTTAGCAAAAATCGTCCGCCTACCATAATGTCAACCGTGGGTTTGTTGGTAACCGAAACCGAATCGGATGAACTCTACAGGCCATACGACACACTGACGGCGATAGGGTTCACTAGGGAGGAGGCCAAATCGTTTCTCTCCGGCATTGAGAACGCGTTCGACAGCCAAACCATAATCGCCACCAAAAGCGAACCTGACAGAGTGGTGAAATACCGTGCCGAACGGTCCGAGCTGAAGCGTTCTAACCTCAAGGGCCTGCTACTGGTCGTCTGGGGATACGCCTTCGCGGTCTGGCTCTATGTCGTAGCCATGCAACTTTTCTATCCAGAATCAATCTATTGGCCACTCGCGACTTGGTTGCCAATCCGATTAGATTACTTTGGAGAGGCAGCATTCGTCTTCTCTTTCATCATGGCCACCGCCGTAACCATGTTGAACACGAGTTTGAATCTGAGAACTGGACGACGCCAACCCAAAGCCAACGCCACTCCCGCAACGTAACTCTCCATCTTTCCCTTACCGAACGACTGGAAGCCAGAACTCCATTTCATCAGACTCGAGAGCGCAAAGTCTGCAGACCCCAGAAAAATGGGGCTGAACCCTAGCGAGACTTTGAGAAGCCTGACGCGCGCTTTCATGTACTCCGTGATTTCGAATCCCCGCCGTGAACGGTTAGGTGAATGTCATGCTCCGCGCACGACCTTGCGTAAAATTTAATTTGTATACGCCGTATTACGGGTATACGAAGGAATTGATCATGCAGAAGCTCACCGAAAGGGAATCGATAGTCCCTGTCCGTTTCTCGAAGCGGGAGATCGAGAGAATGGACGAAGCGGTGGAGAGGGTTGGAGCAAAATCTCGGAGCGCAATGATTAGGGAAGCTACCCAAAAGTACCTTCAGGAGGTCGGTAGCCTGAAAGTCATCGAACTCCGGAATGATGTCACGCTCAAAGATGCGAAAGCAGAAATTGTAACGTACCTTCGCAAACACAAGGAAGCAGAAACCTTTGACATTGCTAATGACCTCAGACTCGACCTTCAGCTCACGGTTAAGGCGCTGAAAGAACTCTGGGAAGAAGGCAGAGTGGCATGATAGGCAAAGAAGTTGGAGACCCCCTCGTCGGGGAGCAGATCGTCTGCGAATGTCGGAAGATGAAAGGCCCGGTCCTCATACACAAAGGTGCCCACAGAGCCCAGAGATATGCCCTATACGGTCTGCCAGCAGAAGCTGTAATAACGAAGAAATGGAGGCTCGTCGAATAGCCTTGAAGGACACGCCTTTACTTGATAGAACTATTGTCCATAAGGGCCTTTAAACCCTAGAATAGATCCTGTAGGCGTAAGCCGAGTTGAGGCATCATGAGCCGACAAGTTGATAGAACCAGCAAGCGACAGTACCGAAACAAGATCGAGATCACCGCCAACATACTCGAATTAGCTAAGCAGGGATCCCGTAAGACACGAATAATGTACCTTGGAAACCTAAGCTTCGACCTCGTTCAAAAGTACCTCAAACAGCTTGAACAACTCGGCTTGGTAGAAGTCAAGGGTATGGGTAAAGGGGAGCGAATCTATAACATCACAACGCGAGGCCTCGAGTTCCTATCAGACTTCTACGAACTACAAAAGCACTCAGAGATCGCAAGTAACAAGAAGAAAGTCTTAGAAGGCGCCCTACGAGCGGAACGATGATTAGACACAATAAGCGGCTGCCGTTCCTCCCTTCAAGAGTAGCAGAATGAAAATTTCACTGCTCTAAGCGGGCAGATTGCCGCTGACCCATCGATGCCTGTAGCAGTCTGGTTGTTAGGCGAAATGCCGAGGAGATTCCAAGCATTTATCAGTACATGTTGGTCCGTGTTCAACACGATTGGCGAGGAGAAGAACGGTTCCGAGGCGAGGACGTGTAACGCGAATAGATCGATCATCGAGATGATGGGAGGGTCAAGTGCATGACTTACTGTGCCAATCGGATCCATGATATCCAACCCATCCACTAAGCTCCCCAAACCTAGCACGCGCCCCAACTCGTGAAGCGCTATACGGAACCCGTATTCGAGGGTGGTTTCATTATGCTCTTGACCAGGGTTGAACACGCCTCCGTCTAGGAACACGTGAGCTCCGATGATTGTTAATGAGTTGTTAAGGTTGTACTGAGTCCACCCGACCGCGATGGACGCGCACTCGGCAGGCATTCCGAACGCGACCGTTGCGTTACCAACCGGAGATTCAACGAAAGTGTAAACCTTTCCGCCTGGAAAGTAGTTCTGCGTGAACCATACCTGAGCCATATTCCAAACCTGCGAAGCGTTCAGGACGAGGTCATGCGCCCAGGTGGGGTTGGACGGAATCCGAAGCCCAACCTGCAAGGTGGACCAGCGACCCACCACGGGGATCGAGTAGGTGGTAGCGTAAGCCGGCCTTACAGTCACTATGAGGGTAAGTGATAGCATTAACGCGAGGATCCCGGCCCGCAAGTTCATCCCCTCCGTCCCCTGAAAACGGCGACGAACATTATTCCAAGGCACGTGATCAGGAGCCCGACTATCTCTAAGCTGGATAGTGTGGGAGGTTGAATGTAGAGTGGTTGGGTGGATGTTGTGGTGGTTGTGTAGGTTGTGGTGCTCGTTGATGAGTAATCGTTGAAGTTGGTTTCTGTACTCGTCGCGTAGGTTATCGTTGCGATCTGTTTAACGGGGTACGTACTTCCCTGGTCGTTCAAGATGATAATCGTATTCGGTCCGGTGAGGAGGATGTAGAATGTGCCATCCTCCGGCGAAGTCCAATGCATCGTGTAGGCGGTGAAATTACTTGCTGAGAGAATCGCGCTGCCGAGTAGGTTGCATCCATTTGGTGAAGTTTGGAAGACGTAGGTGGGCAGAAGGTAGAGGTTTGCTGGATTGGTTGAAGTCATCTTCAGGTTCAGGGTTGTACCGGAGGTGACGGTGACAGGCAACGTGTACTGACTGCACTTTCCGCTAGGAGCCATGAACCCGATTCCCTTTGGAGGCAGATTCATTGGGGTCTGAACCAGCTCGGTTCCTTGAGTTGACCCGAAATAGGTTCGCAGAACTATGGAGCTACTGGTGATGTTTGTTTCTGCGGAGGTTGTGTAGGTGGTTGAGGCGGTGGAGGTGAGGGTGGTGAGGGGGAGGGTTATGGTGAGTGGGGTGAGGAGGATTAGGGTCACTAAAACAACGGTACGTTGACTAGCCATAACCGGTACATCAACGTATCACCCTTAAAAGATTTCCCAACCTAGAATATTAACAAACCCAGACGAGGAAGCAAATAATCCATAGCAAAGAAAGAAGGAAAGAAGGTGCTACAGAGGGAGGCAAATCTAACAGAGGCTTTCTTCAGGCGCTTTTCAGTAGTGTGCGATGAGAAGGTTTACCGGAAGATGAACTTACGGAAGATCTTCCCCGTAACGGTGAAGGTTCTTTGACTTAGAGCCTCTCCAGGGTTAAGTGCAAGTGCGGTGGAAAGCTGAAGAGAAGTTTTACCGAGGTAGAATTCTTCGGAATTAATTTCGGGCTCAGGCAAGCAAACGTGTGCACCGATTGTGGGTCCGAGTACCTCCCCCAGGAGGTGATGGAGGAAATTGAGATGGAAGTGAAGAGGAGAAGGTTTTTCGGTTTGGAGCGAAGGGGGCGCGTGGCCAAATCAGGTAACCCCCTGGTTATCCGGATCCCTAAGGAAATAGCCGAATCACTCAAGATCAAGCGTGACTTACCAATAGTTATCTATCCGACAGAACCGAAGAAGCTGATTGTTGAAGTAGAAGGCTGAAGCAGCGAACCTGAAACTCATCAGGCTCATTCCTCTTCAAACGCTGTTGGACAAGGCGAAGGAGATTGAAATTGAGTTGAAACTCTTCGCTTCCGACGTGACCTACCTCGCCGCAGGTCTAGCGCACTACCTGTTCAAGGAATCTAATGTGCACCGCAAAGGGGTTATCTGATTTTCGAGGTTATCTGGCTTCAAGCGTTTGGATTATTCATGAAAGCCCAGATGGTTCCGATAGCTCCTACCGTGAGGAACCCTACCCCTAAGCTGAAGAAACCAAGTAGCCAAACCATACCAAAGGAAACCATATGGATATCCTTCGGAAGCTTATCGTGGATAGGCTAATGAATTGAGTCGATATTACATTATCACCAACCTTCCTGTCAATCCCTAACCCATTCTTGTCCGTTAGTGTCACAGAGAAGCCTAGAAGCCAGACACCAAAGAGGGGTCTTCGTAGTAGCTGATAGAGAGTTCAAGTCGCTTCACAAACCCACCCAACCTCCACCCAACCTCGATCAATCGTTTCGCGTGGCTGAGAGTCGATGCAACGAAGCTAACTCAACGAGGCCATAAGCCGAAGAGTTAACGGAACCCTCCGTTCGATTTCTGAAGACATGGTGGCTATCTCAAATCCAGATTCTTTTCACTTCGGTAAAATGTGGGTCGTCGGTGACGCAAGATAGATGGAGCTGCTTGGCGGTCGCCATTATGAGCGAGTCGGCCATCGGGATTCTGAGTCGGTGGCTAATGCTGGCTCCTTCCTCAGCAATTTCTGAGTCGACATCGATGACCTCGTACTCGTTCGCTATTGTGTTCACTCGTAACTTGGCAGCGGTCTTATCTTCGCTGGCAAGCGTCAGCTTGAATACCTCATATATTGTGATCGATGAGACGTAGGCCGATTTCGACCTGTCGAACAGGCTTTTCAGCCGTGAAGTTGTTTCCTTGCCTCTGGAACTGAATATGGCCCAGAAGTACCGTGTGTCGAAGAGCATCAGTCTTCTGCTCTCATCTTGTCGAGTAGCTTGAAAGCCTCTTCTTTGGTCAGCTTACTCGTTCCAGCCAAGTCAAAAACGGAAGGAATCTTTGTGAGTATGACTCTGTCACCTTCGGCATCCGCCCTTAGTCTGGAACCTTCCTTGATTCCCAACTTCCGTCTAATCTCCATAGGTATTGTGGTCTGTCCCCGCCTGGTGACCACCACTTCTCTGGCCATGACGCATCCCATTATTTCCTGATAATAAAAGAATTCCTACTGCCCGCACATATCCTACCCTCGATCATATGACGCTTCAAGAGGTTGGCTTCAGGCCTCTTCGACAACGCGCAACCCATATTCTACTCAGCAACAACGGCAGCCTAGCCTCCCTTCCCCGTCTGGAGTAAATCAAGCCTGGAACTCTGCTAAACCTTAACCAGCGAATATCGTGCTGTATTCACTGGCACCGTGAAAGAACCCTGACCTTAGTCAAAGAATTAAGCAACGAGGCCACTGAAAGCGACCCGTCAAAGGAAGAGGTAACAGAGGCGTGTCATTTCAAAGCGCAAGACCACACGGGTTTGTTCTGACGGTTTAGCGCTTTAGTTTGTTAACTGGAGGAGACGGCGAGGATTCTGACGGGTGCCGGATACCTAGTTCAGACTCCGGTCTGACGAAGGCAAACCTTTCACATGGCAACAGAACCTCAAAGATATTCTGACCACTTCCTTTTTCATTTGTATTCTTTCACATGGTGGCTGAACTGCATTGCAGCTCCGCCGAAGTGCATCGCAGTTCGTTCCCTAGTCTTCCCCTGAAAAATTCCAGATATCCAGTTGAGAGTTGCCAAGCGACCAAACGGTTTGTTAAGCTTTAGCAAAGTTTTAACAAAGTTTTGGCGTTATTTCAAAACGCAAGACCGCACGGGGTTTGTTCTGACAATGGCGCAAAAACGTTTCATCTGACGGGTTTCAGAATCGCCGGAATAGTCACAACAGTGACAGTGAATGGAATGGGATTCCAGAACCCTTTTATAAAAAAATCCGCTATGCCCTTCATTTGCCGTGTTGTAAATCATGATCGCGGGAGCCAGATCGTCGTCAGTTTCGGCTTCCGCTGATTTCGAGTCGCCCGACTCGATTCGTGGTAGCCGGAGTGGCCCAATTGGAGTGGGGATCGTCGGAGTAGGGCGATCGGGAAGCAAACTTGCAGCTGAATACCTTACCGTCCAACGGAGAGGAAAGGTCAGGCTGGTCAAGGTGTGCGATAGTTCCATTGCGGCATTGGGAGCTTTGCTCATAACCAAAGAAACCTCCTCCATTACACAGGAGATGTTGACGCAGGACATTCATGATATACTGGACAACGCTGACATCGCTATTGTCCATATAGCCACACCGAACCAAACGCACTATGAACTGGCGAAGATGGCGCTAGAGGCGGGCAAGAATGTTATAGTAGAGAAGCCTATGACGCTGAGCTCACATGAATCCTATCACCTAGTGGACATCGCAAAAGAAAAGGGCCTCTTAATTGAAATTAATCACGCTATTAGATTTAACAGAGCTTTGCAGGTGGCGAGTGAAATGCTTAACGGAGGAGAGGTCGGACAACTCTTCTACGTTAAAGTCAACTGGACAGATCAAACCTCCTTTCCGGACAAAGATATAATTTTCAACCTCGGACAAAACCCCCTCGATATTCTGAACCTCCTCCTCGGCGCATGGCCTAAGGAGGTGAGCGGTGTTGGAAAGGCGTACAGAAACTCTCGTACGCACAACGACATAGCCTACGTTTTAGCCGAATACCCGAACGGCGTCTTTGCTCACATCGAACTCAGTTGGCTTAACCCACGCAACGTGAGGGAAGTCACAATCGTAGGCGCTGAAGGGTCCCTAATCGTCGACTGCCTCAACCAACGCCTAATCCAACAATACCTCGATACGACCTACGAGATTCCAGTCACCCCCAGCAACACTGTGGCGTCTGAGATCGAACATTTTGCGGACCGGGTCGCACGCGGAGACCACCCCATCGACCTTACAGGGCCGCGAGCCGTCGAAACCCTTGAAGCCATCATAAGCTCACTCACGGAGAAGAAGGTGACGGCGGTTGCAAACATGAAGTATGAAGAAGAAACCGTTAAGCGAACTCAAGAAGCGAAGACAAGCGTCAACCCGGACTTGAGTGTTGAGAACAAAACCCGCTAGTCAAGAATGATTTTGTTTAGGTAGGGAGTGCAGAATCGAAGTTAAGGTTACGGTTGCCTGCCACTTAATTCGCGCACGCGTAGCGGGGAGGGGGGTGGGGGGGCGTAGTTTTTTGGGGCTCGGTCGGGGCGTTTTGCGGCTTTTCGGGAGCGTCCTAATATGGAGGCTCAGGGTCTCGTCTGCTCAGCCCTAAGAGCGTAATTTTGCGGTCTCCCGCTGGCGTCAAAACCCCGGGGTGTTTACCTGTGGGTCTGAACTGGAACTGAACTGCCTGTTTTGTGGGTTGTAGCCTGGGGCCGAAAATTGAGGGGAAACTGGTTTGAGAGCGGCGAGCAGGTGCAAGGTAAAGCTTCTCCTAAACGAGGAGGAGAGCGGAAAGTTAGCGGAAGCAGTGAGAGGGAGGGGGAACCGTAGCCTCATAATCCTCGAAAGCATCCAAGCAAGACTACACGCCCCAAACCTACCTGGGCTTCAAAGAAAACGGACTAGGGTAGTTCACTTCTGGCTGCCCACCGAAATTATGGAAGAGGTCAGGCAACTAGCCCTTGACCTGAGAGTGAGCCAACAGAACCTGATCCGACATCTTCTCTTCACCTACCTGGCAACGGCACCGTGGAAACCGACATCGGCCGACGCCCTGGACCGACCCGACTTCCCGGAGGCGGTTTAAGGTTGAGACGTGAACGCAAAAGCAACCCTCCCGGAGGGGTCGGAATAGCCACGTCAGACGAGGACCGACCCGAAGTTGAGAAGCTTAGGAGGGGGATGATCAAGGCCCTGCAGAAATGCGGAGGGTACGTGCCTGAAGTTGACGACATACTCATAGACCAGATCGCCCGAAGCACGATATACTGGCGGAAACTGGAAACATTCCTAGACGCCCAAACCGCGACCGAATACACGTACGCCCGCGTGGCGGACTCGAAGCTCAAGTTCCTGAAGATGATTGAAACCAACTTGCGAGAGCTAGCGCTCAACCGCCGCGACAGAATAGGCGAACAGGGCGAAGCCGACTTGAAGAACAAACTCAGGGCAGAGATCATGAAGAGGATGGCGCCATGAGGACCATAAGGGTCATGAGCGACCAAGAAACCATCGAAGCATACACCAACCTCTACCTCAAATCCCTAACCGACGAGGTTCAGTTCGCCAAACACATCCTACACTTCCAACCCTACCCTTACCAAGAAAAATTCCTACGCGACCGAGCCCCCCTAATCGCGGCCTGCTGCGGCCGACAAGTCGGAAAAACCACCCTAGCCGCCATCAAAGCCCTACACCACGCCCTCGCCAAGAAATCCGTGCGGGTGCTCATCGTGAGCGCCGGCCTAAGACAGAGCATGATACTCTTCGACCGAATCCTAACCTTCATCGACGAAGCCATCCCCGCCACCGCACTACTCACCTACAAAACTCGAACCAACGTGAGGTTCGCAACTGGCTCCGAGATCGTAGCCCTCCCATGCGGAAGAGAAGGCACCACCCTCCGCGGCTACACCGCCGACATGGTCATACTAGACGAAACCAACTTCATCCCCAAAACCGTCATAGACTCCGTAATCAGACCCACCACCATAACCAAACCAGACGCAAGGCTCATAATGCTCTCAACCCCCTGGACCCGAGACCACCCCTTCTACGACGCCCTAACCAAACCCGAGCTCGGCTTCAAGACGTACACCTGGCCAAGTTCAATGAACCCGCTAATCACAAAGGAAAAACTTGAACTTGAGAGGAGGACGATCGGGGAGTTTGATTTCAACCGTGAATACAACGCCCAGTTCATCGACGACCAGTTCAGCTACTTCCCAAGCAAACTCATCCTAACCTGCACCGACACCTACCCCCTAAACGACCAATCACATCTCTCGTATACCCAGAAAGGCGAATATTATGTTGGGATAGATTTCGGCAAACACGCCGACCACTCAGCCATAGCCATAGTAGAAGAACAGAAAGACCACACCCTCCGACTCGTCTACCTACAAGAATTCGAACTCGAAACCACCTACACCACCGTCATAGCCACCACCCGCACACTACAAGCCGCCTACCAATTCAGAGGCGGACAGCTCGACCAGACTGGAGTGGGGGAAGCACCCTACGAGGAGATAAGAGAGTTCGCCCCAACCATCCGAGGCATCACCCTCACCGCCCGCGTCAAGGAAGATATTCTCGGCAAATTAAGGCTCAAGATGGAACACCACGAGATCACCCTACCCAGCGAAGCACAACGCCTCCTCACACAACTAACCCAACAACGCTGCGAACCAACCCCCAGCGGGAATCTGAAGTTCACACACCCGCAAGGAACCCACGACGACCTCGCCTGGGCCTTCGCCCTAGCCGTACACGCATACCACGGACCCCTAGACTGGATGACCACGTGCATAGGAGTACACCGCCAAGACTGAGCCTGCGTCCTCTGTGCTCAGCCCTGGATTATCGTCGTTTTCAATTTAGTAGATACAAGTTGCATGAAGCCCATGAAGCTTCAAGTCATATTGTTATATATATCATAATAGGGCACTTGTGTCCTGTTGTGATATAAATGGCAATGAGTCACTTGCTGCGGAAACTGTGGATGGACGGGAAGGAGTTTGTGACAGCGGAAGAGCTGAAGACATACTGCAAGTCGACGAGGATGGATTACGCCACGGTCGTATCGTACTTTGTCAAGCGGAAGTACTTCGTCAGGATATTGAGGGGGATTTTCTACGTCAAATCACTGGAAGAAGCCAAGCTAGGACGCAGCCGTTACAATCACCTAGAGCTTGTGGCAAAGGCAATGGAACTAAAGAAAGTAAGAACCTGGTACTTCGGCCTGCACACAGCGCTCAAGCTGAACAATATGACGCATGAGACGTTTGCCGTGGAAGACGTTGTTAACGACAAAATCTTCCGTGCGAACCCTTTCACAATCGCAGGGTACAAGTTCAAGTTCTCAACATTGTCGCCGTCTTTGCTCGATTTTGGCATCAGAAAAGGAGCGAACGGTATAAGGTACTCAGACCCAGACAAGACGATTCTCGATTTCATCTACATATGGAAGTACAACGGCATTCCAGAAGAGAAGATTGCAGCCGATGTCGCAGACTGGGCTAAGGGTACGTCGAAGCGGAAGCTGAGAGCGTACGCGAAGAAGTACCCGAAGACAGCGACGGAGATAGTGGCGAGAGTGGTAAAGTGAGAGCGGATTTCGTCAACGAAATTGCGAGAACATTAAAGATCAATAGAAGAGACTTGATCGAGAAAGACCTCATTCTTCATCAGATATTGACCGACTTATCGCAGGTCAAGTACTTCGCAGATGCCTTCCTCTTCAAGGGCGGGACGTGCCTCATCAAGTGCTACTTTGGATATGTGCGGTTCTCTGAGGACATTGATTTCACATGGAAGGACCAGAGCGCATTTAGAGGGATGTCGGGGATGAAAATCAGGTCTCAGTTGTCAAAAATCATCGACAGGACTGGAGACGTTTTCGAAGCCATCGCCGAGAAAAGGAGCCTCGATTTCAAATGCGTGAAGAGCAACACTGACTATGTAGAGCTCGGCGGAAGTAACAAGACCTGCACGTTCAAGGTATGGTATGATTCAGAGATAATTGGACGACGAAGCTTCGTGAAAGTGCAGATCAATTTTATGGAACAGATGTGTTTCTCACCGAAGAAAGCTCAGCTAACCGGACTGCTGACAGGGAAGCACGAGGAGCTTGATACGCTGTTTCCGGAGTACCCAGAATACGCTAAGAAAATACATTTCAGCGTGTACGACATCCGCGAGATACTCTGCGAGAAGGTGCGCGCGCTCCTCACTAGGGAAGGGACGAAGGCGAGGGACTTTCTTGATGTCTACTTGATATGGAAACGGTTTGGCATAAACCCCAAGGACGAAGAAAGATGCATAATCAGTAAGATAAATTTCTCGCTTAGCCTCTACGCAAAATACAGGAACCACTTGAAGCAGAAGGTAGCCTTGCTAAATTCTGGGAAGCTGTTCGACTGGGGCGCGGAGAAGGAATTGCTGCTGTTGGATATCAACGAGGCAGACCTCTACAAATTCCTAGGCGGGTTTGAGACATTCCTCAAAAAGATAGTCGCAGCTCTTGGATACTGACCCACGACGACCTAGCCGTACACGCATACCACGGACCCCTAGATTGGATGACCGCGGGATACGGAGTACACCGCCAAGACTGAGCCTGCGTCCTCTGTGCTCAGCCCTGGATTATCGACGAGGCGCTGAGCAAGCAGACGGTAAAAGCTGGGATGGTTCTTCACACGCCCCACCAACCCCGGAAAGCGAAGGTGAATGTCGCCTACCCAACTTGGGTCGCGAGAAGTCCGCCCTCTCCCGCCTTCAAATAGATGTAAGCATATCTTACAAGCATGAAAGAATCGAATATTCCTGAGTTGACAAGGGCAAGTTCGAAAGGGCAGATAGTATTACCCGCCATCGTTAGGAGACAACTCGGAATCAAGAGGGGAAGCGTGTTTGCGGTCACCGCCAGGAATGATATGATCGTTTTGAAAAAGTTGGAGACTGGAATCAAACCCGAAGACTTGAGGACGCTCAAGTTGATAGAGGAAGCTTGGAAGGATATCGAAGCGGGAAGGTACAGGGTCCATTCAAAGAAAGGGTTCTTCAAAGAGTTCAAGAAATGGTAGAAGTGACGTCCTCCCACGCCTAAAGGCTGTGGGCTTCTCGCTTCAATGCCGCTGCTTGCCCATTCCTCAACGTTCGCGTGGGTAGAGGTTTTGGCTCTGCGGGTGACAACCCTCCATCCGAGGGCGAGCAACTCAAGATGTCGAGGGCTGAGTAGCGTTCTGGACCATTTCAGTCGGACTGACGTCGAGGGTAGTTGACAGAGTCAATCAATGGTACGCTTAGTACATTAAGTAAAATGATTCTTTGAGCTGTCCGCTTAACGGGTCAACGCTTAGGCCCAGGTTTTCTAGAGTGGTGACGCCAACCAGCAACCGGTCTACGATATCGCTTATCGCAACTCTCACGATTCCCTTCTTTCCACCGATTTCGACCTGCACATCCGACAGTTCCACGCTTATCGGCCCCCCAGCCGTCATTGCCTTAGATGTAGCACTTGTTTGAAGGCGCAATGTTTCCGCGATTTTCCTTGGGAGCACGGTCAGTGTCGATCTCGTGTCGACAAGCCCTTTTTCTTCAATCGTCGTCCCGGCCTTCGGGTTCGACAACTCCACTTTCACCTCAACGTGGCCCATAGCATATCACTGAATTGCTTCTCAACGCTGGAAGGGTGGCCTTCGGGAATTAAAGCGAATCGGAGATAATGCGCCTTCTTGAAGGTGAAGAGAATGTGGGCTGCCAGTTTAGGTACAAGTTGCTAGGGCCTAAGCTGGATTTTTCGAGCGAAACTAACCAGGTCATGCAAATCGTTTTCAACGTTAAACTTGTACGTTTGGGCGTTGGCGACTTTTCTGCTCTTTTTTACAAATCCGTATTTTTCAAGCCTGTGCAAGGATTTTTGGATAGTCTTATAGTCAAGGTCTGTCGAGTCGGCGATCATGCGAATTGTTTGCTCCATAGTCCCAACTAGAATCGATTGGTCTAGGACTTTAGCTATTGCTCGGCCTTGCGGATTTCCAAATAGCTTGGTGAGTGGCCCGTCTAGGTCTGTCATGCGTTATCGTAACCTCGACAATGAGACATCGCATACGACAATATAAACAGTATTGTATTCCACTGAGAGTGGATTAGATTACAAAGTTAAGAAAGGGAGACACCCCTCACATTCAAGGGTTCATACTCTACAAACTCTGGTTCATGAAATGTTGGGCCAGAGGAGGCAGCCACCACAGACATATCGATTTAGAAGACGATCTGCACACAAACTACGGGAAGGAGTTCAAGAGCCGCATAGAAGCTGAGGCTCGAAATTTGCACACGGAAGGGCTTGTTGCCATTTTCAAATCAGAAGGCCGTGATGCCATATCCGCCGTCTTTCCTTCAGAAGGAGTATTGCGTGTTGCGCTACCGAGAATAAACGCATACCTACGGGCAATTGGAGAACAACCGTTAGAGCCAGATATTCGTGAAATCCTAACAGGCAAGAAATCAGAAAAAACCGTTCCACTCTCAAAAACGGAATTGCGCAAATACGCAAACATGCACCGAAAAGCACAAAATCGCTAGGACCAAACGGTTTGTCACTTAACCTTGAACCCCTGTGACCAACCAACAACGTGACGTTACCGTCCGGGGTTTTGCGAGGAGGAGTGAGGGAAGAAGAGTAAAAGGAACTAACCCAACAACGCTGCGAATCAACCCCCAGCGGGAATCTGAAGTTCACACACCCGCAAGGAACCCACGACGACCTCGCCTGGGCATTCGCTTTATCGGTATACGCTTACCCAGGGAACCTCGACTGGATGACCACGTGCATAGGAGTACACCGCCAAGACTGAGTAAGCGCCCTCTCTTGGCCAACAGAACGCAGCGCGTTCCCCCTCCGACCACCCATTCCAAAGCTCTTTGGGGCGCCACCAGAAGAAACCGACGAGGTACGTCGGCCAGATTTTTAAGGATGCATTGCGCTTGCATTGCGCGAGTGGATCTTGGAGTTGGCGCAGAGTCAGGTCGTGGTGCGAGTCGCACCGAAGTTAAAGAAAGCTTTCGAGAAACAGTGCGATGCCTTAGGGCTGAAGCCCAGCGAGACTTTGAGAAGCCTGATGCTTGCTTTCACCCGGCTAGAAATGAGACATCACATACTGACCGGAGAGGAACCCTTGACGCGGAATCTGACGGTAGCGAAGTATATGGCCATGTCGGAGAGGGACCGGATGATGTTGTGGGAGAACTGGTACCAAGAGGCGGAAACTGACTCTAAGAATTCCGAAGTTGCCGTGAAGAAGATTGCGGGTTCTCATCGATAAGAACGTCGTGCGTCGATGGTTTGAATCTGTTATTAGATCGAATTTGGGCCAAGGACTAACAAGAGAGCAAGAGTTAGTCGTTTCCATTCTTGCAACCGCAAGGTCCCAGGACGTTGAAATCTACGTTACCCTTGAAACCTACAACATACTCACCCGAATTTTGAGAAACCCGCAAGTCGCGAAAGCAATCATAGCCAACAGTAACACCCTGTACCCCTCAAAACCATTCAGAAGGTGGCTTAGAAACTTAAAGGAAACCACAACCCTCACCGGAGAAGACGCGAAGGTGCTCGCATACGCAACCTTCGGAACAAACCTGCCAGGAACATTCATCGGTTGCGAGAAAATGGTAACCCTCGATAAGGGGTTGGCGAACGAATTCGAACTAAAGAAAGAAAAACTCAACGCCAAACTACGCAGACTGAAGAGACGCCTTCCTTATCCCTACCTAGAAGCAAGACTCCCACAAATAGTTCTCCTTGAAACAGACGGCCCCGTTAACTCAACATAACACTCTCACTTGCTTGTTACCATTTTCAAATCAGAAGGCCGTGATGCCATATCCGCCGTCTTTCTGTTGGAGCGCTTTGGCCGCCTTGCGTGACAAGAAGATCTTCAACGCTTGCGAGCCCTAAATCCGGACGACCTGAAAGCAATAGTCTTGCCTTCTTTGTGCTCCCTCATTGCTTCTTCAAGTGCTCTCTTGTCGTCGGCTGTCATTTCTTCACCGAGCGCATCTTCGATTGCTTCAAGCCTTTCCCTAATCAGATGCAATTCCTTTTCCAAAATTAACCTCGACATGGCGACTCAAGATTCCCATTCCTCACTTTAATGGGTTGTGCCCATGTTTGTCAAAATACGTAAGAATTGAATTCACAGGTGAACAAGAGCGAGCATCTGACAGAACTCGTCAAGCATCAGTAGAATCTCGAGACCGCATGACTCAACCTCACCTTCCGCCTCCTTTAGGCATGAGAGGTCGGTGAAAGCAATGAGCCGACAAATTAACAGAGCCCTTGATAACAAAGCGGAAGGCCCCCTTCGTTACCGAAACGAGCGCAGAAAGCCCACGCCATTTAAGACGTGGGAGTATCACTAACGCAACGACCCGGCCTGTTTAAGTCGTTTTGTGATTCTCGCTTCCATACGTTTGATGAGGAGTGAGAGCGATCCAACGGTGAAGGCTTCGCCGGCACCGAGTAACAGAACCGCTGCCATCAGAGCCCAACCACTAAAGAAGACTCGTTGCAGCAACCATGACAAACCCACCCAAACCAAAATTGCCAAACCGGGTACGAATGCGCACATAGCGATCAGCGAAAAAATGAAGACCGGGTTATAGACCCTAGTCCAGATCAGGACTGAGTAGAGGATTTGAGTACCGTTCTTCCAAGTTGATAACTTCGGTTTCCCTATCCTAGCGCGATATTCTATCGGTACCTCAGTAATCTCCCCACGCACCGCCGTTTGCGCAATGATTTCCACGTCGGCGTTAAAACCGCCGCTATGCAAGTCGAGTTCTTTTGCAGGCTCGGTTCTTAGCAAATACATGCCGGAGCAAACGTCGGACAGTGAAGTGTCAAACATCAGATTGAAAAATTTCGAGATAATGTCGTTTCCTATTCTGTGAAGGCGACTAATGTTCTCTCTGCTACGGACCCCTACTATCTGGTCGTAGTTATGGGCGTGGTCAAGAAATTTTTCGATGTCAGCAGCGGCGTAAGTATAATCCCCATCCATTACTAGCAGGTAAGGGGTTGGGACGTAATCTATCGCAGTCTTGATCGCGCCCGTCTTACCCATGCCGTGCTGTTTAACGACATTCACGCCTTTGCTTTCCGCTATCTGAACAGTCTTGTCCTTTGAGTATCCGTCGACGACTAAAATGTGCCGATATCCGTTACTGAACAACTCATCCAACACCATTCCTATCGCCCCTTCCTCGTTCAGAACGGGCACGACTATGGTAACGTCGTCCTTCCTAACTGGCCTTGACGAAAGTAACCTCGAGATTACACGGTCTCTTGGCTGACTGCTTCTTGGAGGGTTCGTTTCAAGCAATTTTCTTCACCTAAATCTCCACGATTTATGCTATAGGATTTATGGACAAGCTGTCTACAAAATATGACCAGTCTTGGACGCTTAAAGGCCAACGGCGTACACTTACACAAACGCGCGCTGACATGTTGCTTCTATTCCACAGCCGTGTCTCTCGCACCTAGAACGTGACCCCTACGCTTCTAGCCTCAGGACGATGCCTATCGCTACGACGCAGAATTTTTGATTCCAGGATGCAGATTCTTAGCGGCCATTGGTCAAGAAATTGGATTAATCGTAATAGCTGCCGCAATAGGATATTAGGCTAACATGAGAAAGTAGCTCACACTGCTAGGCATAGATCTTAGGGGAACTGATAACGCACGCAGTTAGCAATTGTTGAAGTTATTGAGTAGATGATAAGGAGTATGATTGCGGTCATACTAGCTGCAGGCCGAGGTGTTAGGCTTAGGCCATTGACCGACTCGATTCCAAAAGGACTGATCAGAATTGGAGGTAAACCCCTGCTGCGCCACTCACTTGCAAACCTCCTCCAGGTGGGAATCGAAAACGCCATCATCGTAGTAGGATACAAGGGCGAGCGGATTAGACAAGAGCTTGGGAACGCCTGCGATGGCGTAAACATAGAATATATCGAAAACTCAGAATACCCTAACACAGGCAGCATGTACTCATTATTGAAAGCTAAAGCGCAAGTGAGTAGTAACATACTGCTGCTAGAGTCTGACCTTCTCTACGAACCAAGAGCAGTTAAGTGTGCGACGCAGAGTCCCGATCCGAATTTGATTCTCGTGGCCGACGCTCGAGGATCAGGAGATGAGGTGTACATTCAGGCCGACAAAGATGCGCGGCTGACTGGCCTCGGCAAGCGAATTGCAAGAGAAAAAGCGATGGGGGAGCTTGTTGGAATTTCAAAGTTGTCCGACGATTTTCTGAAGCGATTGTTCACTACGGCTGAGGCCGAAATTGAGAAGGATCCAGGAATTTCTTATGAAGAACTTATCGCTATAACGGCCAAACGATACATGTACCCGGTACATTGCGTATACATTAAGGGACTATTGTGGACGGAAGTTGATAATGCGCATGACATTGACCAAGCGATTCGGCTGGCTGCTGCAATCCAAAGGAAAGGGAGGGACGATTCTTACGATCTCTAGGAACAAGCATGTGCACCCCTTGATCAGATGGAATATGCCCGCAATCGTTTGCGACACGTATTCACAAATATCATCAAATTGAATACGTTCGGTAAGATACTAGGACCTAATGGGGAATGTTTGTGGAAGGGCTAATCACTCTCATTGCGCGGAAGCGCCCATTGCGATTCCTCGAAGCTCACAATGGGCTTAGCGCGCTGGTAGTTGAAGGCACTCGAATCCAACAAGGGGATAAGATTCTTGAATATGATGGGATTTGGCTGAGCGGTTTCGCTGACTCAGCCGCAAAGGGGATACCCGATGCGGAGTTGACTGGCCCTGAGGCGAGGTGCGCTGTCCTGAGCGAAATGGTTAACGTGTCCAAGAAGCCGATCCTTGTTGACGGAGACACAGGTGGTTCCTTAGCGCAATTTCAATTCCTTGTTAAGCGATTGCAGCAATCGGGTGCGGCGGGCGTTGTTGTAGAGGATAAGGTTTTTCCGAAACTTAACAGCCTCGACCCGGACGCGGTTCAGAGACTCGAAGACCCCAAGATTTTCTCGCAAAAGATTCGCGTCGGGAAGGACGCAGTTGGAAGCAATTTCATGATAATCGCTCGCCTTGAGAGCCTCAATGTCGGTACAGGGATGGAGGACGCGATAGAGCGCGCTAGAAGCTACATTGAAGCTGGGTGCGATGGGATACTAATTCATTCGAGATCGGGACGTTCTGATGAAGTCTTGACCTTCGCTTCGGAATATGTCGACCTGTGCAATGAAAACGGGCGGCGCCCTGCTCTTGTCGCCGTACCGACAACATACAATATGGTTACAGACCAGGAACTTGGGGAGGCCGGCTTCGACATCATCATCCACGCGAACCAGATGCTCAGATCAAGCTACAAGGCCATGAAAGAAACAGCAACAATGATTCTCCTCAACGATCGAGGATTTGAGGCTGAGCCATTTTGTGCTTCAGTCCCGGATGTTTTCCGCGTAGTGGGATTCTACAAGCTGCGAGATTGGCAGTCATCAAAGTTGCTTAATCTGACAGCGATAATCCCAGCAGCTGGACGCGACCCCATCTTCAAAGAGACCCCAAAGGCGCTGATTCCAATTGCTGGAAAGACTGTGTTAGATCGCCAGCTGGAGATTCTCCGGAGCATCGGAATCAAGAAAACAACTCTGACACGTGGGTACAAAGGCGACCAATTCAGAAGAGATGACATTACCATCCTAGATAATCCTGACTTTGACACAAAACATAGTGCACACTCATTGTTCGTCGCAAGAGAGTATATGCGGGGAGGATTCTTGTTGGTCTACTCCGATATACTATTCAATCGCGAGATTGTCGAAGGGATCATCAACAGTGACGCAGATATTGTGCTCGCGGTTGACAATTCCTACAGATTCCACAGAGCAGATATCGCAAAACCGCTTGACCTCGTTATCAGTCGTGAGAAGGGTCCCGCGCACTACCGAACGCTTAACCCGACAAGAATGATTGAAGTGCGACAGATTGGCAGAAAGATTGCCAAAGAACTTGCAGACCATGAATTCATTGGCATGGCATACTTCTCCCAGTCAGTCGCTGAGATGCTAACTAAGATCTATGACGACTGCGAATTGTCAGTTAAAGGAAGGTTCCATGAAGCGGAGAGTTTCTCAAGAGCGGATGTGACTGACTTCATACAAGAAGTCATCGACAGAGGCCTGACCGTTAATGGCCTCGAAGTCTTCAAAGGATGGATGGAGATCCATGCCCCCGAAGACGTAACTTTGGCGGAACGGGAACTGGCTGAATCCAGAAGTGCCAGAACGCATTGATAGACTGCAAGAGCTTGGACCAACAGTTCCGGAGAGTAGGAGTAGAGTTCTTCACCGGCGTACCCGACAGTTGCTTCCTGCCCTGGATTAACTACTTAATTGAGAACCGCTCAACGGGCCACATTACTGCCACAAACGAAGGTGAAGCGTTATCGATAGCAGCAGGATACAGCCTGGCGACCGGAAAAACGGCCGGCGTTTACCTGCAGAATTCCGGGCTGGGTAATTTGATAAATCCATTAACCTCGATAATCGACCCGTTGGTATACGGCGTTCCCGTCCTTCTCCTAATCTCTTGGCGAGCGAAGCCAGGATACCCAGATGAACCCCAGCATAGGCGCATGGGAGAGAACATGCCCGCCCTCCTCGAAACGCTCGGCGTTCCCTTCGCCCTGTTCGACAAAGATAGGCTGGGAGACATTCTCTCTCAGGACTTCAAGGCGGCGCGTGCAAAGGGCCAATCCTTCGCTTTACTGATGCAGAGAGGCGACATTGACGAATATCCTGATCAACCAAACGGGCTGCAATCTGAAGTTGAGAATGAACTGACGAGATGGGATGCCATAGTTGCAGTAACCGAGTTCTTTGGACGAAATGCCGTATACTTTTCCACCACCGGGAAGACTTCAAGAGAGCTTTACTTGCTAAGAGACGAGACTGGCGGAGATCATTCCCTCGACTTTCTGAACGTTGGCGGAATGGGATTTGTCTCTAGTTTAGCATTAGGTTTTTCGTTGCACTCGGAGAAAAGAGTGGTCGTTCTCGACGGCGATGGTTCGGTGCTAATGCACATGGGCGCATTGGCGACGATTGGCCACTACAACCCACCAAACCTCTTACATTTCATCCTTGACAATAATGCACATGATTCAGTAGGCGGCTCGAAAACAGTTTCGGAGACAGTTGATTTCGAACTCTTGGGCAAGGCCGCAGGTTACAAACGGAGCGCAAGAGTGAACTCGAGGAGCTCTCTCCAAGACGAATTAGGCATGCTCGAAACCCATGAGGGCCCAGCTCTCATTTTGGTCAAGATAAGGAAAGGGAGCAGAGAGAACCTCCCTCGTCCCTCTATTAGCCCCCTCGAAAGGAAGAACCTATTCCTGAACAAGTTGGCAAGAAGGTAGTCGCAAACCGAATTGATGCTTTGCGGAGATGCCTATCAATCAAGAGTTGCCAACCGTTTCTCGGTCTGTCACTTCAAGCGCCGAGTCTAACGCCTTAATGCCTTCATCGATCTCTGATTTCTCTGCGATTAGTGGCGGTGCTATGACTAAGTGGTTAGTGAATCCGGTAGCCACATACACGCCTCTCCGTAAGCACTCATCTGCTACCCGCCCGACCATCATAGGTTTTCCCTGAAGTTTTTCTTCGGTCGTATTGAACGGTTCTTTAGTTTCTCGATTTCTAACGAGTTCGATACCCCAAAACATTCCTAACCCTCGCACGTCTCCCACCGATCTATGCCTCTCACGAATGGCCGTCACCTGCTTTCCCAAGTACTGACCCATGTCGCGGGCACGTTGGATAAGGTTGAGCCTCTTGTATTCACTTATTGCCGCGACGCCCGCAGCTAACGTGAGAGCATGAGATTCGTAAGTGTGCCCATGCGCAAAGTAACGGTTTTCAAAGTAGTCGGCGATCTCGCGGGTGGTGGCCGTGAGACTCAAAGGTGCATACGCCCCTGTGATTCCTTTCGCAGTGGCAAGGATGTCAGGTTTAACCTTCCAATGGTCCACCGCGAACCATTCCCCCGTCCTACCCCAACCCGACATGACCTCGTCCACTATCAGCAGAACATCATTATCTTCAGTGATTTCTCTAAGCCGCGGTAGATACTCGTCTGGCGGGACAATCACGCCATTACTTCCCACGACAGGCTCGACAATAACAGCCGCAACGTTCGATTCACGCCTGATCATATACTCGACGTATTCAGCGCAAGCAATGCCACAGTCACGGTACGTGAGGTTGAAAGGACAACGGTAACAGTACGCGTCAGGCCCGAAGGCAGTCCCAATCATCTTACCCGCTGGCTCGATGGGCAGCCTTCGATGGTCGCCGCTTGCGGCGATTGATCCAGCCGTTGCACCATGATAAGATGCATACCTTGAGATTATCTTGTATTTGCCCGTGTAGAGGCGGGCAATCTTCATCGCCGCCTCGTTCGCTTCCGTACCTGAGGTGGCGAAGAAGAATTTCTCAAGCCCCTCCGGCATAACATTAAGCAATGCCTCCGTAAGCTCAGCGCGCACGTCAGTTACGAAGGCGGGTGCAACATATGGAAGCGTCTTTGCTTGCTCAGAAATTGCATTTGCCACTGCCTTGTTACCGTGACCAAGGTTAGCGCACATTAACTGTGAAGAGAAGTCCAAGTACCTCTTCCCAGCGGAATCGTTGAAGTAACATCCATCCGCTTGAACAATTCTGAGCGGTTTCCAGCCACCCTGCTGACGCCAACTTGCAAAAGTGTGTTGCACGCTTATGCTAGACTGATCACTTTCTTCTCTCGCTTCACTCAATCGTGTTCGATAACTGTGCGCGTCCAGCTCCTAATAGCATTGCTCCCCTACACAGGACTCATTTTGACTCTGATTCATCATTTTCGTCTCGTACATTGTAAATGCAGGCTCTGAAGCCGGTTCCAATGTCGCCGCATTTCACATGAGAGTCTATGAGCCGCGCTTTGAGCCGTCATAATGAGATGAGAATCGAGAGGTTAATCAGATGGGACGAGTCGATATAGATTTAGATATTTCGCGGATACTATTGATAATGGGTAGCACGATTTGAGAGCGATGAGGTACCAGGTCGAGGCTCTAGATGCTTTAACTGAGTTGCATTCGTATTATGCGTGAAGACATCAAGATACGATTGTTACCTACCATTGCACTGCTTGTCCTAGTAGGAGCAATCACCCTTGTTCCGGTCAGAGCTTCCGCGGCAGTCCTAGTCTATGACTATGGTTTCGTAAAGCAAGTCAGCTGGACTCACAAAGGTCACATTGTTCTCGGCCATAAGACTTCAAGTTTCACGCAGAACGACAGTTTCGTAATTGCGTATGTTACCGCTGCTCTCTATACAGCCAATCTCACTGCGCAGTGGTATGACCCCACTGGCCAGCTATACTATAATCAAACCTATCAAGAAGAATGTGACACCTCCCCTTGCACCTTCCTCTTCTGGTTCTCTGTGGCCAATACTAATGTGGCCACTGGGCTTTGGAGGATGGATTTGCTAGCGGATGGGTTCAAACTCTACTCGGCTCACTTTTCGATCACTCCAATCATAATCGAGGATGATTACTGGAGCTTTAATGTCACCCAATCCGTGCCTCCCCGCGTTCACGGGGATTTACTTGTATCGATTCATCCTAACAATAAGACTTGGAGTTCTTACAGTCGGTTCATGCCATACGCTGCCAACCTAACGGCTCACGAATCGACAACGAAACATGCACTCAACGTGATAACCTACAATAACACGCTCGTTGTCGTTGACCTAGGTGGGGCCCAATCAGGCGGTTATACATTTGTGTTGAGCTTTGATCTTAACTCAAGCTATATGGTGGCCAATCTGAACGGGTGGTACGGGGGAAGTTTCGCCTTCACCTGGCAAGACGAGCCGTGGGAACGTGTAACGTGGCAGCGAAACGCTCATCCTACTCCTGAAGCATTTAACATCACGCTGCCGAAAGCAGCAACATTGGTTGACATCGTCGGCAGTCATTTGATGACTTTAGACTATAACGTAACGGGTGGAGAGAGGGCCTCTGTTTCTTTCAACGCAACCGCTCCACCAGGCTACCAAGGCTTCGGCTGGACTATAATCTATCAAGACTTTTCTTATCGAAATTCAAACCCTCCACCGCAATCTTCGACCCCTACTGGACTTAGTTTGGCGTTGGGCCAGCCAATACCCGTACTCCCACTAACTCTCGGCGGGTTGAGTTTGTGGACTGCAATAATGTCAGTATTCCTGTTGACAACGTCCGAACTCATATTACCCATTTACGCGAGAGGGGGAGTATTGGTGAACCGTCGGCGCTTGCGAATTGCAGCTCTGATCCTCGTGGCCATATTCATCGCGGTTACCGCTTACCAACTTGTAGTCTCGTCCCAGCCGTTACCTGCAAAGTAACTACGCGAACGTTTTCGGAAGAGCGAAGTATTGCCGCCGGGGGGGATATCACCTGCAATTCTGTCGGGGCACAATGTTGTACAGCACAGCAACGATTTACTTGGCGGCTCTTGTCTGACAATTCGAGGTGTCTCGCCTCAGCCGAAGAATCACAATATCCTAATTAACAGTCTCTGAATTGACTGTCCGAGAAGGCGCTGAGTTCACAGCGCAGCCCCAGAAATTTCCACTGCAGATGTCTGAGTTGTTGCTAGAATTCCTCGGCCTACTGCTTTGGATGCTGCACTTCTCAGTCCCTCTGACATATTTCACATATTTGCGAAGATATGCACGACGACCTTGGAACGTAAAGGCGGATAAACAGTACAAGCCTCAGCTTACAGTTATACTCCCTACCTACAACGAATCTGAACTTATCGAAAAAAGACTCGAAAATTTAGTCACGCAAGATTACCCAACTAACAAGGTGGAGATCGTCGTTGTTGATTCTGCGTCGACAGATGGAACAGCTGCAATCGTAGAAGACTGGCTCAGCAGAAGTAAAGGGATTAACGCAAAGCTGATCCGTGAATCCTCGAGAGGCGGAAAGTTCAGAGCTCTGACATACGCCATGAAAGCGATCCGGCCGACGAGTGAGGCAATAGTACTCACCGACGCTGACGCCTACTGGGAACCGAATGCGTTGAGCGAAGTTACCAGCTTTCTCGCAGACCCCCGCGTTGGTGCTGTAACGGGGACCATCTTCTACGTTGAAGACCAGGGTGCACTCGGCGAAGATACATACCGGAATTACTACAACGCCGTTCATGTCGCTGAGTCCAAACTACACAGCACTGCGGTTTTCAACGGCCCCCTGCTTGCAATCAGGACTGAACTCCTCCACAAAATTGGTTTTCCTAATTTTCCAGGCAGCGATGATAGCGCGTTCGGATCCTTCGTCGCTTTTGCTGGGTACAGAGCCATACAAGTGGATACCGCTGTGGTGAGAGAGTATGTGAGAGGAAGCCAGCTTCGCAGAAGAGTCAGGAGGGCCACATGCCTCTTGTTGAATTTTCACAATACGAAACATTACGCAAAGAAAATGAATCTCTACGTTCGATCCGATTTCGACAACATCTGGCGAACTGAATGGTGGCTTTGCGTAGTCAACCCGTGGTTGCTTCTAGCCAGCGTAGCTCTTCTCGTCGTTGGAGCCATCCTTGACGGATCGAAAATTGCCTCAGCATTATTGGCCGTAAACGCTTTGTTGTTGTTGCTGAGACCATACCGAACGTGGGTACTACAGCAACTTTACCTTATCCTGGGAGCGTTCAGAAACCTGTGGACGAACGAAGAAGTATGGAATCGATAGTGGCGACAGTCCGAACACGTGAGACAACGTGGCGTGCTAGGGCAACACGTCTTATTCTATCGTGATTAAACCCTTTGTTATGCAGGCAACGGATACCAGAGAATCAGTTCTTCACAGAACGTTAGACGAAAGTGCACGAGCGTTCGTTTTGCATTGTAATTTGGCCGCTCTTGCTTTGATTTCAAGAGACTATTAGGCGAGAACTATTATCTAGGCGCGGCTGACAGAGCATAAGGCAGCGTTACTGTTTTGCGTTCAACCGTAACGGAAAGAACACCAAGCTTCGAGTCAAGACGTGTCCTGCTCATATGTGATTACGGTCCCGAGCTTCTTGACGGGATAAGTTCTACCCTCACAGCTGCTGAAATTACTGATCGAGTCGTGCTCAGAAAGCGAGGAAGAGCAGGTTGGCGTGACCCATATTCAATCGTTTGCAACCTTCCGTTCACAGTCCATAGTGAAGAGGTACCCGTTACGTTCAGTTCACTTCTGTCGTTGTTGGCGTATGTCACGTTGGCAACTGCATGGGGGATAATCCTTGTGGTTGAAAAAAAATGTGATTCTATCATGGCAGTATTTGCATTCCCACAGGGCATCGTGGCTTCATTAATTGGAAAGATCACCGGACGGAGAGTCGACGTATTAACGGATGGAGGTGACGTTGATATCATCATGAAAAATGGTCTTGTTCGCCCCCCTATTCTTGCCAGCCTGAAGCATGCGCATCGTGTAGTGGCATTGAACCCAATCAAGGCCAGACAACTACTTGCATTCGGTGTAATCAGCGAGGTGAACCCATGCATTGGAATCGACACCTCTCGATTCGTGTACACTCCGTTTGAAAAGAAGGAAAGATCGTCCATTTTGTATGTGGGCAGGTTGAGCAACGAAAAGCGGCCTCAAATATTGATCCGAGCCTGTCGGAAACTTCGCGCTAAGGGCGTGAATTTTAGACTCACACTAGTCGGAGATGGTCCACTCAGAGAGGAAGTCACTAGAATGGTATCAGACATGGGTCTGGACGAAATGATAATTGTGAGAGGCCACGTCCCCCATGATGAGATCGATAATTTTTACAGTAAATGTGGAATCTTCGTTTTGCCTTCGGTAAGGGAGGGCGTGTCAGTTGCCCTTCTTGAAGCATTGTCAAGCGGGTGCCTATGCATAGTTTCGGACATTAGCGACAACATAGGAGTGGTGTCGCGTGGCGGAGGCATACCCTTCAGAACCGACGATGAGGATGACTTAGTTGATGCACTACTATGGGCACTACAACAACCCCCGTCGACCATTTCGAACATCACAAGCAAGGCGAGAGAGATGATCGAGAGACACTACTCTTTGGATACGGTCGGAAGTACCCTCAAAGCGATTCTGTCATAACAGCTAGAAATCACAGACCAAGATACGGATCCGAATCGGAACTTCTTTGGCCGCAGCCATTTTGTTCCCCTATCTACTTTTCATATCTGGTTGGGTTCGGTCAATCACGTCAGGAGTAAATGTACTGTTTCTGCCCTACTGTTCTTACACATTACTTCAACTTCTACTGTCCGGAAACTTTGATTGTTGGTGTAGAGCCGAAAGTTATGCTGAATGTTGCCCCAGGTTGCAGTGTGATTGCGGACGTCGTGGGGGAGAGTGCCTGCCCGTTAACCTCGATGGCCGTTACTGTTCCGCCTGAGATACTGAGAGCCTTGGGGGATTCCCAGTTCGTATAGGTCGTTCCGCTCGTCCAATTATTACTCGAACCGGAATCAACGATGGTGCTGCCGGATATGGGTGATGAGATAGGTCCCACCGGATTGTATCCAATGTTGCCCTCGATAACGACGGGAGCTGAGTTAGCTGTGATAGGGTTAGTAACTGTTGAAGTGATGGTATTATCCAAGAACTGGTCTGTGCTAGTGGCTGTGGAGTAAATGTATATTCCTTGGTTTGCCGAACTGATGAGATTGTTTTGGACAATAACCGACTCGGTTGGTTCATCGTCTGCCTCTCCAATAGCTATACCGACCCCCCACCCTGCCGTTGCGGTCGGAATGATAGTGTTGCCCGAAACAGTGAGGCCCTGAGTTTGACTAATCCACATACCAATGTAGGCTACGTCTATGTAGTTATTGGAAATGGTAATGTTGCCACCAGCAATACCGTTATCCCCGGTTATTATTCCGTCACCACTATTCACGCCATACGGCGAAACATCCAGGATAGTGTTCAGGATGGTGTTATCTGTACAAAGTACGTTTGAGATAGTGACGGTGGAGCTTTGCCCAGAGATACTGATGCCAACATCACTTGAACCGTCAACAGTGTTTCCTTCAACGAGGTAATCCGAGCCGCCGTAGAGAATAATCCCGTTAGCGTTGCTGTTCACAACCGCGTTATCCAAGATTTTGATGTTCTGACCAGTTGCCTGGATTCCGTATGTTTTCTCGTCATGAATGTAAGTCCGTTCGATTACGTCGTTGTTGCTGTCCCAGAGGAAGACGCCCATTTGCTGTGGGCCTTCCCCGTTACCGTTCTGGTTCGCTCTGTTTCCGTTAATCTGTAAGTCGTGAATGTACCAGCCATTCGCATTCTCAACAACGATAACTTCACTGTTAAAGTTCGTAGTTGCCTGTAGAATAGTTGCATTGCTTTGACCATATAGCTGAATGTTATTGTCATTTGCGTCAGACGTCCCAACAGACGTTGTGATAGTGTAAGTTCCAGCCTCGATGAATATGCTGCCTCCTGAAGACGACAGAGAGGATATGGCATCATTAATTACCGTTGCTGCATCTGAACCACTATAAACAACAGCACCAGTAGCGCAGTTCTGAGCATCAATCGTAGAGCCCGATATGTAAATTTCGTATGAACAACCCTGAGCGCTCGTTGTACTGGTAGTGCTGCTTACGGTTGATGACGTAGTGGTGCTACTTGTCGTAGAGGTCGTGGTTGCAGTCGTAGTTGTACTCGTCGATGTCGTTGGTGTAGTTGCAGTACTCGTCGAGGTCGTAGTGTGAGTCGTTGATGTAGTGGTCGATGTCGTTGGTGTAGTGGCAGTCGTTGAAGTAGTGGTCGAAGTCGTTGGAGTAGTCGCATCCGTAGTGGTCGTAGTGATTGGATTGGT
>Ga0326727_10003437_pt1 | contig 50654 bp, 38 predicted proteins | sample MB2enrmetagenome_FD_207643 | JGI IMG/M metagenome (GOLD analysis project Ga0326727, IMG submission 207643) | Lab enriched peat soil microbial communities from McLean, Ithaca, NY, United States - MB29MY | ecosystem: Environmental > Terrestrial > Soil > Wetlands > Peat | place: USA: New York... | reverse complement strand
GATGGTGCTTCCAGGCGAGGCTCCGGCGTCCGTCAACAGCGCCAGCGTATTCTGGGACAGGTTGTAGCTGACCGAACAGGCGGCGGTGGTGGACGCACTTGCATTGATTAAGACCGATACGGTTGTCAGGTCGGCCGCGCCGGAGGTGTCGGAAAACTGGAAAGCGAACGTCTGCGACGGCCCCGATCCCGAAGCCGGACTCACGGACACGGGCGACGCCGAAGGGAACTGAACGGTCCACGCGCCTTCCGACTTCCAGCCGGTGGAGCCGCCGGGGTTCACCGCCTGCATGTAGATGGTCTTGACGCCCTGAAAGGCGGTCTGAAAGGTGAGCGCCAGGGTCAGCGTGAGCAGGTTGCCGGCGGTGGAGACGCTGGCGCCAGAGCCATTGAGGACGCACTGGCTGTTCTGCTGGCTGCCGCTGCCCGGGACGATGGTGCCTCCCGGCGAGGCTCCGGCGTCGGTCAGCAACGCCAGCGTGTTCTGCGCCCGGACATAGGTCACCGAGCAGGCGCTCACCGTCGAGGCGCTCGCATTGAACAGCACCGAAACGCTGGTCAGGTCGGTTGCGCCCGATGGATCGGAGAACACCAAAGCGAAGGTCTGCGCGAACCCCGATCCCGACGCCGGACTGACGGAAACCACCGAGGCCGTGGGAACCTGGACGGTCCAGGCGCCTTCGGACTGCCAGCCGGTGGCGCCGCCCGGGTTCACCGCCTGCATGTAGATGGTCTTGGCGCCTTGAAAGGCCGTCTGAAAGGCGAGCGCCAGGGTGAGGGTGAGCAGGTTGCCGGAGGTGGAGACGCTGGAGCCGGAACCATTGAGGACGCATTGGCTGTTCTGCTGGCTGCCGCTGCCCGGGACGATGGTGCTTCCCGGCGAGGCTCCGGCGTCGGTCAGCAACGCCAGCGTGTTCTGCGCCCGGACATAGGTCACCGAGCAGGCGCTCACCGTCGAGGCGCTCGCATTGAACAGCACCGAGACGCTGGTCAGGTCGGTTGCGCCGGAGGTATCGGAGAACTGGAACACGAAGGACTGTGACGCCCCCGATCCCGATGCGGGGCTCACCGACACGGCCGAAGCAGCGCCGAATTGCACGGTCCAGGCGCCCTTGGACAGCCAGCCGGTAGAGCCGGAGGGATTCACGGCCTGCATATAGACCGTCTTGGCACCTTGAAAACCGCCCTGGAACGAGAACGACAGATTCAGTGTCAACACATTGCCCGCGGTGGAGACGCTGGACGCGACGCCGTTCAGGATGCACTGGCTGTTCTGCTGGCTGCCGCTGCCCGGGACGATGGTGCTTCCCGGCGAGGCTCCGGTGTCGGTCAGCAGCGCCAGCGTGGTTTGCGCCTGAACGTACGTCACTGAACATGCGCCGACCGTGGATGCGCTGGTGTTGATGAGAACCGACACGCTGGTGAGGTCGGTTGCGCCGCCCGTGTCGGAAAACTGGAAAGCGTACGACTGCGACGGCCCCGATCCGGATGCCGGGCTCACCGACACGGCGGCGGCTACGAACTGTACGGTCCAGGCGCCCTCAACCTGCCAGGCGGTCGTGCCCGAGGGGTTGGTGGCCTGCATGAAGATGCTTTTGGCTCCCTGAAAGGCGGGCTGAAACGCCAGCGACACCGTCAGCGTGAGCAGGTTGCCCGAGGTGGAGACACTCGACGCGGCGCCATTCAGGATGCACTGGCTGTTCTGCTGGCTGCCACTGCCAGGGGTGATGGTGCTTCCAGGCGTGGCTCCAGCGTCGGTCAGCAACGCCAGCGTGTTCTGCGCCCGGACATAGGTCACCGAGCAGGCGCTCACCGTCGAGGCGCTCGCATTGAACAGCACCGAAACGCTGGTCAGGTCGGTTGCGCCACCGCTGTCGGAGAACTGTGCGGCGAAGACCTGCGACGACCCCGAACCCGATGCGGGGCTGACCGACACCGCCCCGGCGCCGAACTGCACGGTCCACGTGCCGGCCGCCTGCCACGCAATCGTTCCAGCGGAATTGGCCGCCTGCATATAGACGGTCTTGGCGCCCTGAAAGGGCAACTGAAACGCCAGTGTCAGCGTCAGGGTGAGCAGGTTGCCGGAGGTGGAGACACTCGACGCCGCGCCATTCAGGATGCACTGGCTGTTTTGCTGGGTGCCGCTGCCCGGGGCGATGGTGGTTCCAGGCGAAGCTCCGGCGTCGGTCAGCAGCGCCAGCGTGTTCTGTGCCCGCACGTAAGTCACCGCGCAGGCTCCCACCGTCGAGGAGCTGGTGTTGACCAGGGCCGATACGCTGGCGATATCCGCGGCGCCCTCGGTATCCGAGAACTGGAAGGCGAATGTCTGGGACGCCCCGGATCCCGACGAGGGGGTTACGGAAACGACGGAAACCGTGCCCGCTTGAATGGTCCAGGCGCCTTTCGACAGCCATCCAGTCGAGCCTGCCGGATTGGCCGCCTTCAGGTAAACGGTCTTGGTCCCGGAGAAGGCCGGTTGAAATACCAGCGCCAGATTCAGGGTGAGGGTGGTTCCCGACAGCGTAATGCTGGAACCAGCGCCGTTGAGGGCACATTGGCTGTTCTGTTGGGTGCCGCTGCCGGGAGAGATGGTTGTGCCGGGCGCCGCCCCGGCATCGGTCAGCAGCGCCAGCGCGTTCTGCGACGGGACCGCCGTTACCGAACAGGCGGCCGAGAGACCGGTGCTGGTGTTGAACAGGACGGCTACGCCGGTGAGGTCCGCCGCGCCGGAGACATCGGAGAACTGCAGGGAAAACGTCTGCGTCAAGCCGGTCCCCGAACTGGGGGTGACTCCCACCACAGCCGGAACCGCGGTCGGGAATACGATCTTCGCCACGAAAGCGGCGTAGTTGTCGGTATTGACGGATTGGTAGGGGTTGGCCAGCGGAAAGTTGGTCGAGAGCGTCCAGCCGGCCACATAGAGACTGCCGGCCTGGTCCACCACCACGGCACTGGCGTTGTCCGAGGCCGAGCCACCCAGGTAGGTGGACCAAACCAGCGAATTCCCGGCGGGGCCCAGTTCCGCCACAAACGCATCGTAATCGCCGCCGCTGGTATCCTGCACTCCTCCCTGGACCGGAAAATCGGTGGAGGCGGTGTATCCGGCCACGTAAGCCCTGCCGAGAGAGTCGACCGCGACGGCGTTCCCCACATCGGCTCCGGACCCACCCAGGTAGGTGCTGTAGAGCAGCGAGCCCGTGGAGCTAAGCTTTGCCGCGAACGCGTCCAGACCCGCATCGAGCGATGGTTGGAACGCATTCAGGACGGGGAAATTGGTGGAGGGGGTGACGCCGGCGACGTACACGCTGCCCTGGCCGTCGACGGCAATTCCCTGGCCGGCTTCGGGATTGCCCACAGTGCCTGCGCTCCCTCCCAGGTAGGTGCTGAAAGTCAGCGAATTACCCCCAGGGGCCAGCCTGGCGACGAAGGCGTCCTGTCCTCCGGCGTTGTTCTGCTGAAACGCACTGGCCACCGGGAAGTTGGTGGAAAAGGTCGAGCCGGTCACGAACGCTCCGCCGCTGGAATCCACCGCGATGGCGGCTCCATGGTCGGTTCCGCTGCCCCCGAGGTAGGTGGAGTAAAGCAAACTGCTTCCGCTCGAGCTAATGGAGGCGACGAAGGCATCCTGCCCGCCGCCATTGCCCTTCTGAAACCCGGTGGCGGGAAAGTTCAGCGAGGTGGTGTCGCCCACGACGTACACATTGGCCGCCGGATCGAGAGCGATGCCATTACCCGAGTCGGAGCCGGATCCGCCCAGGTAGGTGCTGAAGGTCAAGGCATTACCGCTGGGACTCAGTTTCAGCACGAAAGCGTTCTTGCCCCCTTTGATGGTGGATTGGATGGGGTAGCGCGTGGGGAAATTGAAGGAAGTGGTCGATCCAGTCACGTAGGCCGAACCGGTCGAGTCCACGGCTATGCCGTAGCCGCGATCGTCGCCCGACCCGCCGATGTAGGTGCTGTAGATCAAACCGTTCCCGGCGCCGTTCAGCTTGGCCACGAACACCTCGTTGCTGCCGGCGTTGAGGTTCTGCTCGGGGCTCACGGTCGGGAAATTGTAGGAACTGGTGAACCCGGTGATGTAGGCGTCCTGATTGGCGTCCACCGCCAGGGAGGTCGCGGCATTGGTGCTGGAACCGCCCAGCAGGGTGCTGTAGCAGAGAGATGGATCCACGATCAGGGGCAGGGACCGGTCATAAACTCCGATCTCCAGGCGGACAGTTCCAGCTCCGGAAAGGGCGAAACGCCCCTCCACCGGAAGCCGCCTGCCGCGGGAATTCTGGTAGACCACCGGGGCTGCCTCGTGCAGCAGTTGGCCGTTGAGCGGGATCAGCAATTCGCCGCCGGCGGAGACGCTCAAGCCGGGCGAATCGGCGTAGCGCACCAGAATCACCGAAGGGTCGGCCCCGGGCGCCACCTCGAACTGGGATTTCAGGTTCCTGCCGTCGGCGCCGTATCGCAGGTCGATTCCGGGATACAGGTTGCGATACACCAGGCCGCTGAACAACGGTACGTCGGTCAACCACTCGGAGGGTTCGCCGCGGAAAAAGTTGGCGCGGCCGGACAGTTCTCCGGCGCCTTCCGGGATGGAGTAGTTGGCGCCTGGAAACCCGATCCGCACCGACTTCCCGCCTGCCCGGTAGAGGATTTCGGACGGGGAAAAGTATGCCGTTATGCCGGAGCCCTTGACCATGAAGCGCACGCCGCCGGGCGCTTGCCCGCGGTTCTCGATGAAGAAGAGCGGGACGGCGTTCTTTCCGGGTTGAGCGAACAACCCCGCGCAGTTGAATAAGAGGCCGATCAGTAAAGCTCGTATCACAGGCGTCAGCTAATGATTCGGCGGAAAGGGCCGGGAGCTTTAGGGGGAGTGGGGAAGGGGCTTGGCGGGCGTCTCAGACGTCCAGGTTTTTCACGTCCAAAGCGTTTTCTTCTATGAACTTACGGCGGCTTTCGACGTCCTCGCCCATGAGCGTGGAGAAGATCTCCTCGCTCTGCACGGCGTCTTCCAGGCGCACCTGAAGGAGGGTGCGTTTCTCGGGGTTCATGGTGGTTTCGGCCAACTGCTCGGCGTTCATCTCGCCCAGCCCTTTGTAGCGTTGCACGCTGGCGTCCTTCTTGCCTTCGTTCTTGACGTACTCGAGCAGGCTGGTCCAATCGGGCTGTGGCTGGCGGTGGTCGTTCTTGACCACCACGAAGGGCGGCTGGTTAAACCTGGAGATGGTTCGCGCCAGCGAGCGGAAACGCCGGTACTCGGGCTGCGCGGCCAGCGCCAGGCCGATGAAGCGTTCGGCGTTGGTGGAATCGTGGAACACCACGGCGAAGGCCGAATGCTCTTCGTCGCGCCGCATCTCGGGTTTCAGATCCAGTTGCAGCAGGGCTTCGAACACCGGGCGGAGATGGGCTTCGTCCTGGAACTCGTTCTTGTGGTCCAGGCGCAAATCGACCCGGGAGAGAACTTCCACCACGCGGGGGTCGCGCAGGCGGCGCTCCACCTTGTGGAACATCTGCTGGTACTCGTCGAGGCTCAGCAGGAAGGCGCGCAACTCACCGCCCTCCAGTATTGCTTTCGGGCCGGCGCCGTTGGAGCGGATTTCGAGCGTCAGGTTCTCGGTGGCCCGGCGCATGATCTCCTTGGTGAATTCCTTCTCGTCCTTGATGTACTTCTCGCTCTTGCCTTTCTTGATGCGATACAGCGGCGGCTGCGCGATGTAGACGCGTTCGCGCAGGATCAACTCGTGCATGTGGCGGAAGAAGAAGGTCAGCAGGAGGGTGCGGATGTGGGAGCCGTCCACGTCGGCATCGGTCATGATGATGATTTTGCCGTAGCGCAGGCGGGAGACGTCGAAATCGTCCTTGCCGATGCCGGTGCCGAGGGCCGTGATCATGGCGCGGATTTCCTCGTGGCCCAGCATCTTGTCGTAGCGGGCCTTTTCCACGTTGAGGATTTTTCCCTTGAGCGGAAGGATGGCCTGGAACCGCCGGTCGCGGCCCTGTTTGGCGGTGCCGCCGGCGCTCTCGCCCTCGACCAGGAACAACTCGCAGCGCTCGGGATCCTTCTCCTGGCAATCGGCCAGCTTGCCGGGCAGGCCGCCGGAATCGAGAGCGCCCTTGCGGCGGGTGAGGTCGCGGGCGTTTCGGGCCGCCTCGCGCGCGCGCGCGGCTTCAATCGCCTTGCCGACGATCCTGCGGCCGATGGTGGAGTTCTTGTCGAAGTACTCGCTGAGCTTCTCGTTGACGAACTGGGTCATGTAGCCGGCGATGTCGCTGTTGAGCTTGCCCTTGGTCTGGCCTTCGAACTGGGGCTGCGGAACCTTCACGCTCACCACCGCGGTGAGGCCTTCGCGAACGTCGTCGCCGGTCAAGGTTTCCTTTCCCTTGAAAAGGCCCTGGCTTTGTGCGAATGCGTTGATGGTGCGGGTCAGGGCGGTGCGAAACCCGGTGAGATGGGTTCCACCGTCCACGGTATTGATGTTATTGGCGAAGCTCAACTCGGTGACGGAATAGCCGTCGTTGTATTGCAGCGCCACTTCCATGGAAAGCGTGCCGGCGTTATTGGGCAGTTCCCGCTCGCTTTCGAAGTTGATGGGCTTCTCGTGCAGCACCTGTTTGCCGCGGTTGAGGTGGCGGATGAACTCGGCGATACCGCCGGAATAGACGAACTCGGCGCTCTTCTCGGGATCGACGCGCTCGTCGGTGAGCGTGATCCGGAGGCCTTTGTTCAAAAACGCCAGTTGGCGCAACCGCTGCGCCAGCGTGTCGTAGTTGAACACGGTTTCGGTCATGATGGTGGTATCGGGCTTGAAAGTGACGCGCGTGCCGGTCTTGCGCTTGGCTCTTCCCACCTTGGTCAGCGGCCCCTTGGGAATGCCGCAAGCATACTCCTGCTCCCAGGTATAGCTGGGCCCGCTGTCGCCCTCGGGCCGCCAGATTTCCAGTTCAAGCCGTTCGGAGAGCGCATTCACGCAGCTTACGCCGACGCCATGAAGGCCGCCGGAAACCTTGTAGCTCTTGGAGTCGAACTTACCGCCGGCATGCAGTTTGGTCATCACCACCTGGGCGGCCGACACGCCTTCTTCTTCGTGCAGATCCACGGGGATGCCGCGGCCGTTGTCGATCACGGTGACGGAATTGTCGTCGTGGATGGTGACCGAGACTTCGGTGGCATAACCCGCTAGGGCTTCGTCGACCGAGTTGTCGACCACTTCGTACACCAGATGGTGCAATCCCAGCTCGCCGGTGGAACCGATGTACATGGCGGGGCGCAAGCGTACCGCCTCAAGCCCCTCCAGCACCTTTATGCTACTGGAATCGTAAACATCCCCCGAGGCCGGGTTTCCGTCCCTCGGCTTGGCATCGTCTTTTTCCGACATTCTTCCTCAAATTCGCATGGGCATTACGACATACCGGTACTGGTCGGCGATGCCTTCGCCGGCGGGCCGCAATTCGCCGGCGCTCTTCTGGTCCTTCAACTCGAAGGAGACCTGGTCCTGCGGGATGGCCCGCAGAAAGTCCAGCAGGTACTGGGCGTTGAAGCCGATTTCGAGATTGGGGCCCTCGTATAGAGCGGAGACGCTCTCCTCGCTATCCCCGGTTTCCGCCGAAGACGAGAAGATATGAACCTCGCCGCTCGAAAACTGGACGCGAATGGCGCGGGAGCGAATATCGGCGAACTGGGCGACACGCTCGATGGCGGCCTTGATTTCGTCCTTCTGGAGGGTGGCCGTCAACGAGTAATCCCTGGGCAAAACGCGCTCGAAATCGGGGAAGTTGCCGGTGAGTTTGCGGGTCATCAGCAGACGGTTCCCCACCTGGAAAAAGAGGTGGTTGTCGTCGTCGGAGAAGAACACCTTGTCTTCGGGGCCGGCGTCTTCCGCCAGTTTCACCAGTTCGCCCATGGCCTTTCGCGGAATCAGGACGCGAAACTGCTGGGTAGCGCCCATCCCCCGGGGCGGCGGGCTTTGTGCTACCGACAGACGGCGGCTATCGGCCGCGCCCGCAGCCGCACCTTCCTGTGGATAGGCCGCTTTTCCTTCGGGGTTCGCATCATCCGCTGTGTCTCTCGGAACCTGGGCTGGAAACTGCTGGACATCGGCCGGGCCCTTGGACAAGGGCGCCTGCACGAATGCCAGGCGATGGCCGTCGGTCGCAACCATGGTGAAGCCTTCCGCCCGCATCAGGAACAACGCGCCGTTCAGCGTAAAACGGGATTCCTCGGAGGAGATGGCGAATGCGGTGCGGTTGATCATAGAGGCCAACAGCTTGATGGGAACCTCGGCGATGGCGTCCGGCATTGCGGGCAACTCGGGAAAACTCTCGCGCGACATTCCGGCGATGCGGGTCTTCGAGCGGCCGCAGATTATGGTGGCCCACTGGTTCTCCTGAAACTTGATGTTCAGGTCGCCTTCGGGGAGCAGCCGGGTATAATCCAGCAACCTGCGGGCGGGCACGGTTCCGGAGCCTTCTTTTTTGACTCGCGCCGGACAGAAGCAGCGAATCCCCAATTCAAGATCCGTCGCCGTGATCGTCACATGATCGTCGGCTGCTTCCAGCAGCACATTGGACAGAATGGGGATGGTAGTCTTTTTCTCCACCACGCCTTGAGAAAGACCCAATTCCCGCACCAGATCGGACTTGCTGACAGTAAATTCCATCGAGCCGCGACTCCTATCCTATATAGGTTGTTCCAAGAGTACTATAAAAGAACCGCATTCATCGGGCCTGTGCAATTGTTGAATACTCTCTAAATTATACTAAACTCAGCCACTTTTGGCCACTACCAAGTTGCAGATGCCGGTGCATATCGCCTGAGGAAAATGCGCGAAACCCAAGCTGTAACCCGATTTGCACAGTTGTCCTCAAGGTGATTTCGGGCCTATTGTGGAAAACCATAGAAACTCATTGCAGTGAGTCCATTAGACTGTGAAGGAGCCTGTTCAAATCGGCATCCTGAAGACGCGTTTCGGCAATCTTGTTTATGGAATGGATCACGGTGGTATGGTGCTTGCCGCCGAAGGCCCGTCCAATCTCCGGAAGGGATGCGTCGGTCAGCTCCTTGACCAGGTACATGGCAATCTGCCGGGGGTAGACGATCTTGCGCGTGTTGCTCTTCTCCTTTAGCTGCGACTGCCGGATGGAAAAGCGCTCGGCCACGGCGCGCTGGATGGCGTCGATAGTAACCCGGCGATCCTGGACGTGAACCAAGTGCTTGAGAACCTGCTGGGCCATTTGCAAGGTTATGGGGGCCCCGGTGAGCGAGGAATACGCGATCAACTTGACCAGCGCGCCCTCCAGTTCCCGAACGTTGGACTTGGTTTTTGACGCCATGAACGAGCGGACTTCATCCGGCAGTTTGATGCCTTCCGCTCCAGCCTTCTTGTCGAGGATGGCCATCTTGGTTTCGAGATCGGGCGGCTGAATGTCCGCCATAAGGCCCCACTCAAACCGCGACCGCAGGCGTTCGAGCAAGCCGGGAATGTCCTTGGGAGGCGAATCGCTGGAGAGGACGATCTGCTTCTGATGGTCGTGGAGTTCGTTAAACGTATGAAAAAACTCCTCTTGGGTGCGTTCCTTGTTCCCCAGCAACTGGATGTCGTCGACTAGCAGCACGTCGGCGGCCCGATAGCGCTGGTGAAACTGGGGCATGCGATCGGTGCGGATGCAGGCGATCATCTCGTTCATGAAGCGCTCGCTCGAGGTGTAGATGATCCGCATGGTGGAAAACCTGAGCATCAACTCGCGGCCGATGGCGTGCATCAGATGAGTCTTTCCCATGCCCACGCCGCCATACAGAAACAGGGGGTTATAGCTGCGCGAGGGATTGGCTACCACGGATCGCGCCGCCGCCGCTGCAAACTGGTTGCAGGCGCCCACTACGAACGAATCGAAGGTGAACTTGGGGTTGAGGGTTTGGGCTACGCCTTCCAGGTCGCTCCAAGGCTCAGCGACGAGTGGCGGGGCAGCGCGCGGGTTGCCGGGGGCAGCCACTTCGTAGCTGACCTGCCGCAGCGGCAGACCCAGTTCCCGGATGGCGTGGCGGATGGGAATGGGAAACTCCGTCTCCAGCCAGTCGCGGGTGGCGCGGTCAGGTACGGAAACGAACAGTATGTCGCCGGTGAGACCGGCAAATGCTGTGCTTTTCAACCAGTTATCGTAGTTTTCCACGCTCACCTGCGGTTGCAGATGGTGGCGGATCTGATCCCAGAAGTTCATCGTTATCGCAAGTAGATTCTTGGTTTACCACGGTTTTTTCCACAGCGGCGTGGGAGTTCGGGATGCTCCATCCGGAAGAACGGAGAGCGAGCGTTCCTGGCGAACCGAGACTGTAGTCTAGCACACCGGAAACGGTTTGCCACAGTTTTATAACTCTTCTGTTATCAACGTGTTACATACAACGTTTGACACCGGTATTGTTTCTGGCGGAGAATATAGTTTCCCCCAAACGGGCGGGAGTAACTCAGTTGGTAGAGTGCGACCTTGCCAAGGTCGATGTCGCGGGTTCGAATCCCGTCTCCCGCTCCAGCATCTTCTGAAGTGCCATGAAGAATAGCCTGGTCCTTTTCGCCGGCGCCGCTTTCGCCCTGGCGCCTCTTCTGCCGGCTCAAGACTACAAACTGGAAATGCTTGCCAGTGCGCCCTCGGATCTGCCGGCGGCCTACGTGCCGCTGATCGCCGCCAACGGATACCGCGTTACCGGGGCGGCCGGGCCGAAGTGCGAGGTCTGGTTCCGGAAGTCGATTCCAACCGGCGCGCAACCGGCGGACAACTCCATCGTTTTTGGAATCGCGCAGGGCACGTTTCTGGGGGTGGTCCGGTATGCCATCAAGGGGGAAGACCGGCGCGGCCAGCTCATCAACCCGGGTCTCTACACGCTGCGTTACAGCAACTACCCGGTGGATGGCGCGCACCAGGGCGTAGCGCCACAGCGCGACTTTGCGCTGATGACGCCCATTGGGAGCGATGCCGATCCCAATTCCACGCCCGCATTCCGCGACCTGGTGCAGATGAGCACCAAAGCCTCCGGATCGCCGCATCCCGCGGTGCTGTCCCTGGAGAGCCCGAATGGCGATACTTTCCCAGCCCTGGTGAAAGAAGGTGACACGCCAGACTGGGTTCTGTGCGTCAAAATCGGGGATTTGAAGATCGCCATCATCCTGGTAGGCCGGGTTCAGCTCTGAGCCGTCCTCATTTTTTCCTGCAAATCCCATAAACGCTTTCGAGGCGCCGGGAGTTAAATCAGTAGGAAAGGATGAAGGCCCTGGCGACCCCGGCGATGACGCAGCCTTTGGACGGCATGGAAGCGGTGACCCAGGCCATCCAGGCGGCCAGGTCCGGGGATCTGGCGGCGTTCGAGATCCTGATGCGGCGGCACGAACGGCTGGTGCTGGCTACGGCCCTGCGGCTGCTGGGAAAAATGGAAGACGCACAGGACGCCTCGCAGGAAGTGTTTCTGCGGCTGTACCGGAACCTGGGCAAGGTGCAGGACTCCGGGAACCTGGCGGGCTGGCTGTACCGGGTCACGGTCAATGTGTGCCGGGACCTCTGCGGCCGCCGGCCGGCGGAGACATCCGTGGAGGCGGTGGAGGAGTTGGCCTCGCCGGGCGCCGATCCGCAACAGGCGGCCACGCGCCACGAGCGGCAGAGGGCGCTGGAACTGAGCTTGAGGCAGCTTTCGGCGAAACAGCGGACGGCGCTGGTGCTGCGCGATCTGGAGGGCTTGTCGACCGCCGATGTGGCGGAAATTCTGGGCACCAGCCAGGCCACCGTCCGGGCCCAGGTGTTCCAGGCGCGGATCAAGATTAAGTGCTTTGTGGAGCGCTATTTCCGGAGGGGCGTATGAATTGCGGGGATTGGGAAGAGCGGATCGCCTTGTACGCCGGCGGGGATCTCGGTGCGCCGGATAGCAGCGCGGTGGAACGGCACCTGGCGGGGTGCGGGGAATGCCGCGGCTTCGCTCAGGGAATCTCGGACAGCCTGGCGCTGTTGCGGGCGGCGCATGAGGAACCGATTGCGGCGGGCCACTATGCGGCGGTTCGGGCGGCGGTACTGGATCGGCTGGCGCGGGGACCGAGTCCGTGGCCGCGATGGTTGTGGGCGCCCGCACTGGCGGCGGGCCTGGCTGTAGCGGGGTTTTTTCTGACGGTGCGGCCGGTGCAAAAGCCCAGGGTTTACGTGGCGGCGGTGCGACCTCCGGTTGAGCTGCCGGCGGTTCCGGTGCGGCCGGCTAAAGCGGTACCGCAGCCGGCGCCGGTGCGGCGTCCGAGACCCCAGCGGACGGTTGCGCCGAAGCCACCAACGCCGGTTGAGCCGCTGGTGGTGAAGCTGATTACGAATGACCCGGACGTGGTGATTTACTGGATTGCAGACTGAAAAGGAGACGCGAAATGAAACGGGTATTGCTGGTTTTGACGTTGTTGTTGGCGCCGCTCTCGGCACAGGAACAGAAGGTGGAAGCGCAGGCCAAGCCGGCGCCGCCTGCGAACATACAGAAGGTATTCATCCTGAAATACGCCGATCCGGAGAACCTGCGGCAACTGCTCAATATCTTCGATGGCCGAATTACCCCCAACACTGAGATGCATGCGCTGGCGGTTACGGCTCCGCCAAACGCGATGCCAGCCATCGAAGATGCCGTCGCCAGGCTGGATGTGCCGTCGGCCGCGCCTAAGAATTTCGATTTCACGGTGGACCTGGTGGTGGGCTCGGACGCCGAGAACCCCGTTTCCGCGAGCATCCCGAAGGATCTGGACAGCGTCATCACTCAATTGAAGGGCGCCTTTCCCTTTAAGAGCTACCGCCTGCTGGATGTCCTGACGCTGCGGACACGGGCGGGGAAGCGGGCCAGCGCCCAGAGTTCCGGCGGTGCGGTGCAGGTTGGATCGGGGGCCAGGACGGTGAGAAGCGAGTTCGCCATCGATTCCGCAAGCTTGGGCGCGGATGGGACCACGGTTCATCTCGACCGGCTGAAATGCACGATGCGGTTCCCTTACGAGGATACGCCAGGGCAAATCATCATGCAGGACCTTAACTTGCAGACCGAAGTCGACATCAAGGAGGGTCAGAAAGTGGTGGTCGGGCGCGTGGGAATGACCAGCCAGCAGGCCATGTTCATGGTGTTGACGGTGAAGGTGGTGCAGTAGATCCGGCGAGGGCAGGTCCGCGGGCCTGCCCTTTCACACGCGTATACTGGAGAAGGAGGCGCAATGGCGATGCCCGAAGATCCCCGGCCACGTCCGACCATTGACGAGCGGCTGCAAGCCTTGGCGCAGACCGTCGAGATCCTGGCTGGAATGCAGCGGGAGAACGAGGAGCGGTTCGGTCAGGTCACCCGCAACTTTGAAATCGTCCTCGATTCGATCAAGCGTCTCGAGAACATAGCCATGGCGCATGAGCACCGCCTCGACAGGATCGAAGGCCAGTAGCCGCGCCCGCGCCCCTACCTCATCCTCTCGTCCTTTTCCACTTTGCCGTCGCGGATGTGAATGACGCGGTGGGCGTGCACGGCGATATCGTGCTCGTGGGTCACCAGCACGATGGTATTGCCGCGCTCGTGCAGGGTTTCGAACAGCGCCATGATTTCGTTGCCGGTGGCGGAATCGAGGTTGCCGGTGGGTTCGTCGGCCAGCAGAATGGAGGGGTTATTGACCAGCGCGCGGGCCACCGCGACACGCTGGCGCTGGCCGCCGGAGAGTTCGTTGGGCTTGTGATCCATGCGCTTTTCGAGATCCACCTGGCGCATGGCCAGCTTGGCCCGTTCCAGCCTCTCGCGGGAGCCCATGCCCGAATAAATCAGGGGCAGCTCCACGTTGTGCAGGGAGGTGGCGCGGGGCAGCAGGTTGAAGGTCTGGAAAACGAAACCGATTTCCTTGTTCCGGATGCGCGCCAGCTCGTCGTCGCTCATTTCGCTGACCAGGTTGCCGTTGATGTAATACTGGCCCTTGGTGGGCGTGTCCAGGCAGCCGATCAGGTTCATCAGGGTGGACTTGCCGGAGCCGGACGGCCCCATGATGGCGACGTACTCGCCGCGCCTGATTTCCACGTCCACGCCGGAGACGGCATGGATCTCCTGGTCGCCCATGACGTAGGTCTTCCAGAGGTCATAGGTGCGGATGACAATGCCGTCCCGTTTGAGCTGTTCGCCGCGCTCGATGAGCGCCTTTTCCGCCGCCGCTGCCATACTGCTTCCGACCTCGTTTCTGGGATTCTCGGGCTGCTAGGTTTTCTGCTCCGCAACCGGCGCCTTGTTGTCCACCTTGACCTGGGTTTCGTTGCGGATGGTCCGGATCACCTGGTAACTGCCGGTGACGATCTGGTCGCCCTCTTTCAAGCCGCTCAGCACTTCGATGTCGGTGGCGCCGGTGATGCCGGTGTCCACCTTGCGGAACTGGGCCTTGCCGTTCTCCACCACGAAAACGCCGGTCAACTCCTCTTTCCTGGCCTTCTGGGCGGCCGGATCGGGCTTCGCCGTTGGATCCGACGCGGCCTTCTTACCGGTGGGCAGAGCTTCCAGGTCGCCCTTCTGGCGGACGGTGAGCGATTGAATGGGAATCGTCAGCACGCTCGCCCGCGTGGCGGTGGTGATCTTGGCAGTGCAGGACAGGCCGGGGCGGATCTCGTCGGGCGGGTTATCGAGCGCGACGACCACCTTGAAATCCTTGGCCTCCTGGCTGGAAATGGCGCTCTGCGACGCGGACAGGCCGGTGGAACGCAGGATGGCGGTGTCGCCGATTTCCGAAACATGGCCCTTGAAGACTTTGTTGGGAATGGCGTCGATGGCGATGTCGGCCACCTGGTTGAGGTGGATATTGACGATGTCCGTCTCGTCCACCTTGACCTCGGCGGTGATCAGCGACATATCGGCGATGGTCATGATAATGGTGCCGGTCTGGCCCTGCATGCCGGGGACGACCGATTCGCCCTGCCGCATTGGCAAGTCGGTGACCACGCCATCGAGCGGCGCGTAGAAGTAACGCTTTTGTAACAGGTCGTCGTAGCTGGTCAGATTCGCCTGGTTCATGGTGACGCGGCGCTGCGCCGAGTTGACCTGCGCCTCCATCTGGTCGCGCTGCGCCCGCGCCTGGGTGAGCCGGGTTTCGGACTGGCGGATGGCGGCCACCTGGGCCTCGTAGGTGTAGCGCTTGAGGTCGAAATCCTGCTTGGCGAGGAGCTTCTCGTTAAAAAGCAGCTCGCTGCGGTCGTATTCGGCCTTCATGCGCGCCAGGTCGGCCTTGTCGTGATCGAGCGCCGCCTGCATGGTCTGGATGTTGTCGTCGGCGGCCTTGAGGCTGGCAACGGCGGCGGCGGCATCGGCCTCGGCGGAACTGATGGTGGCCTTCTGCGCGGCCACGGCGGCGGCGGGCTGGACATCCTCCAGCTTGGCCAGCAACTGGCCCTTGCGGACGCGGTCGCCTTCCTTGACCAGGATCTCGGTGATCTCGCCCATGGCGTTGGCGCCGATGTTGATGTAGTTCTTGGGCTTAATCTCGCCGGAGGCGGTCACCTGGCTGACCAGATCCCCGCGGGCCACCTGTCCGGTCTGGACGGTGACCACGCCGCGTTTGCTATAAACCGTACTGCCGTATACGACGATCACGGCCACTACCAGACAGGCCAGGATTATGACTATCTTCCACTTACGCTTCACGAGGTGAAATCCCCCAAAATTTCGCTGTCGCCAGTATTAGACGCAGAACCGCGCGCAGGAGTTCAATTCCATATTACCTTTTCGGCGCCCCACCCGCCCGGACGCGGCGCGCGGAACCCCAAAGGAAGACGGACGCCGGCCCCGAATGTTAGGCGAAAAAGTTGCCCATTTTGCGGAATTTTTCGTAGCGGTGGGCCACCAGTTGCTCGCCGGTGAGGCCCGCCAGCTCTTCGAAACATTCGATCAAGGACAGCCGCAGGTTCTCCGCCGCCGCCGCCGGATCCTCCTGCGCCCCGCCGGGCGGTTCGGGGATGATGCCGTCGACCAGGCCCAGGGACATCAGGTCCTCGGCGGTCATGCGCAACGCGGCCGCGGCCTGCTCGGCCTTGCCGGAATCGCGGTAAATGATGGCCGCGCAACTCTCCGGCGAGATGACGCTGTAGACCGCGTTCTCGAGCATGAGGACGGTGTTGCCCACGCCCAGGGCGAGCGCGCCTCCGGAACCGCCTTCGCCGATGCACACCGCGATCACGGGGATGGCCAGGCGCGCCATCTCCCGAAGATTGCGGGCGATGGCCTCGGCCTGCCCACGCTCCTCGGCGTCGATGCCCGGATAGGCGCCCGGAGTGTCCAGCAAAGTCACCACCGGGATGTTGAACTTGGCGGCGAGTTGCATGATACGCAGGGCCTTGCGGTAGCCCTCCGGCTTGGGCATGCCGAAATTGCGAAACACCTTCTGCTTGGTGTCGCGGCCCTTCTGTTCGGCGACCACCATGATGGAGCGGCCTTCGAACCACCCCATGCCCGCCACGATGGCGGCGTCGTCGCCGAAGAGACGGTCGCCGTGGATCTCCTGGAAATCGACGATGAGGCGTTCAATGTAGTCGAGCGAATGCGGCCGCTTGGGATGGCGGGCGAGCTGCACGCGCTGCCACGCGGGGTGGGGCTGGACGGCGTCCACGGTTTTCGGGGGCTCGGGGGAATCCACTCAATCCATCTTAACAAAGCTTAATGGCGCGGGCCCGGGGCTAGCACTTCATGCCCGGCGACCCCGGCGGCGACTGAGGCTTGCCGGCCGATTACCTTTCAGAGGAGATGAACTTCACGACGACCACCAGCAATGCCAGGCCCATCACCGTCGCCGCTGCGATGGCCGCAATCAACACCGAATCGGAGAGGCTGAATCCCCAAAAACCGAACCCCTGGAAGACGAGCAGGATGGCACAGCCGAATATCCAGTACAGCGAGAGGTGCCGGAAAAGCTTCAACATCGGCCCATGCAGCTTTTTCAGCAGCTCTCTCTGAATAAGAATGGCCTCTCTCTCCGCATCCATGGCTCGCGTCCGGGGCATTTCTTCGGGGATGCGGGCAGCGCCGGCGGAACCACCAGGCGCACCGCTCTCACTCTCTGGCATAGACGAATCTCCTTAGCGGTGAGTATAGTTTACAAAGTGGCGCGGTTGCCGGGGATGGCGTCGGGACAGCCCGCGAAACCGGCAGGCGGGCGGCAGCGCGCCCGGTCACGCTATGCTGGCAGGTACGCATGCATAAGGGTTTCACGCTATGGTTCACGGGGCTTTCGGGCGCCGGCAAGAGCACCCTCTCGAAGGCCATCGAGGGACGGCTGCGCCGCGGCGGCGCCAGGGTGGAACTGCTGGATGGCGACGTGGTGCGCACGCATCTCTCGCGGGGGCTCGGATTCAGCCGCGAGGACCGCGACGAAAACATCCGCCGCATCGGCTTCGTGTGCGAGTTGCTTTCGCGCAATGGCGTAATCGCCATCGCGGCGGCGATTTCGCCGTACCGGGCGGTGCGCGAGGAAGTGCGAGGGCGGATCGAGAATTTCGTGGAGGTGTACCTGGAGTGTCCTCTCGAGGTGCTCGCCGCGCGCGACGTGAAAGGCCTGTACCGGAAGGCGCTGGCGGGAGAGATCCCGAACTTCACGGGAATCTCGGATCCCTACGAGCCGCCGGCCAACCCGGAGATCGCGGTGAATACCTCGATCGAAACCGTGGAGCAAAGCGTGGAGCGAATCTGGGCTACACTGGAACGTTTGGGCTTGGTTCGCTTTGATCGATCTGCACTCACACACCAATGAATCCGACGGGACCTGTTCGCCCGCCGAGTTGGTCGGGGAAGCCGCCGCGGCGGGCGTGACGGCGCTGGGCATCACCGATCACGACACCTTCGCCGGTTTCGACCAGGCGCTCGCGGCGGCGCGGGGGCTGGGACTGGAACTGGTCTGCGGCATTGAGCTTTCCACCAAGCTGTACGGCCACTCGGTCCACCTGCTGGGGTATTTTCTGAAGAACGGAGGCCTGCCCGAATTCCGCCGGTGGGTTCTGGAATTGCAGGCTTCGCGGCGGGAGCGCAATGTGAGGCTGGCGGCGCGGCTGCGCGAGCTGGGTTTCGACATCACGCTGGAAGAAGCCGAGGCGCGCGGTCGGGGCATGACCGGGCGGCCGCACTTCGCCGAGATCATGCTGGAAAAGGGCTACGTATCCAACTTCCGGGAGGCGTTCGACGACTACCTGGACGAATCCGCCATCGCCTACGTCTATCGGCACGAACCGGAGTTTGCCGAGGGCGTGGAGCACATACGCAAGGCCGGCGGCATCGCGTCCCTGGCGCATCCCATCCGGGTGAAGGGCGACGTGGCGGCGCTGATGCCGGAACTGGTGGCGGCGGGGATGAACGCCATCGAGGCGTATCACAGCGATCACGGTCCCACCGAGACAGAGGGATACCTGGAGGTGGCCAGGCGGCACGGCCTGCTGGTGACGGGAGGGTCAGATTTCCACGGCGCGGTGAAGCCGGACGTGAGACTGGGCACGGGCGCGGGCGGGAACCTGAGAGTGCCGGACGATTTGCTGGAGACGCTGCGGCGGGCGGAGTAGGGGCGGCGGCGGGCGCACTACCTGGGTGTGCAGGCGCCTTTTTCAAACGTGAGCGTTACTTCCGAAGGTGACGGGGCGCTGCCGTCGATGGCGACCTCATCTGTCTTGGCCGTTCCTGTCGTTCCAACCTTGCAGAGCGCCTCGACATGGATCGTATACCGGGCGCTCAGCAGCAGGCTCATGGTATATGCGCCGGGGCCGCTCTCGACGAGGCGCGGTTCAGCACCCCTGCTGGCTTTCGCGATTGCGTTTGGACGATAGTAATCCTCGGGTTTTCTGCCGTTCCAATTCAGCCGCACGGCGATCTGGCGCGTCGGCAGCGGGTTGGGGAGGCGAATGTCGGCATTCAAGATCTGCTGCCCGTCGGAGAGGTGAATCTTCTGTGCGTTCTCGATGGTGCTGGCGTTGGGATAGAACGTCCTCGGAAACGGTCCGTCCGGATTTTCCTGGTTCGCGGAATTGTACGCCAGCACATAGTCGCCGGCCGGAAGGTGGGTGTATAGGAAAGGTTGCCATTCGGCCGTGGGCGTGCGCCTGCCCTGAAAAGCGAACTCAGCGCCGCTCCCGTCCTTGTACCCGTCCGCGCGGAACAGGGCGACGCCGGCGCTCTCGAGGGGCTTGCCGTCCGGAGCGATCACGCGTCCGCCGATTCGTCCCGTGGGGTAGGCATAGAGGTCGTTTTCATAACAGGAATGGCGGGGCATGTCGATCGGTGGCAATTCCTCTTGCAAGCCCATGGAATCCGCCAACGCGAGACCGGGCGACGGATTCACAGAAACCTGGTACTTTCCGGCAGGAAGCGAAGCAAACGCATACACCCCATCCTCGTGAGTTCGCGTTTCAAATGACTTCCCACCGGATCTCAGCGTGACGAGGACGCCGGGCAGCGGACGGGGGTAACTGCCGTCCCCGATGCCGTTGGGTGTCCCCAGCCTCACAGTTCCATAAACGGCTGCCACACGCTGGCCGCTCTTCTCAGCCCGCAGTTGCTCCAGCACCGCCGGGGCGTAATCCAGAGGGCGCGGGTGGACGCACGGGGGCGTCGCCAGGCACCCACGACTGCCAGTCTGCCCGTAGCAGGAATCCGCGAAAACGAGGTATTGCTTGCCAACCTCTGAAATGGGGTTGTCAAACAGATTGACTACCGTCAGATAGGCGGCTTTGACCCCCCTGAACGCTTCAGTTACCTCATACCTGTCGGTACCGACGACCTTGCCGACAAAGATAACCTGAGCGGAATCGAGCAGGCTGCAACGGCCGGGCCCGGTGTCGACGCAGTCTTGTGCCTTCCCGAAGGTCAGGCTGAGCAGGAGTGCCCCGACGGTAAGCGGAGTACGCCGGACCATGCCCCATTCTAGTACGCGCGGAACGCGCGCCCCCTACTTCGCGTACATGCCGATAACCCGTTCGATGGCGCGGCGGCAGACGGCGCAGAAGCCGGCTTCGTCGCGCGTGAACATGATGCAGTCCTGCTGCGGGCGGTAGTAGCCCTGGGCCTCGTACAGCGCGCCTTCGAAAGCTCCCACCTTGCCGGCGTTGGGGCCGGACGAGAGGAGCCTGGTGTCGCTCACGCGCTCCTCGCGGAAGAGCGCTTCCATCACGTCTTCGGGGGCGTGTTGGGCGCGGATCTCCCTGCGCCGGGCCTGGGTCTCCTGCTGGCTCCGCTCGAACTCCGCCTTGGGCCACGGGGTGGGCAGCGCCAGGCCGGGAGCGATCAGATCCCGCCATTTGGCGGCTTGCGGGTCGGCGGTCACGTTGGGCTCCCAGGGTTCGATCCGCTCGGCGGGGCTTCCGTAGGCGACGTCCGAGGTGTAATACTCGTCGGCCAGGCCGGCGAAGTGGTGGCCGAATTCGTGGACCAGCACGTAGGGCGTGAAGGCATTCCTGGCGGAGACGGTGGCGAACGCGTTGAAAATGCCGCCGCCGCCGTACTTGCGGTCGTTCACCACGATCTCGATGAACTCGTAGGGCGCGGCGGCGGCGATCTCGCGCAAGCGCCGGTTGTCGAGCGTGAGGATGTAGCGCTCCGAGCCGAAGGCGTCGTAGGCCGCGCCCAGCGGCGACCGCCGGTACACGCTGTCGGAGGGCCGCGAGACGCCGCTTTCCTCGGCCGGCGTATCGATCGCCCAAACGTTGAACTGGGCGCGGTGCTCGCGGAAGGGCGATGCGGCGAAGAGCACGCCGGCGGTGCGCTGGGCGTCCGCGTGCCATTTCTGCATTTCGGAAGCGGTGTAGCCGTCGCCGAGCAGCAGCAGGTCCACCTTGTCGCGGGGCGCGCCGTTGCGCATCACGGGCCACACGTTGACCTTGGGCGGCGCGGCGCGGTCGATGGCGTGGTCGGCCGGGTCCACGCTCACCGACCAGACCTGCAGCCACTCGTTCCTGGGACCGCGCTTGCGGAGCACCACCTCGACGGGCGCCTCGGGTGCGGGGAAGCGGAGGCTCTCGTGCAGCGCGCGCCATTGCCGCCTGGCTTCGTCGGTGGTTTCCCATTCACCGTACACGCTGGCAAACCCGCGCGAGTAGATGGCGCGGTGGCTGGCGGCGTCGCGCACCTCGAACTGGTACTTGCCGAGGTTGCTGGTGTCGATCCAGCGATCCAGCGGACCCGGCCAGTCGCCTTCGAGCGAAACGCGATCGAGGGCGAAATGCTCCTCGGTGGCCGTGCCGGCGTGGTAGTAATCCACGCGCATGGTCCGGGGACCGGCAGACTGGGCGGCGGCCGCGGACGTCAACGCAAGGAGAAGCAATGCGATTCGGTTGAGCATGGTTACACCACCACGGCGGCCGCCTGTCCGGCATCCAGCGCCGTTCCAGGTTCGGCGAATTGCGAGCGGACGTAGGCCAGCGCCACCACCTTGCCGGCGCGCGGCGAAAACACCGAAGACGTGATTTCGCCGGCCTCGGCGCCCTGGGCGGACAGGCTGGCGCCGGGAGCCAGGGGATCGGATGCTTCGATCTCCACCCGCACCAGTTTCCGGTTCACGCGTCCCTGGGAGCGGATGCGCTCGACGATCTCCTGCCCCACGTAACAGCCCTTGGAAAAGCTCACGGCGTCGAGTTGCCCGGTCTCCTGGGGCAGGGAGGTATCGCGGATGTCGTCGCCGTAGCGGGGCTTGCCGTTCTCGATGCGCACCACCCGCGCGTCCTCGTCCGTGGCCGCCCGCGCGCCGGCGGCTTCCAGTTGTGAAACCCAATCCGGCCGCCGCCCGGCCGGCCCGTACAGGCGGTAACCCGGCTGGCCGGTGAGGCTGACGCGCGCCACCGTGGAATCGCCCCAGGCCGCGTGGGCGCAATCGGCACCCGGGGCGGGCGCGCCGCACGCCGCCAGAATGGCCGCCGCCGCGGGGCCTTCCAGGGCGATGGAAGCGGTCTGCCCGGTCACGTCCTCCAACTCCACCTGGTCGGCGACCTTGTACTTCAGGATCAGCCCGGGGACCTTCGAGCGCAGATCGGGTTCGGTGTCGATGAGGAACCAGTCGTCGAAGCGGAACAGGTGCAGGTCGGCCTGAATGCGTCCCTGGGAGGTGAGCAGGAAGGCGCGGCAACCGCCGCCCGGCGCCATCTTCTTGACCTCGTTGGAGGTGATGTTGTGGAGGAAGCGGACGCGGTCACGGCCGCGCGCCAGCAGGCGGCCGCGGGTGTCCAGCGCCAGCCACGCGGCGGAATCGCGCAACGCCCGGTAGCCGTCGGTCATGGTTCCAGTTTAGCTTCAGTTCGTCGCGCGGGAGGCAACGGCCGGGAGTGGTCCGGGCTAGTAGATCTGTCTCAGCAGGGCCGAAATCAGGACAATCGCCAGGCCGGAGATAACCGCCCCGCTCATGATGCGCACGCGCCGGGGATTGCCCGGCCGCGCCATCAGAATGGCCGCGGAGAACAGGTGCAGGGCCAGGGCCATCTTGAGGCCGAACAGGAGGTTGTGGCGCAGCGAGTGCCCGGTGCTGGAATAGAACTGGTAAATGCCCGAAAGCGCCAGGCCAATCATGGCGACGATGGCCAGCGGGCGGAAGGTGTGAACGGCCCGGTCCTCCAGCGCGTCGTGGACCTCGGGCGGGACAAAGCGCAGCGTGTGGGTCATCACCAGGCGGGCGAAAACCAATCCCCCGACCAGAGTTGCCATGCAAGCGAGGTGCAGGAACCGCATGAACACGGTGAGAGGCGTAAGGTCGAACATAGCTACTTGAGTATACAATCGGCGTATGATCCATGAAATCCTGCCGGTAGGCATGCTGGCGTGCAACTGTTCGGTGTTCGGGGACGAAACCACCCGCGAAGCCCTGGTGGTGGACCCGGGCGACGAGATCGGCCGCGTCCTCGAAGCTATTGGGAGGCACGGTCTGACGGTGAAGGCCATCGTCATCACGCACGCCCACATCGATCATATCGGCGGGGCGCAGAAGCTGCACCGCGCCACCGGCGCGCCGGTCTACATGAACCTGGACGACGAGGCGCTGCAGGACGCGCTGGAGATTCAGGCGGAGTGGCTGGGCATGGAAACGCCCGAAGCGGTCGCGATCGACGCCCCGGCCAACGACGGGGACCGGCTGGTGGTGGGCGCGACCGATTTCCACGTGCTGCACACGCCCGGGCACACGCGGGGGAGCATCAGCCTGTGGATTCCCGGCGAAGCCAAGCTGGTGGCGGGCGACACGCTGTTCCGCGACAGCATTGGGCGCACCGACCTGCCGGGGGGCGACGGGCGGCAGATCCTGCGCTCGATCCACGACAAGCTGCTGACGCTGCCGGAGGCGACCGTGGTGATCCCCGGACACGGCGACGCGACCACCATCGGGCGGGAAAAGCAACGGAACCCGTTTCTGCGGGGGATGTGAGGCGGCGCCGGACCGGCGGGTGATATTCTGTTAGCCATGTCCTCAGTGGAAAAAGCCGTCACCCTGTTTGAAACCTTCAACTGCGCCCAATCCGTGTTCGCCGCCTGCGCCGCGGGTGGAGAGCTGAGCGAGCGGATGTGCCTGGTGGTGGCGGGGCCGTTCGGGGGCGGCATGGGCCGCACGGGAGGAACCTGCGGCGCGGTGACGGGAGCCCTGATGGCGCTGGGCGTCCGCCACGGGCAGGCGATGGCCACCGATCCGGCGCATGCCCGCGGGCCGCTCTATGACCGCGTGGCCGCGTTCACCACGGCCTTCCGCGAACGCCACGGAGCCCTGACGTGCCGGGAGCTGACGGGTTGCGATCTGCGCGCGCCCGAGGGACAGGCGCAATTTCAGGCCGGCGATCTTCACCACACGCTGTGCCAGAACCTGGTGGCGAGCGCCGTGGAGATGGTGGAAGCGGAGTAAGGCGGCCGGCCCTAGCTCCCACGTACCCTGTTGGTTTTGTTACCATTATGAGGGCCGCAAGGCCCCTAAAGCCAGACTCGGACCTGGGGTTTCCTTTATGTCATTTGCTTTTCCGTTTGCGATGCTGGCGACCCCTAGCGCCACCGAACGGCTGGTCCAGCGCCTGTCCGACAACACCTTCGCCGGCATCCATCAACTGGCCTGGTTCGACTGGGCGATGCTGATCCCCTACTTCACCGTACTGGCGATCCTCTCGGTGTACGGCCTGCACCGCTACGAAATCATCCACACCTATTTCAAGCACCGCAAGAAGGCCATGGGCGAGCCGCCCCGGCGTTTCGAACAGCTTCCCAAGGTCACCATCCAGCTTCCGCTCTACAACGAGCGGTACGTGGTGGAACGGCTGATCGAAGAAGTGGTGAAGATCCAGTATCCACGCGAACTGCTGCAGATCCAGGTGCTGGACGACTCCACCGACGACACCGCCGCGTTCGCCGAGGCGCTGGTGGAACGGTACCGGGCTTTGGGCTACCCGATCGACTACGTCCACCGGACGAACCGTCACGGCTTCAAGGCCGGGGCGTTGCAGGAGGGCATGGAAAAGGCCAGCGGCGAGCTGATGGCTGTGTTCGACGCGGATTTCCTGCCTCCCGCCGACTTCCTCATGAAGACCGTGCACTACTTCGCCGATCCCAACGTGGGCGTGGTGCAGACGCGCTGGAGCTACACCAATCGCGACTACAACTTCCTCACCGAGGTGGAAGCCATGCTGCTGGACGGCCACTTCATTCTGGAGCACGGGGCGCGGTCGCGGGCGGGTTACTTCTTCAACTTCAACGGGACGGCCGGAATTCTGCGGCGGAAGATGATCGACGACGCCGGAGGGTGGCAGCACGACACGCTGACCGAGGATTCGGACCTGAGCTACCGCGCGCAATTGAAGGGCTGGCGCTTCGTATACCTGCCGGGCCTGGAATGCGCCTCGGAGCTGCCGGTGGACATGCACGGCTTCCAGGTGCAGCAATCGCGCTGGGCCAAGGGCCTGACGCAGGTGGCCAAGAAACTGGTGCCGGCCATCTGGCGCGCGGATGTTCCGGCCCGCGTCAAGGCGGAAGCCATTCTGCACCTCACGCCCAACATCTCCTACCCGCTGATGATCGTGATTTCGGCGCTGATGCTGCCGGTGATGATCGTGCGGTTCTACATGGGCATCTGGCAGATGCTGTTCATCGACCTGCCGCTGATCGCGGCGTCGTTCTGGTCGATCTCGCTGTTCTACGTGGTGGCGCACCGCGAGCTGTACCCCCGGAACTGGAAGCGCTCCATCATGCTGCTGCCCATGCTGATGGCGGTGGGAGTGGGGCTGACCATCATCAACACGCGGGCCGTGCTGGAAGCGCTGTTCGGGGTGGAGACCAGCTTCGTGCGGACGCCCAAATTCGCCATCGGCGGCGACCGGCCGGTCAACCTGGCAACCAGGAAGTACCGGCGCCGGAGCGGCTGGCTGCCGTACGCCGAAATCCTGGTGGGCACTTACTTCCTGGCCATGACCGCATTCGCCATCGAGAGCTACAACTACCTGACGATTCCATTCCTGGCGCTGTTTGTTTTCGGTTACTACTGGGCGGGATTCGGCACGCTCTACCAGGAGCAAAAGAGCCGGCTAAGGTGGATGAAGCAGCAGCGGATGGAACTGGCGCGGCAGGCGTAGGGTTTTGGGGGTCTGAGATGGGCGCGCTTCCTGCTGTTCTCATTGCCCTGGCCGTGTCCTGGACCGCGTCCGGACAGGGCTACACCATCTCGACGTTGGCCGGCGGCGGGCCGCCGGTTGGTGTGGCTGGGACGTCGGCCACGCTGAGCGCGCCAATGGGCCTGGCGGTCGATAAGGCGGGGAATGTCTTCTTCACGAATGGGAACGCCGTGCTGCGCCTGGACGCCACAACGGGTGTCCTCACTCTGGCGGCGGGAAATGCATCCCCAGGTTTCAGCGGTGACAACGGCCCGGCTACAAGCGCCCGGTTGAACGCGCCGTCGGGCCTCGCAGTGGATTCGGCTGGCAACCTGTACATCGCCGACACTGGCAACAACCGGGTTCGGGAAGTCTCCAACGGGGTGATCGCGACCGTAGCCGGGAACGGAGCGCTTGGCTACAGCGGTGACAGCGGCCCGGCCACCAATGCCCAGTTGAACTCGCCGTCCGCCGCCGCTCCGGACTCCGCCGGGAACCTGTACATCGCCGACGCCGGCAACAACGTCGTCCGCAAGATCACTGGCGGCGTGATCGCCACCGTGGCTGGGAACGGAACGCAAGGCTACCGCGGCGACAACGGCCCGGCCGCCAGCGCCTGGCTGAATCAACCGCAGGGTGTTGCGGTGGACTCCGCCGGCAACCTGTACATCGCCGACACCTATAACCACCAGGTCCGCATAGTATCGAACGGGACCATCGCCACCGTGGCGGGGAACGGGGCACCCGGCGCCGTCAACGGTTGGTACCTCCCCATGGGACTGGCAGTGGACTCCGCCGGCAGCCTGTACGTCGCCGATATTGGCTGCGGATGCGTCTACAAACTCTCGAGCGGCGCCGCCACCACCGTGGCGGGCGGAGAGCCGAGCGTCAATGACGTGCCCCCCGCCAATGCTTTCCTGGAGCCCTGGGCCGTCGCGGTAGACTCAGCCGGCAACCCGTACTTCACGGATGTCGCCTACAACCTCGTCCGGAAAATCGTGAACGGAACAATGACTACCGTGGCGGGCGGCGGAGTCCTGGTTGGGGACAACGGCCCGGCAGCAAGCGCGCAGGTGTACTATCCCCAGGGTCTCGCGGTGGATTCCGCCGGCAACGTTTACATCGCCGATACATGGGACAACCGGGTCCGCAAGATTTCCCCGAACGGGACGATCACCAGCGTTGCGGGCAGCGGAACGGAAGGTTACAGCGGCGACAACGGCCCGGCCATCGGCGCCGAGTTGTCCCTGCCCGCGGGTGTCGCGGTGGACCAGGCTGGCAGTGTTTACATCGCCGACTTCGGCAACAACCGCATCCGCAAGGTCGCCAACGGAACGATCACCACCGTGGCGGGGAACGGCACGGCAGGCTACAGCGGCGACAATGGTCCGGCCACCAGTGCCGAGTTGTACGCTCCCTCCGGTGTCGCCTTGGATTCGGCTGGAAACCTGTACATCGCGGACACCTACAATGACCGGATCCGGAAGGTCTCGAACGGGGTGATCGCCACCGTAGCGGGCGGCGGAATCTCGCCTGCCGCCAGCGGCCCCGCCACCAGCGCCGGGTTGCACATGCCCGCGGGCGTAGCAGTGGATTCCGCCGGAGACCTGTATATCGCGGACAGCTACAATAACCTGATCCGGAAGGTCTCGAACGGAGCGATCACCACCGTCGCGGGCGGGGGTCCGTCGCTTGGCGATAACGGCCCGGCCACCAGCGCCTCGCTGAACCAACCGGAGGCTGTCGCGGTCGACTCTACCGGCAACCTGTACATAGCCGACAGGTATGACAGCAGGATTCGCAAGGTCTCGAACGGTGTCATCACTACCGTGGCGGGCGGTGGCACGTCGATGGGCACCGGTTTTTCGGGCAACTGCGCCACGTTGAGCAACCCGTCCGGCGTGGCCGTTGACTCCGCCGGCAATGTGTATGCCGCCGATTCCGGCCACGACCTGGTCCGCCTTCTCACGCCGAGTGCGCTGCCGGGCATCTGCCCAGGCGGGGTCGTTCCCGTGGATAGTCCGATTCCAACGATTCAGTCCGGCTCCTGGGTCTCGATCTACGGAGGCAATCTGGCGGCCGGAATCGCCTCGTGGAACTACGACTTCCCAACGTCTTTGGGTGGCACGAGCGTCACCATCGACGGCAAGCTGGCGTACCTTTTGTACGTCAGCCCCACGCAGATCGACCTGCAAGCGCCAGACGACACGGCGACCGGTCCTGTGAGCGTGGTTGTCAGCACGGCTGCCGGATCGGCGGCCTCTACCGTGACGCTGGCGGCGTATGGCCCTTCCTTCAGCCTGCTTGGAGATGGGAAGCATGTGGCCGGAGCGATCCCAACGCCCAGCGGGAGCGGCGCATACGGAGGCGGAGCCTACGATCTGGTCGGCCCATCGAACACCTTCCCTTACAACACGCGGCCGGTGAAAGCGGGTGAGACGCTGGTTCTCTTTGGCCTAGGGTTCGGGCCGACAGCTCCTCACGTGCCGGCGGGACAGGCGTTCAGCGGCGCCGCGCCCACCAGTAGCGCGGTGACAATTACGATCGGCGGAGTGCCGGCCAGCGTGGCCTTTTCGGGGATCGCGGAAGCGGGGCTCTACCAGTTCAACCTGGCCGTTCCGCCGGGCACGGGGAGCGGCGATCAGGCGCTGATGGCCACCGTTGGTGGAGTGCAGACGCCCGCAGGCCCGGTGGTCACGGTGCAATAGTCGAAGGGTGGCGGCCTGCGCTGCCTTACCGCACGGTCACTTCAAACGAGCGGGAGGCGGACGCGCCGTCGGCGCCCTCGGCGGTGAGGGTATAGCGGGTGGTTGCGGCCGGGCTCACGTCGAAGCAGCGGCTGAGAGCGGGCCAGACGCGTTCGACGGGCGGATCGAGCCGCACGGCCTTGGCGTTGAGGACTCCATAGCACAGCAGCCCGCTCGCGCCGGGCGAGATCCGGGGAGTTCCGTAGAACTGGAGAATGGTGAGCCGGTCGCCGTAAGCCAGCAGCGGGTCGGAGACCTGCGGGCGGGGCCGCGGCGGCAACTGGTAAGCGTGCCTCTGCCAGAAGATCCAGACTGTGTACACCAGGGTGAGGGCGACGGGAATCCACGTAATCCGCAGGATCTTTCCGAGCACGTGTTCATGGTACCGCGGCGGTAGAATGGGTATGGCATGGCAGGCTTCGACGAGGGTGTGGAAGGGCTGGTGGATTACGACGAGAGCGGCGTGGATTTGACGCTGATCCGCTTTGCGCTGTCCATGACACCGGAAGAGCGGCTTAGATGCATGCAGGACTGCGTGAACTCCATCGAAGCGATTCGGGCACAGAATGCCGGGCTTTGATTGCCTCGCGCTTCTTCGAAGCCTGGCTCAGAACGAGGTCGAGTTCATTGTGGTCGGCGGCGTCGGCGAGGTGCTGCAGGGTGTGCCGAGCATCACGCGCGGCCTCGACGTTGTCTGCCGGCGCGACTCCGCGAATATCCAGAGAACCATCTCTGCAATGCATAGTCTTGACGCTCGTTCTCGCGTCGGGCCGCTCGCGGGGCCGAACCCGTCTCAACTGCATCCGGGTCCCTATCGACTGACCACGGAATTCGGCCCCCTCGAAATTCGCGACACCATCGGAAGGGCGCTGGGCTACGAGGACCTCACCAGTCAGACCGACGAAATGCAGGTAGGTGAGTTCCGGGTCCGCGTGCTTCGGCTCGAGAAGCTCATCGCGCTCAAGGAGGAGCTCGGCCGCGACAAGGACCTCGCTATGCTGCCCACCCTTCGCGCCACCCTCGCCGAGAAGCGCCGCCTCGAACTCAAATGATCCTGCCGTCGCGCATGTTCACGATGCGGTGCCCGTAGGCGGCGGCTTCGGGATTGTGCGTGATCATCAGGATGGTCTGGCCCAGCCGCTCGTTCAGTCCGCGCAGAACTTCCAGCACGGCCTTGGAATTCTCGGTGTCCAGGTTGCCGGTCGGCTCGTCGGCCAGCAGAATGGCGGGGTGGTTCACGATGGCGCGCGCGATGGCGATGCGCTGCTGCTCGCCGCCGGAGAGCGCGGCGGGTTTGTGATCCAGCCGCTGCTCCACGCCCAGCAGCCGCAGCACTTCCTGGAACTGGCCGTCCAGCGGGCCGGTATGGCCGGCGATGAACCGCGCCACCGCGATGTTGTGGCGCGCCGTGAGGTTCGGCAGCAGGTTGAACTTCTGGAACACGAAGCCCACCGAGCGCTTGCGCATCCGGGTGCGGCCGGCGTCGGTCATCGAAGCCAGGTCCTGTCCGGCCACGCGCACCACGCCGGAGGTCGGCGGCGTGAGACCGCCGATGATGTGGAAGAGCGTCGACTTCCCCGAACCGGAGGGTCCCACGATGGAGAGAAACTCGCCCGCTTCGACGGTGAGATCGACGCCCCGCAAGGCGGGCACGTCCACCTTGCCGACGCGGTAGACCTTGCGCAGATCGCGGGTTTCGATGATGGGGCCGTTACTCATAAGAAAGCGCCTCGATGGGATCCTGCCGCGCCGCGCTGAGCCCGGGGTAGAGCGCGCCCAGGCCGGCGCCCAGCAGGGTGATCAGGCCCGCCAGGGGCCACCACGATTGCACCACGATCATGGGAATGGAAGCCGGCACCAGCGTCCGCACCAGCCAGCACGCTCCGAAGCTCATGACGATTCCCAGAATCGTGCCGCCCAGGCCCAGCAGCATGGCTTCGGCTTCGACGATAGCCAGAATGAATCCCTTGGTCGCGCCCAACGACTTCAAAATGCCGATCTCGCGCGTTCGCTGCAGCACCGACATATACATGGAGAGACACACCACGCAGAATCCGATCACCACGCCGATTACCATGATGACCACGGTGAATTCCTTCACGCCGTTGAACTTGCCCGGCGTCCACATGGCCACGTACTCCTCCAGGGTGTTGATCTTGTAGCCCGTTTCCAGGGCGTTCAGTTCCTCGACCACGGCGTTGGTGTTGGCCGGATCGTCCACCTTGACATAGATCTGCCCCACTTTTCCGGTGGCCGCGTCCAGATCCTGAAGCACTTTCAACTGCACGGCGATGCGCGCCAGTTTGCCCGGCTCGACGATGCCGGCAACGCGCCAGGCGTGGTTCAGCAGCGTCACCGTATCGCCGACGGTTTTGTGGGTCTGCGCGGCGTAGGCTTCGTCGATCAGAATGTCGGCGGGGTCCTTGAACGGTCCGCCCCGCTTGTAGACGAAGCCGCCGCTCATGCGGTCGAATCGCGGCAGGTCCACGCCGGTGATGACCAGCGGCAGATCGATGGTGTGGTTGAGCACTCCCACCGCCAACCGGACATGCGGCTGCTCCTCGATCTTGGCCACCACCTTTTCCGGGATGGTGGCGCCGCTGAAGTTGACCACGCCGGACGCGGTGGAGGCCCGGATGATGATGTCGGCCCCGGTGTTCTGCTGGCGCCGCTGCGAATCCTGCAGCAATCCCTGGGTCAGCCCGACCAGGGCGAGGATGAGGGTGACGGGAACGCCCATCAGCAGCACGCTGAGAAGACTGCGCATGGGACGGTGTTTGAGGTTCTCCAGAACCAGCCTGCCCGTCACGGATGGCTTCCTTCGGGCTTCCGGCCGATCACCTTGAGCGTAGTCCCTTCGGGCTGGGTGAGCACAAATTTATCATCCAATACTCCCTTGTTGATGTCCATTTTGACCACGTCGATGGTGGCCCCGTACTCTTCGCGGGGGCGGTGGATCTCGATGTGCTTGGGGAAGGCGACGTTGTCGAACACGTGCCACTCGGAGTAGCGGGCGTCGGTGACGATGTTGCCGATGGAATCGTAGACGATCTGGCGGGCCAGCCTGAGGTCCTGGCGGTTGAACCAGATGGTGCGGCTGAGCACCAGGCGCCCGTGGTCCTCGCGGGTGAGGTGGAGGATGTAGTAGAAGTACTCCTCGTCGGTCAGGTTTTCCAGGAAGACCCTGTCCACCGCGGGATCCGGGGGGCGGACCAGGATGGCGTCCAGGAAGTGCTGCGGGCGGAGGTTCTCGAGTTGCTTGTCGGAGAGCGTCTGGATCTCATTCGGCCCCACGGTGAAGCTGTTGTCCTTGGGAACGTAGAGCTTGAAATCCACGCCGTCGGACACCATGTCGAAGGCGGTGGTGCGGATCACCGGGTACAATCCCACCAGGTGAAGATCGGCGGGCCTGCGGAAGTAGAGATACGCGCGGACGTCCTTGTACTCCACCATCTGGTTTTTTTCGGAGCTTCCGACCAGGGCGGCCATGTCCACCATGGCGCTGAAATCGCGGACCGCGTTGTACTGGCGGGCGACGCTTTGGAGCAGAGACTCCTGATCGGCCACCTGCAGTTTCTGGGTGGTGTTGCCTCCTTTTCTGGCGATGGCGACATGGTGCGCCAGGCACCCCGAAAGCCCCGCGGAGAGCAGGCAAAGCAGTAGCTGTGCGACATGGACAGGCCTGAACCGCATTTTCCCATTGTAGCCATAAGCCGGCGGGTGGCTATGTGGGCAGCCTGGCAGCCAGCGGCGGGATGGCATCCCGCCTGGGCGGCAGGCCGGTTGCCAACCCGCCCCGCACCGCGGCGAGCCGCACCAGGCTGAGTAGGGTTCCCAAAACCACTGGGCGAGCTTCGCTAGCCAGGCCGGTTGCCAACCCGCCGCAGGTTGACAACCCCACGAAGGCCGGCGGCATCCGCCTGTGATACGCTGTGAATTCACCCGCACCCATGCGTAACGTGGTCATCATCGGCTCCGGCTGCGCCGGAAACACGGCCGCCATTTACACCGCGCGCGCCAACCTGCAACCGCTGGTGGTGAGCGGCCACGAGGCCGGCGGCCAGCTCTCGCTCACCACCCTGGTGGAAAACTTCCCCGGGTTCCCCGAAGGCATCAATGGTCCCGACCTGGTGGAGAACATGAAGCGCCAGGCGCTGAATTTCGGCGCCGAATACATGGACGGGGCCGTGATCGCCGCGGATTTCCGGGCGCGTCCCTTCCGCATTTCCGTTGAAGGCGAGTGGATCGAAACGCGCACCCTGATCGTCGCCTCGGGCGCGTCGGCGCGCTGGCTCGGCCTGGAATCGGAACAGAAGCTGATCGGCCACGGCGTGAGCTCCTGCGCCACCTGCGACGGGTTCTTTTTCCGCGGCAAGAAGATCATGGTGACCGGCGGCGGCGACTCCGCCATGGAAGAAGCCAACTTCCTCACCCGGTTCGGGAGCGAGGTCGCGCTGGTGCACCGCCGTGAGGAATTCCGCGCTTCGAAGATCATGCTGGACCGCGCCCGCGCCAATCCCAAGATCAGGTTCCTCGCGAACACCGTGGTGGAAGAGTTGTACGATGCGTCGAAGCAACTGGTCACCGGCGTGCGCCTGCGCAACGTGAAGACCGGCGAGCGGTGGGAACAGCCGGTGGACGGGTTCTTCGTGGCCATCGGCCACATTCCCAATACCAAGGTGTTTGAGGGCCAGATCGAGACCGATCCCGACGGCTACATTGTTTCCAAGGGCGGCGCGCGCACCAGCGTTCCCGGCGTGTTCCATGCCGGCGACGTGCAGGACCGCGTGTACCGCCAGGCCATCACGGCCTCGGCGGCCGGGTGCATGGCCGCCATCGAAGCCGAACGTTACCTGGAAGCGGAAGGACACTAAGTCATGATCGAGCGCGTATCTCCGGCAGGGGTTCCCAGCCCTCGCGGCCCCTACTCCCCGGCGGTCAAGGCCGGCGGGTTCATTTATGTATCCGGCCAGATTTCGGTGGACCCGGCCACCGACCGGGCGCACCTGGGCGACGTTTCGACCGAGACGCGCCAGGTGCTGGAGAACATCCGCACCAACCTGGCGGCCTGCGGCGCCACTCTGGCGGACGTGGTCCGCTGCACCGTGTACCTCATGAACATCGCGGATTTCGCGGCTATGAACGCGGTCTACGCGGAGTTCTTCGGCGCCTCGAAGCCGGCGCGCACCACCATCGGCGTGGCGGCATTGCCGCTGGCGGGGGCGAAAGTGGAGATCGACGCCATCGCCTACAAGGAGTGAGGGGCGGGCGGCGGACGCCAAGCGCATCGCAAACGGCCGCCGCCCCCCTACCCCAGCTTCCCCAGAAACTCCCCATCCACTTTGGACTTCACTGTCCGCCTATCCAAACCCAGCCGCCGCGCCGTCTCCTCGTAACTTCCCGTGCGGCGATACACCATGGTCACATAGCGGCTCAGCAGTTCTTCCGCCGAAAGACTCCCGCCACGAATGTCGCCAAGAAACTCCTCCACCGGGTTTTCCGTGACCCGAAAGGATGGGCGGTAGTTACGGCGAATCAGCACGTTTTTGATGCATTGCTCTAACTCGCGATAATTCCCTGGCCAGGTATACTGGCTCCCCAGCTTGTTCTCGATCCAATCGAGCACCTCGCGCGCCAGCTCGCCAGCTTCCTCGCCGGCCACGCGCCGCGACATGTGGAGCACCAGGTCGCGCAGCACGGCCGGGGAATCGGCCAGTTGCTCGGCCAGCGAGGGCGTCACCACCTGGTCGGAGCAGAGGCGGTAGTACAGGTCCTCGCGGAATCGCCCGTCGCGCATCAGCTCGGCCAGGTCGCGGTGGGTCGCGGTGATCAGTTTGCCGCGGAACTGGCGGCCGGCGGTGTCGCCCACCGGGTGGAAGGTGCGCGTCTCGATCACGCGCAGCAGCTTCACCTGGATGGCCGGGTCCAGGTCGCCCAACTCGTCCAGGAATACCGAGCCGGCTTCGGGGCAGGTTTCCAGCCAGCCCTTGCGGTCGGCCACGGCCCCGGTGAAGGAGCCGCGCCGGTGGCCGAACAGTTCCGACTCCACCAGCGTGGGCGAGAGCGCCGAAATGTTGATGGCGAAAAACGCCTCGGCGCCATCCTCGGGAAACGCCAGCCGGGTATCGTCGAAAGGCAGGTAGCGCGATTGCGCAATGGCCCGCGCCACCAGTTCCTTGCCGGTGCCGGAGGGGCCGGTGATGAGCGTGGCGAACTCGCCCATGCGGGCGTACAGCGTCCGCCGGTAGCGCCGCATGTCGTGGGTGAAAATGGATTGCCAGATGGAGGCGCGCAGCCGCGCGGCGGGCAGGGAACCGCCGATGATGTCGCGGAACACCTGTTCGAAGGCGCGCTGTATCTGGCGGAAGCAGGCGAAGGTGTGGCGCGGCTCGTATCCGGTGGGAAAGCGCACGCCATCGATGTCGAAAAAGTGCCCCCAGTCGGCCAGGAACTGGTGGTAGAAACGCCATCGCGCGGCGCCATTGCCGCGTGCCGCGCCGAAACCGGCGTCGAAAAACGACTGGTAGTAGCGGTGGTAGAGCAGGAACAGGACGGCGTCTTCGTACAGCGCCAGGTCGTGCGCGGAGGCTTCGGCGGATTTCGCCAGGCCGGCGCGCATCTGCCCGGCCAGCGGCTCCAGGCGCGCCACGATGCGGGTCACGTTGGCGCGCGGGCGGTCGGGATCGTCCACCGGCTGGCTCCAGACCGGATCGCCCTCCACGAAATCCAGGCCCAGGGCTTCCATTTCGCATTCCACCCGCTCCGGCAGGAACGGGTTGCAGTAGCCCAGGCGCGAAACCGTTTCCAGAAAGGCGCGCTGGCTGGTTGAAAGGGGTGACATCCTCTTGATTGTACATTTTGCGCATGCCGCCCATACCGCAGATGTACAAACAACCCGCGTGACTTAGCCTGCCATTCCCCTTAAACTATTGAGGCGATGCCTCTTCCGCTTCGCGACGGGGGCGGCAGGCGGCATGCACTTGGAACGCCTCTGAAGGAAGGACCCGATCCATGGCTCACAGCGGCTTCAAGGATGTTCTCAAGAACGGCGGATTCCAGGCCTTCCTGTGGACACAGTTCCTGGGGGCCTTCAACGACAACGCCTATCGCATGGTGGTTTCGCTGCGCGCCGTCGACCTGGTGCAGAACCCCGCCGTCCGCGACCGCTACCTGGCGGCCGCCACGGCTCTTTTCGTGCTGCCTTCGCTGTTCCTCACCGGGTATGCCGGCCACTGGGCCGACGCTTTCAGCAAGCGCAAGGTGCTGGTCGCCGTCAAGGCCTTCGAGATCGCCGTCATGGCGGCGGGCATTCTCACCTTGCGTTCGTCCAGCGTGCCGTGGATGTTCATAGTTCTTTTCCTGATGGCCGTGCACTCCACGGTTTTCAGCCCGGCCAAGTACAGCATCGTGCCGGAAATCGTGGCGGAAAAAGATCTCTCTCGCGGGAACGCCTTGCTGGAGATGAGCACCCTGGTGGCCATCATCCTGGGCATCGCCACCGGTTCCCACCTGTACACGCATTGGAAATCCGAGGCCTGGCGGATTGGGGTGGTGCTGCTGGGGATCGCCGTGGTGGGGTACCTCGCCAGCTTGCGCATCACGCGCGTGCCCGCGGCCGGCGCCCGCGAGCCGTTCCGGCTGAATCCCTTCGCCGAGATCGCGACCGGCACGCGCCACCTGCTGCGCGATCGCCCGCTGTGGCTCGCGGTGATGGGGATCTCCTACTTCTGGTTCCTGGGCGCGCTCTACCAGCCCTGCCTGGTGGATTTCGGGAAGGAGACGCTGCACGGCGGGGATGTGGGCCTGCTGCTGGCCTCCATATCGCTGGGGATCGGCGCCGGGGCGATGCTGGCCGGGCGGCTCTCCGGCGACAAGGTGGAAATCGGCCTGGTCCCGCTCGGCTCCATTTTGCTGGGCGTGTTCTCGCTGGCGGCGTGGGTTGCCAGCGGATCCTATTACGCCGTTCTCGCCGCCCTGTTCCTGCTGGGGGCTGCCGCCGGAATCTTCTTCGTGCCGCTCAACGCCTTCCTTCAGGACCGCGCCGGGGACGCCGAAAAGGGCCGCGTCATCGCCACCAACAACATCTACAACACCATCGGGATGCTGCTGGCCGCGGGCCTTTTCGTGGTCTGCCGCAACGCGCTGCACATGACCCCGCCGAGCATCATTCTGGCCTTCGGCCTGATGACCTTCCTGGTCACCGTCTACATCGTCACGGTGGTCGACGAGTACATGATCCGTTTCCTGCTCTGGCTGCTGACCCACACGGTCTTCCGCATCCGCATCGTGGGGCAGGAAAGCGTGCCCTTCCGCGGCCCGGCCCTGCTGGTTTCCAATCACATGTCCCACGCCGACGGTTTCCTGGTGGGCGCCTCGGTGCAGCGCTTCATCCGCTTCATGGTGTGGAAGCCGTACTACGAGATGCCCAGCCTGAACTGGTTTTTCCGCAAGACCAGGGCGATCCCGGTGGGCGGCGGCTCGCCGCGCGATATGGTGCACGCCGTCCGCGCCGCGCGCCGGGAACTGGCCGGCGGGCACGTGGTCTGCATCTTCGCCGAGGGCGCCATCAGCCGCACCGGCAACATGCTGCCCTTCAAGCGCGGCCTGGAGAAGATCGTGGAAGGGTTGGATGTGCCCATCATCCCCGTGCATCTCGACCGGCTGTGGGGCAGCATCTTCAGTTTCGAACGCGGCCGCTTTTTCTGGAAATGGCCCCGGCGTCTGCCCTATCCCGTAACCGTTTCGTTCGGCGCGCCCATGCCCGCGGGTTCCACCGCCAACCAGGTGCGCCAAGCCATTCAGGAACTCTCGGCCGCCGCCGTGGCCCATCGCCAGACCCGCCGCGACACCCTGGGCCGCCGCCTGGTGGCCAGCGCCCGCCGCAACTGGGCGCAATTCGCCATGGCGGATTCCACCGGCCGCGAACTCACCTACGGCCGCATGCTGGCGGGCGGAATCCTGCTGGCCAAGTGGGTCCGCCGGGTCTCCGCGGAAGAGGAGAAAATCGGCGTGCTGCTGCCGTCCACCGTGGCGGGCGCGCTGGTGAACATCGGCATCACGCTGGCCGGACGCATCCCCGTGAACCTGAACTTCACGGCCGGCCGCGACGGCATGGCCGCCGCCATCGAGCAGTGCGCCATCCGCACGGTGGTCACCTCGAAAGCCTTCCTGGCGAAGGCCAGGATCGAAGCCATGCCCGGCATGGTCTACGTCGAAAACATCCTGGCCGGCGCGGGGCGTTTGGCGCGGCTGCGGGCTTTGCTCGCGGCCCGCTGTGCGCCCGCCGGCCTGATCTGCGGCCAGGGCCGCCCGGACTCGCTCGCGACCGTGATTTTCTCCAGCGGCAGCACCGGGCAGCCCAAGGGAGTCATGATCTCGCACTACAACGCCCTGGCCAATATCGAAGCCATGGGGCAGGTTTTCTGGATCGGCCCCAGCGACCGCATCGTGGGCGTGCTCCCGTTCTTCCACTCTTTCGGCTACACCGTAACCATCTGGTTTCCGCTCATCGCCGGCTGCGGCGTGCTCTACCACCCCAACCCGGTGGACGCCAAAACGGTGGGCGAGATCACCCGCAAGTACCGCGCCACGCTGTTGCTTTCCACCCCCACGTTCTGCACTAACTACACACGTAAGTGTTCGGTCGAGGATTTCGCCAGCCTGCGCTTCGTGATCGTGGGCGCCGAGAAGTTGCGCCCGCCCGTGGCCGCGGCTTTCCGCGAAAAGTTCGGCCTGGAACTGCTGGAGGGTTACGGCTGCACCGAAATGGCGCCGGTGGTGGCCGTCAACAGCCCCAACTTCGACGCTGGTAGGGACACGCAGATCGGCAACAAGCCGGGGACGGTGGGCCATCCCCTGCCCGGAGTGGCGGCGCGGGTAGTCGATCCGGTGACTTTCGCACCCCTGCCCGCCAACACCGAGGGCCTGCTGCTGGTGAATGGTTCCAACCGCATGTTGGGCTACCTGGGCCAGCCCGCGCGCACCGCCGAAGTCTTTCGCGGCGACTGGTACATCACCGGCGATATCGCGCTCATCGACGACGAAGGCTTCCTGCACATCACCGACCGGCTCTCGCGCTTCAGCAAGATCGCCGGCGAGATGGTGCCCCACGTGCGCATCGAGGAGGCCATCGGCGCGGCCATCGGGGACGCACCCTGCGCCGTGGCCGCGGTGGCCGACGACCAGCGTGGCGAGCGCCTGGTGGCCATCTACGTCGCGCCCGACGTTCGGCCCGCCGACCTGTGGCAGAAGCTGGCAGCCACCGGTCTACCGCGGTTGTGGGTGCCCAAGGCGGAGAACATTTACCAGGTCGAGACCCTGCCGGTGCTGGGCAGCGGCAAACTGGACCTTCGCGGTGTAAAAGCCCTGGCGCAGGAACTGGCGGCGCGGGCGTAACCGGATTTCGCAACCCACGGGAGGAGCTTTATGGAAGCCATCGGAGTACTGATCGCATTGATCTTTCTCGGCCTGCCGCTGGCTGGCCTGGTCTGTGGCATCATCGCGTTGAGCCGCCTGAGGCAGACCGAGAGGCGCATCAACGAACTGGCGGCTAAACTCGACTCGCGGGAATTCCGGAGGCCATTCATGCCCGTGCCGGAACCGCCCAGGCCCGCGGCCCAACCGGCGCCTGCACCGCCGCCGGTCACATCTCCGACGCCTATAGCTGTTCAACCGGAGGCTGCGCCTCCACGGGTCACGCCTCCGCCTCCACGCGTCGAGACGGAGCCATTGCCGCCGCTCCAGTACCCGGAGCCGGTAGTGATTACGGTAGGACCGGCCGGTCCAGCGTTTGCCGCCGCGCCGAGGCCCACGCCACCCATATCTCCGACATCAGTAGTTACGTCCGCGCCACCGCCCGTTCCAGCGTTTGCCGCCGCTGCCGAAGCTGCGGCTGCTGCCGCGCCGGAACGCTCCAGCGAAGACTGGGAAGCCACCCTGGGCGCCAACTGGTTCGGGAAGCTGTCCGCATTGGTGGTGGTGATCGCCATTGGGCTGATACTCAAATACGCCTTCCCTCTCATGGGTCCGGCGGAAATCGACGCCATCAGCCTGATCGGTAGCGGCGCCATGCTGGGGGCCGGAGTGTTCTTCGAGCCGCAGGAACGCTACCGCATTTTCGCCCGCGCACTCATTAGCGGGGGATGGGCCGGGCTGTACGTCACCGTGTATTCTATGCACGTAGTACCAGCCGCCAGAGTCATCGACAACCCTTACCTCGCCTCCATCCTGTTGATTGCCGTGGCCCTGGGCATGATCCTCCACTCGCTGCAATATCGATCCGAAATCGTGACCGGTCTGGCCTATTTCATCGCCTTCCTCACCCTGGTCATCACCCAGATCACCTCCCTGTCGCTCATCGCTCTGATTCCGCTGGCGGCTTCCATCCTGTTCATTGCGAACCACTTCCGTTGGTCACGCATGGCGCTCGGCGGGCTCCTGGCCACCTACGTCACGGTGGCCCTTCGTCCCGATACCGGCGCTCCGCTGTGGGAAGCGCAGGCCATCTTCGCGAGTTACTGGCTGCTGTTTGAAGCCTACGACATCCTCCAGGCCGATACCTGGCTATTGCCGCTCAACGCCGTGGGCTTCCTGGGTTTGTCGCTGATGAAATGGCAGCGCGCCGATCCCCACCACATCTGGAGGCTGCTGGCCGCGGTGGCCGCCGCCTACCTGGTCAGCGCCCTGCTACGCGCCCGCCGTGGACGATGGCAAGGCGCCGCCACTTTGACCGCCGGTCTGGCTGCCGCCGCCATTTTTCAGCGTTTCGACCACCAATGGGTGGCTTCCGCGCTGGTTCTGGAAGCCGAGCTGTTCTACCTGGCCGGCCTGCGCCTACGGTCGTCGTATTTGCGCTGGCTGGGAACCGCACTCTTCGTCGTGGAGGGCTTCCGCCTGCTCTCCGACATCGGCTCTTTGCCGGCGGACACCTGGGCGGCGGTGGCCGCGCTCGACGCGGTGGTGTTCTACGCCAACCGTTTCCTCTATCCAGCCGACCTGTTGTACGGATACGCCGGAGCGGCGGCTGCTGCGCTGGCCATTGGGTTCAAAGCCCCCAGCCAGTACGTGGGCTTCTGGTGGCTGGTATCGGCCGTCGTCGCATTCGCCTTTGGCTGGTGGCGCCGTCTGGCCGACATCCGCCTGCAAGGCTACCTGCTGTGGGGCTTGGGGCTGATCGGCGTGGAGTACACCCTGGGCAAAATGCCGCTCTCGACCGCTGCCGGCGTGAGTTACGCGCTGGCGCTGGCTGCGCTGTGGAGCAAGGACGACCGCATGGGGCAGCAGGAGCGCGATGGGTTCCGCTTTCTGGGCTCGCTGGCCGCCACCGCTGCCGCCGCCACGCTGGCATGGCGCGTGCTGGATGCCGGGTACCTGGGAATCGCCTGGATCGCCATTGGCGCAGTGCTGATGGAACTGGGCATTTTCGGCTGGCCGGCGGAGATCCGCCGCATAGCCATCCTGCTGGCGGCGGTGGGCGCGGGGTACATGCTCATCCACGACATCATCCCGCTCGAGAACTACGGCTCCTGGCTTCCGCGCCTGCTGCCCGCCATGGCGGCCGTGCCGGTCTACTGGATCGCCTGGCGCTCGCGGCGCGCCGAAAGCATGGTCATGCTGGCCGCGGCGTGGACCGGCACAGCCGGCCTGGCCGTGTCCATGTGGGCGAGCCTGCCGCACGATGCCGTGGCCGCCGCCTGGGCGCTCTATGCGCTCGCCGTGCTGGCCGCCGGATTCCGCTGGAAGAAGCCCCAGATATCCGGGCTGAGCTGCGCCCTGGCCATGGTGGCCTACTCCTGGTGGGCGACGGATCTGCTGGTGCTGCAAAGCGGCGCGAGCCTGCCATTCTCCGCAGTGGTGGGCTGCGCCGGCACCATCGCTTGTTACTGCGCCGCCCAACTGCTGGCCCCGCGCGGCCACATCATCCGCCTCTACTCCTCGCTACTGGCCACCACCCTGACCGCGCTCGTGCTCTACGAGCAGGTTTCCGGCCGCATGCTGACCATCGCCTGGGGCCTGCAGGGCGTAGCGCTGCTGGCCGCCGGCTTCCCCTTGCGCGACCGCATCCCGCGCCTCTCCGGCCTGGCGCTGCTGCTCGTCTGCATCCTCAAGCTCTTCCTCCACGACCTGAGCTACCTGGAGCCGCTGCCGCGGGCTTTCTCGTTCCTGGTGATGGGACTGCTCCTGATGGGCGTGTCGTGGGTGTATTCCAGATTCCGGGAGAAGATCGCGGGGAACGGTTAACCGGCGGGCGCGGGCCGGCCGAGAACGAGCGCCTTGCGCGCGGTGGCGCTGAGCGGGATCTCGCCGAGCCGCTCAATGGAGAACCATCCGAATCCCTCGCCGAGCCTCGGGGCGCTGGCCGCTCGCACTTGAATCGTATAACGGTGATGGGTGATGGAGTGGCGGAATTCGCCGAGGAATTTGCCGGCTCGGGCGGCGGGCAGGTCTTCGGGCGCGGGCAGTTCCCAAAACCCCGGCATCCGGCCGGCCGTGACGGCGCGCCGATGCAGCAGCACCTTGCCGCCGCGGCGCACCACGAGCAGCGTCGCCTGGATGCGCTCTACTTCCCGCCGGCGCAGTTTGACGGGGATCTGCGACTCGGCGCCGGCCAGGCGGGCGCGGCAGGCCGAGGCCAGCGGACACACCGGGCACAACGGTTTGCGGGGCAGGCAAACCGTGGCGCCCAGTTCCATGAGCGCCTGGTTGAAGGCGCCCGGCCGCTTCCCGTCGAGCCAGCCCTGCGCCACCGCGCGGAACCGCGTGCGCGTGCGCGCCGAGGCGATGTCGGCGGGATCGTTTTCGACGCGCGCCATCACCCGCAAGACGTTGCCGTCCACCACCGCGTGCGGCAATCCGAAGGCCATGCTGGCGATGGCCGCGGCGGTGTAGTCTCCCACTCCCGGAAGCGCGCGGATGGCCTCGTAATCCCGTGGAAACCCACCGGCGGCCACGATCTGCTCCGCCGCCCGTTTCAGATGGCGCGCCCGCGAGTAGTATCCCAGGCCGCTCCACAGCGCCAGCACATCGTCTTCGGGAGCCGCGGCCACGGACTCCACGCGCGGGAACCGCTTCAGGAACTTGCGGTAGTAGGGAATGGCGGTTTGCGCGCGGGTCTGCTGGGTCATGATCTCGGCCACCCAGATGCGGTAGGGATCGCGTGTGCGCCGCCAGGGTAGGTCGCGATGGCCGGCGTCGTACCAGGCCAGCAGCCGGGCGGCTATTACTCGATCACGCGCAGCCATTCGGCCACCACGGCAAAATCCCGCGGCTCCACATCCCAGGCTTCGAACTCGGGATTGAGCGGCTCCAGGCGGATCTGTTCGTGGCGCCATTCGTCTTCGCCGATCTGCACTTTCCGGCTGGTGTAACGCTTCACGGTGTAGCGGGCGGTTTCGTCCAGCACGCCGAAACGCTGGATCAGCAGGATCTTGTTCTGCCGCGAGCCCACCGGGCGAAGGCGGAACAGGTTCAGGCTGCCATCCGGGATGCGCGGCTCCATGCTCCGGCCCACCACGTGGGCCACGAACAGGTCGGGGCTCAGCCGCAGGCCCTCGGGCGCGCGCACCCAGTCTTCCTCGGCCGATTCCATCTCCTCGCCCAGGCGTCCGGCGGCGGCCCGCAGGCTGTAGAGCGGAAGATGCGTGCGGAAGGGTTGGATGTGGATCTTCTCCACGTGCTCGTCGTACAGCTTGTCGAGCACCCGGGTGAAAGCGTCCACCGCGACCGACTGCCGCTCGCTCACCCGTAACACGTTGGAAAGGCAGTCTTCCAGGGCGGCCAAGGCGGATGCCGCGCCGTTTTCGGCCAGGCGGCCGCGAAGATCGGCCTCCAGCGCCTCGAACACTTCGGCGTCTTCCGGGTCGGCGAGATGGTCGAAGCGCTCGCGCAGCCGAACCCACCCGCGATCGGTGGCCGGGTCCATGAGAATCAGGCCCACCGAAAGCGGCGAGCGTCCGGGCAAAGCCGCCTCCAGGAGCACAAAAATGCCCTGACGGCTACCCGATATGGTGACGACGCTGGCCGGCATCGCGTGACCCATTCCCATCCTACTCTACCTTATCGGTCCGCGACAGCGATCCGTCGGCCGGCCATGAACCACGGCCCTGTGTCTCACGAAAGGGTTCACACCATCATCGGCGTTTCCCGGCGTTCATCTCTGGCCAATCGCGCTTTTGTCTGCCCGCGCCGGCGCGCGCCGGTCTACAGCGTGCCTTGAACGTACGCCACGGGCGCAACCGGCTGGCCGCCGCCCACGCTGACGCGGGCCGGGGCCTTGGGCACGTCCTCCGGGGCGAGCTTGAACGCGACATCGCGGGATTCGCCGGCGCCCAGGTGAATGCGCGCAAAGCCGCGCAGGCTGCGGATGGGGTCGCCGGCGCCGCCCGCGCCATCCACGTAGAGTTCCACCACTTCGTCGCCCTCGCGCGCGGAGTCGTTCTTCACGCGGACACCGATGCGGGCGCCATCGGCCGCGCGGCTGGTCTTCAGATCGGAATAGCGAAACGTGGAATAGCTTAGCCCGAACCCGAATCCGTAATCCGGGCCGCCCTTGAAGTAGCGATAGGTGCGGCCCTTCATGGCGTAGTCTTCAAACGGCGGCAACTGCTCCACGCCGCGATAGAAGGTGACGGGCAGGCGGCCGGAGGGGTTGTTGGCGCCGGCCAGCGTTTCGGCGATGGCGGTGCCGATCTCTTCGCCGCCATACCAGGCTTCCAGCACGGCGGCGGCGCGCTCGCGGGCGAAGTTCGCGGCCACGGCGCTGCCGCTGGTGAGCACCACCACCACCGGTTTGCCGGTCGAGATGGCCGCCTCGACCAGCGCCTCCTCGGTTGCGGGAAGCTGGATATCGGTGCGGTCGCCGCCCGCAAAACCCGGGATGGCGACCGGCATCTCTTCGCCTTCCAGATATGGCGTCAGCCCCACGCAGACCACCGCGGCATCGGAAGCCTCCACCGCGTCGACGGCCTCGGCCAGCAGCCCCGCGGCGGGCGGAAGCCACATCAATTGCGCGCCGCCGGGGCCTTTCGGGTGGTATTCGACGCGCAGTTGGTAAGCCTTCCCGGCTTCCAGTTGCGTATGAAACTGGGGCGAGGTGGCGCGTCCGGCGCCGGTGTGTCCCAGGGCGGCGTTGGGCGCGGGCGAGACCAGTTCCCGGCCGTCGAGCCAAATGCGTATGCCCGAGGGGCCCGAGCCGCCGCGGGAGGAGAACGCGTAATCGCCGCTGGCGGCGACGCGCAGCGTCCCGCTCCAGCGCACCGCGTAGCCGCCGGCCGGGAACACCGCGGAGACGGCGGGATCGGGCAGGTCGGCCTGCTGGAAGATGCGCGGCTCGACGCGCCGCAGTTTGGGCTCGCCCTGGAAATCGGGGTTGTCGAAGTACTCGGCCTGGACGCCGTGGCCGGCGCCGCCGGGCGGCGTCAGAACAATCGAAGGCACCAGCGACGGGGTCTGGGCGGTGTAGGTTGCGCCGGGCGCGAAGCGGATTTCGGCCTTGCCGGCGTATTGGGTTTCGATACCCTCGAGCGGGGTCACCTGGCTGCGCGAGAAGCCGTTGTAATTGCCGAGCGGCGCGACCGGGTCGTCGGCCGAAGGGCCGAGCACGGCGATCCTCTTCACATCCGGCCCCAGCGGCAGCGTCCGGTTGTGGTTCCGGAGCAGCACGATGGATTTGCGCGCGGCCTCCAGGGCCACCTGGCGGTGCGCGGCGCTATCGACTTCCGAATAGGGGATGGCGTCGAACGGCACGCGCCCGGGCGGGTCGAACATGCCGAGCTTGAAGCGCGCCGTGAAGAGGCGCACCAGCGACTGGTCCACTTCGTCCTCGCTGACCCGGCCGATCTTTTCGGCCCTCACGGCATGCGCCAGCCCTTCGCCGTACTCTTCTCCGCAGGTGAGGTCGGTGCCTTCCCTGACCGCCAGGCCGGAGGCGTCGATGACGGTGGGCACGTAGCCATGAGCAGTCGCCGCGTAGATGTCCCGGATGGCGCCGCAATCGCTCACCACGTAGCCCTGGAAACCCCAGTCGCGCCGCAATTTGTGCCACAGCAGATCCTCGTTGACGCAGGCGGGCTGGCCGTTGACGCTGTTGTAGGCGCACATGACGGAGGCGGCCTTGCCTTCCACCACGCTGGCGCGGAAGGCGGGCAGGTAGGTTTCGTTCAGATCGCGGTCGCTCGGATGCGCGTCGAACCGGTGACGCTCCGATTCGGGCCCGCTATGCACCGCAAAATGCTTGGCGGTAGCGACCACTTTAAGATAATGGGGATCGTCGCCCTGCATGCCCCGTATGAACTCGACGGCCATGCGGGAAGTCAGGAACGGATCCTCGCCGTAGGTCTCCTGGCCGCGGCCCCAGCGCGGATCGCGGAAGATGTTGATGTTGGGCGACCAGAAGGTGAGGCCGTGGTAGCGCGCGTGGACGCCGCTGCGCAAATCCGCGTTGTACTTGGCGCGGGCTTCGGTGGAGACGATGTCGGCGATGCGGTGCATGAGGCCGGTGTCCCAGGTGGCGGCCAGGCCGATGGCTTGCGGGAAGACGGTGGCCTGTCCGGCGCGCGCCACGCCGTGCAGGGCTTCGTTCCACCAGCCGTAAGCGGGGATGCCGAGGCGCGGGATGGCGGGCGCCTGGTCCTGCATCTGCGGGACTTTTTCTTCCAGCGTCATACGCGAAACCAGGTCCCTGGCGCGCTGTTCGGCGGGCAAGTCGGGGTTGAGATAGTCCGGCGCGGCGGCGGGTTGACAGGACAGGGGGAGTGCCAGCAAGGCGAGGATGAGGGTCCGCATCCCCACAGGGTATCTCACGGCTGCGGAAAGGTCTTGCGCACGGGCACGCTCGGGTTCGAGCCGTTTGGTACGGCGGCGTCCCGCTCCCTACCCCCGCCCGCTCTCAATCCCCAACTTCCGCATCTTAGCCTGCAGGGTGGTGCGTTTCATCCCCAGCCTGGCCGCGGCGCCCTGCTCGCCGCCCACGCGGCCGCCGGATTCCTCAAGCGCCCGCAGGATGGCGTCCTTCTCCGCGTCCGCCAGCGTCACCACGCCGGACGCCGCCGGCTCCGCCTGCGCCTTGGGCACGGCCCGCTTCAGCTCGCGCACTGGGGCTTCCAGTGTGGTCGCGCGCGTCAGGATCACCGCCCGCTCGATGAAGTTCTGCAACTCGCGGATGTTGCCCGGCCAGTGGTAGCGCGTCAAGGCTTGCAGCGTCTCCGACGGAATGGTGGCGATGCGCCGGTTCATGCGCCGCGCGTACTGCTGCACGAAGTAGCGCACCAGCAGCGGAATGTCCTCGCGCCGCTCGCGCAAGGGCGGCACGGTGATGGGGAAAACGTTCAGCCGGTAGTAAAGGTCGGCGCGGAATTGCCGCTCTTCCACCATGGCCGTCAGATCGCGATTGGTCGCGGCCACCAGCCGCGCGTCCGTGCGCAGGGTGCGCGAGCTGCCCAGGCGCTCGAACTCCCGCTCCTGCAGCACCCGCAGTAACTTGGTTTGCAGTTCCAGCGGAATCTCGCCCACTTCGTCCAGGAACATGGTGCCGCGGTGGGCCAGTTCGAACCGCCCGATGCGCTGCGCGATGGCCCCCGTGAACGCGCCCTTCTCGTGGCCGAACATCTCGCTCTCCAGCAGCCCGGTGGGAATGGCGGCGCAGTTCAACTTGACGAAGGTGCCGTGGCGGCGCGAGCTGAGGTCGTGGATGGCCCGCGCCATCAGCTCCTTGCCGGTCCCGGTTTCGCCATAAATGAGCACCGTCGAATCGGTGGGCGCAACCGTTTCCACGGCTTGCAGAATGGCCTTCAGGGCGTGGCTCTGCCCGACGATTTCCTCGAACCGGTTGTCGGTCCGGATCTCGTCCTCCAGGTAGACCTTCTCCTCGGCCAGGCGCGCGTTCAACTCCTCGATGCGGGTGTAGGACAAGGCATTGTCGAGGGCCAGCGCCACCTGCCCGGCAGCCTGCGAGAAGTACTGCAAGTCCTCTTCGCTGAAGAAGTTATCCACCCTCGACCCGAGGTTGAGCGTGCCCCGCACGCCGCCCGGCGTGATCAGCGGCGCGCAGCACAGCGACCGCACCCCCTCCTCGGCAAACACCGCGCCGGCCTCCGGCGACAGGGCGAAAATCTCTTCCAAAGTGAACTTCCGCGCCTCGCGCGTCCGGAAGACGCTTCCCGCCGGCCCGTCCAGGCTGGCCACGGCGTCCTGCCGGATGGCGCCCACGCCCTCGGGAAAGTCGAGCACCTGAAGGCGCAGGACGTTGGCCTCCGGGTCGTGGATCAGCAGGCTGGCATAGTCCAGTCCGAAGGTGCGCCGCAGCGCCGCCGCCATCGCCTGGAAAAGCTGCCGGCTGTCCAGGCAGCTCACCACGGCGTTGTTGATTTCGAGCAGCGCGCGCAGCCGGTCGCGCTCGCGGGCCAGTTGCTCTTCGTAGGCCACGGCGGCTTCCGAATTGAGCGCGTTGTCCACGGCCACGGCCACCTGCCGCGCCACCTGCCGCATGAACTCGATGTCCTCGGGCGGGCAGGCGTCTTCCCGCAGGGAGCCGAAGCTCAGGCTCCCCAGGTCGCGCTGCACGGTGTACAACGGCACCACGCAGAAGGACTGAATCCCATGCCGGCCAAGCAGCTCGCGCACCAGCGGATAGTGCGTTTCGGCACACAGGTTGGGCACGTAGTAGGGTTGCCGGGTACGCAGCGTCTCCACCGTGGGGCCGTCCTCGTAGCGCGTCCGGAAAGGATCGGGCAGGTCCACCGGATGCTCGGTTTCGAGAACGTGCAGGCGCACCATCCGTTCCCTGGGCTCGAGCAGCGAGAGGCCGATGAAGTCGAACGATACCAGCCGCCTGACGCAGCGGCCGAGTTCCGCGATCAGCGGGGAGAGCTGGTGCTGGGCGGCGATGGACTCCGCCACCTCGAGCAGCGTCTCATAGCGGGCGCGGGAGCGATCCGTGCTTGCCGGGGAGTTCGGAGACATGGTCGGGCGCGGCCATCCTATCGTCAACCGTAGCACACCGCGTGACGATGTCCCGGATCAACGGCGTGGCCGCCAGAAACTTCACTCCAGCCTGGCGCATCCGGCACAGCAGGGCCTGGCCTTCCTCGTCCACGAAATCCACTTCCCGCAGGTCCACGACGGTCTTCCGTCCCTCCGTGGTGGACGCCGCCGTCTGCCAGCATTGGCTCAGTTCCCGCACCCAAAGACCCGCCAGTCTGCCTTCCAGCCGGAGCCGAAATTCGCCGGCGGTGTCATGGAGGGTGATCTTGAGCATACCTGTACGGGACACCCGGCACGCTCGCTGCCACCGCTGCGAGTCAATCGAATCAATAAGATAGCGCCTCCGCCGAACTGCCTGCCGCGTTTATTGCCGAAATATTGGCAGTGGCGGGCTTACCGCGCCAGCCGCTCATGAAGCCATGAGGGAATCGGTTGGCAGCGTGGGGCAGGCGCTGCCGCCTGCCAACCCGGCAGTCCGCCCGATTCTTCAGAGTCGCGCTTTCAACGCACCCGCCGCCTCCGCCACCGGCACATCCACCGATTGGCGCGTCTTGCGGTCCACCAGTTCCACCACCCCGCCGGGCAGTTTCCGGCCCACGATCACGCGGAAGGGCACGCCGATCAGGTCGGCGTCCTTGAACTTGACCCCCGGCCGTTCGTCCCGGTCGTCCAGCAGCGTGTCGATGCCCAGCACCAGGCACTCGCGGTAGATTCTCCGGGCGGCCTCGCTCTGGGCGTCATCGGCCATGTTGGCGGGCGTCACCACGGCCTGAAACGGCGCGATGGCGGGCGGCAGGATCATGCCGTCCTGGTCGTGGGAGGTTTCGATGGCGGCGCACAGAATCCGTTCGATGCCGATCCCGTAAGACCCCATCTGCGGCGTCACCTCGCGGCCTTCCGCGTTGAGCACGCGCAGCGCCATGGGCTCCGAGTACTTCAGGCCGAGCTTGAAGATGTGGCCCACCTCGATGGTCTTCCGCAGGTCCAGCGGCTGGCCGCAGCGGAGGCAAAGGTCGCCCGCGGCCACCTCCCGCAGATCGCGCATCTCCGCCTGAAAATCCTCACCGGGAGTGACGTGGCGCAGGTGCACATCGTCGCGGTTGGCGCCCGCCACCATGTTGCGCCGTCCGGCCAGCGCCTGGTCCGCCAGGATGGGCATGATGCTCACGCCGCAGGGTCCCAGCGACCCCGCACCAGCGCCGAACCACGCCTGGATCTCCTCGGGATGGGCCGGGCGGAACTCCGGATCGCCCGACGCCGCCGCGAACTTGGTGTGGCTCAACTGGTGGTCGCCGCGCAGCAGCGCCAGCACCGGCTGGCCGTCCGCCACCAGCACCAGGCTCTTGATGAGCGAAGTCTCCGGCAGGCCGGTGAATTCCGCCAGCTCGGCGATGGTCTTCCGGCCGGGCGTATCGAACGGCTCGGGCGCCGGATCGCCGGCGGGATCGGGCGCCAGCGCGGGCGCCGGCGCCGCCACGGCTTTCTCGATGTTGGCGGCGTACCCGCAGCCGGGGCAGACCGCCACGGTGTCTTCACCCGCTTCGGCGACCACCGCGAACTCGTGCGACTGCCCGGCCCCCATGGAGCCGGAATGCGCCTCGACGGCGATAGCCGGCACGCCGCACCTCTCGAAAATGCGGCCGTAGGCGGCGAAGTGCTTGCGGTAGGAAGCCTCCAGTCCGGCGGCGTCGATATCGAAGCTGTAGGAGTCCTTCATGCGGAACTGCCGCACGCGCAGCAGCCCGGCGCGCGGACGCGGCTCGTCGCGGAACTTGGTCTGAATCTGGTACCAGATCTGGGGCAGTTGCTTGTAGCTGCGCAACTCGCCGCGCGCCACCGCGGTCATGGCTTCTTCGTGCGTCATGCCCAGGCACAGGGTGCGCTGGAAGCGGTCCCGCAGGCGGAAGAGGTTGTCGCCCATCACGTCCCAGCGGCCGGATTCCTGCCACAATTCCGCCGGGTGCAGCGCCGGCAGGAGCAGTTCCTGCGCGCCGATGGCGTCCATCTCCTCGCGGACGATGGCTTCGATGCGGCGCAGCGAGCGCTGCGCCAGAAACAGGTAATTGTAGATGCCCGCGGCAAGCTGGCGGATGTAGCCGGCGCGCAACAGCAACTGGTGGCTGGCAACTTCGGCTTCCGCCGGGCTCTCGCGCAAGGTGGGAATAAAGAGCTGGCTCCAGAGCATGGGTTTGGAGAGAATCCCCGATTTTAGCAGGAGTGCGGGTGCATCGCCGGACAGGCCGCCGCCCGTAATCCGTCCGTAAGCTTGGACCGCACAGAAACTCAAGCACCCCGGCAAGGTACATCTTGGTGGCTCGTGGCCCGAGCCGGTCCCGCCATCTGTCAAGAGCCGGCGGGAGCGTCGATG
>Ga0326727_10003436_pt1 | contig 50703 bp, 30 predicted proteins | sample MB2enrmetagenome_FD_207643 | JGI IMG/M metagenome (GOLD analysis project Ga0326727, IMG submission 207643) | Lab enriched peat soil microbial communities from McLean, Ithaca, NY, United States - MB29MY | ecosystem: Environmental > Terrestrial > Soil > Wetlands > Peat | place: USA: New York... | reverse complement strand
ATGCGATAGGTGGCCGACTTCGATTGCGCAAATCCAGCTTGCACATCCTTGGCCAGGCCTGAGATGTTCTTGCGAATCTGCTGGAAGTTGTTCACCGCGTCCATGCCAAAGAAGATCGCTTCGTCGAGAAGCTGCCGATCGCGCAAACCCACCATCAGCGAGGTTTCGATGGAGCCCTGCACCTCCGGATCGCCCGCGGCCTTCGCCAGAGCCAACGCCGCCAACTCGCTTGCCAGCGCCTTCTCATCATCCTTGCGCCCGGAGTAAGCCCACCCGATGGTCATCAGCGCCAGCGCTTCGCCGTGCCGGTCCTCCACCTCGCGCCAGACGGACAGTGCCTGACTGTCAAAATCCAGGGCCTTGTCAGGGTCTTTCAGGTCGGTGTAGTCCCTGCCCATGTTGTTGAGGGTCATCGCTTCGCCGCGGCGGATCCCGGTTTCGCGCCAGATCGGCAATGCTTGCTGGTAATACTCCAGCGCCTTTTGCGGTTGCCCCATATCTTCGTAGGCGCGGCCGATATCGTTGACCACCAGACCCTCGCCGCTGCGGTTGCCAATTTCACGCCAGATCGGCAATGCCTGGTTGTAGTAGTCCGCCGCGGTCTGCGATTGGCCCAGGTCGCGATAGAGCCGGCCGATATTGTCCAGGGTGAGCGCCTCGTCCTGCCGGTTGCCGACCGTCCGCGATAACGCCAGCGCCCGGTTATAAACCTCCAGAGAACTCTGTTTCAGTCCCAGGTCGGCGTAGGCACGGCCCATGCTGTTCAGGGTCATCGCCTCGCCGCCGTGCTCTCCCGTCTCCCGCCAGATGGCGAGCGCCTGGTTGAAGTACTTGAACGCCTCCGGCTCCTGGCCCATGGCGGAGTACGTCTCGCCGATGTTGTCCAGCGTGTTTGCCTCGCCGCTGCGGCCACCTGCCTCCTGCATATTCGGCGGCAGCGCATCGTTCAGGTCCTTCAGAGCTTTTAGCTGCCCCAGATCGCGGAGCTTGTCTTTCAAGCTGAGCATCTTGCCGCTCTGCAGGTTGCCGACGCTGTGCCAGATTGCCAGCGCATCGTTCAGCTCCTTCAGCGCCTCATCCCGCTGCCCCAGGTTGTTATGGACCCTGCCCATATAGGTCAGGGTATTGGCTTCGGCCGGGTGAAGACCGAGCGAGCGCCAAATCAAGTGCGCCTGGCCGAGCAGCGCCAGCGCCTTGTTCTCGTCCCCTAGGTCGGTGTACACCCTGCCCATGATGTTCTGCACCATGCCCTGCCCGCCCTGGTTGTTCGCCTTCTGTTCAAGGGGCAAGGCAGCGTTGAGGCAGTCCAGCGCTTTTTGCATCTGTCCCGCTTGCCGGTACAAATAGCCGAGGGTAATCAGGTCAACCCCTTCATCACTCGCGCGGTGGGAGGCGCGCGCATCCGCGAGCTTTTGCTGATACTGGGTGATCTGATCGTTGACCGGCGAATTCTGCGCATCGGCCACCGTGGCGGCAAGCAGGCCCAAGCCCATGCAGGCAACGACTCGAAATCTCTGCGCCAGATTCATCTTTCTCCCCCATCTTTTCCGGGCGGGCCAATCAGCCTTCAGCACGGCCGCAAATGGAGCGTCATCCATCACTTGGAAACCAGGTTTTCACGCAGGAAGCCCACCACTTTGGTTACGGAGTCGTTGGCTGCCTCGGGGTTCCACTTGATGTGGACCCTCATGCCTTTGGCGAGGGGGTCGAACGTGGTCTGGTCGGGCCCATTGAGGTTGAAGTCATGGGTGGCGCCCGGATATTCAACGGTGGTCAATTGGAAGCTGTACTTCTCCGCGAGCAGGCTCTTGAGTTCCGGAACTGCCTTGTCCTCGTCGTACGAGTCCTCACTGCCATAAAAGAGAATCATCGGACCACCGGCCAGTTTGCTGCCGCTCTTTTCGAAGTCCTTGATGAAGTATTTACACACCGGGTAGAACAAGGCGAATGCGACGAATCCCTTGTCATCGCCCATCCATTGTTTGACATTGGTTTCCATGGCGGCTCTCAAAGCGATGTTGCCGCCCAAAGAAAAGCCCATGATGCCGATGCGGGCGGGATCGACGGTGGGCAGTTTTCGCAGCTCTTTTAGCGCAGCGAATGCCAGCGGGAGAAACGTGTCGGGACTTGGCCGGTCCCGGACGCCCTTATAAATCCCAGTCTTGAAGTCAACTTCGAAGATCCCGATTCCTGCGTCGAGCAGCGGTTGGCGATAGAGTTCGCCGCGCCGGTCGATGCCCAGGGTGCCGTGAATCAAAACGACAACGGGAGCGGGGCCCGATGCTTTTTCGGGGAGATACAGGGTGCCCGAAACCTTGTAGGGATGGCGGGTGTCGAGCGAAGAGAAATCAATCTTCGTTCCCGCCGAGGCCGTTCCGACAGCCATGACAAAAACCGTGATTAATCCGAGTGCAAGCGATCGAATCCGCATCAAACATTTCATTCTCAGCCGCCTTTCAATCTGAAGAGCTTTTGCTGAATTTGGGGGAAGGCATTTCCCCTGATGGAGGCTCCTTTGCGCGAATGCCAGACCGGCGGACAATCCGCCATCCGTCCGGATGGCAAAAATAGCACCTCGCACGATGCCTGGAATGTGATTTCAATCACAGGTCAGAAGGCTAGTGGCCGGCGTGGGCTTGCGCATGGGCGAGGCAAGCCAGGTAGTACTGCTTGAGAAACACGCCGACCCCAGAGCAAAGGGCGATGCACACGATGGCGGCCTCTGTTTGCAAGCCGTTTGCGTGGCGGTTTACACTGGCCAGCCATGAAGCCAACAGCCCTTCTGCCTATCGTCACCCTTGTCCTGTGTGTGTCCGCTCAGCCGATCTGGTCCGCGGATGCAAAGTTCACGCCGCCCGCCTCGCCGCGCGTGAGGTACAACTTCAACGCCGACTGGAGGTTCATCCGCCAGGACGTGCCAGGGGCCGAGGTGGTGTCGTTTGACGACTCGCAGTGGGAGACGGTCAGCACACCGCATAGTTTTAATGAGGCTGACTCGTTCAAGGTGATCATCGACCACAGCGGCGGCGATCGCGGCACGTACAAGGGGATTAGCTGGTACCGGAAGCACTTCAAGGTGCCTGCGTCGGCGGCGGGAGGGAAGGTCTTTATCGAGTTCGAGGGCATGCGCCAGGCTGGGGACATCTACCTGAATGGCTTGCCTTATGGCTTGTACGAGAACGGAGTGAACGGGTACGGTCTTGACATTACCTCCGGTGTGCATTTCGGCGACCAGGAGAATGTGATTGCGGTGCGCGTGGACAACACCACCAACTACAAGGAACGTGCCACGAATACGAGCTATCGTTGGAACGCCAACGATTTTAACCCCGACTTCGGCGGCATCAATCGCCGGGTATGGCTGCACGTCACGGGACCGATCTACCAGACGCTGCCAATCTTCTACGGACTGGGTACCACCGGGACCTATATCTATTGCACGGACTACAACATTGCCGGGCATAGCTGCAACGTGAATATAGAATCGCAGGTGCATAATGCTACGGGCGGGCGGCAGCGCAGCTCGGCGAACGTCACTCTTTCGGCTTCGGTGGTGGACAAGGATGGCGTGGTGCGGGCCACGTTTACAGGGAAGGGTGCGGACATTACCGCAGGCGACAAGGCGGTCCTGACGGCGTCCGGCCCGCTGACCGGCGCGCGATTCTGGAGTCCGGACGACCCGTATCTGTATGACGTTTACACCACGCTGAGCGTGGATGGAAAGGTGGTCGACGTTAACAAGATCACCACCGGCTTCCGCAAGGTGGAGTTCAAGGGTGGGGTGGGTACGGGTGGCGTCTATATCAACGACAAGTTCGTTTACCTGAAGGGATTCTCGGAGCGGTCGGCGGATGAGTGGGCTGGGGTGGGCGTCGGCTATCCGGAGTGGATGCACGACTTCACCGCGCAGATGATTCGCGACGACCACGCCAACTACCAGCGCTGGATGCACGTGACGCCGCAGAAAGAGGACGTGGAGTCGTACGACCGGTTCGGAATTGTGGAGGTAGCGCCGGCCGCGGACAAGGAAGAGGATGCCTGGGGTCAGCAGTGGCAGCAGCGGGTGGAGGTGATGCGCAACAGCATCATCTACCTGCGCAACAACCCGAGCATTCTGTTCTGGGAGGCGGGCAACACGGGAGTGACCGCGCCGCAGATGGAGCAGATGGTGGCGTTGCGCAAGGAGTACGACCCGCACGGCGGACGCGCCATGGGATGCCGCTCGCTGACGCAGCCGGGCGCGGTTGCGGTGTCAGAGTGGTTCGGCACCATGCTGGGCGGGCCGAATAACGACAGTGCGCGGGACCGGCAGCCGATCATCGAGACTGAGGACTTCCGCGATGAGAGCGCGCGGCGCTTCTGGGACGACTATTCGCCGCCGTATTACGGATTCAAGAAGGGGCCGAACGACACCTGGAATTACAACTCGGAGACGTTCGCGATTGCGCAGGTGAAGCGGTACTGGAACTTCTACTCGAATCGCATCTCCAACACCGACCCGGCGCACTCCAAGTATGCGGCCTACGCGTCGATCTACTTCACCGATGAGAATGCAGACGGCCGGCAGGATTCGAGCGAGGTGTCGCGGGTGAGCGGCAAGGTGGACGCGGTGCGGCTGCCGAAGGAGGCGTACTTCGCCGAGCAGGTGATGCAGAACGAGAAGCCGGACATCCACATCATCGGGCACTGGTCATATCCACTGACGCAGCCCGACGGATCGAAGACGGTGAAGACGATGTATGTGGTCGCCAACAATGTGGACAGCGTGGAACTGTTGGTAAATGGCGTCTCCAAAGGCAAACTCACGCAGGCGGAGAGTGGCTACCTGTATGCTTTCCCGAGCATCGCGTTTGAGCCGGGCACGATCAAGGCGGTCGGTTACAAGGATGGGAAGCCGGTGGCAGAGTACCAACTGACGACTGCGGGCCCCGCTGCCGCGATCAAGCTGACGCTGCACACCGCCCCGGGAGGCATGGTCGCCGACGGCGAGGATATTGCGCTGATTGACGTGGAAGTGGTCGACGCCAAGGGTCAGCGCGTCCCGACCGACGATGCGCGCGTCGATTTCGACTGGAGCTCGGTGGGCCGGACGGTGTCGGCCGGCGGCCCGGCAATATGGCGCGGAGGGTATAACTCGGGCAAGCCAAACTCCACCAACAACCTGTATCTGAACACCGAGGACGGGATCAACCGCGTGGCCATGCGCTCGACCTTGATGCCGGGAACGGTGAAGCTGACGGCAACGCGCAAAGGGTTGCAGCCGGCGACGATCTCGTTCGACACCAAGCCGGTTGAGGTTGTGGACGGCCTGTCGCAGGAGGTCCCGGCAACGCTGTCGCCGGTGGCGGCGAAATAGAGCGAGCTATCAGCGAAACGCGTTCGCGTGTTGGGGCGGTAGATCGGCAGGAGGGAAGAGGTATGAGACGCACCTTCACGCGACGGCATTTTGCGCGGATGACGGCCGGGGCAACGGCGGCGGCAGGGCTCGGCAGCGGGGCGGGAGCGCTGTTTGCTCAGACCGCGCCGGCACAGGTGGAAGAGCCGGATGCGGTTGCGCCGGAGGGCGTGCTGAAGCCTGGTGTCAACGCGCCGGCTTCCAACGATCCTGCGGCGCAGTGGTCGGGCCATGACTCGCCGGAGCTGGTTGCGGCTGCGCTCGCGAATCTGCCGGCGATTCCGCCGGGGCCGTTCCAGCCGACGTGGGATTCGATCCAGCAGAACTATAAGGACCCGGACTGGTTCCGGGACGGCAAGTTCGGAATCATGATGCACTGGGGTATCTACTCGGTGCCGGCGCATGCGAGTGAGTGGTATGTCCGCTATATGTATGGCGGGAACAAAGACGTGATGCAGTGGCATACGGAGCACTATGGGCCTCCGACCAAGTTTGGGTACAAGGATTTTCTGCCGATGTATACGGCGGCGAAGTGGGACCCCGACGCTTGGGCGCAGTTATTCAAGCAGGCGGGCGCGAAGTACGTGCTTGCGCCGGGCGAGCACCACGATGGGTTTTCGAACTGGGACAGCGCAATCAATCCATACAACGCGGTGAACTACGGGCCGCATCGCGACCTGGATGGCGATCTGATCAAGGCGTTGCGGAAGGTGGGTCTGAAGACGGGAATCTCCGATCACTCCTTCTTCCACTTCGTCTTCATTCCGGCGCTTGCGGGCAGCGACCAGTACGATCCGAAGTGGGCCAACTTCTACAACGTCGCGGACAAGAGCAATGCGGCGCGCATCAAGTTTACGCACGACTGGGTGGCGAAGCGGATCGAGACCATCGACAAGTATCAGCCGGACATGCTGTGGTTCGACATGAACACCGACCACATGACGGACCCGTTGAAGATGCAGGTTTCGGCGTATTACTTCAACCGCGCGCGACAGTGGGGGAAGCAGGTGGGCCTCAGCGCGAAGCAGGCGGCGTGGGTGACGGGCCAGATTATGGACTACGAGCGCGAGGGGCGCGCGCCGATGGAGTTGGTGGACTGGATCTGGCAACCCGACGATCCGATCACCGACAAGTTTGGCTATGTTACCGAGCAGAAGCCGTACGCTCCGAACCAGTTTGTTTGGAAGATCATAGAGAATTCAAGCAAGAACGGCAACCTGCTGCTGAACATCTCGCCGCGGGCAGACGGAACGATCCCACAGGAGCAGCAGGATGTGCTGCTGGCGATTGGCAGGTGGCTGGGCGTGAATGGAGAGGCGATCTACTCCACTCGGCCATGGACTAAATACGGGGAGGGCCCGGTGGCCGACGCGGCGGCCGCTGCGATGGTCTCGATCCGCGCAAAGGGCGGGTTTGCCGAGCGGACCAATGGGCAAAACATGGGCGGCACGGGCGTGAGCGGCGGCGGCATTTCGCGCAATGGATATACGGCGAAGGACATCCGGTTCACCACTCATGGCGACACGCTTTATGCGACGGTAATGAACTGGCCGGGCGATGAGGCAGTGACGATCACGTCGCTGGCGAGCAACCAGCCGGTGAAGGGCAAGGTGAAGAAGGTGGAGTTGCTGGGCCACTCTGGGATCCTGAAGTTTACGCAGGATGGGGAGGGGTTGAAGGTGACGTTCCCGCCGGAGAAGCCCTGCGATTTTGTGTATGCGCTGAAGATTACGGGGCTGAAGCTGACGTAAGAGGATTGGAGACTGCCATGAAACTGACTCGCCGCAGATTTGCCACGATGACCGCTGCCGCCGCCGCGTTGGCACGGATGCCCCGCGCCTTAACGCAGACAGCGCCAGCGCCGCTGCCCGCGATTGCGCCGGGGCCGTTCAAAGGGAGCCGTGAATCGTTGAGCGCGTACCATATGCCGGACTGGTTTGCCGATGCAAAGCTGGGCATGTGGAACCATTGGGGCCCACAGTCCGCAGCCGAGTACGGCGATTGGTATGCACGGCGCATGTACGTGCAGGGCGAGCCGCAGTATCAACACCACCTGGAGCATTACGGTCATCCGTCGAGGACGGGATTCGTGGATGTGATCAAGTCGTGGAAGGCGGACAAGTTCGACTCCGACTATCTGATGGGGCTGTACAAGAAGGCAGGAGCGAAGTACTACGTCGCCATGGGCTGCCATCACGACAACTTCGATATGTGGAACTCAAAGTATCAGCCGCGCTGGAATGCAGCCAACAGCGGCCCAAAGAAGGACATTCTGGGCAGCTTTGGCAAGGCGGCGCGGCAACAGGGCCTGCGGTTCGGGGTGAGCGAGCACCTTTCGAACAGCTTCTGCTGGTTTGGCACGGCGCATGGCAGTGATAAGACCGGGCCGCTGGCGGGCGTGCCGTATGACGGAGCGGGGCCGGAGAATGCGGACCTCTATCACGACTACAGCCAGATGCCGAAGGACTTTGTGGACAAGGTGGTGAATGCGCCGGCGAAGGGAGCGATTGCGATGAGCCGCGAAGGTCCGGATTCGTGGCGCATCAACTACTTCAACCGCATATTGGATGTGGTGAACCAGCATCAGCCGGACCTGCTGTATACCGACGGCGGGATTCCGTTTGGGGATGATGGACTGGCGATCGTTGCGCACCTTTACAACACCAGCATGAGCCACCACGGCGGAAAGGTGGAGGCGATCTACACCAGCAAGAGCCGGCCGGACGCGGAGAGCGGGATGTGCATGCTGGACGTGGAGCGCGGCGTGGTGGACGGCATCTGGCCGCGTGCATGGCAGACGGACACGTGCATCGGTAACTGGCACTACGATACGCGGGCGCACTACAAGACACCCAAGCGCGTGGTGGACATGCTGGTGGACATTGTGAGCCGCAACGGCAATCTGCTGCTGAACTTTCCATTGCCGAACAGCGGCATGCCCGACGACAAGGAGATGGCGATCCTGGAGAGCATTACCACGTGGATGGCGGTGAACAGCGAAGGCATCCACGCAAGCCGGCCTTACAAGATCTTCGGTGCGGGGCCAGGAGCGGAGATCAAGGCTGGGAACGCACAGTTCAATGAGGCCAACCGGCAGGACCTGACCGCCGATGACGTTCGCTACACCACCAAGGGCGATGCGCTGTATGCGTTTGTAATGGGATGGCCGGGGCGGCAGGCGGTGATTCCGTCGCTGGCGACCACGGCCAAGCAGGGAGTCGGCAAGATCAAGAACGTGGAGTTGCTGGGCGTGGGCAAGGTGAAGTTCAAGCAGGACGAGACCGCGCTAACGGTGCAGCTGCCGGAGAAGCAACCCAGCGAACACGCGATCACATTTAAGATCATCGGCGCGTGAGGAGTTATAACCATGAAGACTGACTTCACCCGGCGTCAGTTCGCCAAGTTTGCCGCTGCGGCTGCGGCCATGTCGCGCCTGCCGCGTCTCTTCGCGCAGAACAACCCGCCGCCGCGGCAGATTGCGCCGGGCCCGTTCAAGCCTACGTGGGAGTCGCTGACGGCGAACTACAAGACGCCGGAATGGTTCCGCGACGCGAAGTTCGGCATGTGGGCGCACTGGACGGCGCAATGCGTCCCCGAACAGGGCGACTGGTATGCGCGGCGGATGTATATCCAGGGCGAGAAGGACTACGACTATCACGTCAAGACATATGGCCATCCGTCCAAAGTCGGATTTATGGAGATCGACAACCTATGGAAGGCGGAGAAGTGGGCCCCGGAGCGGCTGATCGGGCTCTATAAGAAGGCTGGCGCGAAGTATTTCTTCGCGATGGGCGCGCATCACGATAACTTCGATATGTACGACTCCGCGCACCATGATTGGAACTCGGTGAAGGTCGGTCCAAAGAGGGACCTGGTGGGTACATGGGCGAAGGTGGTGCGCGCGAACGGGCTACGCTTCGGGATCAGCAATCACAACTCATGGGCCGCGCGATGGTTGCAGCCGGCGTATGGATACGATGGCGAGGGGCCGCTGGAGGGCGTTCGCTACGACGCCTACACGCTGACGAAAGCCGACGGCAAAGGCAAGTGGTGGGAGGGTCTCGATCCGCAGGACCTGTACACCGGCAACAGCGTGAGAATGCCGAACGGCATTCACGGCATCGCCGCCATCAAGGCGTGGGTCAATGAGTACACCAGCCTGGCGAAGAGTAATCCGATGCCGTCGGAGGCGTTCTGTGAGAACTGGTACATCCGCTGCAAGGACATGGTGGATAAGTATCTGCCGGACGTGCTTTATTTCGACACCAATGAGTTGCCGCTGGGCCAGGCCGGGTTGGACCTGGTGGCGCACTATTACAACTTGAGCGCGGCGCGGAATGGCGGCAAGGCGGAGGTGGTGGTCAATGGCAAGCACATACTGCCGGAGCACACCGGTTCTTTTGTCGAGGATATTGAGCGCAGCACCGCAAATGCGATTCGCCCCGACCCATGGCAGACCGACACCTGCATCGGTGACTGGCACTACAGCCGCGCTGTCTACGAGGAAAACCGCTACCAGACTGTCCCTCGCATCGTCTCGATGCTCACCGACATTGTCAGCAAGAACGGCAACCTGATGCTGAACATCCCGCTGCGGGGCGATGGCTCCATCGACGACAAAGAGGAGGCGTTCCTCGCCGGGTTCACGGCGTGGATGCAGGTGAACTCCGAGGGCATCTTTGCGACGCGGCCTTGGAAGATTTATGGCGAAGGGCCGTCAACTACGGCGCCGCCCCCGCGCGCGTATGGGCCGCCGGGCCCGGCGTATACGGCCGAGGACATCCGCTTCACCGCGAAAGGCGATGCGCTTTACGCCTTCGTTGGCGCGTGGCCCGAATCACGGGTGGCGAAGATCAAGAGCCTAGCTGCGGGTTCGCCGCAAGCGGGCAGCGCGAAGGTGACGAGTGTGTCACTGCTTGGTTATGGAGGGAGAATCACGTTCACACATGACACGCAAGGACTGTCTGTAAATCTGCCGGAGAAGGCGCCGAGCGAACATGCCGTGACGTTGAAGATCCATGGCGTGACGGCGATCTGAGACCGGTCGAAATGTGGATTTCACAGCCTGGATTAGGCTGAAGGGGAGGCACTCCATGAAATTGCTGAAGAGGCTGTCGCTCGTCGTGTTTTGCGTGACGACGTGTTTAGTCGCGCGCGCGGAGGTTAAGCCGGCGTCGTTGTTCAGCGACCACATGGTGCTGCAGAGCGGCATGGCGGTGCCGATCTGGGGCACGGCCGATCCGGCGGAGAAGGTCACCATCAAGTTCAACGGCCAGACCAAGTCCGCGACCGCTGATGCAGCGGGCAAGTGGATGGTACGCCTGACCAAACTGAAGGCCGGCGGGCCGTTCGAGATGGCGATTGCGGGCGATAAGACCGGCGAGACGCCTATTGTGGTGAAGGATGTTCTCGTCGGCGAGGTGTGGCTGGGATCGGGGCAGTCAAACATGGACTTCACCGTCGGGACGACGACGAGGCACTATTTTGCGGGCGTGAAGAACGAGGCCGAGGAGATTGCGGCAGCGAACTATCCGAACATCCGGATGTTTACGGGGGGATGGAAGAACAGCTACGAACCGCAGGCAGACGTGTCCGGGAACTGGCTGCTCGTGACGCCGGAGACAGTGAAGGAGATGTCCGCCATCGGATATCTGTTTGCGCGCGACATGCAGAAGGAGCTGAAAGTTCCGTTCGGCATCATCACGGAAGCCTTCGGGGCCAGCACCGCGGAGGCATGGACCAGCCGGGAGGCGCTGGCCGCAGATCCGCAACTGAAGCCACTGCTGGATGCGTTTGACGCCAAGGTGGCTGCTTACAAGACGAACCCGCCGGACATGACAGCGGCGATGCAGGCTTGGCAAGCGGCCGCGGACAAGGCGAAGGCGGATGGCAAGGCAGCTCCGCGAAGGCCAAGCAATGGGAACCCCGTGCAGGACCAGCACAACCCGACGGTGATGTACAACGGGATGATTGCGCCGGTGATTCCGTACGCGATCCGGGGCGTGCTGTGGTATCAGGGAGAGGCCATCAACGGCGGCGCGACCGGCTACAAGCTTTACCCGCTGCTGCAAGCGACGCTGATCAAGGACTGGCGGCAGCGCTGGGGCGAGGGCAGTTTCCCGTTCTACATCTGCCAGCTTGCGCCGCTGAAGGCGTGGCCGAACCGGCCGGATACCTGGTACAACAATCCGGACGTGCGCGAGGCGCAAGCCACGGTGCTTTCGCTGCCAAATACGGGGATGGCGGTGACGATCGACATCGGCGACCCGGTGAATATCCATCCCAAGGACAAGCAGGACGTGGCCGACCGGCTGATGCGGATCGCGCTGGCCGGGACCTACGGTCGCAAGATTGAGTTTTCAGGGCCGGTGTATGACTCGATGAAGGTTGAGGGCAACTCCATTCGTATCCGGTTCACCCATGTCACGGGAGGGCTGATGGCGAAGGGGGGCGACCTGAAGACTTTTGTCATCGCGGGCAAGGATGGCAAGTTTGTACCGGCGACGGCGAAGATCGATCACGATACTTTGGTTGTCTCCAGCCCGGACGTTGCGGAACCCGCGGCAGTCCGCTACGCGTGGGACAATTATCCGGAAGGCGCGAATCTGTTCAACGGAGATGGCCTGCCCGCGGCGCCGTTCCGGACGGACAAGTGGGAACATGAGCCGCAGTAGCGTGGAAGCAGGCGCTGGCAAATTGCCGACGTGCATATGAGCAGCCGTCTCCCAGGCTGCGTGAAGTGTGCGCTTTGGGAGACGGCTTCCGGTTTCAGTGGGGGTGCGGCTTGGTTAGAAGTTGTCAAATTGGTCGCAGATGAAATAGCGGTCCCATCTGAAATAACGGTCCCAGCCAGGATCGTGCGGGTTAGCAAGATCCAGCTGACGGGTCAGCCAGGGCGTGAAGTACACCTCCGCGCCTCCGGTCACGGATGAGCACCCGCCGGCTCCGGGGCCACCCGGGCAACCCCACCAGTTTTGGTTGGCTTCGATCAAGCTGCCCTTGTTGAGGTTGTCGACGCCCACTCGACGGCTCAGGAGGTCATTCAGATGGATGTCCACGGTCGACGCAGTGTTTATTGCGACATCGATGTCTTCGTCCTCGATCCAATTGCCGGAGATGCTGAGACTCACGATGGGCGCGAGTCCGAACGCGGAGATTCCCGTGGGAACTGGGGTGGGCGCAGAAGGATCCGGGCCATTGCCGGCGATGAAGTTATTGAGAATGGCATTGCGGCTCAGATCCGGATTGGGTTGCGCGCCGGACTGCGTGGAGTAGGCGTTGTCGTAAAGCAGGACTCCGGGCAGGGAGTTTCCGACCAAACGATTGTTGATGACGGTGTTGGCGTAGGTGCTGTTGCCGAAGCCGGGCGCCATCAGGGCCACGCCGCCACCGCCGCTGCCACTGCGACCTCCAAAACCATTGTGAGCAGAGTCGTTGTCGGAGATGACGGTGTTGTAGATGCCATAGGACATGGTCTTCGACGAAGCCGGCTGCGGCGTCGCTTGCACCAGCGACAGCAGGTCATATGTGTCGAGCGGGTCGCCGGTCCGGAATTGCCCATAATACAGGTTGTAATTGGTCCCGCTCGCAGTCATGAACGAGACGCCGGTCAGGTCGAGTTCCGCTGGATCCTGGTTGGGAGGGTTGATAACGGCCGGGTCGTACAGCAGATTATCGCTGGGGTACAGCGATGGGAAGGTACCCGCAGGCACGACCCCGGTGATTGTGGAGCCATCCGCGGTCCCGGTGACGCCGGTAATCAGGAACTTGCCCGGCGTCCCCGTGGCCGCCGTTGTGAAGACGCCCGATCCAACGTCGCTCCCGGAGAAGCTGAAGTCATATTGGCCATTGCCTACGCTCGTCAACATAAAGTTGGAGAGGGTATTGTTGTTGAAGCCGCCAGCCTGATCGGTAGTGGTTGCGGTGGAGTATGAGACCAGGGTGATGCCGCTGGCGTAGAGATTGTCCCGAACCAGGTTGCGTGTGATCACATCATCGTGGCTGGTCGTGGTTTCGTCGGTGATGAGAATGCCGCCGGCGTTCTTCTCGACAAGGTTATCCGCGATCGTGGAATGGACCGCGCCGATCAGATGAATGCCTTCGCCGCAGTCGGTGTTTTCGGCGGTCTCGAAGGCGGGTTCGCCGTTGCAAGTAGGAATCAAGGGCTGCAGTGCGAGGTCGTTTCCGGTCACTGTATTGCCCCAGATGGTGACATCTGATGCATTGGTAACGAGGATGCCCTCAAAGTTCGCATTCTCAACCGTAAAGCCGGCCACTGTGACTTGACTCAAGTTGGCGTTGTCCAAGCCGTCGACGTAGATCCCGTTGGCGAGGCCGGTCGCATCGATGATGGTCTTGTTTCGGCGTTGACCCACCAGCGTGAGCGATTTGCCGATGACGACATCTTCGCGATAGGTGCCAGGAGCGACCTTGACCGTGTCGCCGGATGCGGCTGCGGCGACCGCGGCGGAGATGGTGGTGAAACAACCATCATGACCTGTTTGATTGACGCACTGCGTAGCGGCGCGGGCGGCGGGTGAGGCGAATGCGATGAGGAGGGTTAGAGAAAGTGCAGCCAGGGAAACAGGTAACCCGGAGCGAGCCTTGATGGTGAGATCTTGCGCAATGCGATTCATGATGGGTCTCCTATCGAACGACTGTTCATCAACACAAATTGAGCCGTGCCGGGGCGCAAAGCCCGAGCCCATAAAGTCCACCAATTTGGTTTCCAGCCAAAACTTATTCAGTGATGCAGCGCCGGAGAACGGTCTTTGTTTACGCATTTGTGAGAACGGAACCGGCATGTTTTTCGACCAGGAGTATTCATATTTCCTTACTGCTGCCGGATTGTCTTCGAGCAATCCTGACGAACCAAGAATCAAACCCCACCTAAGATATGCGCCATTCCACTTTGGTGTTATGAAGTTCTGGCCGGTGCGAACGAAGGGACTTCGCGCTCGTGGAGATGCTGGCGCAGGTGAATTTTGATGGGTAGGGGAGAGCTAGACCGCTGCGCTTTGTCTCGCCGCGGATTCAGCTTCGCCGCGAGTTTCGCTTGCGCCGGACGCCCAGAGGCAGGGATCGAGGTCGAGGAAGATGCTGTCGCGCTGTTCGATTGCGGCTAGCCGCGCGGTCATGTGCTCATTGATTCGGCCGTCGCGCTCGAACGCCTGCCAGATGGTCTTGAGTTCGAGGAACTGGTCGTTGTGGGTGAGGAAGCGCGACTCGGCGTAGTCGCGGGCGGCTCCAGTGGTGATCAGAAACTGCCAGTCAGAGGACTCCAGCAGCAGCAGCTCGCGGCAGAGTTGCTGCACAATGCGCCTGCCCAGCGCGGAGTCGCACCACTTGCCCTTAGTGCAGATGTCGCGAACGTCCAATTCGGCGGGATAGATGTGGCTGTAGGTCCAGGATGTGTCGGGGTTCATCCACACCTGGTGGTTACCCTCCGCACCCCAGGAGCCCTCCTGCATGGCAATGAAACCGGCCCGCGGATGGCGGTCCAGATACTGGCTGCATGCGATGGTGGCGATGCCGGAGTTGAATTGGTGCAGATTGCGGCAGACCGCCTCCAGCCACATGGGACCTTCGAACCACCAGTGGCCGAACAGCTCGGCGTCGAAGGGCGCGCAGAGCACGGGCGGGATCGCAGCGTTGAACCCGGATTCGAGCGTCTGATGGACCAGGTGGACGAAGTGGCTGGCGTGCTCTTTGACCCGCTCCTCGGCCTGATGCGGCCAGTAGATCAGCTTCTCCGCCATGTCCACCCGCGGGCCGGTGACCTGCCAGTAGCGGTGGCCTCCGGGAAAACGCTTCTTGTGAAAGTCGAGGTAGTTGGCGTCGCCGGGATAGCCTGTGTCTCCCGACCACACCTGCAGGCCGGTGCTGGGATCGCGGGGAAACACGGTGGCCGCATAGCGTTGGTCGTACGGACCGTCGACGTAATAGGTCTGATAGAGGCTGCGCTGCGGCTGGTGGGTCGCCTGCTCCTGCTTCGGGTCGCGCGGCAGACGGCTGTTGGGCGCGCCGTACGGCGAGGGGATGCGATAGCACTCTTCAATGAGGTGGCTATCGACGATAAAGTAGTCCAGGCCCGACTCGGAGAGCGCCTGCTCGATCCCGATCCGCTCGAATCCGGGCATTGGTTCGGTTTCGCCGACAGGCAGCACAGGGTAGTCCCAGAAGCCTGCGGGCCGGTATCCGCACTCCGGCGTCCAGATGCCCCTGGGAGCTTTGCCGAGGTGGCGGACGTGGGTGGCGACGGCGGTGCGGACCTGGGCGCGGACGCTCTCGTCGGTGCCTAGCAGAGGCAGGTATCCGTGGGTCGCGGCGCAGCTGACGATCTCAATCAGGCCGGCGTCGTTGAAGTGGCGGAAGCCGTTGACGATGTTGCCGCCGAGGGCGTTGAATTCGTCGAGCGCGGAGGAAAAGAAACGGCCCCAGAAGCGCGCCGTCTCGGCGAGATGGGCGTCGCCGGACTGGATGAAGTAGGCCTCATCCTCGCGCGCGGCGACTATCTTGCGGGTGAGGTACTTGGGAAATTCAGCGATGAAGAAGGGGTGGGCAAGCTGTTCCAGCAGGATGGGCGAGAGGCTGATGTTGAAGTTGGCGGGAATGCCGTCTCGTTCCAGATTGCCCAACATGCGGAGAAGGGGGAGATAGGTCTCGGCGGCGGCTTCGTGCAGCCACTCCATGCCGTGCGGCCAGGTGCCGTGGTTGACCACATACGGCAGGTGGGCGTGCAAGGTGAAGGCCAGATAGCCCGCGGGAGTGTGCTTTGCCTTGGTCAAGAGCGACCTCAACGTGCGGTAAGACGGTCCGGCCCGGTTGCGAGAACGAAGTTGCCTGCGGGCTGTCCACCGGACGATCGAAGCAAGCCAGCCCTAAAAGTATTTGATCGCAAAACCATCGACCTGGTTGCGAAGCGATGGCATGGGATTACTGGTCGGTGTGGCGCTACTGGTCGGTATGGTGCTCCAGGGTTGGACCGGAGTTCTCCTGAGCGCCTCCGGTCGTGGTTACGTGCACAATAATGGCATCGGAGAGCTTGAAGCGGACGACCGTCTCGGACGGGATCTGGACCTGCTGGCCGCGGGTAACGCCGTTGGCGCCCGCACCCACGCCGCCGCCCGCCGCCGCGCCGATGGCCGCGCCTCTGCCGCCGCCCAGAATGCCTCCCAGTATGGCGCCCACGGCCGCGCCGCCACCGACTTTCTCCGCGGTATTCTTGCCTCGGCCCTCGCCCTGCTTGGTGTAGGCATCCGAGGCCACCTCGATGTGCTCGCCCTTGCGGTTGATCGCAGTCAGCGAGATGGTGAGCAGCGCGCTGCCCTTGAAGTGCGCGGCGTCCTGCGCGGCGTCCACGTGGCCGGTGACCGGGGTTCCTTGGGCAAGCACCACCATGCCATCAACGATGATGTCGGAGGCAATCGCACCGGTAAATTTATCGCCGGTCTGGGTGGTTGCGCTGTCCAGCGTCTGGGTGATGCGGACCGGAATTGCGGTGCCGGCGGGCAAGGTGAGGTTGTGAACTACGGGCGCAGGCGGAGGTGGTGGCGGTGGCGGAGGCGCGGCCGGGGTTACGACGGGGGCCGGTGCGGGCTGGGGCGCAGGCTGCTGGATGGGCGCAGGAGCTGGCTGGTTACGCACGACGGGCGCGGGCGGTGCATTCTGCGCGATCATGGCCGAGGGCTTTTTGGACTTGGGCGTGGGGGCGTTCGGCGTAGCGGGCGCAATTGTTACGGCTGCGGGCGCCGGCGGCTGAAGTTGGACGACCAGGTTGTTGACCACGGTCTTGACCCCGGCCACCTGGGCAGCATCGGCGCTGGCCGCGGAGCGAGCCGCATCGCTGCTGACGCTGCCGTTCAAGGTGACGACTCCATTGGCCACCGAGGCCTGGATGGATTGTCCGCTGAGGTTCTGGTCGGACGCGAGACGGCCCTGCACCTGCGAGTTCAGGCTTGCATCGCCCGTGGCAGCGGGCTTGCCGTTGCAGCCCGCGAGCGCGATGGCGAGACAGAACGCAACCAGGCCGGTGCGCGCAGAGGATAGAATCTTGGGAGCGTCCATACAGTTCCTTTCAAGCGCCTCATTCAGATGCATCGATATTACTCGCGCGTATCCCTTACGAAGTCAATCGGCGCAGAGAATATCGCGGTGATCCGATCACCGCACAACTTGCCGCACGCCTGATATTTGACGCACGGACGGCATGAAACGAACCGGAAGGTGCTATCGTTAGAGCAAATTTCCTGTTGCTGTCGAGCGGGAGATTCTGCGAAGTAGCGTTTTCCTTAATAGAACGGACATGAGCGCAAAGGTCCTCTATATACCACTCGGATTTGCTCTAGCTTCCAGAAGGAATGCGGGCCGCGCCGCATTGTTCCAGTGCATCTAACGTCAAAGGCGCGGCATCCCGCCGAGGGATGTTGGCAGGGAATATCATTGGCTTTCCGTAAGATGCCCGACGGGACAGACGGGCGCAATGGTGGTACATTCCAGATGAAATCGTATCGACGGGGCGAGCAGCTCCGTCATAAACCGGTAGGTTGGACAGGAGAAGAAGATGGCAGAGAATGAAGGCGGAGCAAGCGGGCTTGGATGGTTTCTGGCCGGGCTTGGGATCGGCACTCTGATCGGGGTGCTGTATGCGCCGAAGGCTGGCAAAGAGACGCGCGAGGACTTGTTGAACGGCGCGCTGGAGGCGAAGGCAAAGGCCGAGGAACTGGTCGAACAAGGGAAACAGAAGGCCAACGAGTACGTGGAGACGGGCAGGCAATACGTCGAGCAGGGCAAGCAGAAGGCCGCCGAGCTGGTGGAAGAAGGCAAGCGGCAGGCACGGGAATCGGTCGAGAAGGGCCGCGAGTACTACGAGAAAGGCCGCACCCAATGGACCCAGTACGTGGAAAAAGGCAAAGGCATGATCAATGAGCAGCAGGCCAAGGTCGGGGCCGCGGTGGAAGCTGGCAAGGAAGCCTACGTGAATACTACGGTGGAGACGCCGGTCCAACCCTGAACCAACGCTGACTGGAGGCGGCGTCCGCGGAGTGCGGCGTCGCCCCGGGCTGCGCTTGAACGTCGCACGCGCTTAGATTCCAGTTAGGCCGTATTGCGACACCCTGCTAGGGAAGTGGAGAATGGGGTAATGGCAATGACGTTTCTTGCAATGTGGCTGGAGGAGCCAGATCTGGCTCATACCAACTTTCTGATTATGATCTTCATCGGGCTGGTGGCGGTGGCCATGGCGGTGATGGCGATTGCGCTGATCGTGGTTGCGGTGACTGCTTCGAAGGCAATGAAGGGTCTAACCGCGACGGTGGACGAGCTGAAGGAGAAGGTGCTTCCGCTGGTCGCCACGGTGACCGAGATCGGCAAGACGAGCCAGGCGCTGTTGCATGACTCCGCGCCGAAGGTGAAGCACATTACCGACAACCTGAAGACGGCCAGCGACCTGCTGGTGGATACGAGCAACGCGGCACGATCGGCGGTGCGGCAGTTCGACACCACGGTCACGGATGCCAACCAGCGCGCGCAGCGGCAGGTGGCGCGGGTGGATGGAATGGTGACCGCCACACTGACTGCCGCGGTTGAAGTCGCCGAGACGATTGCCCATGGAATTCAGGTTCCGGTGCAGAAGATCGCGGTGCTGGCGACCCAGGCCAAGCTGCTGGGTGAAGGGCTGCTGGCGAAGATCAAGTCGATGGCCGCGCGGTCGCCGTTCGGCAGCCAGTAGGGCGGTTTCACAGTAGAATGAGGTGTGCAGCCCTCCGCCCTCGATCCTCCCCGTGAATTGACGAAAACACGCGATCAGCCGGGCCCCTCTGAGCGGCCGGCGATCGGGTTTGTATCGCTGGGATGTCCCAAGAACCTGGTGGACTCCGAGGTGATGATGGGGCTGCTGCAGCGCGCGGGCGGCACGCTGACGGCACGGGCTGAGGAAGCCGACATTCTTGTCGTCAACACATGCAGCTTTATCGACTCGGCCAAGCAGGAGTCGGTGAACACAATCCTGGAGATGGCGCAGCACAAGGTGGCGAACGGCGGCAAGGCGCAACGGCTGATCGTCGCCGGCTGCCTGGTGGAGCGCTACCGCGACGAGATCCGCAGGAACATTCCCGAGGTCGATGCGGTGGTGGGCACGGGCGAACTGGAGGCGATCCTGGAGGCGGCTGGGCTGAGCGTTCCGGTTGCGCCGACGGCGTCGAGTTCTCTTTTCAATATTCTAGTGAGCCGTGTGCCGAGTGCGGTGCATCAGCACTCGCATCCGACTGAGGTTGGGGCGCAGCTTGCGTCCGGACGATCCCGACCCGAGGGCGATGCGCGCGAACGATCCGGCCGCTTCTCGCGCGCGCACTGGGACGGTGCGACGGCGGCGCTGCCGGAGTATCTGTATTCGGACGAGACGCCGCGGATTCTGACCACGCCTCGGGCTTCCGCGTACATCAAGATCGCGGAGGGATGCGACCATCCGTGCAGCTTCTGCGTTATTCCGCAACTGCGGGGTAAGTTCCGGTCGCGGCGGCTGGAGTCGATCGTCGCCGAGGCGGAGCGGCTGATTGCGCAGGGCGTGCGCGAGATCACGCTGATCGGGCAGGACACGACGTGCTACGGCGAAGACCTGGGCTTGCGTGACGGCTTGGCGACGCTGCTGGATGCGCTGGCCGTGCTGCCAGGATTGAAGTGGCTGCGGTTCCTGTACGCGTATCCGAACAAGGTGACGACGCGGCTGCTGGAGACGATGGCGCGGCACGAGTCGATTGCGAAGTATCTGGATGTGCCGCTGCAGCATGCCAGCCCCAGCGTGCTGAAGCGGATGAAGCGCGGCGGCACGGCGGAAGTTTTTTTGCGACTGATTGAGAAAGCGCGCGCGGTGGTGCCGGGGATTGTGCTGCGGAGCACGTTTATCGTCGGATTTCCGGGCGAGACGGCAGAAGACTTCAACGAACTCTGCGATTTCGTAGCGGCAGCGAAGATTGATTGGCTCGGCGTGTTCAGCTACTCGGATGAAGAGGGCGCGGCGGCGTTTGGGATCGACGCGGAGCTGAAGGTTCCGAAGCGGACGATCGAGGCGCGGCGACGCAGGCTGATGAAGCTGCAACAGAAGATCAGCGCGAAGGCGAAGCGCGCGTGGGTGGGGCGCGAGGTGGAAGTGCTGGTGGAGGGCGAGAGCGAGGAGACCGAACTGCTGTGGCAGGGGCGGACCGCACTGCACGCGCCGGAGATCGACGGCAAGGTGCTGATTAACGACTTTGGGCCGCACGAGACGCTGGTGCCGGGGACGTTCTATCGCGCGGAGATTACGGAGTCGCACGACTACGACGTGGTGGCGCGGATTCTGGAATAGTTGCCAACCACATTGATTTGCAACTAAAATCAGTTGCAAGATGAGCAAGCGGAGTAAGGCGCTCCAAAGGCTGCTTTCAAAGCCGAACGATTTCACCTGGGACGAGTTGGAGTCGGTCATGACCGGTCTTGGATACCAACTGAAGACTTCAGGCGGTTCGAGCCGGAAGTTTGTGCGTTTCGGTAACGCCTTCTTTATCCATGAGCCGCATCCGCAGAAGATATTGAAGCCGTATCAGGTCCGCGGTGTTCTTGAGTTTCTGCAGCGACAGGGGGACATAGAGTGAGCAAGACACTTACCTACAAGGGATATGACGGATCGGTCGAGTACAGCGCCGAAGACCGGCTGCTGCATGGGCGCATCCTCGGGACCCGGGACATGGTTCTTTACGACGGCGCGAGTATCCGCGAAATCGAGAAGAACTTTCGCGGTGCAGTGGATGAGTATCTGGCGTTCTGCGCGGCGGAGGGGAAGACGCCGGATGTGCCGTTCAAGGGCAGCTTCAATGTTCGGATACCGCAGGACCTGCATCAGCGGGCGGCTCTGTATGCGGAGGAACATGACCTGAAGCTGAATGCGGTGGTGCAGTTGGCTTTGAAGGAGTATTTGGCGCAGGCGGATTAGGGGTGGCTCGAATCCCACATCTCAGGGGCGAGATGTGGGGCACCCGGCTATACTCGGGTCGTCTGCAAGATCCAAGTTTCCTGTTGAGGTTGATCGTTATGGTTCGGCTCAAACTCCATCTCCTTTCCATGATCTTAGCGCTCTGCCCGACTCTGGCCTTTGGGCAAAACAGCAGCGTTTCAGCCGACATTGTGGCCAAGGCCGCGAAGTCCGTGGTGCTGCTGAAAGGGGTTACTGACGCCGGAACCGTGTATGGCAGCGGTTTCTTGATTTCCGCAGACGGGAAGATTGCCACGAATCTCCATGTGATTCGCGATATGAAGTCATGCGGCGTGCAACTCGCATCGGGCGAACTCTACGACAAGCTGACAGTACTTGCATTTGACGATCGAAAGGACCTGGCGATTGTAAAGATCGCGGGCTTCGATCTCCCCGCAATCGAATTGGGAAATTCGAATGAAGTGAGACCTGGTGAACCAGTCATAGCAATCGGCAATCCCGACGGACTTCAAGGCACTGTAACGGGCGGGATGGTCAGCGCTATTAGGGAAGATCCTTTTTCCGGTGGGTACAAGGTCATCCAGACCGACGCAGCGTCTAACCCCGGAAACAGCGGGGGACCTCTCATCAACGGCCAAGGACAAGTTATTGGCGTGATTACCTCAAAACTGAGGTCTTCAGAGGGACTTAACTTCGCTGTCCCTGTCAACTATCTGCGTGGTCTGATGACTTCCACCGACAAGCCGATGGAGCTTGCCGAGTTACGAGCAGCGCTGAATAACGCTCCAATGAACGCCTTTGGACCGCTGAAGGATCAGGCCGAACAACACCGAGGCGTTTGGGTTGCCGGGCACGGCTCTTCCGAGTTTGAGGGTATCTTAACGGAAGTTTTCGACATGCTAGGTGGCGATGGCGTGGAAATTGCCAATTACGGATCACAAAAGGTCACAAATAGCCAAGAAACTGGCTTTATGCCTCTGTCCTCCCTTATCGAGATGTTACCTAAGAAAGGCGCCGACAGCCTTTTGTACATAAAGGTAGAACCGGGCGAACTCTACTCGTCAGGGATCCAATCTGCCACCGTCTATTTTGAGTGCTTTGACGCTTCAGGCCACGTCTTGTGGAATGAAAAAGCCTCAAACGTGCTGCCCAACGGGGGAAATGTTCTCTTCCACCCGAGGGGTTGGAAAAGCAAGTTGACTCCCCATATCGGCAAACCCGGACTCTTATTAAAACAGGGTCAAGAGAACGGCCCACCAGAACCCAAGAAACAGTGACGGGTCTTTGGCACTTGATGTGTGGGCTCGGGTGACGATGAGGTTACGGAGCTACGGTTAGGGTTAGGTCGTGGATGGCGCTTATCCGATGTGGCTGTCAGCTATGGACTATGAGTTTGGAAGGCGGCCCACGAGAGAGTTTTGGGCGAAGCTTTAGCGCGGGCCTACAGCCCGCAGGCGGTTGGTCGGGACTGATCCTAGGGCTGCGCCCTAGGCTACGATAGCGCGGGCCGTTGGCCCGCAGCCCCCCGCCGGAGTTCTTTTGGGGTGACGGTGGGGTTAGGCCGTTGACGGCGCGGACGGTGACGGGGGTGCCGGCGGGGATGGGTGGGGTGTTGAGTGCGTATCGCCGGGGCTAAAGCCCCTCGTTCTCTCACGTCCGCAGATGTCCGGGCTAAAGCCCGGACCTATCTCAGAAGCAAAGACATTTAGAAGCAAGAACAGCAGCTATGGCGCGACGGTGAGGGTGAGGCCGTCGATGGCGCGGACGGTGACGGGGGTTCCGGCGGGCATGGGTTGAGTGCCCGGCGGGAGGGTGGCTTGCCAGATTTCTCCGCGGACTTGGACCTGGCCGGTGGGAGCGAGCGGGGTCATGGCGATGGCGAGGTGGCCGAGGAGGGCGTCGGGGCCGGTGAGGCGTTTGGCGCGGCGAGCTTTGAGGGCGATCCAGGCGAGGCCGAAGGTGATGGCCCCGAAGCCGACACCCGCGCCGATGGCGACGCCGAGGTGGACACGCATCTCCGGGGTGGGGCCGTCGACCAGAGTGGCCAGGCCGAAGACAAGGCAGAGGACGCCGGCGAGGCCGAGGATGCCGTGGCTGGTGAATTTGAACTCCAGCACCATGAGGGCGATGGCGGCGAAGATGAGAAGGACGGCGGTGTGCTGGACCGGCAGCAGGTTGAGCCCGAAGAGGGAGAGCAGGACCATGAGCGTGCCCAGCGCGCCGGGAACGATGGTGCCGGGGACGTTGAATTCGAGGTAGATGAGCAGGCCGCCACCGAGGAGAAGCAGGACGTCGAGGTCGGGGCTGGTGAGGCGGGTGAGCAGGCGCTCGCGCAGGGATGGGAGGAAGGGCTCGATGGCGGGGTGGTCGAGGTGGAGGGTCTGGCTGGCGCCGTTGAAGCGTTTGACGGTGCGGCCGTTGAGCTGGGCGAGCAGGGCGGTGTCGTCGTTGGCGACGAGGTCGATGAGGTGGAGGTTCAGGGCCTCATCGGCGGAGTAGGAGACGGATTTGCGCACGGCGTCCTCGGCGGCGGAGGGGTTGCGGCCACGCACGCTGGTGTAGGAGCGCAGGAAGGCGGCGGCATCGTTTTCGAGCTTCTCCTTCATCACCGGGTCCATGGTGGTGCCTTCGACCACGGGATGGGCGGCGCCGGCGTTGGTGCCGGGGGCCATGGCGGCGACGTCGGCGGCCTCGAGCAGATAGAAGCCGGCTGAGCCTGCGCGGCTGCCTGAGGGCTCGATGAAGATGATGACAGGGACGGCGGAGGCTTCGATGGCGGCGACCATCTCGCGGGTGGAGTCGAGCAGGCCGCCGGGCGTGCCCATGGAGATGAGCACAGCGTCGGCGTGGCGGGCGGCGGCATCGTCGAGGCCACGCTTCATGTACTCGGCGGTGATGGGCTGGATGGTGTCGTGGATGGAGAGCTTGACGACGAGGGGAGATTGGGCAGGGGATGAGATGGTGAAGAGGGCGAGGACTAAGAAGGGCAAGGCGGCCAGCCAGCGGTTTACGTCCCACCCATCGCGATGTTGCCGCGATGGATGGGGCACCCCAACATTGTGGGGCACCCGAGCATCCGGTGCGGCGAGATGGAGAAGACGGGACTGCGAGCTGAAGGTGCGGAAGAGCGTCATGGCATCACCGGGATCATGGTAGCGCACTGGCCTAGGGGAGGGATTGGCCGCGGGCGGCGAGCGCGGACTTCATACCCAGGGCGGCGGAGTTGGCGGGATCGAGCTTGAGGGCGGCGGAGACGTTGGATGCGGCGGCGGGGAGCTGATCGGCCTGCAGGTCGATGCGCGCGAGGACGAGGTAGGCAGCGACGTTGGGGGCGAGTTGGATCGAGGTTTGGGCCTCGGCGCGGGCCTGGTCGGGAGAGCCGCTGCGCTCGCGCACCTGGGCGATGCCGGCGTGGGCGATGGCGTTATTGGGGTCGGCGGCGAGGGCGGACTGGAACTCCTGCTCGGCCTCGGGGACGAGGCCCTGGGCGAGGTAATCCGCGCCAAGTTGGGTGTACTGGAGAGCCTGCTGGGCGGGCGGAAGCGCGGCCATCTGGAGGGCGCGCATCTGGTCGAGCTGGAAGGCGGCCTGGCGGAAGGAGGCCTCCGACCAGGTGCGGCGGATGCGAGTGGTGGGGTCGAAGCCCTCTGCGCCGATGATTGATTTCAGGTTGGCTGTAGAGCCGTGGGTGGCGAGCAGGCGGGTGTGCAGTTCCTCGGCCTCGGGATCGTCGGAGTGGAGGGCGAGCGCGACCTCGACCTCGTGGGTGGCGCCGGCGATATCGCTGCGGCCGAGCAGGGCGACGGCGAGGTTGAAGTGGTAGTCGGCGTCATTGGGGTCGGCGGCGATGACCTGCTGGAAGAGTGGGACGGCATCCTTGCCCTGGCGGCTGGCGGCGACGCCCTGGTCGTTGACCACCTCGGGCAGGGGCAGGCGACTGGCGACGAAGGCGAAGGCGGCCTGGGCCTCAGCGTACTTGGCGATGTTGAAGCGGGCGAGGCCACGGTAGAAACCGGCCTCGAGAGCGACGCGGTCGGTGGGTGGGACCTTGCCCAAGGTGGCGGCGGCGGCCTCGTACTGGCGGGCGGCGTACTGCTCCTTGCCGAGGGCGAGCAGGGCGGCGGTGTAGTCGGGGGTTTCGGCGACGGCGGCCTGAAGACGCTTGATGCGCTCGTCTGAGGTGGGCGCGGAGGTGCCGCGGATGTAGTCCTCGAATGAGCTGAGGCGGACGCCGCCGGCCGCGGCGAGGAAGGTCTGTTCAGCGATGGCGAAGTGGGGATCCATGCGCTGGGCGACCTTCCATGCGATGGCGTTTTCGACGTCGAACAGGCGAGGGAGTTCGGCGGAGTCGGTGAGGGGCGGAGACATGCGGAGCTGATTGACTTCTAGGACCTGGGCCTGGACGGCGATGCGGCCGTTCTCGACGTTGAAGCTGCCGACGATGACGAAGTCGGCGTCGAGGGTCTGGGCGATGCGGATGGTGGTGGCGCGGCTGGGCCGGAAGTCGTCGGGCAGGCCGAGGTGCTCGAGCGCGTAGAGGCGATCGTCGCGGCCAATGGTGAGGAAGCCGGCCGAAGTGAGGCGCTGGTCGAGGGTGTAAGGGAAGGAATCGCCGATCCAGTTGAGGGCGGACTGGCCGGAGCGGTTGTCGAAGGGAAGGACCAGGACAAGACGGCCACCGGGCTGACGAATGTCGGCGGGTGAGCCGAAGTCGGGGTTCTGGATTTGCGGCGTGGGCTGGTTGGGCGTTTGGGCGAGTGTCTGGGCGGGGATTTGGAGGAGCGGGAGCCATGCGCCGAGCAGGATTGCGAAGGGGAAAAGCCGGCGGATGGGGCTGGAGGAGGTTCTGACCACGGTTTGACGATTATAGAAGGCTGGGAACGTGGAGGGATTTGGGGGGTGGACGCAAGGCGTTGTGAGGCACATCACAATCGCTAGTGTCCGCGGTCACGTTCCGGGCAATATCGGCTATGCAACACTCCGACACTGGGGATAGCCGTACCGAATGAGATCCCACGCCCGACCATTGGAGGCTGACCGTGCCACAGGTTTCGTCCGCATTTGTTGCCGATCCTGAACTGATCGCCGAGTTGGAGAATATCGCCGAGCCTGCTGTTGTTGGCGCGGACGGAACTCTGTTCCGGCAGGGAGAGGCGCCTACGGGCGTTTATATCGTGCGGAAAGGGACGGCCACGCTTACCAGCGGCGCGAACGGCGTGAAGATCATGAAGTTTTATGCGGGGGAGGGGTCGCTGCTGGGCGTGCCTGCGGTAGTTGGAGGGAAGTTGTATTCGCTGACGGCGGAGGCTTCGCCGGACGCTGAGATCGGCGTGGTGACGTGCGACGATTTTCTCCACCTGATGCATACCGAGCCGCTGTTGGCGTTCCGGGTGTTGCAGGTGCTGGCGGAAGAGGTGCGGTCGGCGCGCGAGGCTTCAATGGATCGTGCTTTGGGAATGATTCAGTAAGCGATCGACTATCGGGTGGGCCGAGTTAGCTGCGCGTTGACGATGCGGGGGAAGCGCAGGACGGCGACCCACTCGCCGCGGGTGGAGGCCTGCCAGACGAGCTCGCCGTGGAGGATGGCAGCGGCCTCTGCGGGGAGCACGTCTTCGTGGAAGTCGAAGTAGCGCTCGTCGGCGGGGCGGTTGGGGCGGCTTAGGTCGACCGCGCCAGGTGGAGGCGCCCATTTGGTGGAGAAGAGCAGGGCGGTGTCGTACTCGCCGGGATCGGCGGCGGCCTTTTCGATCTCGCCGATCGAGAAGTTCTGGATGGTGAAGGCCTTGATGGGGAACTTGGTGTAGCCGAGCTCGGGGCGGCGGAGTTCGGATGTGGCGGGCCAGGCGGTGAGCACAGTGGCCTGCGGCCAGCGCTGCGCGATCAGGGCGACGGCGCGCTGGTGAAGGACGATCATATCGCGGTAGGTGAGGTTGTCCTCGGGCGCGAAGGCGTAAGGCGGGTTGATCCAGATGCCGGCGAGGAGGGCGGCGGCGCTGAAGGCGGCGAGCAGAGGCCAGCGGCGCAGATGGCGCTGCCAGGCGGCGACGCAGAGCATCAGGACCAGCGGATACATGGGCAGCAGGTAGCGGGTGAGGAGCGCTCCGCCGAGCACGGAGAAGGCGACCCAGTTAGCCAGCAAGACGACAGCGATGGCGTTGAGCGCGGGACGGGGAAGGCGCGCGCGGGTTGCGATGGCGGGCATGAACAGCGCGGCCACGGCGCAGGTCACCGGAACGAACATGTTCATGTGCATGGTGAGGTGCAGGAAGCGGTGATAGAGGCAGAGCGCGATGCGATGCGGGTCAAGATTGGCGGTGGCGTTGTAGCGGAGGTATTCGGGATTGCCGAAGATGAAGCCGGTGCGATGGAAGTGGTAGGTGTACCAGGCGGCGAGCGGGAAGATAGGAAAGAGGAGCCAGAAGCTCCATCCGATATGAGCGCGGCGGAGACCTGGAATGTGGCGGTCGCGGACCAGTAGAAACATCTCCCACAAAGCCAGCGCGACCGGCGTCACGATGGCTGTTTCCTTAGAAAGCACTGCCAAGGAAAAGAGGGACGAGGCGAGCGCCATCTTGCGGAAGACGCTGCCTGCATGACGCGGCTTATTTGCCGGCGCATAAGCGGACTCGCCACGGTCGAGGTAGAAGGAGAGGGCCCAGAGGGTGAAGGCGGCGGCGAAGATGTCGGCGTGGGCGAGGGTGCTTTGGGCGAACCAGACGGAGTAGATTGCGGTGAGCAGGGTGGTGGCGATGGCCGCGGGCGTCCCAAGCAGATTGCGGGTAAGCCGGTAGACGCCCAGCAGGGCGGCGGCGGAGACCATGCAGATGAAGGTGCGCGTGCCACTGGGGACGAAGCCGGAGAGATGCCACCAGCCGGCGAGCAGGATGGAGGGTAGCGGAGGGTGCGCGTTGCTGGCGGTGGTGACCGGGATGAGGGTGCCGGTGCGGAAGAAGTCCCAAGCGGCGGGGATGTAGTAGCCGCCCTCGTCCCAGAAGTAGGGCAGGCGGAGCAGGGTGAGATGGGAGAAGTAGACGGCGGCGAAGAAGAGGGGATAGAGCTGCCAGAGCGGCAGTGGCCGGGGTGGGCCCGGCGGTGAGGTCGGATGGGGTAAGGGGTCGGGCACTTAGTGGACGGGGCCGCCGGGCGGCCCGAACTGGGGCTCCAGCGCGAGGGTGCCGAAGGTCTGCTCATACTGGGCGAGGTTGTGGCCGAGGATATTCAACAGCGCCTTGGCCTGCTGCGGGCTGAGGTAGATGCCCTGGAAGTTTTCGATCTTCACCTCTTCGGGCGAGTCGCGGCGCACGGTGCCGAAGACCAGGAAGAAGTCCCAGACGCTCATGCGGACCTGGACGCTGTTGGCGTAGCTGTCGCGGTAGTCGGGGGTGTGGAGGGCGGTAACGGAGTGCGGGGCTTGCGACGGATCGGAGGATTGCTTGGGTTGGCTCATAAGTCTTTCGGCCCGTAGGGCGGGGGAGGGGATGTAGTTGGTGCGAAAGGGGGGACTTGAACCCCCACGGATTGCTCCGCCAGATCCTAAGTCTGGTGCGTCTGCCAATTCCGCCACTTTCGCACTGACTCCAACGCTATGCGGCCGATGGGCCTGAGTCAAGGCGTGAGAGGTGTTGGGGATTGCGCGGGCAGATTGCATGGTTCCTAGGGCAGGGGGTGAGCGTCTAATGGAAAGCGTCGGACGTATAGTTAAGAAGGCACTGAGCGGAGTGCGTGTTGTGTGCCCAGCTCTTAGAGTGGAGTTTTGATGTGGATTGTCCGTCTCGCCCTTAGGAGACCCTACACCTTCGTAGTGCTGGCGCTGCTGCTGTTCTTTCTGGGTCCGGTGGTGATCCTGCGCACGCCGGTCGATATATTTCCGAACATCGATATACCGGTGGTGTCGGTGATCTGGGGGTATGCGGGACTTTCGCCGCAGCAATTGAGCGACCGGATCACGGTGCAGTTTGAACGCAGCCTGACCACGACGGTGAATGACATTGAGCACACCGAGTCGCAGACGCTGAGCGGCGTTTCTGTGATCAAGGTGTACTTCCGCCCGTCGGTAAATATCTCGCAGGCGGTGGCGCAGGTGACGTCGATCGCGCAGTCGGCGCTGCGGCAGTATCCGCAGGGCACGACGCCGCCGCTGGTGATCCAGTACAGTGCGTCGAGCGTGCCGGTACTGCAACTGGGACTCTCCGGAGCGGGCCTGACGGAACAGCAACTGAACGATTATGGCTCGAACTTCATCCGGACGCAGCTGGCCACGGTAGAGGGCGCGTCGACGCCGTTTCCATACGGCGGCAAGCAGCGACAGGTGCAGGTGGACATCGATACCCAGAGACTGCAGGCCTACGGGTTATCCGCTTCAGACGTGGTAGCAGCGGTGGGGACGCAGAATATTATCCTGCCGGCCGGCGATATGAAGATGGGGCACGTCGACTACCAGATTGAGACCAACAGCGCGCCGACGACGATTGCTGAGCTGAACAATCTTCCCATCAAGACGGTGAACGGAGCCACGATCTACATTCACGACGTTGCCAATGTGCGCGATGGATTTCCGCCGCAGACGAATATTGTGCGGGTGGATGGTCAGCGGGCTTCACTGATGTCGATCCAGAAGACGGGCAACGCATCGACGCTGGACATTATCTCCGGGGTGCGCGCACGGTTGCCACAGATCAAGGCGCAGCTTCCGCCGGCGCTAGAGATCCGGCCGATTGCCGACCAGTCGATTTTCGTGCGCTCGGCGATCAGCGGGGTGGTGCGGGAGGGTGTGATTGCCGCGTGCCTGACGGCGATGATGATTCTGATCTTTCTGGGGAACTGGCGTTCCACGGTCATTATCGCGGTGTCCATCCCGCTGGCGATCATCTGCTCGCTGCTGGCGCTGGCGGGGCTGGGCGAGACGATCAACATCATGACGCTGGGCGGGCTGGCGCTGGCGGTGGGCATTCTGGTGGACGATGCGACGGTGGAGATCGAGAACATCAACCGCAACCTGGAGTTGGGCAAGGAGGTCGAGGACGCGATCCTGACCGGAGCTTCGCAGATTGCGGTGCCGGCATTTGTTTCAACGCTCGCGATCTGCATCGTGTTTGTGCCGATGTTCTTTCTGGGCGGGGTAGCGCGGTATCTATTTGTGCCGCTGGCGGAGGCAGTGGTGTTCGCGATGCTGGCTTCGTACTTTCTGTCGCGGACGGTGGTGCCGACGATGGCCAAGTACCTGCTGAAGGGCCATGAACACGACCGGGTGGAACAGGCGCGCGCGAGCCGCAATCCGCTGGTGCGATTCCAGATCACGTTTGAGCACTATTTTGAAAAGCTGCGCAACTGGTACCACGGCGCTTTGAGCGTGTGCCTGGAGCACCGCGCGATGTTTTTGCTGGCGATGGTGGCGTTCTGGCTGGGATCGCTGGGACTGCTCTATCCGTGGCTGGGGCAGGACTTCTTCCCTTCGGTGGATGGCGGCCAGTTCAAGCTGCATGTGCGCGCGCATACGGGGACACGGATTGAAGACACGGCGCGGCTGTGCGACCAGATTGAGGCGGTGATTCACGTCGAGATTCCAAAGGCGGAGCTGGGCACGATCATCGACAACATCGGGCTTCCGTATTCGGGCTTGAATCTTTCGTATTCGAACTCGGCGCCGGTGGGTACCGCGGATGCGGACATTCTGGTGTCACTAGCAGAGAAGCATCGGCCGACGGCGGAGTACACGCATGCGCTGCGCGAAAAGCTGACGCAGAAGTTTCCGGGGACGGAGTTCTACTATCTGCCGACGGACATGGTGAGCCAGATTCTGAACTTCGGCCTGCCGGCGCAGATCGACTTGCAGGTGGCAGGGCTGCGGGTGGCCGAGAACCGCGCGCTGGCTGAGCAGATGATGGAAGAGATCAGCCAGATCCCGGGCACGACCGATTTGAGGATTCAGCAGCCGTTCGACCAGCCGAAGTGGACGGTGGCGGTGGACCGCACCCGCGCGCAGGAGGTGGGTTATAGCCAAAGCGACGTTGCGCGGGACCTGCTGACCAGCTTGAGCGGCAGCTTCCAGACGTCGCCGACGTTCTATTTGAATCCGGGGAACCACGTGAGTTACAACATCGCGGTGCAGACGCCGCAGTATGAGGTGAAGAGCCTGCAGGACCTCGAGAATTTTCCCATTGCCACGAGCGGGGGCGCAGCCCAGCCGCAGATTCTGGGCAACCTGGCGTCGATCGCGAGAGGGGTCGAACCGGGACTGGTGAGCCACTACGATGCGCAGCCGATTATCGATATTTACGGCTCGGTGGAGGGCACCGACCTAGCCAGCGTGGCAGCCAAAATCCAGAAGATTGTGGACGACAGCAAGCCCAAGCTCAAGCAGGGTTCCCAGATCTTTCTGCGCGGCCAGATCGATACCATGCGCACCTCGTTCGAGGGACTGATCTATGGGCTGCTGTTCTCGATTGTACTGGTCTATGCGCTGATCGTGGTGAACTTTCAGAGCTGGCTGGATCCGTTTATCATCATCGCGGCACTGCCGGGCGCGCTGGCGGGGATTGTGTGGATGCTGTTCGTGACGGGGACACATATCAGCGTGCCGGCGCTGACCGGGGCGATCATGTGTATGGGCGTGGCGACGGCGAACTCGATCCTGGTGGTGAGTTTTGCCAAGGAGCAGATGGAGGAGGGGCTGAGTGCGACCGACGCGGCGCTGAGCGCAGGCTTTACCCGCTTCCGCCCGGTGATTATGACGGCGCTGGCGATGATCATCGGCATGGTGCCGATGGCGCTGGGGCTGGGTGACGGTGGTGAACAGAATGCGCCGCTGGGACGCGCGGTGATCGGAGGACTGCTGCTGGCAACCTTTGGCACGCTTACTTTCGTGCCAGCGTTCTTTTCGCTGATGCACCGCAACGATCCGCCGGTGCAGCTCCCAGCCGAGGCGACAGCCGATGAGGCCAAGCCATGATGGACCGGAGCCGAACGCGAGCTCATGAAGCGCACCAATGGGGCGCACGGAGAGATTGCCATGAATGAAGGAGAGCAAGATTTGCCGGAGACAAATGGCGAGGCGGCAGCGGGCAATCACGAGGCGGGTAAGGTGGAGAACGGCCCGCCGCGAGCCTCCCGCGGGTCGCTGCTGTTGGCGGCGGGGGTGATCGCGGCAGTTACGATTGTTGGCGCCATTGCTGGGATTCTGCAGCGCAGGCACGCCGACGCGCAACTGGCGAACTATACCCGCACCAATGCTGCTCCGCCGGTGACGCTGGTGCAGCCGGAGTTGGAGGAAAGCGCGCAGGAGATTGTGCTGCCGGGGAATATCCAGGCGTTTACGCTGGCGCCGATCTACGCGCGGACCACGGGTTACGTGAACGCTTGGTACCACGATATTGGCTCGCATGTGCGTAAAGGCGAGCTGCTGGCGGTGATCGAGACGCCGGAGTTGGACCAGCAGCTTGCGCAGGCGAAGGCGGACCTGGCAACCGCGCAGGCCAATGCAGCGCTCGCTAAGGTAACTGCGGATCGCTACCAGGGTCTGATCGGGCAGAATGCGGTTTCGCAACAGGACACCGACAATGCGGCCTCGCAGTTGCAGGCGCGTAACACGGAGGTAAACTCGGCGCAGGCGAATGTGAGCCGGCTGGAGCAGTTGCAGGGGTTCGAGCGGATTGAAGCGCCGTTCGACGGCGTAATTACGGCGCGCAATCTGGACATTGGCCAGTTGATTACACCTGCAGGAAGCACCACGACCCCGGGTAGCGGGACGGTGACGGGCAGCAAGGAAGTCTTCGACCTCTCGGCGATCCAAACGCTGCGCGTCTTTGTCAATGTTCCCCAAGTGTATGCTCCGGATGCGAAGAATGGGGTGACCGCGACACTGACGCTTCCGCAATATCCGGGGCGGACATTCAAGGGCAAGCTGGTCCGGTCGTCGGATGCAGTGGACCCGGCGACGCGAACGCTGCTGGCCGAGGTGGATGTGGACAACCGTTCGGGCGCGCTGCTACCGGGCAGTTATGCCGAGGTGCATCTGCACGTGTCGAGAGCGGTGCCGACGCTGGAGGTGCCGGTGAGCGCGCTGATTCTGGAGCCGGACGGACTGCACCTTGCGGTTGTCGACTCGACCCAACACGCGCATATCGTCCGCGTGACCCAGGGGCGCGATTTGGGATCGAGCATGGAGATTTTAGGGGGGCTGGAGGCTGGGCAGCCGGTGATCGCCGATCCTCCTGACTCATTGACCGACGGCGAGCAGGTACGGGTGGTGAGGCCGGACAGCGGGCAGCACTCAACGCCGGAGGGTAACCCATGAGGGCCGGTCGAATTGGTGCGGGTGCAATGCTAGCCGCGCTTGCGCTGGCCGGGTGCATGGTCGGGCCAAACTACAAGGCGCCGGCCGTTCCGGCTGCGCCAGCCTACTCCGACGACGGACATTATGGGGATTGGGCCTCGGCCAAGCCAGCGGATGGCGCGGACCGGGGTGCCTGGTGGGTGATCTACGGGGACATGGAGCTGAACGATCTGGAGCAGCGCTGCGCCTCGGCGAACCAAAACATCGCGGCGGCGCTGCACGCCTATGAGCAGGCGCATGATCTGGTGCGTGAGAACCGGGCTTCGCTGTACCCAACCGTGTCCATCGGCGGCCTGGCTACGCGGGACCGCATCTCCAATACCACGCCACTGCGGCCGCAGGGTTCAGCGGCGGATTATTGGGAGTTCCTGATTCCTCTAAACATCTCGTGGGAGCCGGACTTTTGGGGCGGAATTCGCAGGCAGATTGAGTCAAGCGCGTCCAGTGCGCAGGCATCCGCGGCAGAGCTGGCGAATACGCGGTTGAGCTTGCAGGGGATGCTCGCCGTGACGTACCTGCAACTGCGGGGGATCGACCTGCAGGCGCAGTTGCTGCGCAGTACGCTGGATGCCTACACCCAGACCCTGCAGTTGACGCAGGTCCGGCTGAAGGGGGGATTGAGCACGCAAAGCGATGTTGCCCAGGCGCAGGCGCAGTTAGAAGGGGCGCGGGCGCAGTTAGTGGATCTGGGCGTGAGTCGCGCGCAGGACGAGCATGCGATTGCGGTGCTGGTGGGTGAGCCGGCCACGGGCTTCCATGTTGCGGAGAAGCCGCTGACTGGCGATCCACCGGAGGTGCCTACCGGCGTGCCCTCGGAGTTGCTGGAGCGGAGGCCGGACATCGCCGCCGCGGAGCGTCAGGTGGCGGCAGCGAACGCGCAGATCGGCGTGGCGAAGGCTGCGTATTACCCCAACATTACCCTCGGAGCGTCGGGTGGCGTGGAGAGCGACATGGTCACTCAGATCCTCAACTCGGGGAGCGCGCAATGGAACGCCGGCCCGTCCGCAAACGAACTGATCTACGATGCGGGACGTCGCAAGGCGCAGGTAGATTATGCGATCGCCCAGCGCGAGCAGGCCACAGCGCTGTATCGCCAGCAGGTGCTATCGGCGTTCCGCGACGTAGAGGACCAGCTCTCTGCCCTGCGGGTGCTGGAAGAGGAAGCGACGGTGCAGCAGCGCGCGGTGGATGCGGCGAGACAAAGCACCGATCTATCGCTGCTGCGGTATAAGCGGGGCTTGGCGGCATACCTGGAGGTGCTGACCAACCAGACCATCCAACTGGACGATGAACGCGCGGCGGCCGCGCTGGTGGCGCGCCGCATGGTGGCCGGGGCCCAGCTGCAGATGGCGCTGGGCGGCGGATGGAGCACGGCGCAGCTGCCCGGCAATTGATCCGGTCAGGCTAGGGCGACATCGGGTTGGCGAGCACAGAGTTCTCAACAAATCTGCAGGCCGGCTGGAAGCCCAGGTTGCAGCCCTCGGCAAAGCGCTTCTGCGCAAGCAATTCGTTCTGGGTGCCGGCGACGCCTCGGTGGTAGAGCATGGCCGCAGCCATGCAACTCTGTCCCCACTTACCGGAACAGGACCGCTCGAAGTTGTCGAGCGCCTTGGCCGGGTCGGCGGGGGTGCCCTGACCCTGCAGGTACATGTCTCCGAGCACACCGCAGGCGCGCACATAGCCGTCATTGCAGGAGACCTCGAAGACGCGCAGGGCTCGCGGCTCGTCCAACTCCACGCCTTTGCCGAAGCGCAGCACCGTGCCCAGGAAGTAACAACTGCTGGAGTCCCCGTGATCGCAGGACTGAGCAAGCGCATGGTCTCCGCCTGCGCCGACGAAATCGATGAACGCCTGGCATCCCCCAGGCTCATGCAGATCGCAGGCCCGTCCGAAGGCACGGCCGGCGGTCTCGGGTTCGCGAGGCACAACCGCTCCGGCATCTGTTACCTGGCCCAGGGTTGAACAGGCGCTGCCAACTCCATCCTCGCACTGGGTATTGAGCATACCCACCCAGACGGGACATGATTTATGCAGATGGGCGTCGCAAGCCTTTGCCCAGAACTGGGGATCCTTGCCGGGATGGGTCTTGCCGAAGGCTTCGCTGGACACGAAGCCGGTGGTTGCCATGATCCCAAAGATGACAATCCAGATTGACATGAAGGCAAAATTGATCTGGCGCGGGGAACCCGCCCAGAGGAACTTTGGTGCGCGCAGTCTTTGGAAGAATGCGGCAGTCGATCGGTCCAGCGAATAGCCGACCCGGTCCAACCAGCGAACCGACAGGTTCAAGAGTGGAACGCAGAGCAGTTTGTCGTAGAAGCGCGGCGCGCCGATGGCGGAGAGCAGACTATACAGACCGAAGACACACATCCCATAAGAGCCGCCGAAGATGATTTTTCCGCTATTGCTGCGCGGTGAAGTAGCCGGATCGGTGACCAGCAGGTGCAAGCCAATAAAGACGGACACCGGAATATTCGAGTCAATAAACTGGTAAACCCCGGTGGTATGGGTGTAGACAAGGTTCATCCCGTAGAGCATGGTCGCGGCGGACAAGGTCACCAAGGTGACGGAAAACAGCGCCTGGACAACTAGTCCGAGCACGAATATTTCAAGATATATATTGGGCGGCCGGTGCAGCGTGGTGGCGATCTGCTCGCCCCAGGTAATGCTGGTGGAGTGAGTGGCAATAAGGATGATGGAGAAGATGAATAATCCGACCGCGGACGGATTGAAGATGTGAGTAGTCCTGCCATCGCGCTTCCAGGTGAGATATTCCTTGCCGATTACACCGATGGAGAGCATGACGAACTGGAGGAAGAACCAGTCATCCCGAAACCAGAGAAAGAGATTCGTGCTGAGGACGATGGGGATGGGGCCGAAGCCGGCGATCCAGCGGTCGCGCCGCGACCAGCAGAGTAGCATATCCAGCGCGTAGACAAAGACGATCTGGACGAGAATAAGGGGGACATAGTGGAATACTTCGCGCCAATACCACCCCCAGTAGGTATAGATACAGGCATGCATGACTAACTGCACGTAATGCGGCGGCTTGGGGAGGAACTCCATGGTGAGCGATCGCCCGGAGGCGACGGCACGCCGCCATAGGGCCACCGCGAAGATGAGCAAAGCCGCGACTGCGAGCGCGATCGACAACTCCAGTGGCCGGCTCTCGCGCGCTCTGGGGAGCAGGCAGAAGGTGCCCAGAACTCCGGCCAACAAAGTGGGAAGCCAAAGAACTCCGACCGAGTTTTTAGTGGCGCGGGCAGTCTGGGTGAGCATAGGCGATCGACCGGACCCGAATTTGGTCAAGGCACGGCTATGATGGCGCGTCTCGTTATGAATGTCACGCAAAAAAATTGCGGCTCAGACTGTAGCTTGGATTTCCAGACTTAGACGGCGGCCGAATCGATTAAATTCGTAGCGATTCCCAGAGTGCTGAGATTCCCGCCGTACCGGGGGGATGCGCCGCGAATGGGAATGAATTTCCACTTCATCATGCAAAAAAATGCAGTTTTGGTGCGTCGGGCAGGTACCAATGCATTGATTCCATGGATGTTATGGAGCATTTTTTTGGTGTTTGGATTGCTCTATGGTAGGCCGCAAGCTAAGCAATCGGGCTCCCACTCCCCAAGCTTCGATCTTTGCTTGGTTCAGCTTTCTCGTTGCGACCTCAGTTCTCCGGGTGCAGCGAAACGGGATAGTGCCGCCCCGTGTGATGCAGATAATGGCGGTCGAGATGCGCAGTAATGTTCTTGCTTTGAGTTGATTGTCGACCATTTCGGGCTGTCCGGGTTACTGGCCAGCTTAGTTTTGCAACCAGCCGGAGCGCGAAGTGCGCAGGCCAACTACCAGGGAGACCCATATGAAGAAATTATTTGTAGTCATGAGCACGGCATTACTGATGTTGGGAGTTGGCACATCGCGGTCGTTCGCGCAGAACCCGACGCTTCAAGAGCTTTCGTTCAACACGGACATTACCTCGGCGACCCCGCAGGGCTTTTACGATTCCGCTGACGGGGTCTGCCCAGGGGCAGGCTGCGGATACCCGAACTTCTACACCTCTGAGGCGATTGCGGCCAACGGTTACAATTTGAGTGGCTACAACACTTCGAGCGGGTTGGGCACGATTACCTACACAGTAGTCAATCCATCAACCAGTCTCAGCGCCACGACCAGTTTCTTCGACGTGTTCATTGACGAAGAAGTCGGTACGGACTTCACCAACGAGTACGGCACCCAAGGTGGGACGGCTTCCAGCGGTGAAACCTGGGAGATTGGCGGGAACTACTCGTCATCTATCGTCCCCGACTTCATAGGCAATAGCTTGGCGGACGCCAACAATTTGCCGTCAGGAGCCACCAATATTCCGTCAAGCGAATGCGGAACCTACACCGTTATTAACGGTGCGAGCGTCCAGACCGATTCCACTGGCTGCAATGGTGACGCAACCATCGCACTGGGCTTGGCGTTCTCCGTCGATCCAGGCTACGAGGAGACAATTAGTGTGGATGTAGTCACAGGAACTTCCTGCTCCGACCCAGGCGTCTGCCTGACCCAGTACAACACGACGGCGAACACCAACTATAGCCCGGTCTCCTTCAGCCTGAACGAGAACACGACGCAGATTGGCGCGGTTGGCCCGGTCACCCCTGAGCCGAGTTCGTGGCTGCTGCTGGCCACTGGACTTGTGGGAGTGGGAATGATACAAGTACGTCGCAAGCACCTGGCGCAAGGCATTCTGTAGCCTGGATGCTGCGAGAGTTTTGAGAAGAATACGATTCACCTGGGCCCTGCAATAAGTTGAGCTTCACCCTCTGCCATGATGGCTCGCTGGTTCCACACTTCGTTTGGGTGTGGAATCAGTGGTTCATGGATCGCTTTTGGAGGGGTTGTTCGCTGATCGACTTCTTGGGCTGCCAGCGTACGGTCAGCCTATGGTGCAACCCGCCGGCGCGAGACGTACCGGCAACCCCTGGGCCAATCCTCGTGGATACAATTGGCGACCGGACCTATAGGAGTTTGGAATATGCAAACACGTCGCAAGTTCTCGTTTAAGGCGGCCGGCAAGTTCCTGAGCCTGGCTCCCCTGTGCGCGCTAGCGCTGGCGTCGGCGCCGGCTGCGAATGCCGCAGGCCTCACCGTGTTGACGGTGCCATGGGATGCAGCCAACACGGCATCGCCGCACACCACCTATCCTCTTCCGTTCGGAGCCCCTACCAGCGCGACTCCTACGTCTGAGGTGTCGGTTGTTCTAGGCGCGACCGTGCCTTCCGCCGTGGGGTCGACGGACTCGTTCACCTATAGCTGGACGTTTGGAGACGGCAAGTCCCAGGCTGCGGCGGCGGTCACAAACCCGTATGACATCTCCGCCACCCACCAGTATCCCTACACGGACCCGGTGGGAACGCAGTATACGGCGACGGTGACCGTAACCGATACCACCACGGGCGCAACCGGCAGCGGCACCTACCTGATCACTCAGCAGGCCAACTCGCTGCAGACACGGGTGAACGTGGCCATCGACAAGGGGCTATGGTATCTGCACCAGGCGATGTACCATGTGGACAATAACAATACCAACACGCACACCGGCACATGGGAGAGCTGCTCCAGCTTCCCTCCGGTAAGTGGCGTTGGGTACGCCTGCAGCGGCTCCGGTTCACTGACTGCGACTAATGTGCAGGCGTTTGAGGTAGACGGGCATCTGGCGACAGGCCCTGCGACCGATCCGTACACCAACGACGTTTCGGAGGGGTTGGCTTCGATTTGGCAGCATCTTACCGCGCTTCCCACGACTACTGCCAAGACCTATACTTACAATCCCGCGGTAACCAACTTCGGCTGCCTCAACGGGACCGCTCCAGAGCCAAGCGGAGGCGCCTGCAGCGATGGGTCGCACGTCTTGTATAACTCCGCCGCGAGTTCCTGCACGGCGCCGCCATGCACGTTCACGTTCGATGGAAACAGTAACGGGCAGATGGTCTACTCTTCGCAGCAGTATTACTTCGGCTATGAGCAGGGCATGTATATTGACGCTCTGGTGGCGAGTGGAACCCCGAATGCGACTGCGCCCTCAACGGCCCCCACTGGAATTGCAAACGAGACTTACCAGAATATTGTGCAGGATATCGTCGACTTTTCCGCCTTCTCACAATACTCGAACGACGCCGACGACGTTCTGGACGGCGGTTATAACCGTGGCCAATACAATACCCAGGGCGGCGGCTGGTGGTATCAGACTTACGGCTCACCTTCCGGCTACTATGGCGACGATAACTCCATCTCGCAATGGTATGCGATCGGCCTGATTGCGGCAGAGAAAGGGTTCGGCATCACTGTCCCGCCCATCGTGATCGATGCCAACAATATGTGGGTGACGGCCAGCCAGGCCCTCAACATAGCCGACAAGCCGGTGTCAACCAATCCATACGATTCCACATCCGACACCTATGGAGGGTTCGGGTATAACGGGGCGCTGAACTACTCCGATGTGTGGAGCCCGTTTGCAACCACCCCGTCCGGGCTCGTGCAGATGTCGCTGGACAGCGTGGGCCGGACCTGCAACCAAGCGGCGGGCGATGCGGAGGGGGTAAATACTAGCTGCCCCAATGGGGATGCCGCAGATCAGCGCTTCAACAACGGGGAGACGTACTACGCGGACAACTTCTGCAATACGGTGAACGATGGCCCGGTGTATGCGCCGCGCGCTTACACCTACGGCATGTTCTCGTTCACCAAGGGCATGCTGCTGCACAACCCAGGCGGCGTCTTGACCCCCATCCAGTATCTGAGGACGCAGACCCCGGGAGTCTTCACTGGCAACCCCAATGTTCCAGCCAACACCATCGACTGGTATGCGGCGATTGGGCCGGACCATGGTGGACTTGATGCTTGCGACGGGATCGCCCAGACCCTGCTCGACCGGCAGCAGTCATCGGGCCTCTGGAACAGCGATTTCGACTACCAGGCCGACTATAGCGGTTCGCAGTATCCGTACGAGACGGCGTGGTCGTTGATCATGCTGCAGCGCACGGTATTCGTGAACTGTGTGAATAACTTGGCAGGTTTGGGCACGGCGAACAGCGGGGCGAGTCCGGCGAGAATCGATCTTAGCTGGTCGGGCATCCCGAATGTGACCGGATACAACGTGCTAAGATCGACAACCAGCAATTCCGGCTACAGCCTGATAGGAACCACAGCCACTACCCTCTACTCAGACCGAAGCGGCCTTTCGAACGGGAAGACGTACTACTACGTACTGCAACCGACGAATGGCGGTGGTGGGATCTGCCAATCCAACCAGGCGACGGTCACCGTTCCCAACCCATCCACGCGCCGTTAGCTTGTGGATGGCCCTGATTACCCACGAGCCCCCGGACGAACTCCGGGGGCTTGTTGCCAGATAGAGAAGTTTTTCTGAAAGACTGTTGCGACCCCTGGGAGAAAGAAATGAACCACTCATACTTGAGCCTTGCCTTCTTGCTGCTCTCGGCCCCCGTATTGCAAGCACAGCCCGCTGCACCGCAAACTAAGACACCCGAACCGAAGCAGCCGGTCTATCTTTATCTTTATGCCGATGTGGCTGACCAAATTAATCTGGACATTACTGAAGATCGCCTGCGGCATTTGTTGCCGATGTTGGAGCATTATCGATCTGGACATCCGGAGGATCATGTTTCGGCAACGGTTTTATTTTCCGGAGCGGTGAGCCAGGCACTGGATCAGAGGAACGCGAAGACCCATATCAAGGACTTTATTCTGGACTACAAGAGGCGTGGCGTGATTGAAGTTGGCTATGACGGGACGGACGAGCCGACCTATGAGCATCGCCCCATGGTCAACCAGGTGGAGAACCGGGATCCTAAATCCCGCTGGATGCTCAGGGCCGCCGAGGATGAGAAGTTTCTGACCGAGGCGCGGGATCCGGTCACAGGGACTCCAATTCCTGGCGCGGTTGGCGGACTGGAGGAGATGCAGCGCGTCTTCGGCGAGGCGGCATGCATCCGGGGCGCGGGTGTGGGCACATCGTGGGGTTTGAAGGTGATCATGGGAGGGGCGAACACCACTCCACCTTCCGGCGCGGCCTCCAGCCCGACAGCATCTTCCAGCACGGCATCCGGCACAATGCCAGGGAGTGCTTCCGGCCCGCTTTCCAACATAAGGCCGGAGGTGGGCGACTGGGAGATCGTGCCGCTCCTCCGCAAATACAATTCCAAGGCGGTCCTGTTCGGGATTCCCGAGGTGAACCCCGCCGATCTACCGGGTTTCAAGACGGCGGTATTGAATATGGGAGAGATTGAAAGTCCGGTACCCAATACGTCGCCGGAGTTGTACTGGGCGAATAACCTATTGCATACATCGGAATGGTCGGGCGGTACGACGCCGGTGGTGCGCACCATCCACGGATATGAAGGCGCGGACGCGATCAAGGAGTTTACCGCGGGGATCACTCGATCCAGAGTTCAGATAGTTCATATGGAACTGGCCAGTGAGAAGGACTACCTCAAGGCCGACTTTGTCAAGACTTGGACTTCGCCGACCTCATCTTCTCCCTCGCTGGCTTACGCCTATGCGCATCCCAACAGCCCCAAGCTGCCTGCGGATGCGAAATTGAGCGCGGACGAAGTCAAGGCGATCTATGGGAAGGAAGATGCCGCTCTGAAGTGGTTGATTGGAGATTATTTTCCCGCCAACGCCGGCAGCCATTTTATTGCGAGCAGCGACTTTGCGCGGATGACCCCGCCCGCCACGGGCTATTCGATCCAGGTTGTGGCGCTGCAAGCTGCTCTCTCGACGATGCTTGCCAGGTGGGGCAACGATACGTTCCCTCCCAACTATCTGTTAGTGGACGGACATTATTTGTCTCTGGCTGACCTGTTTCAGGTGATGACCGATGCGCTGGCAGGGCTAGACGCAACGGGAAAGCTGCCCACGACGGTCAAAGTGGTCAGCATCTATGGCCCGCTTGGAATGAGTGGGGGACATGGACCTAATATCGGCGACGTAAACGTTGCATCGATTGCCAAGAAATGCAGCGAGATCGCGTCTATCCTTCACGATGACAAGGCTGACCCCATACCCCACAACACAATCCCTGCCGTGGTGACTGTGGATGGCATCACGATCAACGCTGCCCAGTTTCTCCGCCTGATGGCACATGCGGTGGTGAACCCTTCGCTTGATGCAAAGGTGAGTGTGAGGATGACGTATATGTTCCCTATGGCCTCGACGTTCTTTCCCAAGACTCGCACGACGGAGGACGTTGGCGCGACCTGGACGTTCAAGCCGGCGCCTTTGGAAGTTGGATTGCTGTCGAGTCCAGCATCCCGTTAGGAGTCAACCGCAGATAACTCGTGGGGCTATTTCGAAATGGCACTTGGATTGCAAGCATAGTTTGCAATCGGAATCTTGAAACCAACCACGGTCAAACGAGGAATCAATGGGCCACTTTCGCAAATACAACACTGTTTTTCTTGCAATTCTGGTGATTTCGATATCTCACGGCCTTTTGGCGGCGCAGGTGACAGTGAGCTCGATCTCGGGCGATGTCTTTGACCCTTCAGGGCGGGTTATCCAAGGGGCCAAGGTGGTACTGGTAGATAAGTTCCACAGCGCTGTGAGGACGGTTACCACCGATGCGGGCGGCGGCTACCAGCTAATCGGCCTCGAGCCGGCCGAGTATACGGTTTCCGTCGCAGCTCCTGGCTTTGCGGAGTTGGTTCGCAGCGATATTTCGCTGCCGGTGAACTCGGCACTGAAGCTTGACTTCAGACTGCAGGTTGGCGGTCCAACGACGAAGATTGAGGTAACTACGCCGGTCCGCGCCCTCCAGACGGAGAGTGGCGACGTTGGCGCGGTGATCGATCAGCAGCTAGTCGAAACGCTTCCCTTAAACAGCCGCGATTTCCTACAGCTATCGCTGCTGTCGCCAGGAGTAGCTCCCTCGGTGGAAGGGTCGCAAAACTCCCAATATGGCAGCGTGTCGATGGAGGTAAATGGGGGCCGGGAAGAGTTCAACAACTTTCTGCTGGACGGGGTCGATAACAACGATTCGTACGTCAATCGTTACGCGGTGGAGCCGGCTGTGGACAGCGTCCAGGAGTTCAAGATGGACACCAGCAGCTACGACGCGGAGTACGGGCGCAGCGCCGCGGGTCAGGTTAATGTCATTACGCGGAGCGGGACCAACAGTTTTCACGCGACAGCGTATGAGTATTTGAGGAATAAGGTGCTGGACGCGCGCGACTACTTTAATGGCGCCGGATTCGCCAAGGCACCACTTATCCGCAACCAGTTTGGCGCGGCCGTTGGGGGCCCAATTCGCAAGGACAAGACATTCTTCTTCGCGAACACCGATTTTTTCCGACTGCGCCAGTGGGCGCCCCAGGACGCTGTGGTTCCGACGGACGACGAGCGGGCGGGGAATGTGTCGGCCCTGGTCGCGCAGGGCGCAACCATCGTTAACCCGCTTACGGGGATGCCATTTCACAACAACATAGTTCCAGTGTCGCCGATTGCAGCGGACATTCTGAAGCTATATCCGGAGTGTAATTATCCTAGTTATCCGCTATGTAATCAGAATGGATCCGGCAGCAACAATTACCTTGGGGAACCATCAAAACCTGAGAACCATGTGCAGAATACCTTCCGGGGTGATCATCAGCTTTCCGCGAACGACGAGCTGACGCTGCGATACAGCATGAGCATTGTGAACCGCTTCGAGCCTTTTCAGGAGACCTCCGCGGACGAAGTGCCCGGATTTGGCGAGTCCGGCGACGACCATGGCCATAATGCGCTGGTGCGGGAGCAGCACAGCTTCGGTGCGAAGGCGATCAACTCTGTGTTTTTCGGATTCAACCGCTTTTCCCGGGACTTCCTGGTGCAGAACAATCAGACCAATGTGGACGCTTTGTGGGGCGTGAACTGGTTGCCGAATCTGTCGCCGCGGGACGATGGGTATCCGCAGATCTCAGTCAGTGAGTTCGCCCAGGTGGGGGACAGTCCAAGCTTCCCGAACCTGAATCACAATAACACCTATCAAGTTGGTGATAACTACACGTTGGTTCGTGGGAAGAACACCTTCAAGCTGGGCGGAGAGATCCGCAAGCTTCAGCTGAACGGCCACCTGGAACCATACGCGAGAGGGTCACTGAACTTCAATGGAATTGCATCGGGATCGGGGTTCAGCGATCTTTTGCTGGGCGATCCATTCCTGGGGATTCAGGCGCAGGCGAATAATCCGATTCACCTTCGTTCGACCAGTTATGACATCTATTTTCAGGATGACTGGAAGCTGCGCAGCAACCTGACGCTGAACCTGGGCGGGCGGTATGAATTCAATAGCCCGGCCACCGATCCCAAGAATGCCATGTCGGAGTTCGTCCCGCAGACGGGGCAGATTGTGGCGGTGGGCACAAACGGGGTGACCGACTCCGGCTTTAATCCAGACTATAAGAACTTTGCCCCTCGGGTGGGGCTGGCATGGAGTGTTGCGCCCAACATGGTGGTGCGGGCCGGGTACGGAGTGTATTACGACGCGGGCATGTTTATTGTCGGGTCGTCGGCGTACTTCAATCCTCCGCAGTATACGGCCAATGTCTATTTTGAGCCGACGTTGCAGAGTCCCTTTACCGGCTACAACATTTCGCCAGCGCAGTTGAGCGCGCTTAGCCCGAAGATCATTACGCCTTATATGCAGCAGTGGAACCTGACGGGGGAAAGAAGCGTGGGCAAGCGTGGAACGCTGACGTTGAGCTATGTGGGGACTACCGGTTCCCACCTAATCCGAGTCAGCGATCTGAATCAACCCACACTGTCGGCGGCGGGAAACCCCTACAATATTCAGACTCGCAGGCCCTATCCGGCGTACAGCAGTATCGGCTACATCGAGTCGGAGGGGTCGTCCAACTACAATGCGTTCGAGGCCCATTTTACGGGACGGGTCAATTCGGCGTTGTCGCTGTGGGGCTCCTACACCTGGTCACATTCGATCGATTCGCAGTCAGCCTTTCTGAATGACACCGCCGATGAGAATTTTCCGCAGGACAGCCATAACATTGCCGCGGAGCGCGGGCCTTCGAGCTTCGATATGAGACATCATTTTGTAGTTGCCTATATTGTGACGTTGCCGCATGGCAGTCGCTGGACCAGGAACACGGAGTTCCAGGGGATTGCGACGGCGGAGAGTGGGCAACCGTTTACGCCGATGATCTCGACGGACGTCGCCAATACGGGCGATTCCAACTCGCCGGGCCAGAGCGGGGTGAACCGGCCCAATCGGGTGGGTGATCCATTCAAGAATGGAAGTGTGGCCGCGAACCCGACTTGCAAGGCCCCGTCGGGGCCGGTCCATACGGCCGCGCAGTGGTTCAACCCATGTGCGTTTGAGGCAGCCGCGCCTAATACGTACGGCAACGCGGGCAGGAATTCGATTTTGGGGCCGGGTTATGGGTCCTTCGATATTTCGCTCCTGCGCCGGTTTGCGTTTCCCATCGACCGCCTCACCCTCACCGTTGAGGCGGAGTCATTCAATCTCTTCAATAAACCGAATTTCGACCTACCTCAGGCATTTACGGACTACCCAACCTCGGGCCAGATTTCGTCGGCGAGTCAAAGAGGCCAGAACCCGCGCCAGTTGCAGCTTGCAGCGCGGCTGTCCTTCTGAGGTCGCATGAACCGCGGTGCTCAAGGCAGGAAGACCGATACAGTTGTGCCGATGCCCGGACTACTGGCGATCTGTACACTGCCGCCGTGCAGGAAGACGATCTGGCGGACAATCGCCAGGCCCAGTCCAGCGCCTCCTGAGTTGCGCGAACGCGCGGGGTCTGCGCGATAGAGACGGTCGAAGACACGAGGCAGGGCATCTGCGGAGATGCCCGATCCCGTGTCTCGGACTTCGATGCGAATCTGTCCGTTCTGCCTCTGCGCGATGAGCGTAATGGAGTTTCCCTGCGAACAATGTGCCAGGGCGTTTGACACCAGATTCCCCAGAGCGCGCAGCAGGAGCATCCGGTCAACGCTCGCCAGAATGATGTCACTACCGGCGCTCGCGGACAGGGTCACGCCGGCCTCCGCGGCTGCGGCTTCATAGTAGTCGCCAAGGTCCGTCAAAAGCTGCCCGAGGTCCTCCTGGGTCCGCTTGAGATGATCGCCGGGGCTCTCCGAGCGAGCCAGAAACAGCAGGGATTCGATCAACTCGGTCAGGCGCACCGACTCTTCCAGACTCGATCCGATGACTTCCCTGTACTCTTCGGGACTGCGAGGCCGCGCCAGCGCCACTTCTGCTTCACCACGGATGTTGTTGACCGGGGTACGCAGCTCGTGAGCGATATCGGCGGAGAAGCGCGACATGCGGTCGAAGGACTCTTCCAGTCTTTCCAACATGGCGTTGAAAGCTGCTGCCAAGGCACTGATCTCCACGGGATAGCCTTCGGCGCGAATGCGCTCGTTGAGGGTGCTCGATCCGATGTGACCGGCAGTTTCGGCGACCTCGCGCAAGGGCCGCGTGCTTCTGCGCGCGATGGCAAACCCTATGCCGGGACAGACGATGAGCGCTGCCGCCAGCAGCGTCCATACCCAGACCCGCTGGCGGCCGAGAACGACTTGCTCCTGGGTAAGGTCTACCGCGACCTGCAAGGTCCAGTTGTCCCGTCCCATGGCGTCGCGGGGAACGGTGGCCACCATGGCTCGATAGGGCGCACCAGTTGGCGAATCGATGCGGAAGATGCCGCGATGGGCAGCTGCCGCCTCCCCCACGCGCGATTCGCTGAGGTCCTTATCCATTCCAGGCGTAGTGGTCGAGGCAAGGCCGCTCCCATCCAATACCCGAATGTAGAACTTCTGGTATCGCCGCACCGCAGAGTCGATCTCCACCTCCTCGTGCAGGGGATGCGAATCTCCTCCCTGTTCGAGTACCAGGGCGCGGCACACCTCCACTTCATCGAGCAGCGACTGCTCGGAGATTTTGCGCAGATTGTCGGCCAGCGCGAGATAGAGCAGCCCGGTGGCAATCGCGACGACAAGGAATGACGCCGAGGTATACCAGGCAGTGAGCAACAAAGCAAGCGAGGCGCCACTGCGCGGTCGGGTGCTAGGCGTTTTCGGGATTCTCAAGGACATATCCCACCCCCCGAACCGTGCGCAGCAGTTTTTGCTGGAATGGGTCGTCCAGCTTGGTGCGCAGTCGCCGAATGTTCACATCGACCACGTTCGTATCGCCTTCTGAACTCATATCCCAGACCGATTCCGCGATGAAGGTCCGGGTCAGAACCTCTCCGGTGCGGCGAACCAGGAGCGAGAGGAGCTTGAATTCACGGCCGGTCAGATCGAGTCGTTGACCTGCCCGCGTGGCCCTGAGTCCAGCAAGATCCAATTCCAGGTCGGCGACCCGAAGTGTAGCTGTCTCGCGGACCGGCGGCCTGCGCAGTATGGTGCGGACCCTTGCCAGCAGTTCAGAGAAGGCGAATGGCTTAACCAGGTAGTCGTCGGCGCCGAGTTCCAGTCCGCGAACCCGGTCGGAGACTTCGTCGCGTGCGGTGAGGATGAGCACGGGGGTTCCAAAGCCGGCGCTGCGCAGCCACTTAAGGGTGTCCCAGCCGTCGATGCCGGGCAGCATGATATCGAGCACAATCAAGTCAAAGGCACCGGATTCAATCAGCCGTCGGCCGTCGATGCCATTGGCGGCTAAGCTCACGACAAAGCCTGCCTCGCTGAAGCCTTGCTTCAGAAAGTTGGCGGTCTTCACCTCGTCTTCCAGGATGAGTAGCTTCATTTCGCTGCCGGAACCGCCATTTTACATGGGCCCTAAAATGGCCGTTCGATTGCTCTTCTATACCACCAGATGTCTCACTACGTTCGAGTAGTATGGTATGGACTGAATTACAATTCGCGCACAAATAAATGACAATTCGGCTACTTATCTTGTAAGGAAACTTCTTGCGATCGTCGGGCCAATGTTGTCCAAGTGACTAATTTTTAGCGAGATAGTGGAAGTTGTCTTCCTCGGTGTATGCAAGAGTTTGCAGTTTGTCCAATTTGAAATTGAGGCGGAGATTATGAGGTTGGGGGTCCCTGGCAAGGCACATTCCCGGGCTCTGGGTTGGGGCAGGCTGTGCTGCTCTCTGCTGGTAACTGCGATGTTGGCTCATTCGCTGCGAGCGGCCACGGGCACCGGCGGGGGCATTTCGGGTACGGTGACCGATCCTCAGGGCTTGCTGGTTAGGGATGCCAAAGTGACCGCAGTCGAGTTGAATACCAACCTTAGCCAGGCCACGGTCACCGACGGCAAAGGGTTCTTCTCCATGTCGGAGATGCCGGTCGGGATGTATGAAGTCACTATCGACGCCCCTGGCTTCAAGCAATATCGCGAGACCAACCTGAAGTTGAATGCGAGCGGCGCGCTACAAGTGAACGCGGCGCTGAATGTTGGGGCACCGGCGGAGATGGTGACAGTATCTTCGGCGAACGTGCGGGTCGACAGCGTAGATACACAACTTGGCGAGGTGATCGAGGGCGCCGAGGCAACGGCCGTTCCTTTGAATGGGCGAAGCTTTACCGATTTGCTGTCGCTGCAGCCGGGAGTTGCGCCGGTGGCATCTTTTACGGCGGGATCTCTTACCGCGGCGGGAGCCAGTGTGATTTCGCCTTCGGGCGATCTGAATCCGGGCAGCCTCTCGATCAACGGCCAGCGGGAGTTTTCCAACGGGTTTACGGTCAATGGGGCTAGCGCAGAAGAGCCGTTTACCATGGGCGCGGCGATTATTCCCAACCTCGATTCGATTGCCGAGTTCCGGATTTTGACCAGCAACGTGGATGCGGAGTATGGCAACTACAGTGGCGGCCAGATCAGCGTGATAACGAAGTCCGGCTCGAACCAATATCACGGCGACGTATTTGAATTCCTCCGCAATACGGATCTGGACGCCCGGAACTACTTTTCTCCGGAGCGAGGGAAGCTTGTGCAGAACCAGTATGGCGGAACGCTGGGCGGCCCGATTGCGAAGAACAAGCTATTTTTCTTTGGCGATTATCAAGGCACCCGGTTGACTCAGGGTGTAGACAGCGGATTGATTACGGTACCTTCGACGCAGAACCTGAAGGGAAACTTGTCGGACCAGGCCGATGCGCTGACGGGCGCGGTGAGCGGGGCCTACTTTGCCAGCCAGCTCTCGCAGAAGCTAGGTTACCCAGTGACGGATGGGGAGAACTACTACAGTCCCGGATGCTCGAGCACCGGGGCGAACCCCTGCGTGTTTCCCGGCGCGGTGATTCCCAAGGCGGCGTGGTCGAGTCCGGCGCAAAACTTGCTCCAGTACATTCCTGCAGCCAACCTGCCGGGTGACCTGTTCTCCACCTCCTCGCAGAACGAGACGCTGCGCGACAATAAGGGCGCCCTGCGCATCGATGCAAGCACGAGATGGGGGACGATCTCGGGCTACTACTCCATTGACGACTATGCGCTGGACAATCCTTACCCGACGCAGCAGGGAGGCGCGACGGTGCCGGGGTTCGATGCCGCGACCGAGGGGCGGGAGCAGCTGATCGGGCTGAGTGACACCAAAACCTTCGGTTCGCGCATGGTGAACCAGGTGCAGGCGTCCTATCTGCGCGATGTCAATATTTTAGGAACGCCGGTGGGCAAAGTGGGGACAACGCTGGTTTCGCAGGGATTTGTCACGGCGGGTGGTTCGGCAAGCATCCTGCCGCAGCGTCCGGCCATCCAGGGCGTGGAGAATGTGATTTTCAATAACTACGTGATTGGCTCCACAGTGACCGGGCTGAATCAGTACGACAACGTTTTTGACTATTCGGACACCTTCTCCCGGGTCATTGGCGCGCACACTTTCAAGCTCGGCGGCAACTTGAAGTTCAACGAAGTGAACGCGGCAGCCGATGTGCAGTCGAACGGGCTGTTTGCCTTCTTTGGCACGGAGACAGGATCCGACTTCGCGGACTTCCTGATCGGCGCTCCAAGCCGATATGAGCAGGGGGACGCGCAGCCGTTCTATATGCGCA
>Ga0326727_10003434_pt1 | contig 50718 bp, 32 predicted proteins | sample MB2enrmetagenome_FD_207643 | JGI IMG/M metagenome (GOLD analysis project Ga0326727, IMG submission 207643) | Lab enriched peat soil microbial communities from McLean, Ithaca, NY, United States - MB29MY | ecosystem: Environmental > Terrestrial > Soil > Wetlands > Peat | place: USA: New York... | reverse complement strand
AGTCTCCTCTCCAGTCCTCGAGTCCGCCAGTTTCGAATGACCTATCACAGTTAGGCTGTGAGATTTCACATCCGACTTAACGAACCGCCTGCGCACCCTTTACGCCCAATGAATCCGAACAACGCTCGCCGTCTCTGTATTACCGCGGCTGCTGGCACAGAGTTAGCCACGGCTTCCTCTTCCGGTACTATCAATAATCCACGTGTTGGGTAGATCACATTGTTCCCAGATGACAGAGGTTTACAATCCGAAGACCTTCATCCCTCACGCGGCGTCGCTCCTTCAGGGTTTCCCCCATTGAGAAAAATCCTCGACTGCTGCCACCCGTAGGTGTCTGGACCGTGTCTCAGTTCCAGTGTGGCTGGTCGTCCTCTCAGACCAGCTACCCGTCTTAGGCTTGGTGGGCCATTACCCCGCCAACTACCTGATAGGCCGCAGCCTCATCTCAAAGCGCCAGGTCTTACGATCCCCAGCTTTGACCTTACGGTCACATGCGGTATTAACTCCGATTTCTCGGAGATATCCCCCACTTTGAGGTAGATAGCTACGTGTTACGCACCCTTTCGCCACTAAAATCCACTCATATTGCTATAAATGAATTCTCGTTCGACTTGCATGTCTTATCCACGCCGCCAGCGTTCGTTCTGAGCCAGAATCAAACTCTCCGTAAAATAATCAACCAGACCTGCTCCGAATTGCTCCGAAGCTCGCCCTGACCCTTTCGGGGCCATGACTGATCCAACCGATTCCACGTTGAGTACATCGTCGGGGCTCCCCGACCAATGTTTTGTTACATCACTCAAAGTTCCCCGACCTTCGTCAGGGAACGTGGGCTCTCACGTATCGCACATTTCAATTTTCAAAGAACGCGACGCACCCCGATTCCTTCAGGACGCGTGCAATCTGCTTTCAGATGATCAATATTCAGCCGTCGGGCTGAACACTGATGTCTAACAGCCGATCGCCGTCTTCAGGCGACAGGAATCCCGACATCGGAATCTGGCTTGTCGCACTCCTAAAGAACCACCTGTACGTCTACACCCCTCGCAAGCATTAACTATCTACCCCCACTTCGGGCGCCTGTCAAGCCCCTCACCGATAAATCGTCGCTCCGTTCCCGCAACAACGGTTCCCGTGAAAGGAGGGCCAAACTACAGACCCACCGCCCCGTATGCAAGAACTATTTTCAAAGATTTCGAATTGGCCAAATCCAGCCAAACCAGATGGGCGCGTAACCCTGATTATCTCTGCCCCGTAAGCCCGCTCACGGCATCGGCCAAATCCCAAAATAAAGCACAAACCGCGCCGGTCCGTCCAAGGTTTGCCTGCACCACTGCCTCGTCGCCCTGGAATTGCCGATCCGTCTGGTACCCAGCCTACGCACCCCTCACGGTGCGCATCATCCCGCGCCCAAACGCCTATACCCGCATCACATTCTGGGCCTTCGCGCCTTTCGCGTCCTGGATGACCTCAAACTCCACCGCCTGCCCCTCCGCCAGCGTCTTGAACCCGTCACCCTGAATGGCCGAGAAATGCACAAATACGTCCGGCCCACCCTCCTGCTGGATAAACCCGAACCCTTTCTTCTCATTGAACCATTTCACTGTTCCGCGTGCCATGTTCGCTCACCTCCTCGAGGATTTTGATCGACTTAGTGGATGTTGCTTAATGGAAAACCCTTGTTTTGGCGGGATAAATAAAAAAGACCGTGCCTACCCAGCCCGGGCGCGCACGGTCACATCTGACTGCATTCCTCCAGATTCTCTCACAACAGCACGTACAAATGACACAGTCTCAACGTCGTACGCCTTACCTACTACCAAACCCCCACCCCTCTTGTCAAGACCTCTCTGGCAGTTTCACCCCGCCACCCATCCTTATTCCGCATCCGGCACAAACGTCACGAAACCGCTCTCACCGGCGCCCAAAAAGTATCCCGACGCGGCACCACTGTTCTGCAACAGCAGGCCTTGGAACTTGACCGCCTTGCCGATGGTCGGATCAAGAAAACTGCCGCTCAATGCCCCCGTTGCCGGCGCCACCTTCAACTTCAGGTCATTGCTGCCGACAGACGACGCCGTGCCGGCCCCGTTCGTGGCGATGGACACGCTGATAACGATGTTGTTCGTCAGATTGCCACCGCCCAGCGTCAACTGCCCGGTCGCGGCGACCGATGGCCCGCCGTCCGCAGGCGAAATATACAGGTCTCCCGTCAGCGAGTTCGTCGTCGAGAACTCATTCGGGTAAAGCGGGCCGGCTGCCCCGGCTTCCTTGAACCAGTACACCGTCCCGCTGAGTGTGTTGTCCTCGTTGAATGTCACCCAGCCGATGCACGCGCCGTTGTTCTTGTAGAGCGAATCGTACAGCGGCCATGTCCCGTAACCCGAGACGGGAAACTTCCCGCTGATCTTCGTTCCATCACCGAGCACCCCTTCCAGCGATCCGCTGCCAAGACTCGTCACCGTCAATGTCCCGTACCCGTACCCTTGCGGCACAGTCGTATCACTGCTGTCCGCCGGTGCCAGCACAAATGTGAAGTTGCCCACCCACGGACTCGTGTTCACCGCGCTAAACACCGCCAGGTCAGCCACCAACTGCGCCGTAAACGTGCCATTGGATACCGTCCCCACAATCTCATCCGTCGCATTGCTCACCGCCGTCGCCTCGAGAATGACGGTCAGCGGATTCGAATTCTTGGGCGTCACCGGGTTCGTCGAGTTGCCCGAGCTGTCAAACTGCCCCTTGAACGCGGACCGCACACCGTTCATCGTCAGGTCCGCCGTAAACGATCCCGTCTTGCCCAGAACCAGACTGATCAACCCGGAACTGGCTTGCGCGGGAGCGTTCGTTACCATGACCAGGCCGTTGTAGCTTCCCGGAAGAAACGCGCCAAACACTTCCCCCTGTTGCGTCACCGTGAAGTTTTTTCCACCGACCGTGATCGTACCGACGCGCGAGTCGTTGTTGGTGTTGACCGTCACCGAATACGCCACCGTCCCCTCGCCGATGCCGCTGTCGCTCGACGTGACCGAGATCCAAGCCGCATTGCTCGTCGCCGTCCACACGCAACCCGTCCCGCTGCTGGTGACCGTAAATGTGCCGCCATTGGCAATTCCGGTCAGCGTCACGTGCGATGGCGATACCGAGAATGTGCACGGTTGGATCAGGCTGAAAACTGTTCCCAGCGAATCGCCCCCGGCCGCGGAGGTTGTCCCGAGGAAATTCGTCGAGCTGGCCTGGAGCAAACCCGCCAGGGGCACGGCGCCGTCTTTGCCGCCGGTAAAATTATACAGCGTCGTCAACGCGCCGCCCTTCGTGATCTTGAATACCGTGCCGGCGCCGCCGTTTCCCCCGGTGGAGGTCGTCCCGTACAGATTCCCGTCATCGGCCAGGATCAGCCCGGCCTCGGGATTGCCGCCATCCGAGCCGTCCCCGAAAACCCACAGCACGTCCAACCGACCCGTCGTGGTGCTGAACCGAAACACCGTGCCATAGCCGGCGGCCCCGCCATACGTCGTCCCGTAAAAATTGCTGTTGACGTCTTCCGCCAACACACCCTGCGGGTTCGCTCCGTCTTCCCCGCCCGTAAAGTTGTACAGGTAGGTCAACCCACTGCCCAAGCTGTAGCGGAACACAGTGCCGAAATTGCTCGTACCCCCACCATACGCCGTTCCGTACAAAAATCCGTCGCTGCCCTGGATCAACGCGGCTTTCGGATTGGCGCCGTCCGTGCCGCCCGTGAAATCATACACCGAGATGAACTCACCCGACGGAAAAACCGCGAATATCGTGCCATCGCCGCTCGCCCCCCCGCCAGACGTCGTCCCGTAATAATTCGTGTCGCTACCCTGAACGATCCCGGCCTGCGGATTACCGCCATCCGAGCCGCCCGAGAAAGAATGCAGCGTCGTCAACGCGCCCGTCGTGCCGACCTTGAACACGGTGCCGGCGTTGCTCGTGCCCCCGCTGTATGTCGTCCCATACAAAAACCCATCACTACCCTGGATCAACCCGGCTTCCGGGTTCGCTCCGTTACCAGTCCCGCCGAAATTGTAGATCGTCGATAATGTGCCGGCCCCGGTGATTGAGAACACTGTACCCAGGTCACTCCCGCCTCCCGACTCCGTGGTCCCATAGTAATCGCCGTTGGTAGCCTGGATCAGTCCCCCGTGGGGCACGGACCCATCCGCGCCACCGGTAAACGTATGCAATGTCTTGAGGGTGTCCGCACTCGTCCGGCCCGGTTGCCCCAGACACGCCACCAGGATCATTGCCACTACAACACGAGAAATTCTCATCATGCCATCAATCTCCATCCCAATCATTCCTGATCATTTGATCCGCCACAGGGAGACTCCTCCAATTTCTTACGACGCGCAACCATGTTGTACGGTTACAATTATTTGGACGCCGCCTATTGACCGCCTCGCAGCCGAGCCAGCATATTGCTGGCAATGACCGAATCCGGATCGAACTCCAATGCCTGCTCGTAATGATCGATGGCCTCCGCGCGCCGGCCCAGACGGAACAGCGCCCAGCCCAGACCGAGATGCGCATCCACGTAACGCGGCTTGATCTGCACGGCCTGCTCGTAGTGCTGCCTCGCATCCTCCACCCGGCCCACCTGCATCAGGGCGTTGGCGAAGTTGTTGTGCGCCTCGGCATAATGGGGCTTCAGTCGTAGCGCCTGCTCGAACTCCTTCATCGCCTCCGGCACCCTGTCCGTCGCCGCCAGTATAAACCCGAGATTATTATGCGCCTCGCCCAATTGCGGCATCAGTTCCGCATACCGTTGCGCGCACGCCAGTGCCTCTGGCATCTTGTGATGAAGAAACAGAATCATCACCATCGCGTTATTGGCCACAATCGAGTCGGGGTATTGCGCCAGCACGGTTCGCCACAACGTCTCGTCGTCGTGCCAGACCGGGATCAGGCTGCGAGTCCGCACTCCGAAGACGCACAGCTCGCAGGCCAGCAGGCCGGCAATCCCGAGATGCACGACGGTTGCCGAACGCCGCCACAACCACACGACCGCGCCACCTGCCAGCAAGAGCAGCGGCACCATCGCCAGGTACGCGTACCGTTGCGATGCCGCCGACAAACCCGTTTGCGCCAATCCGGAAACGGGAAGGACCAGGAACACGTAGGCCGCCCAGCCTGCGACCGCCGCCGGCATGCGTCGCCGATCCCACACGGCCAATCCCGTCACCATCCCGACCCCCAGCACCGATAGCACAACCGGCCCAAGATCCATCGAATGCCCCGACGGCAACGGGTAAAACGGCGACAAATGCATCGGGCACACCAACCGCCACGGGTAAAACGCCAGGCTGTGGAACATCAACAGCACGCGTTGCCACACCGGAAGCGTCTCCACGGAAACGATCAGTCCTCCCAGCCGCGCCTCACTGATCATTGTGGCCGCTGCCGCCACCCCCGCCAGCGCCATCGCTCCCGCCTTCTCCCGCACGAGTTGTCCCCAACCGACCTGTTCGTGCCGCCGCAGTGGAAAATAATCGATCGCCAGCATCACGAAGGGCAGCGACACGGCCATCGGTTTGCACAACAGCGCGGCCACGAATAATCCCCACACCACCCATCGCCGTGCGCCGGCGACGTACGCCCACAGGCAGCCGATCCCGAACGTCGTGCACAGCAACTGCGTCCGCCCCGACATCCAGGCCACCGACTCCGCTTGGAGCGGATGAATCGCGAACACCACCGCGACACCGAGGGCCATCGCGAGCCGTTCGCCGGTCGTCAACGCCGCCGCGCCCAGCAACGTCCACAGGAAGCCGAACAACAGCGCCGCATTCAGCGCATGCACAACGACGCCGGTCGCGTGATGTCCCGCCGCATTCTTCCCCCACATCCGGTAGTCGAGGACGTGCGACAACCGCGGCAACGGATGGTAATACGGTTGGGTGGTCGTAAACGCCCATGTCACCGCCTTCCACGTCAGCCCATTCACCCGCACCGACTGTCGCAAATACTCGTCATCGTCCATGCGGGTGAGAAACCCGCCGTGGACGCTCGGCCAATACAACCAGACCGAGCCGGCAAAAATCGCCAGCGCCACTCCCACCAATGTTGTCCGGCTGACCTTCACGTAATTCCGAGAGATCGATCCGCTTCCCCCAAATCCAATCACACGCCCCGCCCACACGCAATCGAGAACACTCCGCAAGCGTTATGCCCCTCAGGGCCCAGTCGGAGGACGAGGCAAGATGTTGAGCCTGAAAGACCCGAGCAACCGAACCGCTTTGCCGCTGCTGGTGTCGAGGGACCAGGCGCGGATGTCCAGTTTTCCCTCGGGCAGCAGGCTGGAGGGGAACGCCGCTCTCCAGTTGGAGGAACGCCGGGACGAACCAGCCGGTTCGCCGGGGCGCTGGAAACCCATGTCGGCAATGGCGAACGGCACCGCGTCGCCGCCCGGTTGTTCCCAACTCAGCACCACCGCGTCGGCCGGTGATCGCATCCGTGGGTTACGGGCCCAGCCGTTGATGCCGGTCTTGCTGTTACCGGCGTCACCCGCCCACTCGATTTTTCCGTAAGCGCCGATGTTGGTGATCCTCGAATCCTCCATGTCCTGCATGCGGGCGCGTTGGATCAGCGGCGGACGCAACCAGCCATGCGCGTTCAGGACATCCGCTGCCCCGCGCATCTCCTCCTCGGAGGCTTCGCCCATCAGCCGCGGGCCGTCCTGGTGTATCACGTCGATGAACAGCAGCGCCGCCTTGCGATGCAGCAAACCGGCTTGAAGTATGGGGAAGTCCTGAACGCTCACGGTAAACTTGCAAATGTGCAGCGCGAGCGCGGCCAGCAGCAGCGCGCGCAGCACGCCGGTTGCCATCGGGCGGATGTTCCATCGACTTGTCCGCTGCACCAGGTCCTCCGCCAGCAACGGCAGCAAAAAAATCAGCGCGACCGGCAGCATGAGCGCGTAGCTGGCGTAGCGCGGCCAGACCGCCGCGCCGATACCAATCCCCATCCGGCTCACGGTGATCAGGATCCCGTTTCCGACGGAATAGGCCCCCAACATCGTCCAGATCAATCCGCGGTCGCGCAGTCGATCGTCGCGCCACCGGTACAGAAGATAGCCCCCGGCCAGCAGCAGCAGCGTCAGCATCGTTCCGCCGATGATCTGGGCGACCAGGAAGTGATCGGTCTGGGTCAGAAACGTCAGCGGATTGCCCTGATACAGCAGAAGGAATGCGAGCGCGTCGAGGGGATGTTGGAGCGACTCGGCCGGCGGCGGATGGTTGGCCGGACGGGTGTAATGATAAAAGTACGCCGCCGTCGTGAGCACAAAACCGCCGGTCCAGGCCAGCACCGGCCACAGCCGCCGCTCGCTCCAACGAGGCGGATCGCTACGGAGAAACAGCAGCGGCGCACAGAGAATCCAGCAGAGCAATCCGCTGGCGGTGGAGAATGTGGCGATAATGGCGAGAACCGCGCACAGGCCCAACCGCCAGTGGGACCGCCGATTCGAGCAGGCCACCGCCATCGCGCCAATGATGCAGGCCATCGGAAGCAGATTCGCCAGGCTCACGCCCCACAGCCAGGCCTCGCTGCTGGCTGGTGAGAAGATCAGCATGTTGGCCGCGATGAAGGGCTTCACTTCCGTCGCGCCGATCGGGCCGCTGACGCTGCGGTGCATGCGATAGACGCTAAAACTGACGATACAGACGCAAAGCCACGCCGCGATCAATTCCGCCTTGACGTTCCAATGGGTGAAATACGCCAGCGGCAGATAAACCAGCCGCGGAAAGAACATTCGATGCTCGTTATGTTGCGCCCACAGATCGGCGAACGTGAGTTGATGCTCCAGAAATTTCCTGAACATCGGGGCTTCGCACTGCCACTGGTCGTAATAGGGCACGTTCACGCCGTAGTGAAGGATGAAAGCGAGAATCACAATCGCCGGAATGGTTGAAATGGCGAGTGGCATGAGCCACGCCCAATTGCATCGGTGGTTGATGGGCCGATCTGGAACGGGAATTGGGAATCCGTTACTCATAATCTCTTCGCGCTTCAGGTTCCATTCCTTGGAGGCGATCTAACCCGAGAAGCTCTTGGATGGCAAGCCCCCTCGTGACCGGGTGGCAGTGTCCAGATGCACCCTCCCTTACTCAGCCGCGGCATTCGGCTAATTTCCCGTTCGCGTATTTGCTATAATTCTCGTCAAATGAACCCAACCCAAAATTCCACGCCGGATGCATTTCACAGAATTCTGGCTGATGCGCAGAACGATCCAAACATCATCGGTTTTTGGCTCGGCGGGTCGCGTGGTAAGGGTCTCGTCACGAAAACTTCTGATTACGACCCCGTTATGCTCGTCAAAGACAACGTCCTGAGCGAATACAAGGAACGTTACGAAAACCAGAGCGATCGGAACATCGAGCTGAGCGTTCAAACACTCGACTCTCTGAAAGGCTACGCGCTCTGGAACAGCCATACCGCCTGGGACCGCTACGATTTCGCCCACCTTCAACCGCTGGTCGATAAGACCGGCCAACTTCAAGAAATCTTCGACGAGAAGGCCCGTATCCCTGAATCAGAACGACACGGTTATGTCCGCGGTCACCTCGATGGCTATATTAATGAGGTCTTCCGATCCCTCAAATGCCTTCGCGACGAACAAGTGTCCGGATGGCGAATTCATGCCGCCCAGTCAGTCACGCTGTTGTGTAACGTTCTGTTCGGCATGCATGGACGCGTACCGCCATTTGCCAAATATCTCGAATGGGAGTTGAAAACCTTTCCGCTGCCAAAATTGCCGATGCCACCGGATGAATTGATTGAATCGGTCCTGAAGGTCATCGAGACCGGCTCCGTTCCCACGCAACAGAACATCCTCGCTCACGTCGAGGCAATGGCCCGAGCCGATGGCTATGGAAGCGTCTTCGACGGCTGGGGCCAGAAGCTGAATTGGATCAGGAAGTTCTCCCCCTCTTCGCCGGCGGCATCCGGCGCTCAAAAGACAACGCACCTGGGTTGCTAACTCAACAAATCTGTTTGGTTCACTTTCTCGACCGCAAACTTGATAAATGCTATTACATCTTCTACTCGATTCATCTCCGCCCCATGCCCCCAACCGTCCGCCTCCTCGATCAGGCCCTTCCATTGCGGATACGCCGCCTTGACCCAGGCACCGGCAGCTTTCTTGGAACCCGCATCGCCTTGTAGAACTGTAGACATAATGCGGCATAGATTTAGGACCACGTACGATTGATCGTGAGGGTCCGCCAGCGATCCAGAATTGCGTATTTTCGGTTCCCACTCTTGAAACAAATCCCGCGCGCTCGCCTTCTGCACTTCCTTCAGGTCCACGTGACTCACCAGCGTCCGATATTCAGGTCCCTTCAGAGCGATGCCGGAGGTGTACAGGAAATACTGATTGATGATCCACTCGTTGCCATAGGGAGCTTCGGCATAAAAAACACCATGTCCCCACCATGGTCGCGGAGTCTTCGGCGGAAGGACCTCGTGCATCAAATCCACCGGCAGATACGAGCATTCGACCCGCTTGGCCCAATGCGGGTCGCGGTGTTCCGTTTCAATATGCAATCTCTTGATCGACTCAAGTTCCGCGACTGAAAGCGCCTGGTTGACCACGACACACAGATCCACGTCGCTTCTCTTCAGCACGAAGTCACCGTACGTCAACGAACCCGTTAGATACAGGCCGATTGCTTTTTCACCCAAACCGGTGCATACGCCCCCTGCCCAGAAGAGCAGGAGATCATTGATGTCTGAATACGGAGTTTTGTGTTGTAACTTCAGATTCATCTTCGTCGATTGCATCCGGAGAATGCGTCATCGCATCGTCCGACATTGTCGGAATTGAAGTGGCGCAACAAATCGCGACCTCGTAAGCGCGGGCTGGCGGAGAGGGAGGGATTCGAACCCCCGAGACGCTTGCGCGCCTAACGGTTTTCAAGACCGCCGCATTAGACCGCTCTGCCACCTCTCCATAAAGCACTTAGGAAAACATGTACTTGACTGCTGCCGTTTTGCTGCCATAATTTGACTCATGCGCAAGGCCAAGGTCAAGACCGTGAAGAGCCATGGCAAGCGAGCGTACAAGGTCGAGTCCATTGCTCCCGATGGTAGCCGCAGGCGACGGTTCTTTCAAGACAAGAACCTCGCCCAGGACTTCGCGGACCAATGCGACAGAGAATCGGTTGAGGCCTTCAACGTCGACCAGCATCTCCGTATGGAAGCGTTGGCTTGCCACAAGCGATTGGAGCCAGTGGGCTGGACGCTCACCATGGCGACTGACTATGCCATGCGCCATGCCATCGTCTACAATGATGCCCCCCTCATTGAGGCGCTTGTGCAGAAATTTCTCGCCGAAAAAGAGGCGGATTTGAAGGAGGATTCGTTGCGGCGCCGGTCATTTGACGACCTTCGTTCGCGCCTCCGGGCGTTCAAGGAACGATTCGGTGATCGCAAGCTTCACGAGATCACAAAGAAGGATCTTGAAGAATGGAATGCGGAGATGCGCACAGACGGAAACGGGCCGACCACCCGTGGGCATTATTTGAAAAAAGCCGGCCAATTGTTCAACTGGGCGTTTCCCGATTACTGCGAACGCAATCCGGTTCAGCAAATCCGGTTGCCGCACAAGAAGCATGAGGAGATCGAGTTCTTCAAGGTGGCCCAATGCCGGCGCCTGTTGCAAGCCTGTGCTGCCGCCGGTGTACAGTACTATGTCGTACTGGGGCTTTTCCTTGGAATTCGGCCCAACGAGTTGCTGCGACTGCCGGCGCACGATGTTGACATTGCCGGACGCATTATCCGGCTGAAAGCGCCAGTGACCAAGATGAGCCAGCGGCGGGTGATTGAACTTCGCGCCGGTGAACCGGAGTTTGATGCTGTGATCGCCTGGCTCACGGGAGTGGCGTTTCCCGCGCAAATGACAGAGGACTCGTTGCGAGGCAAACTCGACAAGCTAAAAACCTTGTCAAAAGTGAATTGGGTTTATGACGGGCTGCGACGCAGCGCCTGCACCTACCACGTTGCGAGGCACAACGACCTCGTCCGAACATCGTACCTGATGGGGCACACGAATGTCCGCACGCTCCAGCAACATTATCTCGGACTTGCAACTCGCCCGGAAGCTGATGCGTTTTACGCCGTCAGGCCGCATGACATCGCGGTGTAGCTTCCCTCGTTCCCATTTGTTTGTCCTCCTGCTGTTTCATTCGAGCCCTTCTATGAAATCGTGCCGGGGCGGAGGCCCTCCAGTGCATGTTGATGCAAATCAGGCCCAATGTTGCGGACAATCCTCAACGGCTGGCTCGGCCAGATGATCCGATAGAACCGCCTGTACGAGCGGCGTCTCAGTTCCTCGGCTCGGTCTTGCATCCAAGTCCTCAGAATCCGACCGCCCAATGACCCGCCAGCGGGCGGGACGGGTTTCCGAGCAATTCCCGAGCTTCGGGTTTTCAGCAAGTTGGTGATGGATGTTGCCACTGCCAAGGAATTGGTGGTTTGATGGACTGCCCTCGGTGGACGTGTCGAGCGACTAGGTTGGCTGCTCCACAGTAACATCTACCCACTGAGCAAAGCGATGAATCCGCCGAACGTAAAAACAACCGTCACCGACCCCGAGACGAACATCACTTACCAGATTCTCGCCTACCGGCAACTGACCCCCGCAGAAGCCAAGACTAGCATCGTTGGCTTTTTACCGACTCCTGAAGAAGAACCGGCGTCCCAAGCCCGGGGAAACGGTCACCATCACAACCGCAATCGGTCGCAGTTGACTTAGCTAATGCCTCCTGCGCCTGTCGAACAGAGGAATGAGAACAAGACTGAAGGTAACCGCTCGCGAACTACTCCAACCAATACGCGGCTGGTTTCATCAGTAACTCATCCAAAGGCATCCCTTGCCCGCCGACCAGGAGCTTGCGCGAGACGCGGAATCGCTTGCCGAACGCATCCATCCCCGGTAGGGCTTCCCGTCGTCGTCCGCTTTTGACCTCGATCGCGGTCGCTTTCTTGCCTGACCGAAGAATGAAATCGACCTCCAGATTCCGCTCCCGCCAGTAGGTCAGCTCGATGTTCGTCCCCATGGAGGTGTTCAACAGATGGGCTCCGACTGCGGATTCGACCAATCGGCCCCAGTCATCGCCGGCACGACGGAGTTCGGTGAAGCTCTCGCTTCGTTGGGCCGTCATCAGGGCCGTATCAAAAACTTGCAGCTTGGGACTCGATCCCCGTTGCCGGACCTGTCCCTGCGCATACTTTGACAGCCCGGTGACCATCCCCGCTCCTGTCAGCAACTCCAGATAATGCGCCAGCGTGACCGTATTGCCCGCATCGACCAGTTGCCCGAGCATCTTCTGATATGACAGCACCTGCCCCGAGTAGTCGCAAGCCAGAAAGAACAGCCGCCGCAACAGCGCGGGTTTGTCTACGCGGGTTAGCAGCAGGATGTCGCGGGAGATCGTCGTTTCGATGAGCGAATCGATGATATACCGCTTCCAGCGTTCTGGCTCTTCGATGAGCGGGGCTGCCCCCGGATATCCGCCGTAATAGACGAACTGCTCCAAGTCCCAACCGAAGATTGCCTGCATTTCGCCGAACGACCAGTGCGGCAGCGCGATGACCTCGAATCGGCCTGCCAGACTTTCATGCAGTCCCCTTTGGATCAGCAGAGGAGCCGAACCGAGTATGACGACTTTCAACGGACACTTAGCATTGGTATCGGCATCCCAAAGTAGTTTCACCGCCGCCGACCAGTCGGGAATCTTCTGGATCTCGTCGAGAACGAGCACCGCACCCTTCTTGGTCTCCTTCGCCTTGAGGCGTCCCAGTTCCCATTGTTGGTCGAGCCAAGCTCGGTCGCGGAGGGTGGGTTCGTCGGCCGTGGCGTAATGGGTGGGCAGATCCACCCCCTCCAACACCTGTCGCGCCAAGGTCGTTTTACCGACTTGGCGGGGGCCAGCCAGCACCTGCAGGAACCGCCGCGGTTCCCGCAGCCGCGCCAGCAATCGGTCGTAATAGGGTTTACGGTTCATACAATTTACTCAGGACAATGAGTAGACTTACTCAGGATTGTCGATGAGTCAACTCGGAAGTTTTCAAGGGGTGGAACAAACAGCACCGGCGGTTCGATTACGAGATCCAGTCGTTTACGGGCCATTGGGATGAGAGCGACAACTGGCAGAATTTGGTTTTTTGGCGGTTCGCTGAGGCGGTGGAAGTGACGGCGGTTCAGCGGGGGTGCGAGCGGTGGAGACCGTGAGATCGCGCAGTCGACCGCTGATGCCAAATGGGCACCTCGCTAGGACTCAAACCTAATGCTTATGCAATACCGGCTTGAACGAACTTGGGTCATGTCCACAACTGGGCTCACAAGTGTTGTTCCCAGATTGGCACGGTTTCGCGAGCCCGGGTTACGCAGATAATGAGCTTGTTGGTTCTTCCTTCAGACGTTCAGTGTCACCTCGCAGCACTCAGTGATCCCAGGAAGATTCGCTTTTTCAGCGAACGAAGATTGCGTCGGTTGTTGTGCCTCCAAGGCCTTTCGGCTCAGCGGAAACTATGGGAAGAAACCATCAGCGAATTCAAAGGCGCGCGAGAGTGATTTGAGCCAATTCGCGCCATTTGCGCCACCACACTTCCCAGATTGCTGGCCTTCGACCCGTCCAAGACCCTGCACGATTTGAGCCATTTGCGCCACCGCAGCGGGCAGTACAAGCACTTCTTACCCCGGTTTCAGAGCCAAACGACTTTTTTGACCTCACGGGATTGCTCAACTTCTACCACCGGCGAGCCGCCTGACGAGGGTCAGGGCGCGGTTGTGCGATTCGTCAGTTGCGCCACGATCATGGCGGCGGGTGTCTTGTCATGCCGGCCCCCCATCTCCCCGGCGCCTCGTGAATGTGGAACGCCGTCATGTGCAAGTCATCAATCTCACTGACCGCCATCGCATATCGTGTTGAGTCTTGTGTGTTGAAGCCCGACAAGTATTTTGACTCTGCGGGACCGGATCTAGGATGTGCGTTGCCGATGAGCTGAACTGTCAGCTTCTTCATCGGTGCGAGCGTCGGTCAGCCGATAGCAAGTTGAACCCTGTCAGGCCAGGAATTCGAGCGTCAGGATCTTCTTCGGTGCAATGGTGAACGCCACCCAGCCGCCGCGGTCCAACGTGAGGTCGCGTTCCGGCAATTCCTCGAGCGTGATGATGCGTACCTTCTTCCAAGGGCGACCTTCCCCCTTCGGGAGGGTAAATCCCGCCTGTTGGCGTTCGACCGGCGACTGTTTGGTGGCCGGCTCGGCAAGACCGCCGTTGAAGCGGATGGCGTTTTCCACCGGGACGGCAAACGGATTGAATAACCGGATTACCCAACCTTCGTTGCTTTCGCTGCGTTTAACGGCGCTGACGTGCAGGCCTTCGGTCTTGAATTCGAGGAAGGATTTCTCCTGCGGCTCGGAGCCATATCGGGTCGGTCCGATGAGCGCGGCGTGCAAGGCGAGGTTGAACTGCTCGGAGGCCCGCCAAACCCCGCCGGTCGCCCAATCGCCCCCATGCGGCATGAGGGCATAATGGAACGATTGCCGGCCCAGACACTGTGAGCCTTTGTCTGTGGCGCTGTAATCCGTGAAGCCGATGTTGGTTACGCAAATCGCCAGCGCATAACTTCGTAAGAGCGTCACTTGAACCGTCCGCTGAGGATCGTCGGCTGTCCCGTACGCCTTCAGGCCTTCATTCAAAATCGCCAGTCCGACGGTGCCGTCACTCATGTCGAGAAACGAATTCATTGGATCATCGGTCGCGAGGGTCTCGCAGTACTTCGTGTAATCCGGGGCAAGTACCGACCGTTCAAGAACGTCAAACTGTCCCTGCACCATGATCTTGTCGGTCTTCAGGCTGGTCGGGAATGACACGCGGAAGTAGTGATCCTCAACGGTGTTGTCAACCTCCGTGACGATGTCCACCCACCGCTGGCCCTTGCGGAGCGTGATCGTGTTGACGATCGGGAACGTCCGGAGTTGCGAGCTGCGCGACTTCTTGTCGGCACTGACACCAATGGGCAAGGCCCAGTTGATGACAACCTGGAAGGAGGTTTCCAGCGCGCCATCGCGCACCAATGTGACCGCGGCGTTCTCGTTGAGCGTGGTGTATAACGCGTCGCTTTGCGGTGCCTCGTGAATCCATGGATTTCCGGTCTCGCCGCTGTCACGGAAATAACCCAGGCCTTCGTACACCCTGCCGCTGGCCTTGTCCCGCAGCGTGAGCGTGCCGTTGGGGTTGATTGTCACGGCCAGATGCTCGTTCTCCATCGTTTGCGGCCCGGTCAGCATGGTGGCCGGTTGTGTGAAGGACTTCGGCTTCGGCAAAATAACGGGCTTGATGCGATACGTGACGTAGCCCAGGGACGGGATGTCGGTGAGCGCTGCGCGAATGGCGAAGCGCGTCAGCTCAAACGTATTGGCGCAATCGTTGGGACTGTACACCGTCTTGTAGGCCGGCTCGGTCTTGTCGCAAATTTGGAACGGCACCGGGTGGCCTTGTTGATCGGCGATCTCGATGGTGTCGCATTTCCATTCGCGCGGCGCGTGAACGACAAGCGGGACTGTTTCCGAGCGCGTGAACGGCGCCGGATTGTAAACGACAAGCGCCATTTCCCTGGGTGACCATTCTGACAGGTCGATGGAGCCGGTGATGTCGAGCATGGCCCGTTCCATGACACAGGTGCTAATCTCGCGTGTTTGCCGGGAGCGAAACGGAAAATCTTCCGAGATGATGTCCCGCCCGCAGGCACCGATCGAGTCGTGCCCGTGGTTCTGGAGCATCCAGTTGTAAGCGTGATCGATCAACTCCACCGGGTATGGCGCCCCGAGTAGGCCGGCGAAAACTGCCAGAGGTTCCGCGTAGTACGTCAGGGCGCGTTCCGTGCGAAAATTGTCCTGCTTGATTGGAATGCGCGAGGACGACCCCGCGCCGATCAACTCAGAACTGGTGCTGCCGTGGGTGCGATGATGCCGCATTTCGCCGCGGATGACCGGCCAGTCGGGCCAGACGTTCTTCCGCAGGCCATCCTGCCACGCGGCGACGGTACTGTGGAAAACATCGGCAATATCGGTCAATGCCTTGCCGCAGTCGGCGATCATCCGCACTTCCCGGATATCGGGGCAGGACGAATCGTGGCCGTCCGACCAGAACCGGTGTGGGGTGGTCCAGTCGCAATCCTGCTCGGCAATCGCCTGGGCCGCGAATTTCCGGATGTGCTCCGAGTGGTAAGCAAACTCAGGGTGTGCGTACTGCATGTCCAAGTCGCAGTTGTCAGTATCGGCGAACATGAACGGCGCGCGCGGTGTTTTCCAGATCGCGAGGCGGTTGCCAACATCGGTTTCGTTCCAGTACACCGGGCGCTGAATGACGTACCAGACATTGTAACGCGGCCGGCTGCTCAAGCGGGAGCCGATGATCCGGGTGCCGTCGGGACCTTCCCAGATGTACTCGGACTGCGGAGCGACTTCCGCGTTGATGCCGCGATAGAAGGAAATGACATCGATGCCGAATCCTTTGTAGATTTGGGGCATTTGCGAGATTTGCCCCCAAGAGAATGGTGAGTAACCGGTTTTGCTGACCTGGCCGAAACTGCGGGCGATTTTATGGCCGAGGAGCAGATTGCGGATCAACGCTTCACCGCCGACATAGTATTCGTCCGGCAAGCAAAACCACGGGCCAACGTGGAGCCGGCCGGCACGGATGTGTTTCTGGAGAAGCGCCTTCTTGTCCGGATAGATTTCGAGATAATCCTGGAGAGGGACGGTTTGTGAATCCAAGTGGAAGCTCTTGAAGGCCGGCTCTTTCTCGAAGATGTCCAGCAACATGTCCAGCATATACACCAGCATGTACCGGGTGCGTTGGGCTGAATACCGCCACTCGCGGTCCCAGTGTGTGTTGGAAATAAAATGACACTGAATTTTCTGTTGTGCTTTTTCCATGGCGTATCTCCTCTGGTCAAAGAATCTGATGTGCGTCAACCGCGTGTCTCGGCGTGGTCATGCGTCATTGTATCCTCCTGCCGGGGTGAAAACTCCTTGTGCGCAGCCAAGCCGTCAAAATGAGGCGTCCGGAGGCCCGGCGCCCCCATGCAGGAAAGATCGCCATAGCCTCGGTCGTCGGTCAGGAAGATGATGAGGTTGGCCCTTCTCATTCCTCACCTGGCCAGTTTGGTCACGGTCACGCTCTGGATGTAATACGTCCCGGCATCGAAGCGGAAGTTGAATCCGTATTTGCTGACAAATTGCGAGTCGTCAATTGTCCAGGTCGCGTTGTGCCATTCCGTGTTGTCCGGTATCTCGTACATCGGGGCTTTCTTATAACCCGTCGTGGACTCGTATTCGAGATCGAGTTCGGCGGGATCATTGGCCGGATTGCGGCGGACAACCGCGGTGATCTGGATCGGCGTTGTCGTGTACGACAGAAAATTCGGGTCCACCATATAGACGTTCCCGCCAGGAACGTTGCCCACCCGGGCGGAACCGCCGTACGTGATGACGTCCGCCGCAATGGCTTCGCCGGCATGCGTGTGCAGACCGTTTTCCACCGTTTTGTCACCGAAGGTGACGGATACGGATTTGGCGGAGGTGTAATCGCCACCCCACGGGAATGGTCTGGCCTTGTTGCTCTGCGCCTGTTTGCTGAGCTCCGCGGGTACGCCAATGACGAAAATCGGGGCGGTTGTCAACAAGCGCGTCTTGTTCGTGGTGGTATTTCCCGTCATGGGATCCACAATCTGCACCGTTTGTCCGAAGTCGACTTCGTTGGTGGCGCCCTTCGGTGCCCAAGTGATCAGCACGGTGCTCTTGGCACCCTGGAAGACGAAACCGTAGTCCTTGTCGTTGAGCAACACCCAGCCCAGATATTGGGGATACTGTCCCAGATGTTGGATCATCTGGGCCATGGCCGTGTACGCCGGGCGCGGCGTGCCATCGGCTTGGAGTAATCCCATCGGACCGCTGTCACCGTCCATGCCTTCAAACCAATTGATACACGCGACTCCTTGGGCGATGCCCATCGTGTACGCTTTCACGAGGGCCTGTGCATGGACAGCGACGCCGAGCTTGGCGGCATTGCAGCCCAACTCCGTGAAAATGATCGGGACGTTCGCTTTGGACGGGTTCGTGGCGGCCAACATCTTGCGAGCGGTGGGAACGATGCTCATGAAGACCGGCTCCGTCCCGACACGATTCAGCGCGCAGCCCAACACTTCATACGGATGCAGCGTGAGGTAGTCGAAATGGTCCTTGGCGCCAGTCTTGATCGCCTGATCGAGATAGTTCAAGTCAACGGATTTGGCAGCCAGTCCCACGCGGCAGGATGGATCGGATGCCTTGGCGGCATCATACGCGGCCACCACAACCTTGGCATAATCCGATGCCGGCGCATCGCTGGTGCCGTTTGGCGGCTCATTCCAGACCTCCCAGTATCGGATTCTCCCGTTGGCGTGCTTGACGGTCTCGCGGACGTACGTGGACCACGCGGGAAGATTATTGATCGGCAGTGTTTTGGGCAGGTCCTTCGTATTCCACTTCCCCTTCCCATTAAGCAGGGCAAACAACTCGATGTGATTGGCGGCCGCGTACCTCAAATCGTTGTCCAACTTGTCCCACCTCCATTTCCCTTCCGCGGGTTCGACATCCCCGAAGCCGGAGCGGCAGGCCCGTAGATTCGTGATGCCGATCTTGATCATCGGCGGAAGCCAATTCGTCAGGTCTCCTGACCTCTGATAGCAGGTGCCGATGCCGAACGGACTCAGGGGCGAGAAGTCGACCGCGGAAACCCCTTCAATCGGGAAAAGACAGCAAATGCACCCAAGCAGCGCGCCAACGGCGAGGTGCGTTGTTTGGAAGCGGGTGATGAAGTTGGTGACGTTCATTGTTTTGCAGTGGCTCCTCGGTAATTGGTTGTCTGTTGACGTCAGTCCCATGATGAGTTCAGCGTTCTGTTTCATTTCTGCTGTCCCGCTTCTCCCCGATGTTCGCGCTCCAATTGTTTAGCCCAATGCCCGCGGCCAGTGGCACCAAGCCGTTTGAGGTAACCGGGCAAGCAACCGCGCGTATGCTCCGGCCCGCCAGCAGCCATCACTGTCCACAGGGGATCCTGTGGATGTGTGGCCTTGCGCATGGCCGCAGTCAACCAGTCATCGAGAAGCTTCATGGCGTGATCGACCAACTCCGGATGCTGAGAGGCAAGGTCGCGTTGCATATGCGGGTCTTGGCGAACGTCGAACAGCATCCAGTCCGGGAAACAATGATAGCCATCATGGTAGGAACGGATGCAGAGGTAGTCCTCGAAACGGACGGAACGCTGACACGACCCGGCCATCTGCGAGAGAACCAGGTAATCCCGGCCCCTATCGGTTCCGTGGCGCAGAGCGTCGGCAAACCCTTGGCCATCCCAGTTGCCCGGGACTTCGCCGCCCGCGAGTTGCAGGACAGTGGCGGCCAAATCCACGTGCGAGTGGAACCCACCGAGTGAGCGGCCCGCCAAGGTGTCGGTCATCCCAGGCCACCGGACAATCAGTGGGACGTGGCAGGTGGCCTCGTCGGCGGTCATGTGCGCACCGTAGATATTCAACTCGCCCAGGTTCTCGCCGTGATCCGACGAGATGATGATCGCGGTGTCGTCGTAGATGCCCTGCCGCTTCAGTAGCGCCACCACCTTGCCAACGAGGTCGTCGGCGTACCGAATGCCCGTGTCGTAGCCGTCGAACATTCGTCGCACTTCGCGGATCGAATCCATCTGCACCGGTTGGCGCGGCCAAGCCCCCCAAGAGTGCGGCTGGCAGCGACCAGTTCGAGACACCTCCTGAAACTCGGCGGCGTCCTGCGCCGATTCGGGCCCGGCACCGTCCCAGTGTGCACGGCGGACATCCTCGGTCAGCCAGTCTGGAAGAGGCTCGCTCGCGAACGGATTGCCGAACGCCTCCGGCGTGCGGTAGGGGTTATGGGGATCCCAGATGTTTACATGGATAAACCATTTGTCCCTCTCCGCGTTCCGCATCAGCCAGTCCGTCACGGCGGGCTCGACATCGTCGGCGGTCTCGCCGCCTCTTTTGCCGGTGTTGATGACGTCCGAGAAACCCGCAAGGAACCACCACGCTGAGTGTCGTTCGGCAAAGGGGCTAATGCAGGCCGTGTGAAAGCCCACATTCCTCAGCCCCTGCATCCAGCAGGTCTCACCCAGCGTGGATCGGAAGCCGCGCCCCGGCCCTTCAATGAAGAAGTCCGCCGCCACACCCGCGTGGTCCACGACCCCCGTGTGAATGCCATACCGCCCGGAAAACAAGGCGGTGCGACTGGGAAGACACGGTGCATCGGAAGCATACACATTCTGAAAGCGCACTCCCGCGCGGGCCACCGCATCTGTTGCGGGACTGGTATTGCGATGGTAACCGTAACAGCCAAGGTGGTCATGTCTCAGTGTGTCAATATCAAGATAGAGGATTCTCATCGAGCACACTCCTGATTCATCTGAAAGCGGCGCGGTAGGTGTGCGTCGAACCATTCGGCGCATCGCGCGTACTCGGCCGACATGTCGGGCCAGCCGTGCGGTTTGTCCTGTCGCGGCTCGAAACAGTGTTCGACCCCGAGTTCGCGGAGCCGCGAAATGGCGGCGCGTCCCTGCTGGATGGGAACAAGTTCATCGGCGGTACCGTGGATGATCAACGTCGGCGGCATGGCCGCCGTGAAATGCGTCACCGGCGACCACGCTTTCGCTAGAACGGGATCGGCCGCAGTCTCTCCTGCCACGCGATACGGAACCCAGACCTTGCCCGGTCCGCCGAAATTCAAGAAGTCGGTGGGCGGATAAAAACAAGCGACGGCACCGACTAGGTCGCTCTCACGGTTCACCGGATCTTGGGCATCGACGTCGCCGGTGCTGGCTTGGGCCGCCGCGAGGAGTGAGATATTCCCCCCCGAACTGATGCCGAACAGGCCGAAACGCTCTGGGTCGACGGCGTACTCCGCGGCATGCGCCCTGACGAACCGCACCGCGCGTCGAACGTCCTGGACGATCTCCGGGATGGCGAACTTTGGCTTGGCACCATGCATGACAATGAAGACCGTCTGGCCACGCTTCAAGAACTCACCGCTCTCGGCCTTGCCCGCCTCCGGCCAGGACTGCCAGCCGCCACTCGACAAGGCGAGAACGCCTACGCCGGAAGGGCGTTCCGGTTTGATGATGTCCATCGTGAGCGCCATGCCGAACTTTCGGCCGTAAACGATGTCGGGAATGGTGATTGCCTTCACCAGCGTCCGTTCCCTCGCCTTCTTGAACAGCGCATCCGACCGCCGCCGCGCCGATTCGGTAGCGGGAACCGATGTAACCGTGACTTCTCGGTGACGGCCTGGCCGAGAAGGGTGTGGCGGACTCGTTCCTGCATGGTCATATGGTTCTTCATTGCGCCCTAATTCACGGCCAATAGGAAATCAAGATTCTCACTCTGGCTCCAGCCGGGTGCGGAGGGCGGCCCCGTCCTTCCAGTAATCCGGCGCATCAATCGGCAGGGGATCGCGCCTCAACATGTCCGCGTATTCCCGGATGTTTTCGGTGTGGCCGATGGCCTGCAGCTGCGCCTCAATCTCGCAGTGGACGTTGGCGGACCAACCATCCTCAAAAAGCAACGGCGTTAGCTCTCGCAAAACAGAGCCGTACTCCGGCCACTCGGCCAGATTGCGCGTCTCGCCGGGGTCGTCAGCCAAATTGAATAGTTCGCCCGTCTCGTAATCTCCATAGTAGCAAAGCTTCCACGGGCCCCGGCGCACCATGCGGTTGCTGGTCTCGGTCCAGTCGCCACGATCCCAGTAAGCGTACGTCTCCGCTTTGACCGTCCTCCCGGTAGCGGTCGGCGTGCCTTTCAGCAGGGGCACCAACGATACGCCGTCCATACCCGGAGGCGGTTTGACACCGGCCCACTCGCACAATGTTGGCATCAAGTCCACCAGCGAACAGTGCTCCGACACCGAACTGACAAGCCGTTGCGAAGAGTGACGCACGAACATCGGCACCCGCGCGGCTTCCTCGTGGAAACAGTCCTTGTGCCACCGGCCATGCCGGCCCAGCATCTCCCCATGATCGGAGAAGTACATGACGATCGTGTTCTCCAACAGGCCGAGTTCCTGCAGCGCGTCGAGCACCGCGCCGACGTTGCGATCGAGTTGGTCAACGAGCCCATAGTACGCCGCTGCGGCCTTGTCGAAGTTCTCTGGCGGCACGTCGTCGAGGCGGATGAATTTCCGGTACGCGCGATGATGCAGATGGAGCGCGTCCAACTCGGCGCAAGTAAGCCGTGGAGCTTTGACCTGGGCGCGATATTTCTCATAGAGCTCTTTGGGCGCAATATACGGGCAGTGGGGAAGCAGAAAGCCAACCATCAGGAAGAACGGCGGGACCGTACGGGTACCCGCGCCAGTGGCGTATTGCCGGAGCCACCGAACCGTGGCCTCAGTCACGGCCCCGTCGTAGGCGACGAAGGGGTTGACACCGGCCCCCACGTGGAACAGCGGGTCCGGCCGGCTGCAATTCCCGAGGTGGCAGAACGGCGGTCCTTCGTGCCCGCGATTGGCGCCCCCGTAGAGCGCATTCGTGGAAGGCTCGCCCACCAACCGTTCGAGAAACCCATGCCGTTGATCGGATCCGTTGAAATGCATCTTGCCGGACAGCACCGCGTGCCAGCCACCCCGCACCGCGATGTGTGCCAGCGTCGGAAACCGGCTGTCGAGCACGCTCTGGTTGCCGGTCACTTCGCACCGAAATGGAAAGCGCCCGGTCATGAGGCTCATCCGCGACGGAACACAAATCGGGTCGTTGCAATAGAACGAGTCGAACCGGCATCCTTCGGCCGCCAGCTTGTCCAGATTCGGTGTGGCGACGATGCGGTTGCCGTACGCGCCCGTCACGCGCGCGGCGTGCTGGTCGGAACAAATCATTAGGATGTTGGGCTGTTTCATGGCTTCTATTTGAAAACACAACGGGCGCAACGCTGCCAGTCGGCCTCGACTTCCTCGAACCAAGTCTGCAATTTCCGGAGCATCGGCGCGGCGCGTTCGGGTTCCTCGCCCGTGAGGTTGTGTTGCTCCTCCAGATCGGCGCGCAGTTTATAGAGTTTGTACCGGCTGTCGAAGGCGTTGAACGATTCGGGGGTTCTCTCAAAACCTTTGTTATATGCGGACGGTGAAGCCGTCGGACTGGTCGGCGCCTTAGCCCGGGCGTCGGTGACCGGGTCCGCTGCCGCTGTGCCGGACATGACCGAGTTGGTCGTGCCAACTGCCCCTTCGGTCTTGGGATAAACCTTCGGATCGCTGATCCACAGAGTAACGATCTTCTGATCTGGTAACGGCCGTATCGTAATGGCGAAACGTTTGGCCGGACCGTGCCACTGGCCGTCCTTGGCGCCGCCCCAGAATTCATAGCGCGTGACCGTTTCATCCACATGGTTGTTCGCGAAGAATTTAGTCAACGGAAAGTTGATCTGCTGCCAGTCAGTTGTGGACTTGGTTCGAATCATCACCTGATGGCATTGCCCGCCAGCATCGATGATGCGAACCGTCAGTCGGTCTTGCATATAGCCTCCCACCCAGAACGAGAGCTTGTTGATGTCCACGCCATTGACATCCGTAACCGCCCCAACATAGCGACCGCCCTGGGTGAAATCGCCCTCGAGCTTGAGGCATTCCTCGCCGTCTCGCTTGACCGTCGGATCAACAGAAACCCCGCCGGTTGCACCCGGGAACTCCCCTCCTTTGTTGAATCGCCAGCCGAAGTTGGCACTGTCCGGATTGAACAGCGGGACGCCATCATCGATGATCCTCCAGGCACAAAGAATTCCCAACACGGCTGCGGTACAGTTGGCGAGTTGATTCATGCTTCGGATTCCCTCGTGTTGCGCGAGTCATTGGTTGCTTGGCGACGGTTCCCCAAGGGTAAGTTCACAAAGACATCCAGTAATCCTAAAGCCGGCTGGAAACGGGCGGTGTTAGAGCGGCAATGATGCCGCCCGACTACTATAGCGTCTTCCCAATGGTACCTTCGTATGCGCCAGACAGATTCCTTCCGCCGTCGAATCGAGAGACTGCGGGCCTTGTCGGACGTCACTACTGCAGCGATTGTCTCGGTGCGAGGGACGAAATCGGCCGGAAATGGCGATTTGCTCCAGCGCGAGCTTCTTGGAATGCAATGGATTGGTCTCCATAATTCTATATATAATAGACCATAAGAACACAATGGAGGGCTGTTTTCAATATCTTTCTTCGGAAGCTCGCAACCACTCGGGTGGGGCGTCAGATGTCCGCAATTGGCTTGTTAGGAACTACTTGGAATAACAACGGACACCGAGATCGGGATTGAACGAATAGCGCCTCTTGCCTCATGGGCATGGGAAACAGCCACAGGAAGCCAAAGCATAGCCACGACCGGGCGATCCCGGCATTGGCTCGGCCTCGTTTCGGTCTCAGTCCCATTGATCAGTGCGGAACGGCGACGCCGGCAGGCTGGCAGAATTGGCAAGGTTGCCGATGGGATTGCTCGCCCACGCATACCGGACCGCAGCCGGCTCCGATACTTCAGCATTGCTGACCACGACGGTGTCGCCCACGATCTTGGCGTCGGCCCAGCCGAACTGTTTGTCGACGCCGGCGATGGCAAAACCCTTCAACGGACCGCCATCGGAGGTGAGCAATCCGCCGTCGGCGTGGTCGAAATGCAGCCGGATGGCCCCGCCCTCGACCGTGTGCGAGCGGTACAACGGGCCGCTGAACGGGATCGGCTGACCGTAAACCTGCGCGCGCGCGACTAGCGCGAGACGTTTACCGACGTCTTGTTTGTTGCCGGGGTGTATGTCCTTGGCGTCTCCGATGTCGATGGTCACCGCCATACCTGTATTGGGTTCTCCCAGCGCGAGCAGTTGGGCTTCTCGCAACCCAGCCCAGCCACTCTCGACAGGTTGTTGTTGCGGCGCGCCGTGATTGGCGATTTGGGCGAATAGAAGCGGAAAGTCACCTTGCCCAAACGCACGCCGCCAGTCGCGGATCATGAGCGGGAACAGCGTCCGGTAATGTTGCGCCGCGGTGGCATTGGATTCACCCTGATACCAGATCACCCCGCGAATGGCGTACGGAGCAAGGGGACGAATCATGTTGTTGAACAGGATGTGCGGCGTGTTGGGATTGCCGGGACCGAACGGCTGCTGCGGCATCGGTTGCAGACCGAAGTTGTGCTCGATTCTAAACCGCCAGTCACCAGTCAGCGGAATGGAATCATTCTCCGCCACGAGCCGCATCCGCCAAGCCGGCCCAATCAACCCGCCATCGGTCATGTACGAATAGATCCGGGTGGCGATGACGTTGCGGCCCGCGCGAACGAGCTTGCCGGGAACGCGATACTCGCGCGGCGTGCACCACGCATCGCACGTTTCCCAGCCGGTTGTGCCAACCGGTACGCTGTTGAAATACGTCGTGTCGTGTTTGTCACACGCGCCCAGGTGCAACCGCAAATCCCTGCCGGCCCACGCGGCAGGGAGACAGACGGTCCGCCGGAACCAGAACACGCCGCTGAATTTATGGCCGAAGTCCTGCCATTTACTTGGTGTGCGCATCTCTCCCCAGCGGCTATCGTCGAAATCCGTCGCCGCCCACCCTTGGGCAAAACCAACATTGCCGGGATCGGGCATGACGTGATTGCGCTCCCATGCGACGGGATCGCGAGCGAACTCTTCATCGGCTGGCCCGGCTTCGTAACGTTCGATTTCCCGGCGGGCGAGCGGGTCGGACAGTAACGCGTCGCGACTGGTCCAGGTCTCGATGCGCGTGCCACCTTTCGAGGAGTTGATCAGGCCGATGGACATGCCGAGTTCCCGATGAAGTTCGCGTCCAAAGAAGTACGCAACCGCGGAGAAGGTCTCAATAGAATGCGGCGTGCAAATCTGCCATGTCCCATCCACCTCTGGCTGCGGACCATTGAGCATCCGGAGCGGCACGGTGAATAGACGGATCTGCGGGTAATTCGCCGCCGCCATCTCCGCGGCGGCGTTGAAGCTCTTGCCGACCGGCCATTCCATGTTCGATTGACCGGAAGCGAGCCAGACTTCGCCGACGAGGATGTCGTGCAGTGTAACCCGTGGAGCGTCGGCCTCGAAAACGACAAGTTGGCGCGGTTCGGGGCAGGCAGGCAGTGGATCGAGTTTCACCAGCCAGTTACCGTCGTTGGCGGCGACGGCAGTCTTCTTTTGGCCTGCAAACTCGACAGTGATGGTGTCACCCGGCGCGGCCCAGCCCCAGATGGTGACGGGAACGTCGCGCTGGAGCACCATGTGATCGGCGAACAAGGATGCAAGTTTCATTTTAATGCAGTAAGTCGTCGCGGGTGTCGCGGCTATGCACGCCCGGCCATCGAAGTCGTCGCATCTCCTGCGGCTTTGGCGCGGGTTTTTCCACCCGCAATTCTCCCCCCGCGCCGACGGGGTGGCCCGACTTGGCCAATGCGTCGGCCAGCTCGGCGCGGAGACGCGCCTTCAAGTCGGCAAAGTCGCGTAGTCCGCCCAGATTGTGTTGTTCCATCGGGTCGTCGGCTAAATTGAACAGTAATTCCCCGCCGCCGGCGGAGGTGTAAACGTACTTGTAGTGGTCGCGAATGAGACAGAACTGACGGCCGTACGCCCCGATGAATGCGGACCGTGGCGTGACGCGCGTGTGAAGCGCATCGATCAGGTCGAGTCCATCGGTCGGCGGTTGGGCCGAAGCCGGCACACCCGCTGCACTCAGAAACGTCGGCAACAAGTCCGCCAAACAAACCAACGCGTCGCTCTGGGTCCCGGTCATTTCCGGTGGCACGAGATGGGCGGGTGCACGGATCAACATCGGCACGTGAGCTGATCCTTCAAGGAAAACTGTCTTCGCTCCCAAGTGATGGTCACCCAGCATTTCGCCATGGTCGGAAGTGAAAACAATAAACGTGTTGTCGTTCAGACCCAGCTCGCGCAAGCGGGCGAAGAAATAACCGAGGTTGTAGTCAATTTGCGTAATGCAAGCATAGTACGCTCGACGGGCCTGCTGAATAAGTTGCGGGCTGAACTGATCGACACCGTTGAGCTGCCAGGTTGAAGCCATGAAGCCGGGGGGGGTGTCCGTGACATTTCTCGACCAGTCGCCAAACACGGGCTCGGGCAAGTTCATGTTTGCGTACAACTGCCAGTAACTCAGGCAGGGATCAAACGGAGGGTGTGGTTTGGAGAACCCGATGTTCAGAAAGAAGGGGCGTGACGTATCGCGCGTTTCCAAGAAGTTGATTGCGCGGTCCACAATCCACCGCGTCAGACTCCACGATTCGTCGACAGTGCTGATAACTGGTTCCATTTCGTTTTGTCCGATGCCATGGTCCATCGGTATGCCGCGTTCGGGAAACTGCCGGACAAAGCGGTAATAATCCTCGAGAATCTCCATGTGCTCGAACCCATAATTACAGCGCGGCGGGTTGTAATGCACCTTGCCAACCGAGCGCGTCTGGTAGCCATGCCGGGTGAGAATGGCCGGCAAGGTCGCCGCGACATCCGGCGCAGTGGGTTGCCCCCAGTTGCCATAGCTGCCCAGATTCCGGTAATGACGCCCGGTAATCATGGTCGCCCGTGCCGCGCAGCAGATCGGCGCATCCGTGTACGCGCGTCGGCACAGCACGCCGGTATCGGCCAGCCAGTTCAAGTGCGGCGTCAGGATGGCCGGGTTGCCGGCGCGACCGATGGTATCGAACCGTTGCTGGTCGGTTGTAATTAGCAGTAGGTTTGTTCGTTCACTCATCTCGCGTCGTGCCTCGGGTAATCAGAAATCGTCCTGTATTGCGGGGCGCTTCCCACGACAGCCCCGACTTCGTGCGCATTTCATTCGCCCCACGGCGTCGGGCTGGCGTGCAGCTTCGCAGTATACAGGAATCTTTTCTCCTAGCAAGCGGTAATTCTATAAGCTATAAAGAATTGTGTTCCGATCTGCGCCGAGTTACAGTGTCCCGTTTTTCGAGCTGTCAATGATCACAGTATGGTTTTTCGCTCGCGTTCCGCAAATTGATTCGGTAAGTCTCCCGTCACTCTATGAGCACAACTTCCATCTCCGTCAACGACTGGGAAAACCCCGCCCTGCCGGGACGAAACCGGCTCGCGCCGCGCAGCTACTTTTTCCCGTTTGCCGATGAAACCAGCGCCCGCACCCTCGACCGCGCTCACTCGTCGCGGTTCAAACTGCTAAATGGCAACTGGAAGTTTCATCTCTCACCATCGGTCGTCGAGGCGCCAGACGAATTTTGGCAGGAGAACTTCGACGCCAGTGGCTGGGGCAACTTGCCGGTGCCGTCAAACTGGCAGATGCACGGTCATGGCAAGCCGCATTACACGAACGTTCAGTTCCCCTTCGCCGTCGACCCGCCGCGTGTGCCGACGGAAAATCCGACTGGCTGTTACCGGCAAACGTTCTTCATCGGCGACGACTGGGCCGGCATGCAGATTCACCTGCGGTTTGAGGGTGTCGACTCGGCTTTCCATGTTTGGGTCAACGGTCAGGAAGTCGGATTCAGCAAAGGCAGCCGCTTACCGGCGGAGTTCGACATCACGCCCATCGTGCGCCCCGGTCAGAACACGCTCGCCGTGCGCGTCGTGCAATGGTCTGACGGGTCGTACATGGAAGATCAGGACATGTGGTGGCTCTCCGGCATCTTTCGCGACGTCTACTTGCTCGCGCGGCCGGACACGCACGTTGCCGACCTCCACGTCCACGCGCCCGCTGACGGCAAGCTCAAGGTCAACACCACGCTCGCCGGCAAAACGGATGGTTGTCGAGTTACGACGAAGTTGCTTGACCATACCGGGCGCGTGGTGAAACCACTGCCGCCGCGGTTGTGGTCCGCCGAGGACCCATATTTGTATACGTTGCTCGTCACACTCAAAGACGCCGCCGGTAATGTCCTGGAAGTCGTGCCGCAGCGCGTCGGGTTTCGCACCATCGAGATCAAAGGTGACCGGTTCCTGGTCAACAACGTTGGCATCAAACTCAAAGGCGTCAACCGGCACGAGTCCCACCCCGACCTCGGCAGCGCGGTGCCGGTCGAGGCGATGATCCACGATATCGTGTTGATGAAGCAGCACAACATCAACACGATTCGCACCTCGCATTACCCGAACGACCCGCGCTTCCTCGACTTGTGCGACGAGTACGGCTTCTACGTCATCGACGAATGCGATTTTGAGACGCACGGGTTCTGTATGCAGAAAGACTGGGCCGGCAATCCTACGGACGACCCGCGTTGGGAAGGGGCGTGCGTCGATCGGATGGAGCGCATGGTCCACCGCGACAAGAATCATCCGTGCATCATCCTTTGGTCGCTTGGCAACGAAGCTGGGTTCGGCCGCAACCTCACGCCGATGGCTGATGCCGCCCGCGCCATCGCTCCGGACCGTCCGATCCATTACGAAGGCGATTGGGACGTGCAAATCGCCGACGTCTACAGCCGGATGTACGCGGCGCTGGACGAATGCATCATCATCGGCAACGGTACCGACGAGGAAATCCGCAAACGCATCAACCGGTCCGGCACCGGCTACGCGAGCAAGCCGTTCCTGCAATGCGAGTACGCCCATGCGATGGGAAATGGTCCCGGGGGACTGACCGAGTACTGGGAAGAGGCGTTCTACAAGTACGACCGCATCATGGGCGGCTGCATCTGGGAATGGTGTGACCACGGCATCCGGCAACGCACGGCCGACGGTCGCGAGTGGTTCGCCTACGGCGGTGATTTCGGCGACGTCCCGAATGATGGCAACTTTGTCTGCGATGGCCTCGTGTTCCCTGACCGGCAGCCGTCGCCCGGTTTGACCGAGTACAAGAAGGTCATCGAGCCGGTCAAAGTCATTCGTGCCGGCCACCAGTTCTGCATTACAAACCGGTATGACTTCATCACGCTCGATCAGCTTCAGCTCAGCTGGAGCGTGAGCGTCGCGGGTGCTGTCATCCAGTCCGGCACGGTGAAGATCCCGGCTATCGTGGCGCGCAAGAGCAAGCTGGTCTCAATCCCGTTCGACAAGCCCGCATCCGGCGGTTACCTGAATCTCAATTTCACGCTCGCCGCTGACACGAAGTGGGCGGCGCGGGGTCACGAAGTTGCGTGGGCGCAATTCAAGTTACCGGCCAAGCAAGCTACGACCCCGGCGGGCCCACGCGGTGCGCCACTACAACTCGCTGACGCCGGCAACAGCGTCTCCATCACCGGCACAAACTTCCGGCTCACCTTCGACAAAGTCCGTGCCGTCATCACCGGCTGGGAACATGCGGGTCTGTCGCTGCTGCGGACGGGGCCGCGCCTGAACCTGTGGCGCGCGATGATCGACAATGAGCGCGTCGGCGGAGGCAATTCACGGTATGCCAAACCGTGGCGCGAGGCGCACCTCGACATGTTGCAGCATCGGACCGACGGTGTTGCCATCGAGCAGACCACCGACACCATCCGCATTCTCGCGCGAGTCCACGTCGGGCCGCCGGCGCGCAACATGGGGTTCACGTGCGACTACACCTACACGATCGACGGCGACGGCGAACTGCGGCTCGATGTCCACGGTGTCCCGCATGGCGAACTGCCGCCAACGTTGCCACGGCTCGGCTTGCAGCTCACCTTGCCGGCGGCGTTCGATCAGGTGCGTTGGTCGGGCCGAGGACCGGGTGAGTCGTACCGGGACTCGAAACAGGCGCAGCGGTTTGGCGTCTGGCAGGCAACGGTGGACGAACTCTATACGCCGTACATTTTTCCCCAGGAGAACGGCAACCGCACGGATGTAGATTGGGTGACGCTTACGGATTTGCGGGGCCAGGGTGTGTCTTGTGCCGAGCTGCCGAACTTCAGCGCGCACTGGTTCACAACGATGGACCTGGAGAACGCCCGGCACACGATCGATCTCGTGAAGCGTGATTTCATCACGTTGAGCCTTGATCACCAGCACAATGGCATCGGGAGCGCGAGTTGTGGGCCGGGGCCGTGGGAACAATATTTGTTGAAGCCGGCTGAGTTTCAATTCAGCGTCCACTTCCGGCCGGTAGCCAGCTGAAGAATCCGCGCGGCCAAAACACCTGTCTTCGCTGGTTTCTCTTTCGTAAGAGTGTAATGAAAGGCGGGCGGGGACTCTGGCCCGCCCGCCTTTCCGCATCGGGTTACTGCTACGGCAGGGTCACGTTTTGGAACGTTGCGACGGCGTTTGTGCTATTCTTGCAACTGCTCACCGCCAAACCTATGTACACGTTCGAGTTCATTGTGATGTTCGTCGACGTTCCGACCTGGGTCCAGTTTGTTCCATCGGGGGACGCGTATCCCGCGAAGGCGTTGCCGGTCCGCGTCACGCGGAACCAGTAGGGCGGAGATGCGGTGCCACCGGTCACATTAACGCCCGTCCCAGCCGTCACCGTGCGAAATTCGAAACACTTGCCGGCGCCATTCCAACGGATGCTGTCGGCGAATGGCGAATCCACTGTCAGCGTGTTCCGAATCATTAGCCCGGCCTTGCCCTGCGCGGACTGCGTCGCCAACAGCGCGGTGATGCTGCAATTCCCGCTGACCGGCTGATACACATACTGGAATGCATCCGTCGTGGTACTTCCCATTGCCGCTCCAGACCCGGTGACAGTGAACACCCCGTTTGAGTAGGTGGTGCTGCCGGCGATACCCACCGCGCCAATGTCCTGATTCGTCCACGGACTGGGAAGCCCCGACCCCAAAACGGTGATGTACCCGCTCTGGGTGTTGGTGCTGGAGCCGCCGGCGTTACTGGCAATCAGTTGCACCGTGTAGACCCCCGCCGTGCTGAAGGTATGCGACGGGTCCTGCAGCGTCGATGTTCCCGTATCGCCAAAGTTCCACGCCCAGCTTGTCGGCGAACCGCTCGACGTGTCGGTGAAGGTTACGTTCAACGGCGGCGCGCCATTGGTTGGACTCCCTGTGAAGCTCGCCGTCGGCGGCGGCACTGAAACGGTGATGTACCCGCTCTGGGTGTTGGTGCTGGAGCCGCCAGCGTTGCTGGCAATCAGTTGCACCGTGTAGACCCCCGCCGTGCTGAAGGTATGCGACGGGTCCTGCAGCGTCGATGTTCCCGTATCGCCAAAGTTCCACGCCCAGCTTGTCGGCGAACCGCTCGACGTGTCGGTGAAGGTTACGTTCAACGGCTGCACGCCGCTGGTTGGACTCCCCGTGAAGCTCGCCGTCGGTGGCGGCGGCGGCGCTGAAACGTTGATGTACCCGGTCAGGGTGTTGGTGCTGGAACCGTAGGCGTTGCCGGCAATCAACGACACTGTGTAAACCCCCGCCGTGGTGTAGGTATGCGACGGGTCCTGCAGTGTCGATGTTCCCGTATCGCCAAAGTTCCACGCCCAGCTTGTCGGCGAACCGCTCGACGTATCGGTGAAAGCCACGTTCAACGGCTGCACGCCATTGGTTGGACTCCCCGTGAAGCTCGCCGTCGGCGGTGTTCCTCCGCTCAACCCGCTTATGGCAAGGAACAACGGATGATTGCTCACCGTCAGATCGACGGAGCTGACGTTACTCCACGTCTGCTGAACTCCGGTTCCAATGGTCGGATCGTAGCTCTGCACCGTTGTGGCTGTCGCCCCGAGGTTGACGGCGATATCGTCCGTAGCGCTCGTTTCCTCATCCCAAACCGCAAGATAAAACGTGCCGCTGCTCTTCTGCAAGAGCAGGTCGTGCACCGTTGCGGTCTCGTTCGAGATTGAATAGTTCATGTTGCCCGGAGCGATGGAATTGGTGTCCGCCAGTATCGTTGTCAGGTTGTGAATGTAGGTCGCCGCTGGTTTAGCCGTCCCATCCCCACGGTATATCCCCCAAGTGTTCGAACTGCCACCCTGGTCGTCTTTCATCTGGTAGAGGAAGATGTAGCTCCACCCGCGTTTGTAGGCGTCTAGAAACAGGTTCAGGCAGAGGTTAGCCTGATTGGTCTCGGTAATGTAGATCCCCCCGTTGACCGGCCCGTTCGTCGTCTGCCACCCGTTTTCCGTGTTGACTCGCGGCAGAGTCACCAACTGGTTGCTGGTGTAGCCGGTATAGCTCTTTCTCCACGTGAGTCCGTAGTTGCCGTACAACCCGTCCACAGAGTTCTGCGTGAACGCAGGTTCCATCGACATCCAGGCGGCGTTGTTCGTCCAATTATGGTTGTTACCGGTCACGTAATTGTGGCAGTTGGCATAATCGGCGAACTGGGTGCCGGCTGGGTAAAGATTGGTAACACCGGACCCGGCCGGGACCGTCAGGAATTGCAAGCCGACGTTTTGCTCCTCACCGCCGCCTTCGGTAACATTGAACACCGGGTAATTGCTCAGGATGGCACTATTTACGACATTCGAGAAGAAATCCCGTTGGAAATTCGCCACGGGAACCCATGAGCCGGTCCCGCCGCCGTACACCCCCTCGTACGAGATCGTAAAGTTGTTGGGTTCATTGGGCCCCTCCAGTGCCAACAGCGCGTTGCTGTTTGCCAAGGTAGTGCTGCCATTGATCAGCCAGGTCATGCTGTTGGAATTTTGTGCGCCCACCATCTCAACGAGCGTGCCGATTGCCGCATGCAGGTCGATATACGGGGTCATCGTCCCCGAGTTGTTCCCATCCCTGATGTTGCGCAGGCCGGTATACACCAGCCCGTTGGTGTACGTCGACCAGTTGACGCCCTGGGAAATGTGGGTGTTGATGCCCAGCGAGTTGAGGAACTCGTTGGCCGGTACGGCGGTCACTTGGGCTGTCGCCGATACTGTCCATCCCACAAGCAGGCAGGCGACTCCGGCCACCATTCTCCGCAAACCTTTCCCGTTGAACTGTTCCCGTAACATCCCAATCGCGCTTCTCATGACGAACTCCTTCCGTTGGTTGTCGGGGTTGGCGGGGGCAGTGTGTGCTCCGCCAATCTCGGTGCTGTTGGTTTTTGGACTACTCAGTTTCAGTCATGTGATGAACCACGTTGTGACTTCTTACGAGTATCGGAGCATGTATAATATACACTGTAAAGATTGCCCGCGCGTGTATATGCGAAAACTCGGTGATCCGTCAAGCGGATTTGCCAGGACCCATGGGAACCACCAATGTGGCACACGCTTTCTTAGGAATCACGACTCAAGGGCTGTGATGAAACTTCGCAGTGAGTGATCGCGCCAGGCGATCAAATGGTCAGGGAGGCTTCGCGTTCGAGTTCGTGGTCCTTGGCGTAGTCGCCGGCGCATTTGGGCAGCGCCGGGACATAGACGTAGTTGGGGTCAGCCGTCTGCTTGCGGTGCACTTCCAGCATGTGTTTCCAGAGCGCACACAATCCATGCGGCGCGGGCGGCAAATCGTGTTCGATCAGTTTGCGAAGTTTCGGCAGGTTGTGGGACGGTACGGCGGGGAACATGTGGTGTTCGACGTGATATTGCATGTTCCAGTACAGAAACGCCGGCAACCACGAACAACTGTAGGTGCGGCAAGATAGGCGGTGGTCGGGCACATCGGACGACAAACCGAAGTGTTGCGGCGCGCCGCACAGGAACGACAGCCAGCCGCAATATTGCGAGCCGAGATTGAAGACAACAATCAGGAACCAATGCCCGGTCGCGATGAACACCGCAGCGAGCGCCGCATGACCGAGGAGGGTAACCTGCGCCCAGCGACGGTGCTGCCGGCGCAACCGTTCGTTGCTTTCCGGCAGCACAAACTCAAACCAGTCGTTGTCCATGTGGCCGGTCGCACGGCGAAAGACGGTTTTGAGCAGGATCCACGTGCCGTGCGGATTCCACGCCAGCAAACCGAGCCAGGTTTCAACGCTCTGGAAATTGAACTTCAGCGGCAGGACCACCTCGCCATCGTAATCGTGGTACACCGTAAGTTGGTGATGTTTGATGTGGCTGGGCCGATACCACACATGATCCCACCAGCCGAAAAACGCATACAGCTTGAGGAAAAACTCGTTCACCGATTTCGTCTTGAACGGGGTCTTATGGGACAGTTCGTGACAGGCCGTGCCGCCGAGAAAGGAACCCACGGTGCCGTGGACAAATAGCGCCGCAAGCAACAGCGGGACCGACCAAAGCCAGTTGTCGGCCGAAATTCGGGCGAAAGCAAGATAGGCCAGCGTCCCGGTGACAAACCACAGGCCGATATGTCCAACCGCCTGCCGGTATCCGTGCCAATCGCTGGTCTGCATTAAGGCGCTCATCGCTGCCTTGTCCACTTTGCATCGGTACCAGTTGATTTTCGCGTCCGTGCGGAATCTGGATGTCGTCGCCATCACGGCTTGTATTCCTTGGGTTCAGGGTAATTTCCTTCGCGCCGCCAGACATCCAGCATCAGTTCGTACCGGCTCAGGCGCATTCCGGTATAGATGCAATTACTGCTGGAGAAAATATAGCCGCCGCCCGGCATCCCGTGTCGGAGCGCGTACCGGGCGGATTCGATGACTTGTTCGTCAGTGCCGGTATCGAGCAAACCGCAGTTGACGTTGCCGATAAGGCAGACTTTGTCGCCGGCCAAGCGTTTCACTTCGGCAATGTCCACGCCGCCTTGCGGGTCGAGCGAGTGGAGCGCGTGCGGGTTGGCTTGGATGAGTTGGTCAAGGATCGGCATGACGTTGCCGTCGGTATGCTTGATCGTGTAGTAGCCCATGTCGCGGTGGCCCTGGATTAGCCGCGCCAGATATGGCGCGATAAACTCGCTGAACAACGCCGGGCTGAGGAACGGCCCGGAGTTGAAACAATAGTCCGACCAAAAGACAAACCCATCCACGCCGCCCCGTTGTTTGAGCCGCTCGGCCCGATCGAACGCCCACGCCAGCCCCTTCTCCGCTTCTTCCTTCAATTTGTCCGGTTCGTCGGCAATCCGGTACGAAAACTCTTCCATGTGCGCGCCATCCGGGACACTGAACGTCGGGTCGCCGCCGACCAGCAGGCAATAGCGGTCGCCGGATTTCTCGCGCACCAAGTCGACCAGTCGCAGAGTTTCCTCGATGCTGTCCGGTTGTGGATGCAGCACGATAGCGCTGTGCTCGAAGAGCTCGGCGGTCGCAATGAACAGGTCGGCCGTGTCGCGCCGGTGAAGTTCGCGTTCCTTTTCCTCCATCTGCAGCCACTGGCTGTAGTTACGGTGCGCCGGGTGCAGTTTGCCGAATGCCTCCATCGTCAGAAAGAACACCAACTCGAAATGCGGCACGCGCCCGGTCAACGGTCGCCGTTCCAACGCGGCGAGGAAACGTTGGCGAAGGGTGTCAAGCTGGGACTTGGTAGAAATACCGGAGCCGCCCGCATCGCCGGAGCCCTGATTCGATTCGATTTGCACGCTCGTCGCCATCGCGAATCCACTGTGTTATCGACAAGCCAAACCTAACAACTCCGCAAAATTCCGCAATTGGAATGATTCCGTTGTTATGGTAAAAATCCCGATGTGCAAAAAGCGTGCCCTCAGATGCGCTGGCCCGTCCGCGCCGCGCCGGTCATCGCGATGGCTGGACGCTCGCCGCTGGACCGGACGGCGTTTGACTTCGTGTACTGTTGCCCGACCCACGCGTTGCACCTGCACGACTACGACGGCGCGATCCGCATGGACAGCCGGGAATTCCCGCTGGCGCCGGGCGTGGTGACGCTGTCCGTCGCCCGTGGCCACACTTCCTACGATCTGCCGAACCGCGGTCACCATTGGTGCGTGCATTTCCAGCCCCTGCCGGTCCGCGGCGAAACCATGCTGTTGCCGTGGCATCTGCCGGTCGGGCCGCACCGGGAATTCGTGGCCGACCGGATGCGGCAGATCGCTCAGTGGTTTGAACAATCCCAGCGCGACCTGTCATATGCAAGACTGGCCGCTGCCGCCGCGTCGGTTGCTTTTCAGGGATTATTGATCTGGCTCGGCATGTTTGGGGCCGGCCAGTCAGCGGAAAATGGGTCGCGCCCGGCCACCGAGGCGGTGGAAAAATTGCTAATGATCCTCAACGAGCGTTTTGCCGAACCGCTGACAGTGCCGGACTTGGCGGAGCAGGTGGGGCTGAGTCAGGACCACCTGGCGCGCGTGTTTCGCGCACAAGTGGGCATGACTATTCCCCGGTATCTGTTGCGTCGGCGGGTCGAGCACGCCAAGCAACTGTTGGCCACGACCGATTTGCCCGTCCAACGCATCGGCGCACGAGTTGGAATGCCGGACCCGCAACATTTCAACAAGCAATTCCGGTTGCTGATGGGAATTAGCCCCTCGCATGCCCGCCGGAGCGCATCCCGTCGAGGTCGTGGGGGGGCGGGTCGTGAACCGTAAGCTGGGTTTGGCAGTTGGGCGTCCACCAGGTGTATGGCGCCATCGCACTGGTTCTGTTTGCGCCGGTCGGGCAACGTGCCAATGGATTGCCCGGAACGATGTAATCTATGAAGAGTTGAACTACCGGCACCGTTTCTGGTACAAGTTACCCGATGTTCTTTACAGATCGAATCACAGCAAGCCGCGAAACGGCGAGGTTCCGTTGTACCCGCCGGCTTTAGGCCGAACCCTACGGAGCAATAATTCCTGTAGGTTCCATTTCAACTTCCAAACAGAACGGGCGCGTGCTAAGGACGCTCCCGCCAAATTAGGGAATGATTAGGCATGCCATCAAAACGCAAGATCTATCTGGTAACGTATACGCATTGGGACAGGGAATTTCGCTGGGAATTTGAGCGGACGCGCATGCGCTTGGTGGATTGTCTCGATCATTTGATCGAGTTGATGGAGCAGAAGAAAGCGTACCGATCGTTTCTGCTCGATGGTCAGGCAACGCTGCTGGACGATTACCTGGAAATCCGCCCCGAAAACCGCGGGCGCATTCGGGCACTCGCCCAGGCGAACCGGTTGGAGCTTGGGCCGTGGTATACGTTGCCCGATTGCGCGGCGGTACAGGGTGAAACCCTCATCCGCAATCTGCAGGCCGGATTCCGTACCGCGCTCCAATTTGGTCCCGTCCTGAAGTGCGGCTACAATGTTTTCTCGTTTGGCCAGATCGCCCAGTTGCCGCAGATCTACGATGGCTTCGGCATCGACACCATTCTGTTCTACAAGTACATGGATCCCAAACGGACGCGGTTCTCCGAGTTTGTGTGGGAGGCGCCGGACGGTACACAGGCGCTGGCGTCCCGGCTCGGGCGCGAAGCCCGCTGGAATTTCTTTTTCGCCGGCCACATTCCCATCGTCTACAACCGCGATCCGTGGCATAAGGACTGGCAATACCGCTGGGGTGACTTTGGCAAAGTCTTTCACACCGCCGGACCGGAGGATTACGGTTGGTTTTACGATATTCTTGGTCCGGAAACGTCCTTCCATCCCGAAAACGTCAAGGACGGCTTGGAGCGCGCCCTCAAGACGGTGGAAGGTACCGCGGCTCCCGAATGCGTCCTGCTGTTCGAGGGGACGGATTTTACCGAGCCACATCCCTTGACCACGGAGCTCATTGCGGAGATCCGCAAACAATTTGGCAGGGAAATCGAACTGGTGCATGGGCGGCTGAGTGGTTATTTGGCCGACTTGCAGAAAGCCCTCGCCCCGCGTCGAGACGAGTTGGATGTTGTGAAAGGCCCGATGCGCGACGGTCCGGTGGGTGCCGTGCATTCGGACGTCTTCTCCATCCATCCGGAAATCATGAAGCTGCATGGCCGCGTCGAGACCGCGCTGCTAAACCGCGCCGAGCCATTAGGAGTATTTTCATGGTTGAATGGCGCGGACCGGTATCCAACTACTTACCTCGACAAGATTTGGAAACTGCTCTTCCAGAGTCACGTGCACGATTCGGTGCATGGACTCGGCCCACGCACTTTGGGCGCCGGCGTCATGAGCCGGCTGGAACAAGCCGAGGTGATTGTGAAGGGCTTGGAGCGGCGCGGCCTACAGAACATCACCCAGGAGATAAATACCAGCGGAGTCACGGAGACCGAGTTCTTTGTTGCCGTCCATAATTTCTCCGCGTCGGAACGCAGCGAAGTCGTCGAGGCGTGGCTCGATCTACCGCGGGAAGCGCGCGTCGACCATTTGGTGATCGAAGACGAGAACGGCTGTCCGATGGCGGATCAGCAGATGGAAAAATTCGAGACGCGCGCCGGCGTCTACCACCCGCACAGCCGGAACATGCCGTACTACTGCACTCGGATTCACCTGTGGTTCCTGGCCGAATGCGTGCCGGCCATGGGCTACAAAACCTTCCGAATCAAAGCGGTGGCCAAAGCCGAATACCCCTATCCGCATGAGGATTGGGAACCGCCGCGAATCTATGCCGACGACCTGCTCCGCGACGCCCGAACCGCGGAAAATGAATTCCTTCGAGTGCGTGTTAACGGTGATGGCACGCTGGAGCTGACCCATAAGGCCACTGGTGAGACCTACAGCGGACTCAATTACTTTCTCGACTCTGGCGAGATCGGCAACATGTGGATGTCGAAGGAACCCCACAACAATCGGATCCTCGACACGCGCGGAATGGTCGCGTCGGTCGGTTGCCGGACGCACGGGCCGTTGGCGGTGGTGTTCGACATCCGGTTGGATTGGCAACTGCCCCGGGAATTCGACCGCTCACGGCAGGCGCGTTCTGAAACCGAGGTGGCTTTCCCCGTTTCGGTCGCCGTTGTCCTGCGGAAGAACTGCCCCTATCTGGAAGTCATCACAACGATTCAGAACACCGCCAGAGACCACTACTTGAAGGCATGTTTCCCGACCGATTCGTCCGCCACGCGAACGTGGGGCGAGGGGTCCTTTACGGTGGACGAGTTCCCAATCAATCCGGGCTGCATGGGCGTTATGCGAGGTCCGGCGTTGGCCCGGCATCCGGCGCAAATGTGGTTCGATGTCAGCGACGGCAAACGCGGGCTGGCCGTGCTGACGGAGGCGCCGTGTGATTACGAAGTGTTGGAGCATGATCCACGGGTCACCGCCGCGATGGGTCTGGTCCGTAGCGTGCCGGTGCGAATCCCGTGCGACAACCGTTTGTGGATGGAGTACCCGGGCGACGAGAGCGCGCAGTCGTTGCGCTCATTTGCATATCGCTACGCACTGCTGCCGCATGCCGGGGACTGGAACCAGGCCGGGTTGCACCAAGCCGCTTTGGCCTTGCGCAATCCTCTCCAGCCATGCCAGTTTGGCCGGCAACAAGGAAAACTGCCGCTCAGCCACAGTTTTCTGAGCCTCGACGGCAAGGCGTTGGTTCTATCCACGATTAAGAAGGCGGCAGACCGCGATTCTGTTATTGTACGGTTCTACAATCCGTCAAACAACGACACCAAAGCCTCGCTACGGGTGGGCTTCTCCGTGAGCAAAGCGTGGCTGGTCAATCTGAATGAGGAACGCGTCAGAAGCCTCAAGGTCACCAAGTCAGGCATTCAAATTCCGGTTGGACATGGGAAGATTGTTAGTGTCGAAATGGTGAAGTAGCTGCATTATATCTTATCTTATGAGCGACCAGGCAAAGAACCCGGGCCGTGAAGTGTCCCGGCAAACATTGGCCGCTGGCCGGGTGCTCAACCTCCAAGCCATCCGGTGGCGGGACGCGACCGGCACAGAGCGCGTCTGGGAGATGGCAGCGCGCAATGGTGATCACCGGGCCGTGCTGCTCATCGCTTGGCTGCAGCCCTCCGACCGGTTGGTGCTGGTTTCGCAATATCGTCCACCGGCAAATGGAACTGTAATCGAATTCCCGGCGGGGCTGATTGATGGTTCGGAGACATCGGACGAAGCCGCTCGAAGGGAACTTTGGGAAGAAACCGGATATCGTGGTCGTGTGGTCCGGTGCTTCCCGGCCTCGTACAATACCCCGGGGTTGAGCAGTGAACGGACGCACGTGGCGATGGTCGAGATCGACGAGACCAGCCTAGAGAACCAGCACGCCATGCCTCACCCGGATGAGGCGGAGGAAATTGACGTCGTGTTGGTGAGCCGGACGGAAATTGCAGACTTTCTTGCCCGAGCAGAGACAGCCGGTGTCCAGTTCGACAGCAAAGTAATCTCTTATCTGATCGCCTTGATTTCCGCTCCGGATCCGGTCAGCGCCCAACGATAATCGGCAGCGCGTCCAACAGATTTGGGCATTCGGCATGTAACAACGGCCGCACCCCGCTCTTCGGGATGTTACCGCCGCCAATCCCGATGGCGGCAAAACCTGCCAATCGGATCGAGACGACTCCGGCCCCGGAATCTTCCATGCCAATGACCCGATGACGGCGCTTGGGGTCGATCCCGAGGCCGACGCGGGCGGTTTCCGCATACAACCAAGGGTGCGGTTTCGGGGACAATTCACCGAGCGTGCCGACCTGCTTCCCCTGCCGCATCGCAAACCCGGCGCTGATTATGGCGTCGTAGAAATTGAGTGGATCGCCCAGGTCGAGAGTGCGGAAGGCGGCGATGATTTCCGGCCAGGCTTTTTCGTACAAACCGGAGGTGACCAGGCCGATCTTGATCCCCTGCGCCTTCAGTGTCAGGAGGAACTCTTTGAGCCCCGGGCTGGGCACGAAGGCATCGGCCTTACCGCGTCCCTCCATAATCTCTTTCATCTCGTGATGAGTGATCTCAAAATAACACTGACGGGCCTCTTCCACGGTTTTATGGGGACAATACTTGCTGACGCAGTATTGCAAGTGTTCGCTCACGGAGTGACCGGAAACGTGCGGTTCGTCTTCCGGGGCGAGCACGAACTTCGAGTCGCCTAACAACCGCGCCGTCGTCCGTTCGATAATCCAGACCCAGAAATGTTCGCTGTGAACACTGGTGCCATCCAAATCCATCAACACCGCTTCGGCCGGTGCCTCAAATCGCGCTTCGGGCAGCGGGTAAATCGCCGGATATCCCATGGCCGATTTGACAAAGGTGAGGGTCTTATCGGCATAGGAGATAAACTCCACCTTGCGGTCCCGCGGGGCGACGATCGCCTGCACGCCCTCCTGCCCGACGCGGAACATTCCCTGTCCACCAACGTCCAGCGCTACGAAGTCAGCGTCCAGGCCCGTTTTCAATTTACCAATTGCTGGTATATTCATCATTTAATCTTTATACAATAATTCCCGCCGGAATTGACAGAAAGATCGTGACCCCTCTTGGGCCGGTGAGGAGAAAGTCCTGGCTGAGCTGATTCTGACATCGCAGCAGCGCGGGCGCATGCGAGAGACATGCACGAGATGTTCTTCATCAGTTAGACCCTGCGAGCAATTGTGTGGCCAAGCCGCAACCAATTCTTGAGACACACCCAACTTCTGATTTCAACTTGTACGACGGTTGTTGATGACATACACTCGCGGTCGTGCCCTATTGGGCAATCTGACCGTATGAAACGCTTCTGCTCCCCAAGGCGACTCGTGTCGCGTTTGCCCGACCTCACCGGTGCGGAGGGTCACGCGTCGGCCGAGGCCCCGCGCGCTCTCGCGCCCGAGCAAGTCGTCGAACGGTTGCGCGCGTTGCCAAGTCACTTCAAGGATGCCCGATGAACTTGTGCGAACATGTTACCAACGAATTTCAACGGCGATTCGGTGAACCGCCACGGTGTGTTGTTCGTGCGCCGGGCCGCGTCAATTTGATCGGCGAACACACCGACTACAACGACGGTTTCGTGCTGCCGATGGCGATTGACCGGGCCACGTGGATTGCGTTGCGCCCGCGCGACGACGCGAAGGTCGTGCTGCATTCGCTCGATCACAACGAGCCGCTGGAGTTTTCACTGGCGAACCTACAGAAGCGCGAAAGACATTGGGGTGAATACCCGAAGGCGGTCGCATGGGCACTGGTACAGGCAGGTCACAGGCCGCGCGGCTGGGAAGGCGTGAGCGGATGCGACGTGCCGATGGCCGCCGGGCTTTCTTCGTCCGCATCGTTCGAGCTCGCAGTGGCGCGCGCATTTGCAGCCGTAACGAACATCGTGTGGGACCCAGCCACGATGGCGAAGCTCTGTCAGCGAGCTGAGAATCAATGGGTTGGCGTAAACTGCGGCATCATGGACCAAATGATCTCGGCGTGCGGTCGGGCCGGTCATGCGCTCTTGATCGATTGCCGGTCACTGGAAACGAGACCGGTACTGCTGCCCCGCGACACAGTCGTGGTGGTGTTGGACACCGGAACGCGACGGGGACTGGTGGACTCCGCGTACAACGAGCGGCGGGCCCAATGCGAGACAGCGGCGAGATACTTCGGCGTGCGCGCATTGCGTGACGTGAGCCTCGCCGAATTTGAAAAACGTGCCGGCAGCCTCGATGAATTACCACGCCGCCGGGCACGCCATGTGATCACGGAGAACGAGCGCACACTTGCTGCCGCAGCGAAAACGACTGACCCGGTCGCTCTCGGCAAGTTAATGAACGCCAGCCACAACAGCCTCCGGGACGATTTTGAGGTAACCAACAAAGAACTCAACACCATCGTTGAGTGTGCGCACATCGCGCCCGGCTGTTGCGGCGCGCGGATGACGGGTGCCGGCTTCGGCGGCTGCGCTGTCGCGTTGGTTCGAGATACCGCGGTCGACAGGTTTGTGGAGACTGCGAGGGCCGAATACCACCAAAAAACCCTGCTGGCGGCCACCGTTTACGTCTGTCGACCGACCAATGGAGCAGAGGTCGTTTCGTGAAGGGGCCGGTGAAAGTCGGGTTCATCGGATGTGGCAACTTCGGCAACGCGTATTTCGCCGTCTGCAGTCGGATCAGGATGCTCGTAAACGAGTGCCGTTGAGCTTGGCACTACAGCAGACCTTAAACTTCTTGCCACTGCCGCACGGACAGGGGTCGTTGCGGGCCGCGCTCTGCCATCGGACCTGTTGTTCCTGGGCGGCCATCAGCGGCATGATGGCCGCGGCTGTCTGGCCCGAGCGCAGCAATTCACCCATCGTCCGCATGTACGGGTCAATATGTTTGAAGAAGCGTTTGTAGGCCGGGCAAAGGTAATTCAGGCCCGGCTCGCCATCGGGCGCCCGGATGAACCGGTGTTTGGGACATTCGCCGTTGCAGGCAAAACGCACGTCGCACTCACGACAATACCGGGGAAGAGAGTCGAGTTTGTCATTGCCGAATTTAACCTGTTCGGGCGAGTTGACCATGTCGCCGAGCGTCTGGTTCAAAATGTTGCCGAGCCGGTAGCGCGGGTAAACGTAATGGTCGCAGGAATAGAGGTCACCGTTGTGCTCGATGGCCAGTGCCGTGCCGCAGGTTTCGGCAAACACGCACAGGGAAGAGCCGAGCCCCATCCAGTTCCCCAGCGCGACGTCGAAGAGTTGCACGAAGACCTTGCCGACATCGTGGCGGATCCACTCGTCGAAAATCGTCACCAGAAACTCGCCGTACGGCTTCGATTCGACGCTCCATGGGGTGACCGGCGAGTTTGCGTCACTCTCACTGGGTATCGGCGGCGCGGAGAAATCCAGGCCCATCGACTTGGCGTCGTCATCCGGCTTGCGTTCGACCAGCGGGATGAACTGAATGAATCCTGAGCCCTGCTGTTTGAGGAAGCGGTACACCTCAAGCGGGTGACGTGAGTTGAGCCGGTTGACAACCGTGAGCGTGTTGAATTCGACCCGGTGGGATTTTAGCAACTCCAAGCCCCGCATGACCCTGTCAAATGTCGGATGGCCCTCCTTGTCCACCCGGTAGCGGTCGTGCATCTCTCGCGGGCCGTCGATACTCACGCCAACCAGAAATCCGTTGTCGCGAAGAAACTCGCACCATTCGTCATCCAACAATACAGCGTTTGTTTGGATCGCATTGGTGACGCGCTTGCCAGCCGGACAATACTGCTTCTGCAACTCGACGACCCGGCGGAAAAATCCGACCCCCAGCAACGTTGGTTCGCCGCCCTGCCAGGCGAAATTAACCTCCGGCACATCCTGGGCCTCGATATACTGGCGGACGTAGCTTTCGAGCACTGCGTCGGACATGCGGAAGCTTTCGTCCGACGGATAGAGCCTCTCCTTCTCCAGGTAGAAACAGTACTTGCAGTCCAGGTTGCAGATCGGACCAACGGGTTTGGTCATGACATGGAAGGCACCGAACTGCCTGGCGTGATCTCTGGCTGTTGCATCCATGATGAATCACCCGTCATGGTTTCATCAGAAACACGTCTTGGCAAGACCACAGATTGGGCCATCGAGCATTCCGGAAAGGTTCCTCGGAACGGCAATCTTCACGGGCGTTGACGAAACGACGGTGATGAGCAAACTCGTCATCCTGCTTGGCCAACTGATCAGGAATCCAGAATTCCCGCTCACATGACAGGGCAGTTGCTACAACCCATCGCAAGGATTCGGGTAATATTAAAAAAGGGGTGCATCTGATAACGTCGGAGACGGTATCAGATGCACCCATGAGCAATTGGGCTGCCCGCATGGAACGAATTGCGAAAACTTGCACTTTGAACTCCCGAGGGCCGCCATTGCGCTGTCGGCAAATCTGCGGCGCGTCTCGTCGGACTCGGCTTACGGGCGGGTTTGCAGTCGCGCGAGCGCGCTCTGCGCCTGGGTGAAACCGGGATTGATCCGTAGCGCCTGCTCGTAGTGCGCGATCGCCTCTGGCACCCGGCCCAGTTTCTCCAAAGCCGTCCCGAGATTGCAATGCGCCTCGACAAAATTGGACTTGATTCGTAACGCCTGCTCATAGTGCCCAATGGCATCCTCAATCTTGCCCACCTGCTCCAGTGCAAATCCCAAGTTGTTGTGCGCCACGGCAGAATCAGGGTTGATCCGCAGCGCCTGCTCGTACTGCGCGATCGCCTCTCCGATCTTACCCGTTTGCCCCAAAGCGATCCCGAGGTTGTTGTGGGCCTCGGCAGAATCAGGGTTGATCCGCAGCGCCTGCTCGTACTGTCCGATGGCTTCCTCGGTCTTACCCGTTTGTGCCAAAGCCATCCCGAGATTGTAGTGCGCATCGGCATAATCAGGGTTGATCCGCAAGGCCTGCTCGTACTGCGCGATGGCTTCCCCGATCTTACCCGTTTGCCCCAAAGCGATCCCGAGGTTGTTGTGGGCCTTGGCAAAACCAGGCGTGATTCGCAGCGCCTGCTCGAAGTGTCCGATGGCTTCCTCGATCTTTCCTGTTTGCGCCAAAGCCATCCCGAGGTTGTTGTGTGCCTCGGCAGAATCGGGGTTGAGACGCAGGGCGCGCTCGAAGTGTCCGATGGCTTCCTCGATCTTACCCGTTTGCCCCAAAGCCATCCCCAGGTCGTCGTGCGCGTCGGCGCAATACTCAAGGCCCGCCAACAGGCTAAACGCCACCGAGACGACCAGCAGGAGACTCCAGCCCCAACGCACCGCACGCCGCCAGATCGGCCGGTCCGTCAGTGCGCGCTCCAAACCCAAGACGCCGATCACTGCCAGCAGCACCAGCGGGGAAAGGAATTCCACTTCAAAGCGGGTGCACGCAGTAAAAAAGAGGCTCAGGGTCAGCGTGACAATCCCGAAGAGCATGGCTACCGCCGCCAAGAACCCGCACAAGGTGGAACGCATGTCCGCCGAACGACCGCGCCACGCCAGCGGCACCGCCAGCGCCAGCCACACCAGTGGGATGCAGGTCAAGATGCCAAAGGGATGCTCCACCCGCCCATGGCCCACGGGCAGGGGCGGCACGGTGATGTCATGTACAAAGGGAAACCAACTGCTCCAGTGCGCTGGCTCCAGGAAAAAGACCCGGAAATTGAACCATAGATAATGCAGACTGAATAATTGCCGCGTCAGTTGACGGACTCCAGTCAACTGGTAGCGAAAGCCGAACTCGAACGGACTGTCGAATCGCAATGTATTGTAGAGCATCAGACCCAACCCAATGAGTGTGATCGGGACAATCGCCGCCGTCAGCGCAGTCCAAATCGGCCGCCGCTCGCGCCACGCCTGGACCACCGGCACCAGCAGGATGACCGCACCGAACACCAAGGAAGGCCGGGCCCCCACCGCCAGCCCGTAGGCCAGACTCGCGGCTGCCAGCCACCGGCCCCTCCGCTCCGGCTCGTGCAACGCCTTCCATATCGCCGCCAGGGCCAGCATCGTCAACGCATACCCACAACAGATGGGTACCTCGTACACATCACACCGCGCCAACAGCACCGGTGTGAACGTGGCCAAACCGAGTGCGAGCGTGCCGGCTGCCACGACCGCAACGCTGACTTCGGCAAAGTAACGCCGCCAGAGCGCGCACAACAGACCCACGCTGGCCAGGAACCCGACCACGCAAAAAATCACCCCGGCGTCTTTTTGAGACAGATAGTGTCCCGTCAGCGCCACATAGGGCCAGAACAACACCACGGCGGGCGTAACCCCAAAATAGAGGTAGAATCTCCCCTTGTAATAACTCAGGTCGAGCATCCCATAGGGGGCCGTCCGATCGTAGGGGTCAGCGAGTTGCGCGAACCCGGGCGGCACCTCTTTTTTCAGGCTGAGTTGGTCCACACGAAAACCCTGCACCAACAAATTGTAGTAATTGTCAGCAACGTTCAGGCTTGTCGATGTCAAAAAGCCCGCGTGAGCCGTGTACACGTAAACCCCGATGACCAGCGCGCACACTGCGGCCAGTGACGTCCATGCGTTCTTCATTGTGCCACGCCGACCGGCACCCAGTAACGTTGTCGCAAAAACACCATCTGCCTAACGGTATTTTATGCACTTCTCCAGTCGAACACACGCACTTTGTCGAGCGAGGAACCGTAAGGGGTGCATCTGAGCACTGCCACCGAGATCAAAGCACTGGTGTAGCGTGCGCTGTCCCCAGCGCATCCGGGCCGGTCGAGAGCCTATCAGCTGGTGACAGCCGACGCTACAACAGTGTCGAGATGCACTCGTTTCCCAGGGTGATATTAAAAAGAGCTTGACTCTATTCTAAATTCTATTAAGAATAGCGGTCGCGGCACGAGATGTCCTGTAATCTGCGAGTAAACCGAAACGACGGGAAGGGAGAGCAAGAGACATGAACAAGATCGGGATTTTCGTCAGTAGTACCCTAATTGGCCTTGCATTTTTGGCAGGCAGCACTGTAGTACGCGCACAAATCTTTTACACCAACAGCGCCAATGCCGACTTTTACTGGACCAACACGACAGCGTGGTCGGTGGCCGGCCACTATCCCGGCAGTCAGGGCGGCACGGAGATCGCGATCATTACCAATGCCGGGCAGGCGGTCACCGTTGACGCCAACAACCCGTTGATCTCGGACCTGTTTTTCAATTCGACCGACGGGGATACGCTCATCCTCACAAACGTCAATAATCAAACCCTCACGATCACCGACAGTTTCGTCATTGGCTCGGCCGCCAACCCAGGCACCGTGACAGTGGACGCCTCCCATGCGGGCGGTGTGTTTGCAGTCACCAACGCGACGGGCACCGGGCAATTGATCGTCGGTCCCGCTAACGGCGGTGCGGGCACGCTGATTGTCGGAGCCAATGTGGGCAGTCCAGTCACCCTGATTGCGGACCAGGTGTATGTGACCAACAATCAGAGCTCATCCTTCCTTTTCTCCGCTTCTGGTACACCGTTCCAAGGGGCCGTGACGATCCTCCACGGTTCGGTCATCAATGCGCCGGGCACTCTCACCGCGCAAGCAACCATTGGTTCTTCGGCGACGTTGGCGTTTCTCGGTGGCACGAACGTGCTGGCGGGAGGAGGCGGTGCTGGGTCGGGAAGCCTTGTATGGAACGGCACCCTGATCGTCAGCGGACCGAACACCCTTCTCACCAATGCACTCGGGAGTCGCATTTTTTGTAACGCGTCTACCACTAACGGCACGCTGATCGTGAGCGGCGGGGCGAAGTTCTACCAGGGCCCTGGAAATTATCCGTGCAGAATTGGCAATGGTAATGCAAATCAGCCGCTATCCAATCAGCTCGTCGAGGTAACGGACCCCGGTTCGACGCTCGATCTGTCGCAGCTAGGCAGTGGTAACGTAAACACCAGTCCCCAGTTGGGGCTTCAGTTTGCGGAGAATTCTCACAGCAGCCGGCTTATCGTTACGAACGGCGCTTACCTGCTGGTCCCGGATATGTCAGTCGGGCAGTGGGGGGGCACGTTCACCCCCAACAGCTACAACATGTCGTATAGTAATAATATGTACGTGGTTGCCAACGGCGTGGTCACGAATTACGGGGTGCTGCGGGTCGGCTTTGCGGGCAGCGCCAATGGAACAAACTCCATCGACACTCATATGACGATTAACAGCGGCGGCAAGGTGTACACTGGATTCGGTGGCGGGTTATTGGGCTCCATCGGTGATGTAACGGCAGTCAACGGTGGTTGGCCATTGTATGGTGGCGCATTGAACTACGGCAACTCGGTGGTGGTGTCGGATCCGGGGTCGCTGTGGGATGTGGCGGGGACCATCCACGTCGGGTTACTCGCCGAAGGCCAATTTGGCGGCCACTGCCTCACCAACGATGCCCTGGTGGTTCAGAACAGCGGCCAAGTGCTCGCTCAAAACCTGTACAGCAGTTCGTCCACCGGCGGGCTTTCGTTCGTCGGCGACATCCTGAGCAATAACCAGGTGATCGTCAACGGCGGCAGCCTGTATGTGACCAGCGGGGGCACCGGCGTGTTGCAGATTGGCCGAATTGGTCAAGGCTCGATAGTGATCAGCAATGGCGGGCTGGTGCAAGCGGACAACCTCGTCATGACAAACTACATCGCCATCCTGACAAACACACCACCCTCCTCAATCTACTTCCCCAACGGAACGAACTACTTTGTCAACACGTTCAACTTTAGCGACGGCACGCTCAAGAGCGGGAATACCACGTACAGCAACGGCGTGGCGTTCATCGTCGGCAGTGGCGGCGCCAGCACGGCGACATTCACCATGTTGGGCGGCACGCATCAATTCTTCAACGGCCTGGTCGTCACCAACAACGGCGTCCTGGCCGGCACGGGCACCATCGTGGGGCCAACCACGGTGCTGGGCACGCTATCCCCCGGCTCCGGAGCTTCCGTCGGCACGATTACCATCGACGGTAACGTCGTGCTCGGCAGTTCCGCGGTCCTGCAATATGCCCTGGGATCGTCCAGCGACGAAACCATCGTGAACGGGAACCTCACCGTAGCCGGCACGCTGGATATCTCCAATTCCGGCGGGTTTGGCACGGGGATCTATCCATTGTTCACCTACACGGGCGCGCTGGTGAACAATGGCTTGGCGGTCGGCACGACGCCAAATCCTGCCTATCAATACAGCATCGATACCACCAGCGAAGTCGGCGTGGTGAACGTGGACGTGACCAGCCAGTCATCGAATCCGTTTGCCACGTGGCAAAGCCATTATTTTACGGGCTCGCCACTGAATTCCTCGCCCAACGCCGACCCGCTGGGCAAGGGCATGAGCAATACCAATCAGTTCCTGGCGGGCTTCAACCCGACCAATGCGGCGGCGTATCTGCATGTCATTAACATCGCCAAGACCAACAACAATGCGGACATTCGAGTGACGTATCTGGGCGCCAGCGGCGACTCGACATACAACGGCGGACCCGCGTCGCGCACGAACGTGCTGGAGTTCACGACCGGCACGGCCAACGGCAGCTACACGAACAGTTTCGCCAGCACCGGCCAGACCAACATCCTCAGTGGAGGCACGGGTCTGGGCGCGGTGGCGACCATGGTGGACAGCGGCGGGGCAACCAACAAGCCGTCGCGATACTATCGGGTGCGGGTGTTGCTGCCGTAGCGATACGGCTATGGAAACAAGAGCGCAGTCGGAACGGTAACAGGT